>Ga0208596_1000014_pt1 | contig 68636 bp, 65 predicted proteins | sample LakMenEpi12Jul11_FD_150686 | JGI IMG/M metagenome (GOLD analysis project Ga0208596, IMG submission 150686) | Freshwater microbial communities from Lake Mendota, WI - 12JUL2011 deep hole epilimnion (SPAdes) | ecosystem: Environmental > Aquatic > Freshwater > Lake > Epilimnion/Euphotic zone ...
TTATCAACGGAAAAAAGAGCGAATAATAGTAAAAGTTTCGCTCTTTCTTCTGCTAGAATTTAGAAAATGAAAACCCCCTGCTAACAGAGTAGGTACACCCGCAGAAATCGCTGATAAATGGGTAAAACCGGAATCTATCGCCCAAGTTATTTGTTTTTTAGCCTCAGAAGCAGCCAAGGATGTCCGTGGTGCAGCAATTCCCGTTTATGGCAATTTGTGAAATACACCAGCAATTGACTTTTTTCGAGAATCTGCGGTAATCTTCCATTAAGACTAATAATCGAAATTTTCAAAGCTAAAATACAGGTATTACTTAACTACAACTTAGCATGAAATTCAATGTTACGATTGATCGAGATGAAGATGGTGTCTGGATTATTGAATGTCCTAGTATTCCTGGTTGCATTAGTCAGGGAGCGACAAAAGAAGAGGGTTTAGAGAATATTCAAGATGCGATTTCTGCTTGCTTACAAGTGAGGGCAGAAATGGGTTTGCCATTGACTATTGAAACTAAACAAGTAGAAGTATTAGTATAGTTATGGCATCAACACTACCTGTTCTGAGTGGACAAGAAGTAGTTCGTACTTTTGAAAAGCTGGGTTGGCGATTTGCACGCCAAAGTGATTATGCTGGATTGGGAGGTGTTCGACATATTGGGAAGTCGAAACAACCTACTCTCTCTATCTGCACACTAGTAAATGGAGAATATGAAATTCAGCAATTACGAGGCAATCAGATAGTTGTTTCGACTACTTTTCCTAACCTAAAATTGACAGCCGCAGAAATTTTAAAGACTTTTAAAAAAATTATTAATCTAAAGTGTGATCGCTTTACAATGTGAGGTAAGGGTGAAATAGATAATCTTGACATATCGAATTCTTTATTATGTCAAAAATGTATTGATTATTGAAACTAAATCGTTTAATTTTGTTATTTTACTTGCGATTTTTATGTAAATATTTGCATAATCCAAACATTCTATAGTTCTTTCTACGGTATCTTTTTTCTTATTTTTATATGCTTTACCTACAAGCTGATAGATATCATGTAAATCCTGGGCTGGATGGGAGCGTAAAGTCATATCATCAATACAAGGGTCAAAGCCTACTCTTGATACTATAAAAGAGTTTGTCAGAATCGCATCAACACAGGTGAAGTGATTGCATTCAGATAAGAACCACGACTCAATTTCATTCACAGCCACCACAATTGCAGTGTTAGCAGGTAAAGGCGGAGCTACTTGGCGATTTCGTTTTACAGTACCATTTATCAACTCATTTTCAAATTGAGTTAAGTTCGTTTCTGGACATAGATTTCGCGGATAAAAATCTAATAGGCCTACTATTTGAGTATATCCTTGTAAAAATAATGTCTGATAGTTGTCTATAATTCTGGATCTTACACTGCTATCACCCTTACAATCGGTAATCAGAGCATGATGCTTAGGAGAAACTGGATTTGAAGCTGTTTTAGGATAAATATTTTTTGTAGGTCTTCTTCCATAACCTTGAAATTGCTCTAGCTCAACTAAAATATTTTTTTGTCCTGCTATTTCTATGAGTAGCTTATTAATAAAAAGCTGTTCTGTTTGTCCTTCAACAAAAAAAGCAATTTTTTTCATAGTTGTTCTTCGATTTCAAAATCTTCAATGTAGTATTCGTAAGATAAGAAATCAAAGTTATTAAGCCCTGTACGTTTAAATTCTTCAAAAGTTGATTTAGAATTTTGATAATTATAAAATAAAGACTTTTTGGGTATTCTTTGAATAACAGACCAATATTCCAAAGGAACTTTATTCATTACAAATCTATCATTTGTAGTCATGATAACTTGGATAGATGAATCTTTTATTTTCTCAATAATAAGTTCAATAAGGCTATTCGATCTATCGTAATCCAATCCTTCTCCAATATCGTCAATTAAAATGCAACTTGGAGTCTTGCTTAATAGAGAATAATTTAGTTGCACAAGGAGTGATAAAGCTCTGAACATTCCCTGAGACATTTCTTTCTGATCTGTAATAGCTTCTAAATCCCTTTCTTGTACATTTAAGCCATATACAGGAATAGGAAATTTTTTTAACTGACTTACTTCTATTTTTTGTAAATCGTATGAAATTGCTTTCATATCCTCAAGTATGGTATTCACAAATGAATCGGAAAATTGATTTTGCCCCATAACAAAAATTCGAGTTACCTCATCACCATCTTTTAAATCGACTTCTTCACTATCATATCTGACTAGATTTATATCTTTTAGAAAAGCATTTTTACCTAATGGAGTGCCAAAAGGATAGTAATTTAAGTTTTTCCCCCAAGAATATAACGTTTCAAAGAAAGAATGTTGTTTTTTATCTCTTTTTGATACAGCTAATACATCATCATCTGTCTCAAAAGATAATGTTCCGCCAGTTTGCTCATACCAGAGAATACCTTCAGTACGGTTTAACTTTTCTACATTATTAACCGTTAAAGTCTCCTGAATGATTTTCCCATATTTGAAATCCAAATAGTATTGTATTTCTCCCTCATCACTATCGAACCTTAAATTATATTCAGTAGTTCCAAGGCCTAATGAATTAAGCCGAGATATTTGCACATCCCCACAAAACAGGTCTGCAATATGCCTTATGGCATTGATTGTTTTACTCTTGCCTGTTGCATTTTTCCCTACAATGAGATTCATCCCACCGAAAGAGAGCCATTGTCCAAATTCATTGTTTAGAGGTTTACCTTCAATTGACCACTCATCAGGTTGATTTTTAAAACGAGAAATCTTTATTTCTTTTAATTGCACTTTTTTCTTTCCCTATACTAGATAATTGACTTAAAACGCTTTAATCTTAATCTAAAAAATAGTTAAGTTTTGGTGGATTGCTTGATTTTACAGCAAAATGTAGAATATTAGTTGAGTAAGCGAATGGCTTGCGCCACGCTATCAGACAATAATCTTAATTTACAATCCCCTAATCACCATTTCCAAACCCTCACAGACACCCGTAAGAAAATCTAAATCCAAAGTGGCAATAGTGTCACTGGGTTTGTGATAATGGGGATTTCGCATAAATGCCGTATCCGTCACCATGATTGCCGGATAACCTTCATCCCAAAAAGGTGAATGATCACTTAAGCGAGTTTGGGGAATGAATAAACCGCGATTTGGTATAGGTAGCCATTGACTATTTACACTGGATTTTTTCATATTACCACTTAAACTAATTAAATCACCACGATTTGGGTAAAATAACTCTAAAGGAAATGGGTATTTTTGAGAACCAGGAGTAGAATCCCGATATCCCAACATTTCCAAAGATATCATCAAGCGAAGAGGTTGCTTTTGTTCGCGCAACAAAGCTGCATAATCAGCACTACCCAACAACCCATATTCTTCCATGTCAAAAGCCACCAGCCGCAAAGGATATCTAGCGGGAGTTTCGGCAAAACTTCTGGCAAATTCTAATAAAACCGCCACACCCGTTGCATTATCATCAGCCCCAACAGTTCCTAATACACCATCATATAGCTTGGTGAGCGCCAATTAAAATAGGTGGTAAATCTGCCTTTTGTTTTGTGGTTGCAGCGGGTAAATTTAAAATTAGGTTTTTACAGGTTTTGCCTCTGACTTCAAAGGTGTGGATTTCCACACTTCCCCATTGTCCTAATTGCTGGCGAATGTATTCTTGAACAAAGAAATGCGCCGCACTGTCCATGTATGGGTTGCGTTCTCTGGCTACTTCCTGAAGATGGGTTTCTAACCGCTGTTTTAAATTCAAAGTGGATAAAGATAATGTTTAATGGGCAAGAGTAAAGATCAAAATTTCCTTTTCCAACTGACCACTGACAACTGACAACTGACAACTGACCTAAAATGCTATCCTAGTTTAGCAAGTAGCACTGCTGTTGCTAAAATGCCTTTAGTTTCTGATTTAATAATGACTATTATACTATTGGATTGTTGACCTGATTTAGTACCAAGCTAAAAGCAGTATTATTATATCATAATAAATTTACAAAACACGCAACAGGAGACGAGTAACGCATGGGCAAGGTAGTTGGCATCGACTTGGGTACAACCAACTCAGTAGTCGCCGTCATGGAGGGTGGCAAGCCGGTGGTGATTGCCAATGCAGAAGGAATGCGAACAACCCCCTCCGTAGTTGGCTTTAGTAAAGAAGGGGAAAGGGTTGTGGGGCAAATGGCCAGACGGCAAACCGTCCTTAATCCCCAAAATACCTTTTTTGCAGTAAAACGCTTCATTGGGCGCAAATATGGCGAATTAAACCCGGATTCTAAGCGTGTTCCTTACACTATCCGTAAAGATGAAATTGGCAATATTAAAGTTGCTTGTCCCCGTTTAAATAAGGAATTTTCTCCAGAAGAAATTTCCGCCATGGTGTTGAAAAAATTAGCTGATGATGCTAGTCGTTATTTAGGTGAACCTGTGACTGGGGCTGTGATTACTGTTCCGGCTTATTTTAATGATTCCCAACGTCAAGCTACCCGTGACGCAGGCCGAATTGCCGGTTTAGATGTTTTACGCATTCTCAACGAACCTACAGCGGCATCTTTGGCTTACGGATTAGATCGAGGTTACACAGAAACTATTCTCGTTTTTGATTTGGGTGGTGGAACTTTTGATGTCTCTTTGTTAGAAGTGGGTGAGGGCGTATTTGAGGTTAAATCTACCAGTGGAGATACTCAACTTGGTGGTAATGATTTTGACAGAAAAGTAGTTGATTGGTTAGCAGAACAGTTTTTAGAAGCAGAGGGTGTAGACTTAAGAAGAGATCGACAAGCTTTGCAACGGTTAATGGAAGCCGCAGAAAAGGCGAAAATTGAACTTTCTGCCGTTAGTGTCACTGATATTAATTTACCCTTCATTACCGCCACAGAGGATGGTCCAAAACACTTAGAAACTTCCATCACGCGATCGCAATTTGAAGGTTTATGTATAGACTTATTGAGTAGATTAAAAGCACCAGTTAAACGAGCTTTAAAGGATGCCGGACTTTCTCCTGTAGATATCGAAGAAGTTGTATTAGTCGGTGGTTCGACGAGAATACCAATGGTGAAACAGCTAGTTCAAGACTTAATTGGTATTGAACCCAGTGAAAACGTCAATCCTGATGAAGTCGTTGCTGTGGGTGCAGCCATTCAGGGCAGTATTCTCGCTGGAGAACTCAAGGATGTACTCCTCTTAGATGTTACACCCCTATCTATGGGCTTAGAAACCATCGGTGGTGTAATGAAAAAACTTATCCCCCGCAATACAACTATCCCCGTCCGTCGTTCTGACATTTTTTCCACCTCTGAAAATAACCAAAATAGCGTAGAAATCAATATTGTTCAGGGTGAAAGGGACATGGCCACAGATAACAAGTCTTTGGGCCGGTTTAAACTTTATGGCATTCCTCCCGCACCCAGGGGTATTCCCCAAGTTCAAGTATCTTTTGATATTGACGCTAATGGGATTTTACAGGTAACAGCCCTAGATCGTACCACGGGCAGAGAACAAAGCATTACTATTCAAGGCGCTTCTACTTTAAGTGAGTCGGAAGTTAACCGTATGATTCAGGATGCTCAAAAATATGCTGACGTTGACAGAAAACGGAAGGAACGAGTTGAAAAGCGTACCCGTGCTGAAGCGTTAATATTACAAGCAGAACGGCAATTGCGAGAAGTCGCTTTGGAAATGGGAATGCAATTTGCCCGTAACCGTCGTCAACGCATTGATAATATTTGCCGAAATTTACGGGAAAGTTTACAAGCTGACGAAGATCGCGGTATTGATCAGGCTTATGCTGATTTACAAGATGCTCTGTATGAACTGAATAGAGAAGTCCGTCAGTATTATGCTGAGGATGAAGACGAAGATTTATTTGGTGCTATCCGTGACATCTTTGCAGGTGAAAAAGAAAAAGAGCCGGAAAGAGATGTTTACAGAAATAACTATCAGCAAGATTCATCTAACCGAGGTGTTAACAGGGATTATGGCAACTCAAGTCGTTCTCCCAATTATGAAGGTCGTCCCACTCGCAGTAAACGCCCTAGTTATCAAGATAACTGGGATGATGATGATGATTGGCTATAATCTCGATTTTAGATTTTAGATTAATTATATTTGATTTGATCTACATTCAAAAATCTTTCCCAATAATTTGATTTGCAGGGTCAGTCATAAGTAGAAGCGCAACTGACAACTGACCACTGACCACTGACAACTAACACTTAACAGATTATGCAAAATTTGCAGAATTTTCGGGATTATTACGAGATATTAGGAGTTTCTAAAGATGCTTCTAGCGAGGAAATTAAAAAGGTTTACCGTCGTTTAGCTAGACAATATCATCCTGACCTGAATCCTGGAAATAAGGAAGCTGAGGAAAAGTTTAAAACCATCGGTGAGGCTTATGAAATCCTTTCTGATTCTAGCAGGCGATCGCAATATGATCAATTTAGCCGCTATTGGCAGCAAAACGGCTTTGTTGCCAATAAACAAACTCCTAAGCCAAAAGGTTGGGATAACCGCCCTAATGGGCGTTCTGGTCAAGAAGTAGACCCCAGCCAATTTAACGATTTTGAGAGTTTTGTTAATCAGGTAATTGGTGTCAGCAACCGCAAAGAACCCAGAACTAGTTCGGAAAACACCACCACTAGCGACCCCTTCCGCAGTCCACGAACTAAAGTTGCATATACGGTCAATACTCCCCCACCTCGTGCTACCCGTCGGGATATTGAAGCTAGATTAACCTTACCTTTAGAAAAAGCTTATCAAGGTGGTAGCGAAAGAATACGCTTAGAGGATGGGCGATCGCTCGAAGTGACTATGCCCCCGGCTATGGTGACAGGGCAAACAATTCGCTTGCGAAATCAAGGAATTAGTGGTGGTGATTTATACTTGAAAATTACCGTCGATCCCCATCCTTTGTTTAAGCTAGAAGGTACTAATATCTTTTGTCAAGTCCCTGTAACTCCCAGTGAAGCAACATTGGGCGGACAAGTCGAAGCGCCTACCCTTGATGGTCCGGTGAAAATGACCATTCCTCCTGGTGTCAGGTCGGGACAAAGATTCCGTCTTGGTAATAAGGGCTACCCTGGTGAAAATGGTCAACGAGGTGATCAATTGGTAGAAATTCAGATAGTAACTCCCAAAAGTATTACACCCCAAGAACGGGAACTTTATGAAAAGTTGCGAGAAATAGAAACTTTTAAACCACGGGCTGATTTAATTTAACGGTAGAATAAATTATAGAAAAGATCAAAGAACACAGATGAAAGATACAGCGTGGGGAGAGAATTTTACGCGCCGGGATCTGTTACCCTGAAAATAGGTTATGACGGTTATCCAAAATATTGAACCCGCTTTAGAACTAAATTACGTTATTTTATGCCATAAGGAAAGATAATGCTAACACCAGAAGAATACGGGGTACAACAAACCCAACTTGCAGAGGAAGCAAACCAAAGCTCAGAAGAAGAAAGCAAACTTGCAGAGGAAGCAAAAGAACGCGCACAAAAGGCAAACGAACTTGGAGAAGAAGCAAAACAACGTGGAGAAGAAGCAAAGCAACGTGTAGAAAAGGCAACCGAAAGCGCGGAACAATTAGCAGATAAACTCAGAGAATTGAATATTGAACCTGGCATTTCATAAGAACACCCGGTAAGTGGGAAACTCAGTCCCTTTAGGGCTGGGTTACTGACAAGTGATAATACACATTGTGTAGGTTGGGTTGATGTTAGGAAATATTACCATTTCTTGTACTTTCTTATTCACAAAAGACTTAGAATACAAAAAAAGATATTTGAGCAAAGTGACTCAAAAAACCGTGAACCACAATGGGGAATTCCCACACAGTAGCAATATTACCTATTATTCCCTGCTAGGACTCAATCCGGGAGCATCAGTAATTGATATTCGTCGCGCTTATAGAGAATTAAGTAAAATCTATCATCCAGACACGACAGAATTACCTGCTAATATTGCTACTGTCCAATTTCAGCAAATCAATACAGCCTACGCTACCCTGAGTAATCCAGAAAGACGCTTAAACTATGATTTAAAAATTGGGTATTCCCGTTTTAGCGTTATTCAAGCCCCACCAGATTTAAATCATTCCGTACATAAACCCTATGACTTTTCAAAATCAATGTATTTGGATGCAAGCGATCGCTCCTTGTCCTCTGGAGAAATATTTGTATTATTTATTTTGGGGTTGACCATTATTGGTTGTATGCTATTAGCGATCGCCATAGCTATTCTACGTGGAGAGACAATTGGTTAAATACAATTTCCCACCACTAAAATAAGCCGATATTTTTTATAATTTTGATTTGAGTTGAATTGCCTATGCTACCCGCCAATATGCCCCTTTATAGTCATCCTTTACCAGAAATCGAACAATGGCTAAAAAACCAAGGTTGTCAACAAGACGATACCCATTTACATTGTTGGCGTGTACAACGAGCTAATTGGGAAGCAGAACTTTGGTTAGATACTGAACAAATAACAGTTCGCTATCTTCAATCAGGAGAAAACCATCAAGATATTCAACGGTCATTTAAATACTCCCTGAGTCGGGAAGATATCGAGGAAGCGGTGTTTTCTGGACCATAATTCAATCATGACTTATATACATAATGCTGCTGAAGTTTTTATAACCAGGAAAAAATTATGAGTTTACCAATTCAAGTTACCTTTCTATTAGCAGATTGGGTTGCTAAAGGCTTACAAGATGGAACTTTTGAACGGGTTGGGGGTGTAATTCGGGATGTAACAAGCAAGAAAATTTTAACTTGGTTGCGAGACACTAATTCAGTTGCTCCTCCAGATTACTCCTTTCCTCCTCCAGTGATACCAGATGTACTTGATCCTATTACGGGTTTATTTGACTTAATTGCTTCAGGGGCAAATGCAGCAATTTCAGCTATCGGATTTAGATGAAAATGCTGTATTTGAAAATCAACGTAACAATCTATTTAAAATTGCCAAAGATCATACACAATGGATAGATTCATTACCACCAGCAATTTTAGATCGTATCGAAGTTCAAGGTGGGTGGTTTGGTCCAAATCACGATGAATTAAAACAAGCAGCTTTTACAAGACTTCCTCAAGTATTTGAAGTAATGGAAGCAATGATTGAAACTAACAACAGATTTGAATCTTACCAAACAGAAATACAAGCAATATCTCAATTAGGAATTAGTTTTCATGAATGGTTGCAATTAAAACCATCTACAGAACCAAAACCAGAAGGTGCAGAATTAATGTTTATTATTCCTTCTCAACCTTTAGAATTACCTGGTTAAAACGGTTCCCCAAACCAACCAACTATTCAACTATATCTCCATAAAAATCCTCATCTAATAACTGTTCTAAAGTAAAAGGTAAATCAAGAGGATATTCTAATTCATTTGGTTTTCTGACTCCCAACTTAGCATTTTTACTTTCTTTAATTGCCAGTTTTTTAGCATCAGCATAAGCTACCAAAATTACCTCATGCAGATAATTTTTAAAAGAAGGATTTTCTTGTAAATCTTTTTTAATTCTAAAGCGATGTTCAGTAACAGAACTGTACCAACTTACTTTCATCATTTCAGGAGCATCAGATTGAACAGTTAATTTGAGTAAGTGAGCAATTAAAATTGTTAAATTACTCAAAAAAGACCGTTTTTCCGATTTACCCATATCATCCAGTTCTAATAGTAAATGTTCCCAATCAATATGATGAAAATGTTTTTCTTTGATTTGTGTAATAAGAGTTTCTCGCCACAGATTAAAATCTTGTTCATAGAGTTGATGGTTCATATATACCCCCAAATAAGTTAAGCTACCTGTTCTGCTAAAACTCGACCTTCCACGCGCTCATATTCATCCTCAAGTAGCCAAAGTTTTGCTTCTTCATAGCTGGAACAAGCAAAAACTATTTTGTATTTTTCCGTAGGATCTAAAATACAATAATTATTTTTATCGTCACCAAGCAACATCAAAATATAGGGAGGTACAGAGGTAGGGTCAACCCATATTTCTGTAAACTGCCAGTTATTGGCTAGGTCGAGTGCGGGGAATGACATGATATTTATCTCCAGTGAGTTTTATTTCACCATAATGCAGAGGAATTTGACTGCCATTAATATCTATTCTATAGCCAATTGCGCTGGCAAGATAGAGCCCATATAGTTCATGATTACGAATGATAGCTGTTTGTATAATTTGATGATACATTAAAAAATGATATTTATGCGGATTTTAAATTTGCAAAATATAATGTATAATGTATTGTCAATTTACATTTCAATAATACAAATGTGTTATTAGGTCTACAATTTTACTTATGGAAAAACTAACAATTAAAAACTTTCTCAACATCAATGATATTGAATTTAATTTATCCAAGATAAATATTATTATTGGGCAGCAAGCGAGTGGTAAAAGCGTAATTGCCAAATTAGTTTATTTCTTTAAAGATTTTTTTATTAAATATCGTTCTTCAATCCAGAATAAGCAAAAGAAAGCAGAATTTGATAGAAATATAATTATAACTTTTAAAATCATATTTCCTGAATATTCTTGGAAAAATCAGGAGTTTCAAATTTTATATGAATTTGATAGTTATTCCGTAGCTTTAAACAACAAAAAATCAGATGATAAAAAGTTTAAATTATGTCTGACATATTCTGAATATTTAGTTAAAATTCGCAGAAAACTCCTGAGTGAATATGATAAAAAAACTATTGAATATGCAGAGAATAATCCTGAAAAAATAATTGAAGAATATTACAACACAATCTTTCCTGAATATGTTCTGAGAAATAATCATGTTAATAGTCTTGATTTAGTAACTTTTATCCCTGCTGGCAGGTCATTTTTTGCTAACTTACAAAATAATATTTTTTCCTTTTTATCAGAAAATATAGTCATAGATTATTTTCTAAAAGAATTTGGTTCAGCTTATGAAAGAGTAAAAAATTTGTATCATCTTAGAAAATTTATTCATCTGTTAAAACCAAATGATTCAATTGATGAATTAATTAATCAGATAATAGTTGGTAATTATTCCTATGAAAAAGATCAGGACTGGATATTATACACTAACGAAACGAACAAAAACAGAAGGACTAATTTATCATATTCATCTTCTGGACAACAAGAGGCTCTACCTATGACACTTATATTAGCTATTTTGCCTTTTATTAGCTCAACAACACGCCTTTTCATTATAGAAGAACCTGAAGCACATTTATTTCCTACATCACAAAAACATATTGTAAGTTTAATCAGCCAGGTTTTTAATATAACTGAAAAAAAGCATAAATTTTTCATTACTACTCACAGCCCTTACATATTAACAGCTTTTAATAACCTCATTCAAGCAGGAAATACCCTTAAAGTATTAAAAGAAAAACCTGAACAAAATGATTTACTCAGAGAATTATTTAAAATAGTTCCAGAAAATCAAATGTTAGATATTAATGATATTGCTGCTTACACTATCAAAAATGGCATGATTGAAAGTTTAATTAATGAAGAAAACCATTTAATTGATACAAATATAATTGATGATGTATCGAACGAATTTAGTAGAGTTTTTGAAAAATTAATAGAACTTGAATTTGGAGAATAAAATCAGTGAATTTAGATAAATGTTCTGAAAAAATTACCCATAAAAATATTTTAATAGAAGAAAAGAAAAGTAGTAAAATAATTTTTGGTAATGAAAACTTAATAGAAGTTACGAAAGTTCAAGTAGACGGCTGTTTAGATATTCAAGGTGTTAAATGTGATTGGTTATTAATTATCTATGAACCTTATATTGAAATATATATAGAGTTAAAAGGTTCTGATGTAGAACACGCATTTATACAAATTGAAAATACAATTAAAGTTGTATCCCAAGATTATAAAAATGTTCCTAAATATTGCTATATAATTACCACTAGATGCCCTCTGGACTCTACACAAATTCAAGTCAAGAAAAAATCGTTTAAAAGTAAATATAATGCAGTCCTAAAAGTTAAAAAAACAGGATGTAATGAAAATATTAATGTCTTCATTCCTCAATCAAACTAATCAACATTAAAGTATATCCATAAAATTCAAACCTTCAAAATATAACACTAATCTACTAATCTAAAATTCCTGTTCTCTTCCTTTGCGTCTCTGCGTGAGATAAAAACAAAAAAAGGACGAACCCAAAAGCCCGTCCTGAATATTTCCGAAAAAACTAAATCTTCGCTTCTTCTCTTACCAACTTATCCCAACCCAAATCCTTCAAATTATTATTCCTTCTTAAAGGACGAGTTACCAACTCCAAAACATCACGCGCATTACCAAAACCGTGAATTTGTGCAAAAGTAAACTCCACAGACCACTTAGTATTAATACCTCGTGCTTCCAGAGGATTAGCATGAGCCATACCAGTAATAACCAAATCAGGTTTCAACTCATAAATCCGTTGCACTTGATTGTAATTATCAGGCTTTTCCATAATAGTTGGTAAAGGAGAACCCATTTCCTGACAAGTTTTTTCTAACAAAGCTAATTCCGCAGCTTGATAGCGTTTATCCATGTAAGGAATCCCAATTTCTTGAACAGTCATACCACAACGAACCAAGAACCGCGCTAGGGAAATTTCTAATAAATTATCGCCCATGAAAAACACAGATTTACCGCGAATTAATCGCACGTATTCTTCTAAATTTTCCCACATTTGCGCTTCTCTTGCATCTAAACCCTGGGGTGTAATTCCAAACACAGAGCAGATTTTTTCTACCCAAGCCCGTGTTCCGTCAGGACCAATGGGGAATGGCGCGCCTATGAGTTTACACTTGCGACGACGCATCAAAGTTGTAGCGGTACGGCTGAGGAAAGGATTAACACCAGCAACATAATACCCTTCTTCAATTACTGGTAATTCTGTAAACCGTTTTGCCGGTAGCCAACCAGAAACCTTTATACCTTGCTTCTTCAATTCCAAAGTTAATTGTGTAACTACTGGGTCAGGTAAAGAACCAAACAGCACCAAAGGTGTATGATTTACATACTCAGATTCATCTTGGGCTACATCTTCTTTCTTCTTACCGAAATTCATCAGCTTCTGAATGGCGTTACGCTCGCCTTTTTCAGTTTCCGATATAGGAGACTTTTCAGGACAACGATGAGCCATAGCGGCTAACACAGTGTCCTCTCCTTGGGTAAATGCGTAGTCGAGGCCGTTAGCACGAGCCACAACAATAGGAATACCAATTTCCGCTTCTAACTTAGGTGCTAAACCTTCCAAATCGGTTTTAATAATTTCCGTAGTGCAAGTACCAATCCAGACAATTACACTAGGATTGCGATCGCGTTTAATTTGCTGGCACAATCGTTTTAATTCTTCATAATCATTCAACTGTGCCGAAATATCCCCTTCTTCTAATTCAGCCATAGCATAGCGAGGTTCAGCAAAAATCATCACCCCCATGGCATTTTGCAGGAAGTAACCGCAGGTTTTTGTGCCAATAACTAAAAAGAAACTATCTTCAATCTTTTGATATAACCAAGCCACACAACTAATCGGGCAAAAAGTGTGATAATTTCCGGTTTCACATTCAAAATTTAAAGCTTCTGGCTGTTGAGCAACAGTCATATTAATATTCTCCTCTGAAATTTTTTTAGCTTGTAAAGCAGATGATTGGTGATTGGTAACTCCCATCTGTCACCTGTCACCTGTCACCTGTTTTCAACAATTAATGTTTAGGGAAGAGACGATCCATTTCTGATTCATCAAAAACCTCAGATGTCAGTCCTTCCGAACTTTCCTCACCAGTCAGCAACGAATTTTCATCGCCCCATACATCCGAAACTAAATTATCAAATCCAGTTTCTTCAGATAGATTCAGCCTACTAAAATCACTTTCATCTATTTCCTCAAAAGAACTTTCACCCACTAAATTTAAGCTATCAAATCCCTGATTATCGCTTTCATCAGTTAAATCATTAACATTAAAAGAGACATGACCGAAATCACCTATTACCTCTGGACTAGATAACACTTCTGAGTCACTAACAATATCTTGAGATAAAGAAACATCATCAAAGCCATAATTATCTTCTACTGCCGCCCAACTAGCTTCTGACTTGTTTTTCTCGTTCAAGTCACTAGAATTGGTAGCTGGTGTTGGTTCAGAGACATCTGCCTTAACCACAGACATTTCACCGGAGTAAATTTCTGGCTCTACAGTGGGGCTAAGACGATTACCCAAGGCAATATCGGGGTCAAAATGTAAATTCAGAACTTCAATCAAAGTATCCGCATCAGGATTCAATTTAGCAAAGGGGAACATTAGCTGGGCTAATTTCGGTTCTAGAGCATTGATGACTCCCAGGATGAGGTAAGAAGAGGGACGCTTGCCACCATCAGGCGTATAAACTGATTCAACAGTCATCTGGAGTACAATCCATTCACGATTTGCCTGAAAGAATTGCAACCACTTTTGTTTGATCGAATCTGTAAAACTATCAAAGAAAGCCATAAATCCATCCTGAGAGGTAAAAGGTTTTATACAATCATCAAGTCTAATTCCTCTTCTGCATTTGTGGCCTTAACTTTTACTGGATTGAGATAAAAATCTGATAATAGTGAGAAAAGTTCACGGTCAGGAGAGTCATTGGGAACAACACCTTCCGGTTGAGCGAGAATTTGATCAGCAATATTCAGGTAATAGTCGCAAACATAGCTCAGAGAAGGATCTGACTCTGCCATTTCAAATAAAGTTTTACCTTTAACCCGCGAAACGCGGATATCCTCAATCAAAGGTAATACCTCTAAAACAGGCATGGGCACTGCTTCTATATATTTCTCAATCAGGTCGCGCTTGGAAGTACGATTACCGATTAACCCCGCTAAACGCAAGGGGTGAGTCCGAGCTTTTTCCCGCACAGAAGCCGCAATCCTGTTAGCAGCGAACAGGGCATCAAAGCCATTATCTGTAACAATTAGGCAATAATCCGCATAATTTAACGGTGCTGCAAAGCCACCACAAACAACGTCACCAAGTACATCAAATAAAATTACATCGTATTCATCAAAAGCATTAAGTTCTTTTAATAATTTGACTGTTTCCCCAACTACATAACCACCACAACCAGCACCTGCTGGAGGTCCACCTGCTTCAACGCAATCAACACCACCATAGCCTTTGTAAATTACGTCCTCTGGCCAAACATCTTCGTAGTGATAATCTTTTTCTTGCAAGGTATCAATGATCGTAGGAATCAAAAACCCGGTCAAAGTAAAGGTACTGTCATGTTTGGGGTCACAACCAATTTGTAGCACCTTCTTACCCCGTTTAGCTAGAGCCACAGAGATATTACAACTGGTTGTAGATTTGCCAATTCCACCTTTTCCGTAAACTGCTAGTTTCATTGTTTTTCCTCTCTTATAGTTTCTTTACAAACCCTTTGTTTCCAAATTGATTCGGCAACTTGTGAGCTATGTAAGTCCAATTATTGTCTAAATCCCCTCAAAAGAAAAGGGGTCTATAATCTGAAAAATGGTGATATTAGCCATTTATGGAAATAAATCTACTATTTTTAATCTATTAACTTAATAATTGTTCTAAAAAAACTAAAAAATTATATTTTTAAGGTTTTATAAAACCATTTTTATAAAAATAGTTTCAAAAGACAAAAAAATATAATAAATAAAAATTTATTGATTCCATAATATTTGCTTATGGCGTTGTTATTGAGGATATTGGGAGTATTTAGGGTATTTGCAACCAGAAAACCCTTGTCAGCAATAGGTTGTAAGTAAAGATGAGATATTGGAATGCAGATCGATCAGCAGTTTTAATCAAGAAGTAAAATTGGCAATAAAGGAATTTTATTAGAGATACCTCTTCCCATAGTTATCCTTACCTATTGATTAGTAAATATTTATTAAATTATAAAATCCCTGATATAAAACTTAATAGGAATTGGTAGCTGACAACTAACCACCGACCACTGACAAATGACCACCGACCACTGAACAAATGACTAAAAAACAAAAATTTCCCTACTTATTAGGTTCTAAATGGACAGCACAACAGAAAGTTGATGGCTGGAGACATTTTCAGGTTGTTAACCGTAAAAATCAGGGTAAATGGGTATATGCGGAAATGGTAGCAGCTTGTGATCCCCAAGTACGCTTTTGGTTAAATGCTAAATTATTACAAGATAATTCCCAGTGGTACGCAGGGTGGCAAACTTTACAAGAAATTAATTCTATTGATAGCCATTAATTCCCCATTCCCCAAAATTTTAACCCATCAATGGTTTTTGATACAGTGATTTAATCATTCCACTCACCACGGGGGGGAACAGGTGTCCGTAGAGGATCCCGTGTTAACTCATCATCTCTGGTGAAATCACCCCGTAACCACTGACGGACAGCCACCTCAATCACCTTACTAGGATCATTAGTAAGATGTTGAATTTGCTCTATTAATTCTGAATCTAGATTGAGAGCGATTTCTGTCTTGTCAGCGCGTTTGTTATCTGTACTTTTAGGTTGTTCTTGCATATTCATGGGTTTAAATACTCTGAAATAGTTTTATTGAAAGTGCCGTCAAGCAGTTATGATATTTATAGTTCGGTCTATTTAATTGTAAGCTGCTAAGTCATAAATACCGGGAGTTGGAAATAGATTTTAAACAATAACGTAAGTTGTCATCACAGCAATACCCGCACCAAAATCCTCAAACCCTATTACCCTATTAGTATTCTCACAATTTTATACTGAACATAAAACAGAAAAATAACCAGTGTAATTAATTTTATCTGATTACCTCTTCCTTGCCCTTTGCCTTATTACCGCAGAAAGCATTAAAATACATGAAGTAAATAGCTTTCATTTTGGCTTGCTTTAGAGCAAAGATAGTATATGACTGACGTTCCCGCAGCTCGCATTCGCAATTTTTGTATTATTGCTCACATTGATCACGGGAAATCAACTCTCGCAGATCGTTTACTACAGGCGACTGGGACTGTAGAAGATAGACAGATGAAAGAGCAGTTTCTTGATAACATGGATTTAGAACGGGAGCGCGGCATTACAATTAAGCTGCAAGCTGCCCGGATGAATTATACTGCTAAAGATGGTCAGCAGTACGTTCTTAATTTAATTGATACTCCCGGTCACGTAGATTTTTCCTATGAAGTCTCCCGTTCCCTTTTAGCTTGTGAAGGAGCGTTATTGGTTGTGGATGCGTCCCAAGGTGTAGAGGCGCAAACATTAGCAAATGTCTATTTAGCCCTAGAAAGTAATCTGGAAATTATCCCTGTTTTAAATAAAATTGATTTGCCAGGAGCAGAACCAGAACGAGTAATTGGCGAAATTGAAGAAATTATTGGTTTAGATTGTAGTGGGGCAATTTTAGCCTCAGCGAAAGAGGGAATTGGCATTAGTGAGATATTAGAAACAATTGTCCAACGAGTTCCCCCACCAGCCAACACCATCAATGATAGCTTGCGAGCCTTGATTTTTGATAGTTACTATGATAGTTACAGAGGTGTAATTGTTTATTTCCGTGTCATGGATGGCACTGTAAAAAAAGGCGATCGCGTCTACTTAATGGCCTCAGAGAAAGAATATGTCATTGATGAATTAGGCATTCTCTGTCCCACTCAAAAGCAAGTTGAAGAACTTCATGCTGGAGAAGTAGGTTATTTTGCCGCAGCCATTAAAGCCGTAGGTGATGCTAGAGTAGGAGACACCATTACCCTATGCAAAAACAAAGCCACAGAAGCTTTACCAGGTTATGCCGAAGCTAACCCCATGGTATTTTGTGGGATGTTCCCCATAGACGCAGACCAGTTTGAAGACTTGCGGGAAGCTTTAGAAAAACTGGAACTCAATGATGCTGCATTACAGTATGAGCCAGAAACCTCTAGTGCCATGGGTTTTGGATTCCGTTGCGGGTTTTTGGGATTGCTGCACATGGAAATTGTCCAGGAGCGTCTAGAACGTGAGTATAACCTAGATTTAATCATTACCGCCCCCTCAGTGGTTTACAAAGTTGTCACCAACAAGGGTGAAGAACTCTACATTGATAATCCTAGTCGCTTACCCGGACCCAATGAGCGCGATAGAATTGAAGAGCCCTATGTCAAAGTAGAAATGATTACTCCAGAAATCTACGTTGGTTCTTTAATGGAGTTGTCTCAAAACCGACGGGGAATCTTCAAAGATATGAAATATCTCACCCAAGGACGGACGACACTCACTTATGAGTTACCCCTAGCGGAAGTTGTCACCGACTTTTTTGATCAAATGAAATCCCGTTCTCGCGGTTATGCCAGTATGGAATATCATCTAATTGGCTACCGAGAAAATCCTTTGGTAAAATTGGATATTCTCATTAACGGTGATCCTGTGGATTCCTTAGCCATGATTGTCCATAGGGATAAAGCCTACAATGTCGGTAGAGCAATGGCGGAAAAACTCAAAGAACTCATTCCCCGTCATCAATTCAAAGTCCCGATTCAAGCTGCTATTGGTGCAAAAGTCATTGCTAGTGAACAGATACCAGCAATGCGGAAAGATGTCCTTGCTAAGTGCTATGGTGGGGACATTAGCCGGAAGAAAAAACTATTGCAGAAGCAAGCTAAGGGTAAAAAACGGATGAAGGCCGTGGGGACTGTAGATGTACCCCAGGAGGCTTTTATGGCTGTATTGAAGTTAGATCAAAGCTAATTAGTGGTTAGGACAAGTTACGTGAAGATTTGTTAAAAATATTATGCGTTGGGGAAACCATCTGATTATGTGTTCTCTGACGCATAGACTTTGTTAATGCTAAATCTGCAATAATTTAGCTAGAAATTGAGGTAATGGTAAAATAATTAATAATAACAAAGCCATGGACATTAATCCCATAAAATCCCGTTGATTATCTAATTCCGTGACATCATTTAAAGCAGGTTCATCAACTAAGGGAATGAATAATAAAATAATTGCCCATAGTAAAAATTCTTCCCTAATCAACGCAAGTATGAGTAATAATAATCTGGTAATTTGACCAATGAAAACAGCAGTACGTTGTCCAAACATAGCATGAATAATGTGACCACCATCTAATTGTCCCACGGGCATCAAATTTAAAGCTGTGACGATTAATCCTAGGAAACCTGCTATAGCAATTGGATGTAAATCAATAGCAGATTTTGCAGTTAATTCACTTCCTAAAGCTAATTTTGAGAGTAAAGCTAATAAAATAGAGTATTTAGGATTAAGTGCATGAAGATTTAAAATTCCAACTTTATCCGGTAAAGCCACTATTTGTGAATGAGCTAAACCCCATATCAATAAAGGTATAGTTACTATAAATCCCGCTAGAGGTCCAGCAATACTCACATCAAATAAAGCTTTGCGGTGAGGTATGGGACTGCGTATTTTAATAAAAGCCCCAAATGTTCCTAAGAAAAAAGGTACGGGAATAAAATAAGGTAAAGTGGAGCGAATTTTATAAAATCTTGCTGTTAAATAATGACCTAGTTCATGAGAACCTAAAATAGTCATTAAACCTAAAGCATAAGGTAAACCATGGAAAAATAATCTGAAATCAGATTCCAGTTGTGTAAATTGAAGACCCGCAAATTTCCAGCCCACAAAAGTAGTGCTAAATAAAGTTGCTACTAACAATAGGAATGCTAAGCCTGGTTGAGTAATTTTTTCCGATTCCTGTTGGTTATTTTGTTTAACTGCTTGAGGATTAGGAACTAAAACAAAAAAGGGTTTACCATTTATTCCTTCTTGAAATATGACTAAAAAGCGATCGCCAAATTGCCTCTCAATATTAACCTTAATTTGCTCGTAAGCATTACTAGAAGTAGTTCGTAACTGTCCCCGAAAAATTATCGCTTGGGGGCGATATTCAATATTTTGAACGTAATATACAGACCAGGGAAAACAATTTCGTAGTTGGGTTTCTTCTGCTAAGTTAATAGGGCGGATTGGTGTTTCGACCGTCGAATTATTATTTAATTGTCCTTGATTTTCTTCAGATTGATTTTGTGGATCTATAGGCAATTCTCGTCCCCTATTAAACAATAACCAATATAATAATAAACAACCCACTGAAACCACTGCTACCAAAGGAATTAGGGCTGATGGAGGAGCTTGTTTGACACCATATATCAGTGTCAAACCAGTTAAGATAAATGCAGGTGTCATTAAAACCAACCACAACAACCACACAGGGGTTCTTGTTGCTCGTGCAACACTGTATTGCATCATTAAATAAGTCAATAACCCCAGAACAAGGAGAAACCAAAATGCCATATTATTTTCACTATATTTGATAGGATGCCTTATCTGTAATTTCTGTTACAGATTTTGATCATAAACAAGAGTGTACACCTTAACTTTTCTATCACAGTTCACAGTCATAGTAAATACACTGTAACCTGATTGTTTACCATTGCTATTACCTTAGTTTTTTCATTTATGTCGTTTTTGCCTCAACAGTCCATTCACAAAACTAAACCACCGCGTTCTATATTGGCAAAAACCACGTCAACGGCGGAAAATCCTCTGATTTTGACACCTAACAGTATTTTTGCCTTTCCACCGAATCGGGACACTTTAGGAGGGACATCCTACTTCATTGTTAGAAATGAAGGGAATGTTCTCATAGATTGCCCAGCTTTAGAACAGACAAACCGGGATTTTTTGTCCTTGTATGGGGGAGTCAAATGGTTTTTTATCAGTCATCGTGGTGCTATTGGTAAGGCCGCAGAATATCAACAGATCTTAAATTGCGAAATTTTGATTCAAGAACAAGAGGCTTATTTATTGCCGGGTTTAACTCTTACCACTTTTACTGATCAGTTTACTCTTGATGACACAATAGAAATAATTTGGACACCCGGCCATTCTCCAGGCTCATCATGTCTATACTATCGTGAATTTGAAGGCGTGTTATTTTCTGGACGGCATTTACTTCCTAACCAATATGGTGAACCTGTGCCAATACGTACGTATAAAACTTTTCATTGGCCACGACAACTTAAAAGCATTCAGTCTTTGAGCGATCGCTTTACAACACAAACTTTAACTTATTTATGCCCCGGTGCTAATACAGGCTACCTCAGAGGTAAAACCTGTATAGACCACGCTTACGAAAAAATCAACAATTTGAATTTAGGTGACAGGTGACAGTTAAGAGGGAATAGGGAAAGAAATTCCTACCAATTACCAATTACGAATTACGAATTACGAATTACGAATTACCCATTACCCATTACCAAATTCTTACTCAAAAGTTCTATAGCCCCTTGATATTGAACATCTGCCTTTGTGCCGATTTGTTCACGGTTAATTGCTGGTTGGGGAATAATTTGATCTGGCTTAATTCCCAATTTGTTAATATCTCGATGGTTGGGAGTTTCATATTTAGCAATTGTCACCGCTAAACCAGAACCATCGGATAATTCAAACAAAGATTGAATTAAACCTTTACCAAAGGTAGTTTCCCCAACTAACTGGCCACGATGATTATCTTGCAATGCACCGGCTAGAATTTCGCTGGCGCTGGCAGTTCCTTGATTAACTAGAATTACTAAAGGATCTTTTGTGAGAGCCGGACCAAAAGCCTCATAAGTGCCTTGAATACCTTGACGATTGGCAGTATAAACGATTGTGCCTGATTCTAGCCATAAACGAGAGATCTCAATTCCGGCTTGCAAGAGGCCACCCGGATTATTTCTTAAATCAAGAATATAGGCAGACGCGCCTTTTTTTTCTAAAATAGAAATAGCCTGAGCCAATTCAGTAACCGCATTGGCATTAAATTGACTCAGACGAAGATAGCCAATTTTGTCACCTTGGGAGGATAATCGTAAATCAGATACAACAGGATTAAGAGTAATGCGATCGCGCACCAAAATAACTTCTATATCCTTTTCTCCTTCTCTGCCAATTAAAACCGTAACAACGCTGCCCAGGGGTCCCCTTAGCCGTGTTGCTGCTTCATCAAGAGTTAGATTCTCTGTGGATAAACCCTCAATCTTCAAAATGCGATCGCGTGGTTTTAAACCCGCTTTCTCGGCTGGAGAATTTTCAATAGGTGTAATTACTTCCAGTCCACCACGGGAATTGAGAGCAATTTGTAAACCCACACCAATTAATTCTCCAGAAGTGCTAACCTGCAAACTGCGGTATTTCTCAGGTTCAAGAAAACGAGTAAAAGGATCATCCAAGGTCTTAAGCATATCCTGAATTGTGGTATAAGCGGCTTCCTGGTTGGGAAAACGACTTTTTAGCGCCTTTTGTCGGACATCAAGCCAGTTTTGATGGTTAAAAGTCCCATCCAGATAAGAACGGTTAACAATTCGCCACACTTCATAAACTAGCTTCTGTTCCCGCGTTAAAGCTGAAGCTGGAGAAATATATCCTCCAAATACCAGGGAAAAAAGCAATAGTAGTAAACATCCTAGCCGCCAAACCCGCTTGTTAACGAACCCTAATTTTAGTGCCATCTCAGACTCAAATTCCCTAAAACTTTCTGTAATGCTCAGTTGCTGATGAAATCTATCTCTCGACTATGTTACTTTTTTTATAGAAGAAGTGCATTCTTCTCATAAAGTTGCCAGTCCAAATTTATGAGGACTAGCATTTAAACTCAAACAAAATTTGGAGTCATCCAACTACGGTAGGGCATACCGGAAGTTAAAGCTTGAGGAGAGAACCACCTCTAAACTAGATACCGTAAGGGGTTTAGTTTAAGTGGACTCGTTGAACCAAGAATCTCCGCGTCCTTAGACCGGAGAGTGTCAAGAGATGTCCATTCTTCCTGATCAACGATAAAATCTTCTTTGGAGTCAACATTGTTAGCGTTGACTAGCAAAGACGAAAAACAGGAAGATTTCCTAAAAATAGGGTGAGTTACACCCAAATTGACGCTCGTGGACAAATAGAAACCCATTTGGACGAAGCGAGAAGCAAACCCTCTAACTGAGGTTAGTTGAGTAGTCATAATTGACTACAGTTCGCATAACAAAACTTATCAACCGCAATCTATTTTTAGGACCTTAAGATTGTATGGCTAACGTCTATGACTGGTTTGAGGAACGCTTGGATCTCCAAGAAATTGCTGATGATATCACCACCAAATATGTTCCTCCCCACGTTAACATCTTCTACTGTTTAGGTGGAATTACCCTAGTATGTTTCCTGATCCAATTCGCCACTGGATTTGCGATGACATTCTACTACAAACCTACCGTTGCTGAAGCTTTCTCCTCTGTCGAGTACATCATGAATGAAGTCAACTTCGGTTGGTTAATTCGCTCCATTCACCGCTGGTCAGCCAGCATGATGGTATTAATGATGATTCTCCACACATTCCGCGTTTATCTAACCGGTGGCTTCAAAAAGCCCCGTGAATTAACCTGGATCAGTGGTGTAATTCTCGCCGTAATCACCGTTTCCTTTGGTGTAACAGGCTACTCTCTTCCTTGGGATCAAGTTGGTTACTGGGCTGTAAAAATTGTTAGTGGTGTACCAGAAGCAATTCCCGTAGTCGGTGTTCTCATCTCCGATTTACTCCGTGGAGGTTCTAGTGTTGGTCAAGCGACACTTACCCGCTACTATAGTGCCCACACCTTTGTTCTTCCTTGGTTAATTGCTGTCTTCATGTTGTTCCACTTCTTGATGATTCGCAAACAAGGTATTTCTGGACCTTTGTAATCAAAGTTATTAGCAAACAGGCATAACTTGTGTTTCCAGATCATCGTAGTTTGTTTTAAACTGAGAGAACATAAATTGTAAGTTGTAGACCTAAACTACTAACGGAAACTTGAGCTAGTTGTATAGCTGATAGCTTTCACCAATGCTTTAACTTCACTTCAGCCGGAGAGCGCATTTAGAAATGTCAACGCAAAAAAAACCGGATCTGAGCGATCCCAAATTAAGAGCTAAACTTGCCCAAGGTATGGGTCACAATTACTATGGTGAACCTGCTTGGCCCAATGATTTACTCTATATATTCCCAGTTGTAATTATGGGTTCTTTCGCCTGTATTGTCGCTCTAGCAGTTCTAGACCCCGCGATGATTGGTGAACCCGCTAATCCTTTTGCTACTCCTTTGGAAATTTTGCCAGAGTGGTACTTGTATCCTGTATTCCAAATTCTTCGCTCACTACCCAATAAATTATTAGGTGTGTTAGCAATGGCTTCCGTACCCTTGGGATTAATTCTCGTTCCCTTTTTGGAAAATGTGAATAAATTCCAAAATCCTTTCCGTCGCCCTGTAGCAACAACAGTATTTTTGTTTGGTACTCTTGTTACTATTTGGCTAGGTATTGGTGCTGCTCTCCCATTAGACAAATCCTTGACTTTAGGATTGTTCTAAGGTAGTTACAGTTAAAATTAAATCTGGTAACGTCTGTGATTTTCAAGAGTGTATGCAGGACAATATCTAATCAGCAAATAGCCGCAATTATTGATGGTCTAATTGCTACTGATATTTTAAAGGAGATATACTTTTGAAGATCAACAGACGTTAACTAAACGGGAATTGCGGAAAGATATCCAACCTCATCATGACTATTTCCGGATGTGAAATTCTCAAATTACAAAAAAACTACTTTCTATTCGAGTTAAGGTCAATGCGTAGCATAGTGCAGCAAGACCATCGGACAGTAAGGAGCGATCTTAAGCTCTTAAACCCAGTGCAACAATGGTTTGAAGAATTCTGTCAGCAATATTTACCGAAATATGGCTGGTCAGACAGCCAACTTTATCGTCTCAATCTAGCATTAGCAGAAGGCTTTACCAATGCAGTCCGTCATGCTCATCATGCTTTACCACCGGAAACAACTATAGAAATTCAAGTCAGTTTATGGATTGATAAACTGGAAATAAGAATTTGGGATTATGGAAAACCATTTAATCCTGATGTCATTACTGAACCAGAACCAGGGACTCTACAAGTCGGTGGATATGGATGGTTTTTACTCCGTCGCTTGGCTGATAAAGTTGTATATCAACGCGATTCAGATAGTAGAAATTGCCTGTTGATTGTTAAGTATTGTTTAGAAGAAAAACAACATTAGAAATTAGTCAGCTAATCGGCTTTTAAAAGTCAAAAATCAAAAGTTAAAGTGATTATAGCTAGAGCTTACAGTAATTGTGTGATGTTTGTTATCATCAGAGGAAGCTAAAAAACTTTTTAAAGAAGAATAATATTTTATTTTCGTCTAGCTAATACCTGTATTATGACTTCACAAGTAAGCTTGTTGTATAACCAACAATGAAAATCGCTATCCTAGGGTCAGCAGCACAAATTTGAGACATGACCTTTAAAAACTTGCAATTCAATTTTGAAAAAATCCGCCCTTGGCTGACCCTGTTAGCAATTACCTGGTTATTAGCATCATTAGGTTTGGGCTGGTTAGTTAATTCCTTAGTAATTATTTTGGGTTTATTGTTTTTTTTACCTGTGGTAGCATTTTTCGGGTTTCGCTGGTGGTTACAAAAGAATCTGGTGAGTGGTCAGTGTCCTGTATGTGGATATGAATTAACAGGTTTAAACAATAGTCAAACACAGTGTACTAACTGTGGTGAACCATTGTTAGTCAAAAACAGTCAATTTCAACGCTTCACACCAGAAGGAACAATTGATGTGACAGCGGTTGAAGTTCAAGCCCAATCATTGGAAGATTAGTCGGTTGTCAGTGGTCAGTTGTCGGTTGTCAGTTGTCAGTTGTCAGTTGTCAGTTGTCGGTTGTCAGTTGTCGGTTGTCGGTTGTCAGTTGTCGGTTGTCAGTTGTCGGTTGTCAGTTGTCAGTGGTAAGAGAAAAATAAATATCTTTCTATAGGCGACCTTATCCTCAAGTCTCTTACCTATTCCCTATTCCCCAGTTGTCAATGGGAATCTAGAAGGGTGAATTCATTAGACTGGCCCATTGATCCAGATTTTTGAGAAAATGTGGCTGCTGTAGTTCAGAAAGCCAAAGAATCAAAGCGTCCTCATTGTTATCTTTGTAATAACCCCGTCGTTTTCCCGCAGTTTTGAACCCAAACTTCTCATACAAAGAAATCGCAACGAGGTTAGAATCGCGGACTTCCAGTGTAGCCCTCTCCAAACCAAGATCGGTAGCAGTTCGCAGTAGGGAGTACAATAAAGCTTTTCCTAGTCCTTGACCATGATATTGGGGATGAACTGCCAAAATTGTAATGTGTGCTTCTTCTAAAATTGACCAAAAGCACCCCATTCCTAACAGTTCAGAGTGATTAAAAGGTGAAAATAAACCCAAAAAATGACTATTAGGACTTTCTAACTCCCGGAGGTAGCCTTGCATAGTCCACAAACCGTCAAAACAGGCTTTATCCAGTTCTAACAGTTCAGTTAAATTGTCCGTGGTTAAAGATTGAATTTTTAAGTCAGATGAAATCACAGTTTTCGAGGATTGAAGAAGGTTAATTATCCATTACCCATTACCCATTAGCAATGAGAGGGTAAACTGGAGATGAGGACATATACTCATGCCCTGATTTTTCACAAAGACAACTCTTATTAGTTATGGTATTGACTCACCCCGTCGAAGTTGAACTTTCTGGCCGTCAATATTTACAGCCAAAAAATGGCAACAGTGCTGATATTTCCCCCAACCAACAACTCTTACCCTTGACAGCTAGAGTTAATCATCATGACAACCTAGAAATCGGTGAGTGTGATGTAACAACCCTAGTTGAACAATTTGGTTCACCTTTGTATATTTTAGATGAGGAAACCCTGCGGACAGCTTGTAGACAATATCGAGATACCTTTAAAGAATACTATCAAGGAGAATCTCAGGTACTTTATGCCTCTAAGGCGTGGAATTGTCTAGCAGTTTGTGCCATTGTTGCCTCAGAAGGGTTAGGAATTGATGTGGTATCTGGTGGCGAACTTTATACTGCGGTAAGTGCAGGTATGAGTCCTCATAAAATTTACTTACATGGAAATAACAAATCTCGTGATGAGTTAGTTTTAGCAATTGAGTCTGGCTGCACTATTGTAGCGGATAACTGGCACGAGTTGGACTTACTGGTAAATATAGCAGAGGAGAAAACAGAAAAGTATTTCCTTGCGCCCATTCGGATCATGCTACGCTTAACACCGGGAATAGAATGCCATACTCATGAATATATTCGCACTGGACATTTAGATAGTAAATTTGGTTTTGACCCCAATGATTTACAAAGGGTATTTGCTTTTGTGAGTAAACAGCCCAGTTTAAACTGTGTGGGGTTACACGCTCATATTGGTTCACAAATTTTTGAACGTCAACCACATAGAGATTTGGCTGCTGTCATGGTGCAGTGGTTGAGAGATGCGGCTAAACATAACTTAAAAATAACCGAATTAAATGTTGGTGGTGGTTTAGGGATTAAATATACAGAATCCGATGATCCCCCTAGTATTGTGGAATGGTCAAAGGCGATTTGTGAAGTAGTACAAGCCGCTTGTTTATCAGAAAATTTGCCTTTACCAAAGTTACTCTGTGAACCAGGGCGATCGCTCATTGCTACATCTTGTGTTACTGCTTATACTGTTGGTACTTCTAAAGTCATTCCCGAAATTCGTACCTACGTAGCCATTGATGGTGGAATGTCAGACAATCCCCGTCCCATAACCTACCAATCAGTTTATCGGGCAGTAGTGGCTAATAAAATGTCTATTCCTTGTACGGAAACAGTGACATTGGCTGGTAAACATTGCGAATCAGGAGATATTCTGATTAAAAATGCCCAACTGCCAAAAACTGAACCAAATGATATTCTCGTAGTTATGGGAACTGGTGCATACAATTACAGTATGGCATCTAATTACAATCGTCTTCCTCGACCGGCGGCGGTTGTCGTGGCAAATGGCGAAGCAAATTTAATTTTGCAGCGCGAAACATATCAAGACCTGATTCGACAAGATTGCCTACCGGAAAGACTTAAATAGTTCCTAGTCAGTTGTCAGTGGTCAGTGGTTAAAAAATCACAAATCACAAATGACAACTGACAAATGACAACTGACAAATGACAACTGACAAATGACTATAAGAATCCAGATGTCATGAGAGATTGGTGGAAGCAATGGCTGATAAACCTGGGAGATTGGTCGCAGTCCTTGCTCCTTGGGACTCTGGATATGATGTTAGTTCTGGCACTAACATACATGATCCTGGTAATTATTAGTGAACGGCGCACGTTATGGATGGTGCGAGGATTTATAATCTTAATGCTCTGCTCGGCACTCAGTGGCAAATTAGGATTACCACTGCTAAATTTTGTCCTGGAAAAATTAGTGATTGGCTGTGCTGTGGCTATGGCTGTAGCACTTCAATCAGAATTTCGCCGCTTTTTGGAACAATTGGGACGTGGTGAATTTTGGCAGTTATTTCGCAATAACGCCAGCGCGATTCCTAAATCGGATAGTGTAATTGATGAAATTGTTGATGCAGTTAAAGAGTTATCAAAAAACCGAATTGGCGCTTTACTAATTTTAGAAACCACAGGACCTATTGAAGAGCAAGATTTTTCCGTCCCAGGGGTCAAGCTAAATGCCGAAGTGTCTAAAGAATTGATCCAAACTATTTTTCAACCCAAAACCCTGTTACATGATGGGGCAACGTTAATTCGTGGTTCACGCATTGTATCATCAGGGATAATTTTACCACTGTCAGGGCGTACAGCCTCGCGTCAGTTGGGAACACGCCATCGGGCAGCCATGGGAATTACTGAAAGAGTCGAAAACTGTATTTGTGTCGTTGTATCTGAAGAAACGGGTTCTATTTCCCTAGCGGAACAGGGAACTCTCTATAGACCACTAACTATTAAAAAGCTCAAAGAGTCTTTAGAGGCTCGATTTTCTCCAACTGTAGATCGGGAAGCTGTAGCTCCTGGTCTTGTGAGTTTAGTTCGTCAGCTTGGTAATCAATCACTAAGACTAATTTCCCGATTACCTGGATTACCTTGTCTTCGACACGCTACCCGTAGCTTATTTCCCCGTAGGGATACGACCGCTTCTCAAGATAAAAAATGAAACCACAACAAACTGAATTGCAACATTTACCCCTTGACTTAAACAGAGAATCACTACCCCAGCACGTTGCGGTAATTATGGATGGTAATGGCCGATGGGCACAACGTCAAGGTTTACCCCGGATTATGGGTCATAAAGCTGGTGTGGATGCTCTCAAGGATTTACTTCACTGTTGTAAGGACTGGGGAATTAAAGCACTAACGGCCTATGCTTTTTCAACGGAAAATTGGAAAAGACCACAGGAGGAAGTGGAATTTTTAATGAATCTATTCCAGCGGGTTTTACGACAAGAACTGCGGGAAATGGTAGAGGAAAATGTGCAAATTCAGTTTGTTGGCAATTTATCGGCTTTACCACAAGCTCTTCAGAGGGAAATTTCCCGTTCTATGGCAGAAACTAAGGATAATTATAGTATCCGGTTTACCATAGCTACTAATTATGGAGGTAGACAGGAAATCTTACAAGCTTGTCGGGCAATTGCCCAAAAGGTTAAGGAAGGTTCTTTAAACCCTGATGATATCTCTGAAGAGGTATTTGAAGCCCATTTATATACGGCCGGAATAGCAGATCCAGATTTATTAATTCGTACTAGTGGGGAAATGCGATTATCAAATTTCTTACTTTGGCAAATGGCTTATGGTGAAATTTATATTACTGATACTCTCTGGCCTGATTTCGATCGCAGTGAGTTTCATCGGGCTATATCTGTTTATCAACAAAGAGAACGTCGGTTTGGGAAAGTCTAACAATTTTTGATTTTAATATAAAAATTGAGGATAAGATCTCTTACCCTCAACTTCTCTGCTGAAACCAATTGCTTATAGAATTGAAAAGAAGATTTTACTTCTAACTCAGTGACTCCTGCTATATTTGCCAAATGGTTAATAAGCTAAAGTTTCTAAAGTCTCTCTTAAATACATTTGTACTTGTTGATCTAAACGTAAACTTTGTAATTGAGCGTTACATTCTAATTGCCATCTTTGAAAACCCGAACTAGCAGAAATCGCATATTTCAGGTTGTGCCAAAATTGAGTATTAGCAGATACTTGATGATTTCTACGTTCACCGCTGACATAGCCTTTATTATCGGTGCTATGGGCGTAATCGCTAGAAGTTGGAAATTGAGCCATAATTCCTCATTCCTTATTTTTCACTTCCAGAGTTGGACAATTGGGGATTTAGGATGTTAAATTTCAGATTTCTATTTATTTTACACTCAAGGGGTAAGACATAAATTTAGTTAATTTTAGTTACCCAAATCTAAAACTGAGAATTTTTGCTGAATCTCTCCTCAAGATAATGGTTTTATACCTGAAAATTCTGTCTCATTCATCACAAAATACAGAATTTTTGGCGAGAAACTTCTAAAAAAAACTGGTTCTTAATTAAACAGATAATTTTTTTAAATTTATAGCAATCCGCCAGGAAGTTAAAACATTAATTGATCATCAAACTCCGACTAAAATAGGGTTTTATTTCTTCCCTCTTCCTCAGTAACTCCGGCGATATCACTTGTAAATAACGGAGTGCTGAGTTGACATCATTTGAGTGTTGAACTCGAAACAGTCTCAATTCAACACTCATTAACTCAGCACTCAACGCTGGATGCACGTCACTATTTAGTCATAGTCAGAGTCCGACGTTTAGTTACCAATTGGTAGGATTCAATGATGTCATTTTCCACCCAATCATGGAACTTATCAATGCCGATACCACATTCATAACCTGCGTTGACCTCACGAGCATCTTCTTTCATCCGTTTGAGGGAATCAAGAACACCTTCATAAACCACCTTATTGTACCGACGGACGCGCACTTTACAGTTGCGAACCAGTTTACCAGATTGAACATAACAACCAGCAACCGCGCCTCGGCCAACTGGGAAGACAGCACGGACTTCCGTTTGTCCCAAAGGTTCTTCCACCAATTCTGGTTCGAGTAAACCTTCCAAAGCACCTTGGATATCTTCCAAGAGTTTGTAGATGATATTATATTCTCGAACATCTACACCTGCTTCATCCGCAGCTTGCCTCGCGCCGCTGGCGTAGGTAGTGTTGAAACCAATAATGACAGCATTACTAGCCGCAGCCAAGTCTATGTCTGTTTCGGTGATTTCTCCAGCCGTAGCCAAAAGCATCCGAATTTGCACTTCGTTTTGAGGAATTTGGCGGAGAGAGCCGATAATAGCCTCCACAGAACCTTGCACGTCGCCCTTGAGGATCAAGTTCAGTTCCTTCAACTCGCCTTCTTGTGCTTGTGCTGATAGGGTTGTGAGAGTGACACGACCTTGCAACAAGCGGGATTGACGTTGTTTGTCGGCGCGATCGCTGGCTATAGTACGAGCTTCTTTTTCATTTTCATAGACCTCGAAATCATCACCAGCAGCAGGGACATCACTTAAACCCAATACTTCCACAGCAAAGGATGGACTAGCCAGATCTACACGCTTACCACGGTCATTGACCATAGCACGGACTTTACCGAAAGCTGAACCAGCCACCAGCATATCTCCAACGTGGAGAGTACCATTTTGAATCAGCAAGGTAGCAACTGCACCTTTCGCCTTATCCAAATGAGCCTCAATGACTGTTCCTTTTGCGACCCGATCTGGATTAGCGGATAGTTCGGCTACTTCTGACACCAACATAATCATTTCTAGGAGGGTGTCGAGGTTTTCGCCCTTAATGGCGCTAACGGGAACCATGATGGTTTCACCACCCCAATCTTCAGCGGTGAGACCATAATTAGTAAGTTCCTGTTTAACCCGTTCTGGCTGCGCGCCTTCTTTATCAATCTTGTTGATTGCCACAACAATGGGAACATTAGCAGCTTTAGCGTGGCTAATAGCTTCAATTGTTTGGGGACGAACACCGTCATCAGCAGCTACAACTAGCACGGCAATATCCGTCACCCTAGCCCCTCTGGCACGCATCGCGGTGAAAGCTTCGTGACCAGGAGTATCAAGGAAGACAATCTGCTGTGGTTTACCTTCATGGACTATATCAACATGATACGCGCCGATATGCTGGGTAATACCGCCCGCTTCCCCAGACGCAACTTTGGTTTTGCGAATGGAATCGAGGAGAGTAGTTTTACCGTGGTCTACGTGACCCATAATGGTAACAACTGGAGGACGACGAATGAGGTGATCCAAGTCGGCCACATCAATCATTTCCGTGACTTTCCGAGCTTCAGCCTCTCTTTCAACGATTTCGACTTCAACTTCGAGTTCTTTGGCGACTAGGGTAATAGTAGGAATATCCAGATTTTGGGTAATACTGACGGCCATACCCTTCATAAACAGGATTTTGACAATCTCTGTATCGGCAATTACTAGGGCATCAGCCAATTCTTGAACTGTTAATGGACCAGTAACAGCCAGTGTAGCTGGACGATCTGGTTTTTGATCTACATTTTCTTGACGACGATGTTGGTCACGGGAAGAACTGGATTTTTTGCCTCTGGTAGTAGGAGCAGCCACAACCGCTACGGCTGGGACACCAGCACGAGTACCCTTGGGTTTGGGGGGACGGGCAATGGAAAGACTCACTTGCACCGCTGTAGAAATTTCTAGACCATCTTCATCTAGTAAATCATCCTCATCTAGTAAATCATCTTCTACGATTGGTTTGACCCGTTTGCCCTTGGGTCCAATCTTAGCTTTTTCCTTGATTTCATCAATGATTTCTTCTTCTTGCCATTTTTTCCCACCCTTGTTCAAACGAGGGGGTGTAGGGCGTTTTAAATCCAGAAGATCAGGAATTACTGGTGTTTCATCCAATACTTCTTTTTTCCCACCGCCCACATTATGTCTGGGTGGAGTTGCCGTGGGAATGGCCGCTGGCTCACCGGGACGTGCAGGTCTAGGACGTTGGATATCTCCGCCAACTGATGGTCTACCACCGCGCTGTTCTGGCCTTGTTGGTGCCGAAGGATTAGCTCGACTGGGTTTCGGTGGTGGTGATGGTAAACCTTGGTCAGTTGAAGGTTTACTGGCTTTACCTTTAATTGGTTGCCTATCTTCTTCAACGCGTTGCGGGCGATCGCGTTTGAGGAGAGGTTTTTCCGATGTTCCTAAAGTTGGGGTTTCTGGTACTTTTGTGCCATCTACCCTAGGGGAAGGAGAAACCAACTGGGGTTTTTGCGCTTTCTCTGGTTTTGGTCTGGGAGTAGATATTTTCTCTGATTTTTCCGCTGCTACCTTCTCCCCGACCGGTTGAGGGAGAGATACCTGTTCTGGTTGAATAGGATGAGGTTTAAGCGGAGTCTCGGATTGATTCCGGGGTACTGGTCGAGTTGGTGCCGTCGGCTTCATAGATGAGACTGGTGTAGCAAAAGGCCGTGGAGGTGAAGGACTATTAGCCTCAGCAGCATTAGCAGCAACTGAAGTATCGGGTAAGTTGGTGGTAGTGTTTCTCAATATTTTCGGTTTGCGAATTTCTAGAATTTGCTGTTTGTGATTGGCGCTTGGACGGTTTTGGGATGAATTTGGTTTATGGCCGTTTGTACCTTGTGCCTTTTTAGAGGCCAAATTTGTAGCGACAACTTTTTCGGCCGCACTACGAATTTGTTCAGCTTCCGATTCGGAAATCGTGCTGCTATGGCTTTTGACCGCAATATCGAGCTGGTCGCAAATTGCTAGTAGCTCTTTATTATCCAAATTCAATTCCTTTGATAAATCATAGATTCTAACTTTTCCGTTGTTCATCCACTCTTTCCCCTTTAATTTACAGTTTTAATGGATGGTTGCCTGGTTTGTGACATCTCCACCCTTTGATCACTGCTTTTTCGGTTGCCCTTGGTGAGATCGCCGGTGCCTCCAGTTAGGAAAGAGAGATGTTTCGGTTTAATACTGGCATCTCCACCAGGAGTGATGGTTGATGCAGAACTGGGATTTGACGCTACCAGGTTGCCATTGTTGGTTTTTTGTTTTGCTGATTTGTGAGTCTTCCACAATACAATCAAAGAGAAAGTTGTTTACATCCATCTACTATTTTGACACTAACTTGAGCGATACTAAAGGTGACGATCAGATCCCGAATAATTCGGCTTTGGTCATAATATTCTGAGAGATGATCGCAATTTTAGTTGTTACCATTAAATACGATCTTGGCGATCGCTGTGATTTAGAAGTTGCCACAATGTTTGATACACTGTATCTGGCACTGTTCCATGCAGCGATCTGCCTAATCTATTTTTTTTCTGAGCTGCTTGTAGGCAACTCTCCTGTGGACAAATATAGGCAGAACGCCCCATGCCCTGATCTAATTGTACCTTTCCAGATGGAAAGACGCGGACAATCCGCCAAAACTCTTGTTTCAAGTTTACTTGACGACAACTAATACAACGCCGATAGTTCGGTTTCATCAGTCTTTTGCCAGATTCAGCTAAATATCTTGGGGATGTTAAACAATGTCTTTTTGAATACTTATTGTGATTGATAATTGAGTCAGATGCCCCTTTGCCTTATGCTTCTTGCTTGCTCAAATTAGTTTTGACAACTCCAGGAATTAATCTTCCTCCCTACTGTCAAACCTATCCTCCTCCAATTCTAATTCTTCTTCCATTTTATCTTCTCGGTTAGACCTATCATCGTGATCATTTTGTGGTTGATTTTGGGCTCTCACCGCTGCAAATTTAATATCTTCGGCTTCCTGGTCATATTTAGCCTGATCTTTAATATCAATTTTCCAACCAGTGAGACGGGCTGCTAACCGGACATTTTGCCCTTCTTTACCAATAGCTAAACTGAGTTGATCTTCAGCAACTAAAACATGGGTTTGGCGACTTTCTGGGTCCATGAGTCTGACCTCATCTACCTTTGCTGGGCTCAAAGCATTGGCAATATAGGTAGCTGGATCTGGAGACCAGCGAATCACATCAATTTTTTCACCCCGTAATTCATTTACTACCACTTGGATTCTTGATCCTCTCGCCCCAATACAAGCCCCCACGGGGTCTACATCCCGGTCTAGGGTATCAACGGCAATTTTTGTCCGCGGTCCAACATAACGAGAAGGGGGATTAGCTTCCCGGGCTACAGCCACAATTCGCACCACCTCATCCTCAATTTCTGGAACTTCGTTGGCGAATAGATAAACTACCAAACCTGCATCAGCACGAGATACCATTAATTGTGGACCTCGTTGCTGCCCTTGAGAAACTTTTTTCAGATATACCTTAAAAGTTGCATTAGCCCGATAGTTATCATTGGGTAGCTGTTCCCGTTTGGGTAATTCTGCCTCTACTTCGGATTGTCCAAAGCCGCTAGTAACTGCCAAAACCACAGATTGGCGTTCAAATCGCAATACTCTAGCTTGTAAAACTGTGCCTTCTAAGTCTTGAAACTCTTCTTGCACCATTTGGCGTTGTTGATCCCGTAGTTTTTGCGCCAATACTTGCTTAGTTTGCATGGCAGCCATGCGCCCAAATTCCCCCTGATCCGGGGTGACATCCAATACTACAGAATCTCCCAGTTGGGCTTCTGGGGCTACTTGCTGGACTTCGTCCAAGGAAATTTGATGATCAGTGTTACTAACTGTGTCGACAATAGTTTTGGTGGAAAGAACTCGAAATCCTTCACCATCAATATCCAATTCTACCTCAAAATTATTGAAATACTCTTCATCAAATTGTCTGCGTTCTAAATTTTGGGCGCGACGATAACGTTCGTAACCTTTAATTAGGGCTTCTCTAATGGCTGCTTGTACAGCTACACGCGGTAAGTTTCGTTCCTGGCTAATACTTTCGATTAGCTCTTTTAATCCCGATAAAGTCACCATTGACATACGCAGTCTCCTAAAATTTTATGTAAACGGTCAGCACAATGAGATAACTGATAAAAAGTAATTGTTTTACCAGAACCAATTACTCCTTACCAATTACCAGTTACCAGTCCCTAATCCAAAGTCTAAAATCTAAAATTGATTAGTGACGCTCATCCATTTGTACACTGGTAATAAGCTCACGGGGAATTTTCACTACACGACCCTTTTGATTTAGGTAAACTGTAGTCTCGTCCCGGCGAATCAATAGACCTATCCACTCTTGCTGTTGCTCGTAGGGTGGGGAAGTGGAAATAATTACAGGAAATCCTTTGAAGGAAATAAACTCCCTGTCTGTTACCAGTTGCCGCGAAATACCAGGACTGGATACTTCCAACACATAAGCGTCTGGGATGATCTCTCCCTCGTCTAGTGAGGCTTCTAAGTCCCGGCTCATCCTTTCACAATCATCCAGGCCAATGTCCTGTAGAGGATTAAAGATATCTACCCGTAAGACTGGGGGACGTTGGTTTGTATGAAAAACTATACTAACAACTTCCAATCCTAGTTTTGCGGCTACTGGTGTCGCCAAATCAGTAATTTGTGGTATTAAAGGATGAGTCATGGGAGAATTCAATAAAAAAAGTGGGCTTCAACCCACTTCCTGCGATAGGGATATCTTCCAAGAAGTCTTGTGACGAACTGCATTTAGTTCGCCCCTAACATGAGTGTAGCGTATTTCTTTAATTAGTCATGACTGACTGGAAAAAATCGGGGAACTCAGGAGTATGGCTAACGCCACGCTTCGCTATCAGCAGGATTTAGAAGTACAGATATTAATAATAAAACTCTTGTGGTGTGGGCTTCTTGCCCGCTAAGTCGAAATGTGACTCATTGTAAAGCTCCCCAGTTTAACCAACTAGAGAGCTAAAATTTTTTAGTTCACCGCAACGCCGTTTTACCTAAGTTTATGACCTGGTTAAACCAGGTGGGAACTGAGGGTCCTCGTTTAAAGTTTCCGGGTACAAGCCCGGTATACTGCCACGAGAATTGTTTAGCTCCCTTGTTGTTAAAGACATAGATCAAAAAACTTGATGGCAGTCACCAATCGTCGTAGTGCAACTAACCCATTATAGCTTTGAAAAATAGTTTGTGTGTTTATCTAGGGAAAATTTTGGCAAATTTTTTCTGGGGGATACCAGATAGATTCAATTTTGTGTATAATGTCCTTTAAGGCATTTCTTTGATCTGCCTCTAATAAAACTGTGATATGTCCAAGTTTACGCCCGGGACGAGCTTCTATTTTGCCGTACCAGTGGACAGTGGACTGGGGAATAACTGCGAGTTGTTGGCGTTGTTTTTGGTAATTGCTTTGGCAGCTTTCATATCCTAGCAAATTAACCATAACGGCACTAGAACAATTTAATCTAGTATTGGTTAATGGTAAACCACACACGGCTCTCAGATGTTGTTCAAATTGGGAAGTTTCACAAGCATCCAGGGAAAAATGCCCGGAGTTGTGGGTCCGTGGTGCTATTTCATTAATGAGAATTTTCCCCTCATTAGTGAGAAATAGTTCAATACCAAAAACTCCTACATATTCAAGACTATTTAATAGTTTATGGGCGATCGCTTCGATTTGCAAATTTTGCTCTTTGGTAATTTTAGCTGGTGCAATTACCCACCGACAAACCTGTTCTTTTTGGAAAGTTTCTACCGCTGGATAGATGACAATTTCCCCATTTACAGAACGGGCCGCAATTATAGCCAGTTCTTTGGTAAAAGGCACAAATTCTTCAATTAAAAACTGAGTATGACTTTGATTAATTATTGTTAATAAAGTCGTCAAATCGGGAATAATAAAAGTTCCCTGTCCATCATATCCATGTCTTCTAGCTTTGAGAACCACAGGAAAACTCAAACCTTCAACCTGAAATTCTACCTCTTTTTCCGCTGATAATGCCAAAAACTGGGGAACTGGTAAACCTAAATTCCGTAAATAGCACCGTTGTTCATATTTATCTAACAGCGGTGCTAAAGCTGATAATTGAGGACGAAAACAAACACCCTGTTTTTCGAGTAGTGATAAAGCAGCAATATCTACAAACTCGTTTTCAAAGGTAATGATATCACACTTTGTAGCTAAAATTTCCGTAGCAGTGGCATCATCAACTGCGGCCAAAATGCTATCATGGGCAATAGATACGGCCGGGTCATTTTGACTAGGAGTTTGGACTATTAATTCTACTCCCAGCTTGGTTGCTGCGTTTTTCATCATCCAAGCTAGTTGTCCACCACCAATTATACCAAGTTTCATTGACATCCTAAGGAATCACGAGTTTCTACACCAGTTTGGGGATTTACACCACTGGCTTTTTGACATAGCTCTTTTATTTGTGCTTTATCTAAAATTGCGTTTGTAAAATCTGCACCTGTAATATTAACATCTGTGAAGACAGTCCGAAGTAAAAGAGCTTCTATTAAAACGGCATTACTTAAATCAGCATTTATTAATTTTACCTCATTCATCATAGCATTTGTTAAATTTGCTCCATGTAAATTTGCTTTTGTCATTACGGAAGCACTGAAAACTATTCCTCGTAAATCTGCACCTGTAAAGTTGGTCATTTCCAGGTTAGCGTTAGAAAATTCCGCAGCTTGTAAACTTTGTCCAGAAAAGTCTTGTCTTGACAATTCTGCATTACTATATGATAAAGGATGAGTCCAGTCTGCTAATGCTGGCTGTGTGACGCACCAAACTATAATTCCTAAAATCCATCCTAAACTTTTTTGCCAAAACATTGTTAATGAGTCCAGGTCAATAATTGATAATTAGTTCAGTTTTGCATAAACGTTAATATTTTGTAATCATATTTTTGAATTACTCCCTTTGCTCAATTTTAACTAAGGTTTGCTGAAAAAGTTATTTGTGAGGGCTAGGAGTTCAGGAAGAAGAAAGAAGAAAGAAAGTTACCACTAACCACTGACAACGGACAACTAACCACTGACATTTATTAAGTTTGATTACAAGTAAAGTTTGTTATCTTTTGAAGTCTAGTAGTGACAAGAACTGATAATCTTTATTAATAGGTTGGTGTTAAAAATTGTCATTATGTAACCATGAGAGCAGGATTTTTAATATGTATAAAATAATTTAACAAATATTCAAAAGGATGAACCAAAAGCCATATAATCAGAGATATTTACGGCTGAATACGGCTATATCTAACTAAGATCTTCAACATACTTAAGTTAACAGACTGTAAAAATTTACAAAGCAATTGGTATTTAATATGATAAACCATTACTCTATTCAATGGATTGAAGCGTGGTGCTTAGAAAACGGCTGGACGGATTTATTTGTTGAGAGACGGGGTAATTATTGGGCGTTTCCTCCGGGTGGAGTCATGCCAGAACCAATTCCTATGGAAGTTTTAAGGGTAATTAAAGAAGAAAATGGATTAACTAATCAGGAAAGGTATTGGGCTTGTGCTGCCATATCCACCACTATCATAGCAGTGATTTATGCTTTTTGGTTTAAATGTCCTATTCCCTTAGTTTTGTCCTTTGCATTTAATGCGGTGACAGTAGCACAATTTGAACCAGAGGATATCTAGATTGTTAACGGTTTCCTATCTAAAGATACGGGTTGAGAAAACTGACCACTGACAACTGACAACTGACCACTGAGTGTAAAATCCCCTAAACTAAAGCCTAGGGGATTTTTAAGGAAACCTACTTGTTAGGTTGAGGAGTCATTCGCAAATAAGGTTTAATTTCTTGATAACCTTTAGGGAATTTGGCTTTGAGGACTTCAGGATCTTTCAAAGATGGTACAATCACCACATCTCCACCGTCTTTCCAGTCTGCGGGGGTAGCAACGCTGTAATTATCGGTTAATTGCAAAGAATCAATAACGCGCAAGATTTCATCAAAGTTGCGTCCGGTGCTGGGAGGGTAGGTGAAAGTGAGACGGAGTTTTTTATTGTTGTCAATAATAAACACAGAACGCACGGTGACAGTAGCTGCTGCGTTGGGGTGAATCATATCATAAAGTTCGGAAACTTTACGATCTGGATCTGCCAAAATCGGGTAGTTGAGGGTGGTGCTTTGGGTTTCTTCAATATCCCCCACCCAGCCATTGTGAGATTCTACATCATCAACGCTGAGAGCGATCGCTTTGACGTTGCGTTTGTCAAATTCTGGTTTTAGTTTAGCAACAGTTCCTAGTTCGGTGGTGCAAACTGGTGTAAAGTCAGCAGGATGAGAGAATAGTACCACCCAGCTATCACCGGCCCAGGAGTAAAAGTCAATTTCCCCATGGGTAGAGGCTTGAGTAAAGTTAGGTACTGTATCACCAAGACGAAGAGTCATAGAAGATTCCCTGTGTTCTAAAAAGATATCTAAATTATACCGTGACAGTATAACACAAAAGACCGATTATCCTATCGGTATGTCGTGGTTTGTAACAAAATTTTAAGTTTGTTGTTTCTGAACTTTTAAGCTAGGTGTTGTTCAACTTGTGAAACTAATTCATTTGTCCAATGGTGGACAAGTTCAGCATTTGCGGCTTCTACCATGACCCTAATTACGGGTTCGGTTCCAGAAGCCCGGACAAGGATTCGACCATTATCACCCATTGCTGCTTCGGCTTTAGCAATGGCTTGTTGCACTGGTTGACAACTTTCCCATCCTAACCGTCGCTCCCGATCTAATACTCGCACATTTCGTAAAATTTGGGGATAGGTTTGGAAACTTTGGTCTACCATTTCTCCCAAGGAAAGATTAGCTTCTTTGACCACAGCGGCAATATGTAAAGCTGTTAATAAGCCATCGCCGGTCATGGCATAATGACTACAAAGGATATGTCCTGATTGTTCTCCTCCCAACATTCCCCCAGTTTTCCGCATTTCGGCTTGGACATATTGATCACCGACAGCGGTACGAATTAATTTACCACCTATTTGTTGCCAAGCTTTTTCAAAGCCTAAATTAGCCATTACGGTAGAAACTATCAAGTTATCTGGAAGTTGTTGTTTTTGTTGTAAATGGCGACCCCAAAGGTAAAGAATATAATCACCATTAACTGATCTCCCCGTATTATCCACAGCTAAAACCCGATCTGCATCGCCGTCAAAAGCAAAACCCATATCGGCTCGATGCTCTTGGACTGCGGTTTGGAGAATATTTAAATGTGTAGAACCGCAATTGACGTTAATGCGATCGCCATCTGCCTGATTATGTAAACAAATTACCTCTGCACCCATTTCCGTAAATACCGCAGGTGCTAAACCTACTGCTGCACCCCAGGCTAAATCTAGAACAATCTTCATCCCTTGGAGGGTAAGTCCAGATGCTAAAGGTGTTTTAATAGACTGGCTATATGTTTTGATCAACTCTGGACGAGAATAATGTCTGCCACAATTATGGATTTGAGAAGCTGGGGATAATTTACCTCGTAATCCCTCTTCAATTTCGCCTTGTAGGGCTTTGGATAACTTTCCGCCATGTTGATCAAATATCTTAATTCCGTTGTCTTCTGGGGGATTGTGGCTGGCGGAAATCATGATTCCACCAATAGCAGGGGTAATGCTGGTCAGATAGGCTACGCAAGGTGTGGGACATAATCCTAAATACCACACTTCTATACCAGCAGCGGTTAACCCAGCACTCAAGGCCATTGCTAACATATCACTGGAGTTTCTGGAGTCTTGTCCCAATATAATCGGTCCAGGATGATCAGTATGGCTACGGAGGACAATCCCCGCCCAAAAACCCACTTGTAAGGCTAAAGGTGCATTTAGTAAGTCTCCTACCTGACCACGAATACCATCTGTACCAAATAGAGCGTTGGTTGGTAATGGTATGGAATTTAACATTCCGCTATTTGCAAATTCGGAAATACAGCCTTGAGTCCTAGCCATTAATGAAACCATAATTTTAAACACTCCACACAATCACACAGGAGAATAGCATTTTCTTCCATGATTGTTGACGTTGATGAAACACCAAATGAACTCATTGCTTAATGATTTTTAATATAAATTCTCATCAAATAGTTTTAATCTTACGTTTTAATGGGGTTTTTTCACCATTATGAATAAAAAACCCCCACGGTTAATTTTTTTACAGTTGAGAATTTTAATATGAGCAGCAATTTAGCAAGCAAATTACGTGTAGGTACGAAGAAAGCACACACTATGGCAGAAAACGTGGGTTTTGTCAAGTGTTTTTTAAAAGGAGTTGTGGAAAAAAACTCCTACCGCAAGTTGGTTGCTAATTTTTATTTCATTTACTCGGCTATGGAAGAGGAAATGGAAAAACACCAGTATCACCCAATTCTCGGTAAAATCTATTTTCCTGAACTGAACCGTAAGTATACTTTAGAACAGGATCTTCATTATTACTATGGTTATAATTGGCGGGAGGAAATCAAATTATCTTCTGCGGGTGCGGCTTATGTCAACCGGATTCGGGAAATTTCCGCTACCGAACCAGAATTATTAATTGCTCATTCCTATACTCGTTATTTAGGTGATTTATCGGGGGGGCAAATTCTCAAAGGCATTGCCCAAACGGCAATGAAGCTGGGTGAAGGTGAAGGAACTGCTTTTTATGAGTTTGCAGATATTACCGATGAGAAGGCATTTAAAGCTAAGTATCGAGCTAATTTAGATGCTATGCCTATTGATGATACTACAGGCGATCGCATTACTGAAGAAGCAAATGCCGCTTTTGGTCTAAATATGAAGATGTTCCAAGAGTTGGAAGGTAATTTAATTAAAGCCATTGGTATTATGGTTTACAATGCTATGACCCGTAAACGTGCTAAAGGTAGCACTGAGTTGGTAACTGCTAAATAATGAATTGAGAAATAATTAACAATTCTGATATTATGTAGGGGTAACAGCCTTGTGATTGTTTTTTGTTGAGGAAAACAACCGGAGGGAAGTTGCCCCTAAATTTTAATTGACATAAGTAACTATGGAAGCGGGAATCATCAATTGAATTTTCTTAACTTAGCCATAGGTTTTTTAATAAAAATTAATATTCAACCTGTGCCACAATGGTTAAAGGCATAAATACTCAATTTATTAAGGAGGGCGTTATGGTATTGCTCACGGAAAAGTTAAAGAAATGCTTGACTATAAATACCATAGACATCAGTGAAAATACTACCGCAATTCGCTCTTTAGACTGGGACAGGGATCGCTTTGATATTGAGTTTGGTTTGCAAAATGGCACAACATATAACTCTTTTCTAATTCGTGGTGAGAAAATAGCCCTAGTTGATACCTCCCATGAAAAATTTCGTCAACTTTATTTTGATACTCTCACGGGTTTAATTAATCCCCAAGATATTGATTATTTAATTGTTAGTCACACTGAACCAGATCACAGCGGGTTAGTAAAAGATTTATTACAACTTGCTCCTAATATAACCGTTGTTGCGTCAAAGGTGGCAATTCAGTTTTTAGAAGATTTGGTACACCAACCATTTAAGCGTAAAATTGTTAAAAATAGCGATCGCTTGGATTTAGGCAATGGCCATGAATTGGAATTTGTCATTGCTCCGAATTTACACTGGCCTGATACCATTTTCACCTTTGACCACAAAACCCAAATTCTCTACACCTGCGACGCTTTCGGGTTACATTATTGCTCAGAAAGTACCTTTGATGACGATTTAGCAGCCATTGAAGCCGACTTTCAATATTACTATGATTGTTTAATGGGACCCAATGCCCGTTCTGTCCTGTCTGCAATGAAGCGCATGGCAGAATTAAAAACCATTCGCATGATTGCCACTGGTCATGGTCCCCTATTATATCACAATGTGGAAGAATTGACAAGCCGTTATCGCCATTGGAGTCAAGGACAAACCAAAGCAGAAACCCCTGTAGGAATATTCTACGTCTCCGAGTACGGTTTTGGCGATGGCATTGCCCAATCTATAGCGAATGGGATTATTAAAACCGGTGTGGCTGTCGAAATAATAGATTTAGCCAGTGTCAACGAATTACAAGAACTGCGGGAACTCGTAGGACGTTGTACGGGTTTAGTCGTAGGAATGCCTCCAGCTTCCGGTAATTCTACCATTCAAGCGGCCTTGAGTACAATTTTAGGTTCAGCCAAAGAAAAACAAGCCATTGGTATTTTTGAAACCGGTGGAGGAGATGATGAACCTACCTATCCACTGTTAAATAAATTCCGGGCTTTAGGGTTGCACGTATCTTTTCCTGTAATTGAAATTCGGGAAACACCCACAGCTAACACTTATAAAAAATGTGAAGAAGCGGGGACAGATTTAGGACAATGGGTGACAAGAGACAAAAGCATCAAAGCTATGAAATCTCTTGGTGCTGATTTAGACAAAGCTTTGGGTAGGATTAGCGGCGGTTTATATATTATCACAGCTAAAAAGGGTGATGTATCCAGTGCCATGTTAGCTTCCTGGGTCAGTCAAGCCAGTTTCAAACCCTTGGGCTTTTCTATTGCAGTGTCTAAAGATCGGGCAATAGAATCACTGATGCAAGTAGGCGATCGCTTCGTTCTTAATATACTCGAAGAAGGCAACTACCAACTATTAATGAAACATTTCTTAAAAAGATTTGCTCCTGGTGCAGACCGTTTTCAAGGAGTGAAAACCCAACCTGCGGAAAATGGCGCACCTATCCTTACAGATGCTCTAGCATATATAGAATGTGAAGTAGTTAGCCGTATGGACTGTGGTGATCACTGGGCAGTATATAGCACAGCTTACGCAGGTAGAGTATCAAATCCCGATGCTATGACAGCAGTACACCATCGAAAAGTCGGAAATCATTATTAAAAGCAATTGACAACTAACCACTGACTAATGACCACTGACTAATGACCACTAAACCCCGTGATGTACAAATATTGCCCATTGGTACAGATACCATAATACTGCGATCGCGCAGTTGGGCAAGATTAAGATTTGAAATTGAATATGCTTTAGCTAAGGGAACAACGGCTAATTCTTATCTCATCCAAGGCGATAAAAATGCCCTCCTTGACCCCCCTGGCGAAACTTTTACCGAAATTTACCTCCAAGCCTTACAACAGCGGTTTAATCTCAAAAATCTTGATTATGTGATCCTTGGTCACGTTAACCCGAACCGGGCTGCGACGTTAAAAGCTTTGCTAGAAATTGCACCCCAAATTACCTTTGTTTGTTCTAATCCAGGAGCGATAAATTTACGGGCTGCTTTGGAAAACCAGAATTTATCAATTTTGGTCATGCGGGGGGAAGATACCCTGGATTTAGGTAACGGACACCATTTACAGTTTATTCCCACTCCTAACCCCCGTTACGCTGACGAACTTTGTACATGGGACCCGCAAACAGAAATCTTATTTTCTGATAAACTATTTGGGGCGCATATTTGCTCAGATCAGGTTTTTGATGAAGGTTGGGAGGTGTTTAATGAAGATAGACGCTATTATTTTGACTGTTTAATGGCACCTCACGCTAAACAAGTCGAAACAGCTTTAGACAAATTAGCAGATTTGCCGGTGCGAATGTACGCTACTGGTCATGGTCCAATGGTACGCTATGGTTTAATTGATATTACCAAGGGTTACAGAGAATGGACTAAACAGCAAACTTCCGCTGATATGACTGTAGCTTTAATTTATGCCTCAGCTTATGGTAATACTGCAACTTTAGCACAAGCGATCGCTCGCGGCATTACAAAAGCTGGTGTAAGTGTCGAATCTATCAACTGTGAATTTACTGAACCGGAAGAAATCAAAGCCGCAATTGCAAAATCTGCTGGTTTTGTGATAGGTTCTCCCACCCTAGGAGGACACGCACCCACACCGGTACAAACAGCTTTAGGAATAGTCCTCTCAACTGCGACTAATAATAAATTAGCGGGGGTATTTGGTTCTTTTGGTTGGAGTGGAGAAGCGGTTGATTTAATTGAAGGTAAACTTAAAGACGCAGGATACAGATTTGGTTTTGACACCATTCGCGTCAAGTTCAAACCTAATGAAGTCACATTACAAACCTGCGAAGAAGCGGGAACTGATTTTGCCCAAGCATTGAAAAAAGCGGCAAAAAAATTAGTTGTTGCTAAACAACCTGCTACAAATGTCGAACAAGCAGTAGGGCGGATTGTTGGTTCTTTGTGTGTAGTTACAGCAACTCAAGGAGATGTTAAAACGGGAATGTTAGCTTCTTGGGTGACACAAGCCAGTTTTAATCCGCCTGGTTTAACTATTGCGGTTGCTAAAGACCGAGCTATGGAAAACATGACTCACACAAATAACCAATTTGTCGTCAACATTTTAGCAGAAGGGAGAGAAATCCGCAAGCACTTTATGAAAGTTTACGCTCCTGGTCAAGATAGATTTGCAGGTTTGGACATTCAAGAAGCTAATAATGGCGGAATTATTCTCAATGGTGCTTTAGCGTATCTAGAATGCTCTGTGCAAAGTCGGATGGAAGCAGGTGATCATTGGTTGGTTTATGCTACTGTTGATGATGGTAAGGTCTTAAATCAAGATGCTGTCACAGCGGTACATTATCGCAAATCAGCGAGTTATTATTAATTAGTAGGGTGGGTAATACCCACCTAAATATACAGCAAATTACAGATATCCATCTTCTGTCACTTTCCGAATTAAACAAGTAGTAAATGAACTAAATTATCCAGAAGAATAAAAGGGGAAAAATCCATTCATTGCATCAATAAGTTGATTAAATTCAAGCAGTAAATAGGAATTGGGAAAAATATCAAGCCAAGGATAAATCAACCAAAATAGTAAGAGTGGTTGAACAATTAAGCGCAGATTATTGAGAGGATTTTTCCATTTCATGATTCCATTGTTGATGTTTAGAAAAATCAACCGAATTACTTTTTTGTAGATTAGATTCAGTTTGACGAGATTGATTCAAGGATAAGAAAGCTGGAGAATTTAAACTAATCATGGTGTAAACACAAAAAATAATTCCCATTTACACCACTTATTCGCCCTAACCCTTTGATTAGATGGCATCCAGACTCCATAATTACTTCTAATTGCTACAACATAAGCTAAGTTGTATTCATTTAATTTTCTAATAAATTCACTACTTTCTCCATATAAACTATCCGCTAGTACCAGTTCAATACTAAAGCCTTTTTCAATTAATTCTGTAATAATTTCTGATGCTAATTCTATATCCATTGCCCTACCTGCCTTGTAGAGTTTTTTTGCTTGATTCTTTTATTTATTATACTCCGAAAGTGACAGAAGAGGGATAATTAATTTTGTCTAATTATTTAGCTCTTGCCTGTTAAGTAAACTAACGATCGCTACCACCAATTTATCGGGTTCGATGGGCTTGACAATGTGTTTCTGAAAGCCTGCGGCGATCGCTTGTTGCCTATCAATTTCGGCAGCGTAGGCAGTCAGAGCGATCGCCGGAACCTGCCCGCCCTGCTCTGGTGACAAAGACCGTACCTGTCTAAGCAACGTATAGCCATCAACCTCTTGCATTCCAATATCACTCACCACCACATCGGGCTGAAATGACTCTAGGACATTGAGAAATTCAGTGGCAGAGGCGACGGTTATTGCTTCCGCTCCAGCCTGAGCAATGACCATCAAAACGAGTTCGCGGCTATCTGGATCGTCGTCAATGATCAGCACGCGGATGCCAGTTAGATCAAGGTTTTGCTCTGGTGATGGGCTAGATTGATTTTCCTTTGAGTTGACGTTGAGCAGGGGTAGCCTGACAGTAAAAGTAGCTCCTTTCCCTTCCCCAGGGCTGTCAGCGGTGACGGTGCCGCCGTGAGCTTTAACCAGTTGATAGACAATCGCCATCCCCAACCCTAGCCCTCCGTGTTTACGAGTCACGGAAGCATCTTCCTGACGGAACGACTCAAAGATGTGAGGCAGAAAGTCTAGACTGATGCCTTTGCCCGTGTCTATGATGGTTATCTGTGCCTGGTTGTCGATTTGCTCTAGCCGAATGTCGATGCGTCCGCCGCTGGGGGTAAACTTAACTGCGTTCGTTAGCAAGTTCCAAACAATTTGCTGAAGCCGGACGTTATCTCCCGAAACTTGCCCAATATCCCATAGCACAGGATTAATTTGAATGGATTTGGCGATCGCGGCAGTCTGTACGGTATCGATCGCAGATTTAATCAACCCTAACAAATTAACCGGAGCAGCATTCAGACTCAGCTTACCGCGCAACACGCGAGCCATATCGAGCAGGTCATCTATTAGTCTACATTGCGTTTTGACATTTCGCTCTATTATTTCTAATGCGGCAATGGTTTTGGTTTCATCGAGTCTGCGAGTTTGCAGCAGTTGTGTCCAGCCTAAGATCGGGTTGAGAGGCGATCGCAATTCGTGAGATAGCACGGTTAGAAACTCGTCTTTGATGTGGTTGATTCGTTCTGATTCTGCTAAGGCAGCTTGTTTATGTTGTAGGATCAGCTCACGATCATGTTCAATTTGAACGCGATCAGTAATGTCTCGGGAAGTCGCTAATAGTTGGCTGACTTGTCCCTCCTTATCCAATATCGGAGTCACAATCACATCCCACCATTTTGGTGTACCTTTTGCAGTCAGACAAAAGCCCCGAAATCTACTCGTCTGTTTTGACTTTGCCACCGCGATCGCTGCTTCTACCTTTTGCCGAGATTCGTCTTGCCAAAAATTAACCCAATTTGTGTTTAGATAGGGAGTTAAATCGTCAATCTCCAGCAGGCACAGCCCTCCCGCATTTATATATAAGATTTGTGCATCGATATCAAGGACTTTGATGCAGTCACGACTGCTCTCTAACACCTGTTTTCTAAACTCCTCACTCTGACGCAGTACCTCCTCTGTGCGTTTGCGCTCCGCGAGTTCGTTTTTGACTTGCTGATAAAGCTCTGCTTGGCGGATGGCAATGCTGACCTGTATAGACAACTGCTGAAGTAAATCAATTTCTAACAATTTCCACTGACGAGGGGCAGCACAGTGATGAGCAATCAGCACACCCCAAAAATGGTTATCGTGCAAAATAGGCACCACTAGATTCGCTCTGACTTGAAGCCCCTCCAAAAGTTTAACGTAGTATGGATCGATGCTGTCATCATAAATATCGGCATTGACACTCACTCTTCCTTGAAGCTGGGGATCAACATAGCTCTCGACAAAACAGGGATCATATATCGGCTTTGAGAGAATCGATCGCCAGTCCGCGCCCACAGATTCTGCTACTACCCTGCCGTTGTCGTTGTCGTCTGGATCTACCTGGAACACGATCACGCGATCAGTCTGAAGAAATTGCCGCACTTCTGTGACGGTAGTGTGTAAAATCTCGTCCAAGTCGAGCGAGCGAGAGACTTTTTGCAAAATCTGAGCGATGACCCGCTCTCGATCAATGCGCTCTTGGAGTTGAGTTTGGATCTGTACCGTCTTAATCGTCGCATCCAAGGCCAGTTTCAGACTCTCCGAAGTAATTTGTTCCTTAACCAGATAATCTTGTACACCCGCCTTGATCGCCTGGACGGCGATCGCTTCGCTGCCAACGCCTGTCATCATCACAATTGATATAGGCGTTAGCGGTTGCTGAGTTTGCAGGGAAACGAGAAATTCTAGCCCGTTCATGTCGGGAAGTTGATAATCGAGCAACACTACATCTGGCTCGTGCTGTCGCCAAAGATTCAATCCTTCTTTACCCAGACTTGCCTCTATGATCGTGTAGTCATAGTCGTGATCGCGCAGCAAATATCGTCTGTAAATCTCGCGGTCTTCTGGGCTGTCTTCTACAATCAAGATAGTGCGATGAAATTGAGTGTTCATTAGCGTGGTTTTACTACATCAGTGGGAAGAATCATAGTATTAAACCAGTAATCTATTAAAATTTGAATACTATGCTTTAATCGGTTAAAATCCATAGGTTTGACCATATAGCTATTAACACCTTGTCTATAACAGGCTTCAATATCTTTGGGATTGTTAGAAGTTGTAAATATAACAACCGGAATTAACTTCATATTCTCATCTTGTTTAATTTTTTGCAATACTTGTCGTCCGTCCGTTCCGGGTAAGTTGAGATCTAGCAAAATCAGTCCTATACGCAGGGCGATTTGGGCATCAGCGTAGCGACCTGTGCGATACAGAAATTCTAGCGCGTCATCGCCATCCACACAGCGATAAATCGGTATCGTCGTTGACCATCGCCAGACACAGCGTTGGAATGCTTCAAAATCTTCATTGCTGTCTTCAACGACTAATAAGAGCGGGAGTTTCTTGATTGCGGCAACAGATAATTCACTCATAATTGCTCTCTTACTGCCAGTGTGAAGTAAAACGTACTACCTTCATTGAGAGTTGATTTCACCCAGATTTTTCCCCCATGTCGCTCGACGATCTTTTTCACAATTGTCAAACCTGCCCCTGTTCCACCGCCGTACTGGTCTTGAGTATGCAGCCGTTTGAAAATTTGAAACACTCGCTCCAAATGCTGAGGCGGAATACCAATGCCATTATCACGGATATAAAAGGTGTAGAGTGACGGGTTTTGAGGATCACCTCCGTCTGACTCAATGAAACCAATTTCTACCAATTTCTCAGATTTGTCATTGTATTTAATGGCATTGGTAAGCAGGTTGGTGAATAACTCACTCATTTGGCCGCTATCGCAGCAGATCGTCGGCAAGGGACGAGGAACCTGGAACTTGATCGAGCTTTGCATCTGACTGATTTCCAAGATATCTATTGCTTGTTGCGCCACTTGATTCAGGTCGGTGGATTGGCGAAAGAGTTCGGCGCGTCCGAGTTGAGAATAGTGCAGCAGTGAATTAATCAGATCTTCCATTCGCTGAGTCAGCCGCACGACGGTATCCAGTTTGGCAACTCCATCAGCATCCAACACTTCTCCATAATCCTCCATCAAGAAATTGGAGTAATTGTGAATCCCTCGAAGTGGTTCTTTAAGATCATGAGACGCAATGTAGGCAAACGAATCGAGTTCAATGTTGCTGCGCTCTAGCTCCAGGTTGATTTTTGCCAAATTGTCCGCCTGCTTGAGAATCACGCCCACAATCAGACTCCGCAGTTCGGCTACCACTTCGATTTCACAAGCTTTCCAAGGTAATGAGTAACCCTGTACGGTTTCTTGCCATTTTTTAAATGATTTGCGCGGTAATAGCTGTCTTTCTCCGCTGTCTGTCACTTCTACAAGGTTGTTGGGGTTGCCAGCCCAATTCACGGTTTGAATCACCTCTGGGCGAAACCAGAAAATGTAATTTTGGTGGAACTGAGAGAATTCTAGGGCCAATACCCCACTGGCAACTGCCTTAAAAGATGCTGCTGCGGGGTAAAGCTGAATGAGTGAGCGCGTCTGAAAAAGATTGTGTTGAATGTGAGTTTTGACCCAATCTCGTAGGTCTCTCAATTCGCTTTCGGGTGGTGTTTGACCGATGCGAATAATTTGATCTACCGTACAAATAGCCGCTCCTGATGCGCTAACGAGATCAAGCAAATTTGAGTCTAGTTGGAGCAACCCATTCAAAAAGCGTTCTGACTGAGACAGTGATTCGACGATTTTGCTTTGCACTGACTTCAAGGTTATTTTGTAGTCTAAGTCTTCACGAGCTTCCTTGTTAGACAATTCCACCGACATCACTTGCCCCACAAACTCACACATCGTCCGCACACGATAAGGCACATAGCGAGAAGTTGAATGATGACAGACAATCAACCCCCAGATCGTTTGCTCTTGGATCAAAGAAATTGACATGGAAGCTCTAACTCCCATATTGTTGAGGTATTCCAGGTGACCAGAAGACACACTCCGCAGCACCGATAAACTTAAATCTGTGGGACAATTGTCCACTGGATTGTGCGCCGGGACTAACGCGCTCGGCTGATAGATAGTATCAGGAATCAACCGCAGCAAGTTGAGGGTGTAAAGCTGTTTTGCTTGCTTAGGAATGTCACTCTGAGGGTAGTATAAGCCTAGATAAGAAGTCAGCAAGTCTGCCCGAGATTCTGCGATTACTTGCCCGGCTCCTTCTGCATCAAACCGATAGACCATGACGCGATCAAACCCCGTAACCAACCGCACTTCTTTCACTACCTCCTCGGACATTTTTAGCAAGGTGGGGGCCTTTTGAATTTTGGTAATCATGCCTTTAAAATGCCGGTAAAGCTCAAAAAAATCTGCCTTCTCGCTTTCCTGTTTGGGTTCTAATTCCAAAAAAATTAGCTCATTCTGGCGATGTACAATTCCATCAAACAGTAACACTTTGGTTGTACGTTCGATAGAGATCTCCAACGGATTCACATGATCAAAATCTTCGCTTAAGCATTGCCGAATTGCAGCAATCTGCTGAGGATTAAGTAAGGTTAATAACGTTTTACCTAATAATTCATCAGGAGAAATATTGATTAAATCAAGCGTGTTGCTACTAATCTGGATGATAGTAAAGTCAGGTTCTTGCAACACCAATAGCACGCCGTGGGGCTGAATTAGTCCCGGAATATGAATCGTTTCGTGCTTGCAATCGGCTAAGTCAACATTTTGATCGGTCATAAAGAATTATAAGTACGAGACAGAAGTTCAAAAGCGGAGAACGAAGAGGGGCATACAAATGCTTCATTTTTCCTAAAGCCCTATGTCCCAGGATACTACGGATAAAGACAAGATACGCGCAAAATTTATGACGATGTAAATTTTTTGTAACAAACTGAAGGCAACCGCCTTTTTCTTTCTATATACTAAAAAAGTATACTGAGTAAGGCTTTCAGTCTTACAAGTAATCAGACAAAATTAATTACATAGTTTTCTTCAAATTCTCTGAGAATTTTTTCAACAGATCTAACGAAAGTCTTCCAATCTTTGTAGGTATCTATAGAAATCCATTCATACTTAATAAACCGCCACAAAATTTCAATTAAGTTTAAGTGCGGAGAATAAGTCGGCAGTTCAAAAATTGTAATATTACGCTCTCGCCATTCCTCAAGTTTTTCAAAAATGGCATCGCTAGTATGAATAGAAGCTTGATCTGTAAATACAAAATGGGCGGGCTAGAAGTCCACCCCACAAGAGTAATATATATTATTGTGTATTGTTCCTAATTTTTAAAATACGGAATTCTACATATTTCCAATATTCACAAATAAAAAATGAAAAAAATTTTCCGGTGGTTGATTCTAGGGGGAACACTGTTTTTTTTATTAAAAGCCCTCAAAGATAATTGGTTAGGAGTTAGTTCTATTCGGATTAATATAACTGGTTGGTTAATATTAGGAAGTGCTACAGCTGTAACTTTATTGGCACATATTTGGGCGGGTTGGGTTTGGACTTGGGTACTAAAGGAGTTAAATCAATCTGTATCGTCCATTGAGTTTATTCAAGTTTATTTAAAAACGAATATTGCTAAATATTTACCTGGAAATGTCTGGCATTATTATGGACGAATTATGGCAGCGAAAAATGCTAATATTTCTACTAATATTGCCACTTTAAGTGTTTTAGTAGAACCACTCTTAATGTTAGCAGCAGCTTTAATTATCATTGTTTTATTTAGTAGTCAAATTGTTCTTGATCATCTGAAATTTAATTTAATTATTCTGCAATTATTGGGTTTAATAATTGTTTTGTGTATACTTCACCCTCGATTTTTAAATCCAGCTATTCAACTTTTAGACAGGTGGAAAAATAAAAAATCTCATCCAAAAAATCAGTTAATAGATAGTTCTATAATTAAAAATTATCCCCTAAAAGCCTTATTAGGGGAAATAGTTTTTTTAGGGTTGCGTGCTTCTGGATTTATTTTAACTATCATGGCGTTAACTTCTGTAAATTGGGAGCAAATACCCTTATTAGTGGGGGCTTTTAGTTGTGCGTGGGTATTGGGGTTAGTTGTTCCGGGTGCACCAGGTGGTTTAGGAGTATTTGAAACCATAGCCATATTACTATTACAATATCATTTTCCCGCAGCTTTAGTAATTAGTGCGATCGCTATTTATCGTCTCATTAGTATCTTAGCAGAAACCACCGGAGCAGCCATAGCTTGGTTATATCAAATAATTAACCATAAAAAAAGTCCTTCTTAACCTCCTTCCTCCGTGTCCTCCGTGCCTCTGTGGTTCGATAAAATATCTTTAAACCGCAGACGCACAGAGTGAAAAAAGATATTAATCTCCAGTAATAGAAAGTTCACTTACCCAAACTCTGGGAGCAACTCCTCCTGGTGTTAATTCCACCTCTTTCTCCACATAAACAATAGATTTCAGAAGTTCCAAAAAATCACCAGCTACCGTTGCAGACTCAATACTAATTTTCTCACCTTTATTAACTAACCAACCATCAAAAGGTAAAGAAAAAGAACCTTGTAAAGATTTAACACCCGCATGAAGAGCTTGTAAATCATCAATTAAAATCACATTTTCTGCAGTTTCTAAACTCAATTCTTGTTGAGGAGTTCCTGCTGCAAAAACATGATAAAAATTAGGACTGACACTCACTTTTGCACCAATACTAGCATTACCTGTAGGTTGAGAATTTAACCGTTTAGCAGTTCCCGCACTATGTAAAAAGCTTGTTAAAATTCCCTTTTCTATCAACTTAATTTGTCGAGTAGGAGTACCTTCACCATCAAAACTTTCTGCACCAATATTAGCAGGGTGTAGAGCATCATCATAAACTGAAAGTAAAGGTGAAGCTAGTTCTTTACCAATATCATCAGTTTTCGATAAACTTTGATTATCCAGAATACTTTGGGCGTTAAATAAATTAGAAAAAGCACCTAACAAACTTAAAAAAGCTTCAGCAGAGAAAACTACTTGATATTTACCAGTTTTGATTTTTTCATAATGCAAATGACTGATAGTTTTCTGGGCAGTTTCCTGAATACAACCAGTAATATCTAAATCAGCTACACTTTCCTTAACTCGATAAGCTCCAGCGCTGCGAGGTTTCTTATTTTCCTCTTCAGTTTTGCTGTACAAATAAATAGAAGCTAGAGAATGAGATTCAGTTCTTAACGCACCTTCACTATTGAGATAAAATCTGTCAATATCTCTTTGTGCTAACCCATTATAAGGCACACTGGTAATAGCTGGATGAATTGCCATTAATTCTTTTTCTGCTACTAATAGCTTTTCTATTAATTCAGAAACAGGTGCTTGCAGGGCTTTTTCTTGATGTTTATTAGGAATGGGAATTGTGGCTTCTGGACTAAAATCGGGAATATTTTCTTTCACACCAAAAAAGCTGGCTTCATAAGCTGTTTTTAAAGCTAATTCTAAGCCTTTATAATCTACATCTGTGGTGCTGGTAACACCCATTGTATTTTCTTCATTCCAAACCCGAACTGTTACCCCAGAACGATTAGAAGCTTTGACCTGTTTGGGTTCACCTTGGTCAACTTGAACGCTGGTATCATCTACGGTTGAGCCGTAAATATCGAATTTTTTAATACCGAGTTTGGCGGCATTTTCTTGAGCGTAGGTTGCGATTTCTTGGATTTTTGTCATAATCAATTAAAACTGGAAATTGCAGAATTTTTCGAGAACATAGTAGGTCGGGTTAAGCGACAGCGCAACCCAACGAAGTTGAATCTTTTGTTGGGTTTCCTTGCGTCAACCCAACCTACATAAATTGTTGTTTATTCACAATCTAAAATTACCTAGCGTCCGCCGACGGTGATGGAATCAACTTTAATATGGGGTTGTCCAACTGTGGTGTAAATGCTGCCGCTAACTGAACCACAAAAGCCGGGAGCTAGTTCTAAATCTTGGGAACATAGGGAGATTTTATTCATGATTTCTTTAGCTTCACCGATGAGGGTAGCACCTTTTAATGGTTTGGTAATTTTGCCATTTTCTATTAGGTAAGCTTCATCAACGCTAAAGTTAAATTGACCTGTTGCGCCCACACTTCCGCCACCCATTTTCTTGCAGTAAATACCTTTATCAACGGAGGCAAATAGGTCTTCTGTGGTGTGTTCTCCACAATCAATATAAGTATTTCGCATCCGACTAGCGGCTGCAAAAGTGTAATTTTGACGGCGGCCACTGCCTGTTCTGGGGTGTCCAGTTCGCACTGAACCGGTTCTATCAGCGAGGAAGTTTTTGAGGATGCCTTTTTCAATTAATAATGTTCTTTGGGCGGGCATTCCTTCGTCGTCCATATCAATTGTCCCGAAGGCATTATCAGCGCGGCCTTCGTCCCAAGCTGTTAAGCTTTCATGGGCGATTTTTTCCCCTTTTTTGTCGGCAAATGGTGTGGTTTTGCGTTCAATTTGGGTGGTTTCTAAAAGGTGTCCACAAGCTTCATGGAAAATTACACCGCCAAAATGATTGGCCATGATAATCGGGTAAGTTCCTGATTCTACGTAATCTGCGTAAAGCATTTTACCAGCAGATTCGGCGATTTGTTCGGAGGCTTGTTGATAATCCCAGGTTCTCAGGAAGTTAGCGTCACTGGTGTTACCTGCCCGTTCACCAATGGAAGAACGGTTAGCACCGTCAGCACAAAGGAGATTAAAGCCCACGGACTGGGTGAGGCGGATATCACGGGCAAATGTTCCGTCACTACCAGCAACTAATACTTCTTGCCAATCACGGAAGTAGGAAGCGCGGCGGGATTGGACGTGGGTAGCTTTTTTATTAAGTTGGGCTGTACCGTCAAGGAGGACTTCTCCCATTTCGCTGATAGAACTACATAAGGGTAGCCAACCATCTTTACCGCGTTTGCTGGCGTAGTCTCTGAGTAGTTCTAGGTTGATTTCGGGAATGAAGGCACTCGGTCCGGGTAGTTGTAAGCCTAAGATGGAAAGAGCTTTTTCTAAAGCAGCTTTTAAACCGGCAAATGTGAGGTTATTGGTGCTAACGTAGCAGTCAGCTTTGCCACGAAATACTCGCACTCCTGCACCGGTGGCTAAACTGGGGGAAATGCTGGTAATGGTATCTTCTTCGGCTAAACAACTGATGTAGTTGCGACGTTCTAAGAAGTATTCCACAAAATCAGCACCGGCAGCGCGTCCTAGTCCCAAAAGGGTTGCCAGGGGGGCTTCCCAAGTGTCATCGAAGCGTTCTGTGGTGGATGAATATTGTAAACTGGGAAGTTGATTTGAGAGAAGTAGGGTGTTTGTAAGCATGAAGTGCCTCGTATGCTGGCGTTATCTATAGATGTAACTGAAATAATCCTGGTGTGTTCAGTCTAACAAATCTATGAAAGTCGTTGTTGGCAGTTAGGCTGTAGGGTTTTCCGCCATATTGTCTAATTGTTGTTTTGTTACCTCACTTAAGATCCCAATCCCATCATCAAAGTGATATTGTTCAGCCTGGAATAGGTTTAAAATTTCTGGATCTGGGTATTTTTGTAAAACTTTGTAACACCAATAAAATAAAGTTCTCAGATATGCACAGGTATCAGGACGAGATAAAATGTGTTCGACTCTGAGAAGTTTTAGTATTTTTCCACCATCTTCTTTTTCATCAAATCCAGGATATATCTCTTTTAATTCATTTTTAGGATGGGGTATTTTTTCAACATCTCCAGAATGATCTTGTAAGGGAGTCACTAAACCTAAAGCTGTATTAATTGCGTGAGAATCAGCAAAGTAGTAGGCTTCAATCATGTTTGCCAAAAAATGAACTGAAGCCCGATTTTTTTGTTCTTGTGAGAGTGTATCTAGAGCTTCTCGATATCGTTCAAAAACCTGTGGTGCTATGCTGATCCTATCTCTTTCTAAGTCATCTACTAGTAATATATATCTACATGGATTTTTGGATAAATATGCTCTAGCCATAAGAAAAATATCCTCATCTTGACGAGGCATATTCTTAACAGTATTTACTATTTTTTTGTGTTTTTTGGTAGAAGTTCTAGGCGAAAGCTGTCCAATACGCCTAATAATTTTAAATTTACATATACCAAGATCCATGAGATTTTTTAATAAGCTTGGTAGATGATATTCTTCAGTTTCACCTGTAACAATTAATCCAAATTCAAAAAAATAGCATGGCTGGTTACTAGTGGTATTTTCTCCATTCATTAATTTGACTCCTCAGTAAAAGATTGACTCTGAGGTGCTATGGCTTCGGCCATATATAATGAACCTGTAGCATATTCTTCTAACAAGTCTTGAATATCTGTTATTTCGCTAACCCGTTTCATCACAGTTTGACCATTTTTATCAAGTTCCATTGCCCATATATTTTGTGGTTTAAATTGACTAATTAATACTGGTGAATGAGTAGATATAAATACTTGCTTATTCCATTTCTCTGTAGCTAGTTTCACTGCTTTACCAAAAACTGCCAATGCCCAAGGATGAAGAGATATATCAGGTTCATCTAATAAAATTAAGGAATAACCATTGGGTTTTTCAGAAAATAAAGCCGTGAGATTAATCAGCATTTGAATATGTCCGTCAGATACTCCTGAAGCTTGAATCGGATCACGTCTTTTTTCATCTAGAAAATTAGCATAAATCACATTTCTACCTGTTTGTTCAAAAAATAAACCATCAAAACTAGGGAAACTTTGTTTCATAAAATTCATGATGGTGTCGTATCTTTTATCAATGATTCGTCTATCATGTAAATTTCTTAAGACAGACCATAAATTGTCACATCTATCTTGTAATCTATCCCCTGCTTCTGATTCTGAACCTCTTCTTCTGAGATTAAATAAAGAAGCACTTCGTAAATGATAAGAACGAGCATCATGCAGAAATTTATCTAACTCTAATGCAGTTACATCACTTGTATTAAAAGCTACGTAGCTCGTCAGGGCAAGTTTTTCTGGTTCTCTGAGAGTGATGGTAGTTTCATCTTGTCCTATACCAAGATGAAAAAATGTTGCTTTATCACTACCTATGGTTCTATTAATAAGTAATTGATTATTAATTTTATTAATTAATTTCTCACCCGCACAAGGTTCAATTCTCCCAGAAGATAATCCAAATGAAACTTCATATTTGGTTGATTCATCTTCTATTTCAATTAATATATTGTCTGTTTCACTTGCGCCATCCCAAAGAATACCAATTCCATGATCTCTAAATGTAGAAGCTGAATCAACTCCTCTAATTGCACAATCTCTAATAAACCAGATTGTATCTAGAAATGTTGATTTTCCTGCTCCATTAGGTCCAAAGAGAATATTGAGGGAATCAGGTGAAATATGAACATCTGCCAGGGAGCGGAAGTTCTTGATGTGTAAATGATTGAGTTTATTCAGCATGACAATATTTTACTTCAATAAGGTGGATGCTTAAATGTAGTTTACAGTAAATATTAAAATTGTTGATAATTTAGCCAAGGATTTCTCCCATTTCCCGGATAGGACTAGATAAGGGTCTTCCTAAGTGTCATCAAAGCGTTATTTGGTGGATGAATATTGTAAACTAGGAAGATAAATTTATTTAATACTCTCATCATTTTCCCCGAGTACTGCGGCGTGTTGGTGGCTGAGGCTGTGGTGGTTCTTGAGATTTTAAACGATCATCATCAGTCAAAAATTCCACATGAAACCCTTTTTCGTGATAGTAATACCAACCCAAGACTACAATACTCGCATCTCCCATAGAAGTTTTTTCTACAGCTTGATTAGGAAATTTTTCTGCTAAATTTTTCAAGCCTTCCGCTTCCCATAATACAATTTGTTCACGAAAAGCAGCCCAAGGACTTTTTTCGTCAGCAGCAGCAATCATGATTTTGGCAAATTCTTCTGATGTTATTCTTTTACTATCTGAATTTGTATTTTTAGCTTGAGAAATATGATTTCCTGTTTCTATCACTGTGGCTAATGGAAGTACCAAGGTTGTTCCTTTTTCAATTTCTGTGAGAATTTTCTCGTTAACAAGTTCAAAGTCCCATTTATTATTACCAGCAGTTTCTTTACCTGGAACTTTTAGCCAAACGCACAATAAAGATGTATCTATTAATAAAACTTTTCTCATATTTTTAATTATTCCCCATGAGAAAGGCTGCGTTCAATTGCGCCTTTAGTTGTCATTTGTCCCAAGGAATAGGATGCAAATAATTTGGGGAAGTTATCAATATCTTCTAAAAGGGTAAGTTTACTTTCTCCTGTTTCTGAATCTCGATGTGCGACAACTACAAAGGGAACTATTTCGGAACCAAAAGCATCTAGTAAAGCTGGGTTATGGGTAGTAAGTAAAATATCAATATTGCGTTTACTGCCAATTTCTTTTAATATTTTCACGAGTAATGCTGCACGGGAAGGATGTAAACCATTATCTATTTCTTCTATGACAATTTGACTACCTTCAGGACGAGTTAATAATGCTGTGAGAATAGCGAGAAAGCGTAATGTTCCATCTGACATACTTCTCGCATCAATTTCTATAATTTCTCCTGGTTTCCATTCTTCTTGACAGTACAGCATTGCATCATATCCAAATCTACCAACTTTTTCTGCCCATACTTTTTTAATATCACCTTCGGGTAAATTTTTGATGTAGTAAGATAGATTTGATTCAACTTCCACTTTTTGTCCTTCTGGTAATGCTGCTAATACACCAGCTATATTTGAACCATCACTTTCTATATTTTCAGAAAGTTGCGAATAATCACGCATTTGAGAAGGAATGGGATTTAGGATTAAAATATTTTCTAGCATAGGAAAAACAAAATTTTTAAATTCACTTTGTAAATTTAAAAACTTATTTTCAGCCTCCTCACCACCATCTAGATGTAATCCAGATTCATCCACGTCATAATTAATACCGCTAAAAGACAAGTCATTTGTTATCAAAGCTCCCGACTGTTTCAAGCCACTTCTATGATTATTTCTCCAATTTTTTATTCTAATTTTGGTAATATAATCACACTTTTCAATATCTAAACATTCAATATATTCTTCAGTTATATTTGCTCCTCCTGTGGTCAATATTTCTATAAAATATAAATAATCTCCTTGTCCATCGTCATCTGACATAATTACCTTTAAAGTAAATTTTCTTGACAGTCTTCTTGCAGCCCATTCAACACCACCACGAATAGAAGGAAGTGTTTTATCCCCTGCTAAAGCTGTTTCAATATTTTCACCATTAGCTATTCTTTGCAAAAATTCCAAAGCTTCAACCACATTAGACTTACCACTTGCATTAGTGCCAATAAGCACAGTTAAAGGATCAAGTGGAAGTTCAGCATAACGGAAACTTTTCCAATTTTCGAGAATGAGTTTTTTCAGCAATGTGGATACCTAAATGTAGTTTACAATATGATAACATTTTACTTCACAATATTAAAATTGTTGATAATTTACCCAAGGACTTCTCCCATTTCCCCAATAGGACTAGATAAGGGTATTACCAAATGTCATCAAAGCGTTTTGTGGTGGGTGAATATTGTAAACTAGGAAGTTGATTTGAGAGCAGTAGGGTGTTTGTAAACCTGAAGTGCCTCGTTTGCTGGCGTTATCTACAGATGTAACTGAAATAATCCTGGTGTATTCAGTGTTGGTATTTAGTAGGGTTTTCCGCGATATTGTCTTTTCAGATGGGATAACTTGGCATTCTAATTAAGATAATGATGTGATCTAATTCTGATTTTATGTTAATGTTCAGTTGGAATATTGCTGTGAAACTATAGTTAATTCTGACTTTTTATGACTTTTTATTTAAAATATGAGACAAAAAATTAATTTATAAAAATATAAAAACGTAAATACCCAAATTATTAAATAAATTGGGTATTTCAGAATTTACAAATTATTAAACCTGCTAGATATCAAATAGGAAATTGATAGATAAGTACCTTTCCTTGCCAATTTTCCTCTACAAATACAAGATAATCATCATTATTCCGACGGAAAGCCCGGATACCATAGGGAATATCAACCCAGCCACTTTCTTTACCAACTTCTGCACCTGGAGTCATCTTTTTCACGAGTTCTCCTGTAGCAGTTTTGTAAACATATACTTCTGCGGTTTTCACACCCACTGCAAATACATAATCACCTGCTATACTCATGGCTGCAGTAGCAACTAGTTCATTGCCTGTAGTGTCGTAAGGAACGACAGTTCGCCATTTGGGCGTGCGATTTCCTTGACTCCAATTATCGAAGCGAGCAATTTCTGATCCTATGACTTTAGCATCATCAGCAAATGCTGGATGTTCAAGGGTAAAACCTGACAAATACATAGTATCTGTTTCGGGAAAATATTCAATTCTTCGCAAGTCCTTAAAAATATTAGGAGTCTTGATTTTTTCCATCGAATTATAGGTATAAATGGGATTTCCTTTAGTATCTAATCCCTGTAAAGGATAATGCCGAATACCATCTTCAATTCGCAAAGTTTTCCACACATCTCCTTTGTTATCTACCCACCAACCACCGATATAAGGATAATCTTCCGTACTATCATATTCATTTTTATCAAATGCACCATTACCATTAATATCGCGCCAAATCCATTCACCTTTTGCGGGTTGATAGGGTGGCCAATTACCATCAACAGATTGTTTTCCCTGATCATTAGTACCAACAAACATCCCGGATGGAATTGCAATTTTACCATCTGTATTTGGTTGAAAACGATAAATTTGCAAAAAGCTATTGAACATATTTGTTAGGAATAAAAAAGGTTTTCCTTGAATACGTCTCACAAAAGTTCCATCTGGTGATGTATGTAGCCGTGGATCTTGAGCATATTTAAAGGGATTGACTGTGTAAGCTTTATAAGTCCACTGTTTACCAGCAGGTTTGTTATAATCCATTGCATATTGTTCTTGTTTCGTAAATATATTTACGCCATCTGTTTGTGGATCAACATCTGCATTATCTACAAATATTAATCCTAGTAATTGCCATTCTATTTTTCCTGATGGAGAAAATTTTCTTAAATCTGTTCCTGATTTATTAAAACCATTATTATTTACATAAATATTACCTTGATTATCTGCACCAACTCCTGTAATACCATACAACTTTGATGTTTTTACTTCTCCAGGTACACCACCAAAAATACCTTTTTTATCACCAAGGCTATCTACACGAACTGGCTGATTATTAATATTATAAATTACCAGTTGTTGATTAATACCATTTTCTGCTACTAATAATCTACCAAGATTATCAATGGCTAATGCTGATGGTTGATCAACATCTATAATTTCTTGAGGTAGTTTTTTACCGGTTTGAGAATAATTGACTATTTTTCCAAATGTAGTACCTTTTTTATGTTGAATAATCCAAAAACTACCTTTTTTATCAATGGTAATTTGTCCGGGACTATTAAGGCTAAATTTATTGATTTCTGCCATAGTTTCGGTATTATAAACCCGAACAATATTTTCCCCAGCATTGCTAACAAATAGCTTGTTATCTATCGTTGCTATTCCTGTAACTTCATTTTTTTTGCTGGTAATTAACATACTTTTATCCCAGCCATTTCCTTTTTTAAAAGGTACAGGTTTTCCTTTTAAATCATAACGTCTAACACAGTACCAAGTTTCTCCTGGATCAGGATAATCTTCTTTAATTTGATCCATTCCTCCTTGAGTCATGGAAATATAAATATATTTGCTATTTACTGTTATAGCTTTACCACCTAAACGATTCCAACCATGTGTATCTTCAAGAATAAAAATTGGTTTACCATCTTTATATACTCCCGCTTCGCTACCAGCTTCATCCCAAACACTATTTGTATAAATTGTCCCGTCATCTTTGACATACATTCCTTCAATATTATTTTGTACTCGTAATTTACCATTACCAATCGTATTTCCTAACCAAGAAGTAATATATGTAATTTCAGGAGTTCTGATGGTTTTGGATTTTTTACTTGTAGCTAAATCCATTGTCATTCCCCAAAATGTCACGACTAGTGCACAGGTTAAACCAAGTAAAATATTAAAAGTTATTTTCTTTCGCCAATATCTACTGTAAAATAAATTATGAAGATATTGATAAAGTTTTTGGCAAGTTTTACTAATCTGCATAAATAATTTGTTGTGGAAGTGTTTGTCTCAATTAATAAGCAATAGATTGTTATTCATTTTGATCTATTCTTTACAAAAATCTTGCTGTAATCTGCCTTTTTAATTTTTGATTTGTCCTCTCTAACTGGCTTTTAAGTTATTACTCATAAGTTAACAAGGAAATTTTATTCCGCATCTGATTTTATGAAAACTTTATTAATAAAATATACTTTCAAAACAAATAAATTATACTTAATATTGTTAATAATGCTAATTTCTAGATAAAATTGTTACTTTTTTATAAATAAGATAATCCTCTTTTAATTAATTATTCTGATTACACTATGATATCAACCCCAATTCATAAATTTTGATGTTTGGTATAACATTCATGATCGTAATATTTCTGAGTTCATAAAAAACTTTTTGATCAATGTTTTGATAATTTTTTATCAAATATATTTTTTTGATATATTTTGTTTATGGAAATGAAATTATTTCTATAATTAAACTGGTTTTGATTCTCAAAGTCGTATTAAAAGATTATGCTGAAAATAAATTATCTTGGAATTGGCAAAATAAATAAAAGCATAAATTAAAACAATTAATCTCAATTTATCTATAAAAAGGAAGATAATTAAATGAAAGATAAAAATATAAAATTAAGTTCAGAATCGGCATCTATCTTAACTTTAGGTACTGGTTGGTTTCCTAATAATCCCGGAGGATTAGAACGCTATGTTTATGAATTAACTCATAAATTAGCAGCATCTCAAGATCAAATAGAATTATGTGGAGTTGGTTTACCAGTAGATACCAAAAATACGCAGATTAAGTTGACTAATTTAGCTTACCCAGATAGTAAAATTAGTTCTAGATTATGGTCAATTCGTGATAAATTTAAGAAAACGAGAATAAATAAACCTGATGCAATTAATCTCCATTTTGCATTATATAGTTTTCCAATTTTAGATATCTTACCTAAAGGAGTACCTGTTACTTTTAACTTTCATGGTCCTTGGGCTTCGGAAAGTCAAGAAGAAGTAATTAATCAAAAATTTAGTGTTTGGATTAAAAAACAATTAATAGAACAAAGCACTTATAATCGATGCGATCGCTTTATTGTTCTTAGTAAAGCCTTTGGTCATATTTTACATCAAAAATATCAAATTCCCTGGCAAAAAATCTACGTTATTCCCGGTGGTGTGGATATTAATCATTTTCAGAATAATTTATCACGTCAACAAGCAAGAATAAAGCTAGGTTGGCCTACTAATCAGCCGATATTATTTACTTCCCGTCGGTTAGTTCATCGCATGGGAATTGATAAATTATTACAAGCTATCAATATGATTAAATCGGAAATTCCTGATGTTTGGTTAGCTATTGCTGGTCGTGGACATATTCAATCTTTACTACAGCAACAAACTAAAGAATTAGGTTTAGAAAATAATGTAACATTTTTAGGTTTTTTGCCGGAAAATGATTTACCTGTGGCTTATCAAGCGGCTGATTTAACGGTAATGCCTAGTCAATCTTTTGAAGGTTTTGGATTAGCTATTCTTGAATCTTTAGCCTGTGGTACTCCTGTTTTATGTACTCCTGTTGGGGGAATGCCGGAAATTTTACAGGGATTTTCTCCAGATTTAATTACTGAGACAATTACAGTTGAAAGTATTGCTAATAAATTGTCACAAGTTATGTTAGAAAAACTTCCTTTACCTTCTAGAGAAGAATGCCGTAATTATACAATTCAAAACTACAATTGGACTAATATTTCTCAACAAGTTCGCCAAGTTCTCTTAGCTTAAATTGATTATCAAAATTGTATGAAAATTTTATTTTTAGACCAAAGTGGTAAACCTGGTGGTGCTGAGTTGTGTTTAGTTGATATTGCTAAACCTTATGGTAAAAATGCTCTTGTTGGTTTATTTGCAGATGGTGATTTTAGAAGTTTACTACAAGAAAATCAAATTCCTGTGGAGGTTTTAACAACTCAAAAAATTAATATTAATAAAGAAAGTGGTTTGTTTTCAGTATTAACAAATTTAGGAAAAATTATTCCTTTAATTAATCAAGTCGTACAAAAAGCAAAAAAATATGATTTGATTTATGCTAATACTCAAAAAGCTTTAGTTGTCGGAGCAATAGCTAGTTTATTAGCCCGTCGTCCTCTGGTTTATCATTTACATGATATCCTTTCTTTAGAACATTTTAGTAAAACTAATTTATCGGTGGCTGTTAATTTAATTAATCGTTGTGCTAATTTAGTTATTGCTAATTCTCAAGCCAGTAAAATAGCATTTTTACAAGCTGGAGGAAAATCAAATTTGGTTCACGTTGTTTACAATGGTTTTACTGTCGAAAATTATGTAGTTGATGAATTAGATATTATCAATTTAAGGGCAATTTTAGAATTAAAAGATAAATTTGTGATTGGACATTTTAGCCGTCTTTCTCCTTGGAAAGGGCAGCATATTTTAATTGAGGCTCTTTCTCAATGTCCAGAAAATGTTATGGTAATTTTAGTTGGTGATGCTTTATTTGGTGAACAGGAATATGTCAAAACTCTCCACCAACAAGTATCTGCTTTAGGACTGGAAAATCGAGTCCAGTTTTTAGGTTTTCGCTCGGATATTCCCTCATTAATGGCAATGTGTGATTTAATTACTCATACTTCTATTGCACCCGAACCTTTTGGAAGGGTAATTGTTGAAGCTATGTTGTGCGGTAAACCTGTGATTGCATCTCAAGCTGGTGGTGCAATAGAATTAGTTGAAGATGGTATTAATGGTTTTTTAGTAACACCTGGAAAACCTCAAGAGTTAGCTAAGGTAATTCATAATTGTTTACAAAATTCTGCAAAAACTGCTGCTATTGCTAATCATGCTAGAATTACTGCTAGTGAACGTTTTGATATCAAGATTATTAATCAACAAATTCAAGAATTACTAAAATTAATTTAAAATAAATAACAATAAAATCCCCCACTTCTTAAATAAGTTCGGGATCTTGTTGATCCGGATTTTCAAAAAAAATGTATACTATAATATATAAGTGGAGATTTTCCGCTTCTATAAATTAATAAATTTTACAGTGAATCCCTATGGCACAAGTTGTCTTAGAAAATGTTTATAAAAGCTTTACTTCCCGCCCCGGAGAAGGTAAAAATCAACAAGACGGTTCAGATAGTGTAGTTGTATTACGACGAATTAATTTAACTGTTGCTGACGGTGAGTTTATGGTATTGGTAGGACCTTCTGGTTGTGGTAAAAGTACCCTACTGCGCTTAATCGCTGGACTGGAGATGATGACTGGTGGTAATATTTCCGTGGGCGATCACTTAATTAATGATTTACCACCGAAAGCTAGAGACATCGCTATGGTGTTTCAAAGTTACGCACTCTATCCCCACATGACCGTATATGATAACATCGCTTTCGGTTTACGTCGTCAGTTTCCTGATGCGGAATTTGGTAAAAAAAGACTGATGCAATGGGGCGAAAATCTACTGGTAGGACTGACAAGAAAGTTACCTAGAGGATTGCGTCATATTTCCCTGAAAGAAAGAATTGTTGATGAACGAGTCCAAAAGGTTGCAGGTTTGTTACAAATTGAAACCTTGTTAAATCGTTTACCCAAGGAACTTTCTGGAGGACAAAGACAGCGTGTAGCATTAGGAAGAGCGATCGCTCGCAATCCTCAAGTATTCTTAATGGATGAACCATTATCTAATTTGGATGCTAAACTTCGCGCAGAAACTCGCAGTCAAATTGTTAAATTACAACATCAATTGGGAACAACGACTATTTATGTCACCCATGATCAAACTGAAGCGATGACTATGGGCGATCGCATTGCTATTATGTCAGAAGGTAAAATCCAGCAGGTCGCTCCTCCATTAGAATTATACAATCGTCCCGCTAATCGTTTTGTTGCTGAATTTATCGGCTCTCCACCAATGAATTTTATCTCTGTGGAGTTTCACGCACCTTTATTAATTACTCATCCTCATTTTCGCTTCACTCTTCCAGATATTTGGGGAAAGGCTTTACAATCTTATGACGGACAAACTTTAGTGTTGGGTATTCGTCCAGAACATTTAATCTTGAGTGTACCTGCTACTAAAAATCTCCCAGTTAAAGTAAATCTGGTGGAAAATTTGGGTAATGATTCTTTTCTATCTGTGAAAATTGCTGACCCTGATTCACAAGATCCGGAAGGACAATCTTTACAGGTTAGAGTTCCCCCTGATAGGTTTATCCATTTAGATGAGCAACTTTGGCTATCGTTTGTCCCTGATAAGCTACATTTCTTTGATGCAGAAACACAGTTAGCGATATTTCCATGATTTGCATCCAAGTAAATTCAATAATCTTTTAATCTATTACATCCAGAAAGTTTTCAATAAGTTCAGGATATCAATACATTCCTTTTGTTTGGCAATACAATACTATTGTTTTGATATTCATTAATGAATTAAAGATTCAATTTTAATTACGTAAAATCCCAGAGGCACGCAGAGAAAATCAAGAAAATAAAGATAGTTCTTCCTTATCAACTTTATGATAACATATATTTAATTATCTGTCAATACTTTTTTGGTATATGAAATACCGAATTTTGATCACTTTCAAGATTTTTGGTTAATATTAAATTGTTTTTGTATGAAGATGCTTTAAAATTAGATACTAATACAATCTTAATATTAGGGAAACTTTTGTTAACGTTGGAATAGATGTTAGTAAAAGATAATAATACATTTAATTAATAATTAAAAACTATAAAGTGTCAAGATTAACATTACTAATAGATAATTTAACAAACATATAAAAGAAGAATATGTGTGAGTTCTTGTTCTCAAAGTTGTAATTTGTTATGAAGAATTAGATTCTCAACTTTTT
>Ga0208596_1000017_pt1 | contig 64519 bp, 57 predicted proteins | sample LakMenEpi12Jul11_FD_150686 | JGI IMG/M metagenome (GOLD analysis project Ga0208596, IMG submission 150686) | Freshwater microbial communities from Lake Mendota, WI - 12JUL2011 deep hole epilimnion (SPAdes) | ecosystem: Environmental > Aquatic > Freshwater > Lake > Epilimnion/Euphotic zone ...
TATTGAGAATAGAGTCATTAATTGATCAAATTTGGTATCACCAATACCAATGCACAACTTGGACACAATCCTCAAAATCTTAACATTCAACACTTCTGGGTAAAAACGAATTCTTCCTAACTCCCACCATCAAACAACTAAAAACTAAAAACCCACACTCTAGATCAACAATGGGCAAACTTCAACCATACAGAATACCCCCCAGAATCTAAAGAAACCATTCCTCAAGCATTATCCCATATCATGACACCACCAGTTGGGAGTGGAGGAAGATTAGTACACCAACAGCACATTACTGGGAGTTTGTACAAAAGAAATCTTGTTGCAGTTGGAGTCCATTCTCCCCAAAATTCCTTCAACAAATACCCGGTTTTTCAGTTGTCACCTCCTAAAAGCTGACACTTTTTGAACTTTAAAATATCTAAAACCCTTTACCTGTAGAGTTTTCAGATTTATTTAGCAAGCCCTAGTTATTAATTAAATCCTGTACATCCTCAAATCCTGGACATCCTGATTCAGACAAAAAAGGATTAAAGAATGAACAGGATAAAGTATTTAATTAAATCCTGTAAATCCTCAAATCCTGAACATCCTGATTCAGACAAATTACACAGAACTTAATTGTTTTTCTGCCACTTTAGCCTCTGGACTGTCAGCTTCAGATGGTGGTACTAACTGCCAGAATTTGGGTAAATACTCTGGCCAATTAGCGATAATTTCTAAGGCTTTGGGTGAACCAGTTTTATCAGCGTGAGCTTTAATTAAATCATACAACTGTTTTTCACCCACATCACTCACAACCCGCTGCACCTTGACAATAGCATGATTCACTAAAGCTGGGAAATTACCCGTTTCATCCAAGAAATAAGCCAAGCCACCGGTCATACCCGCACCAACGTTGCGGCCAACCTTACCCAGAACAACAATCACACCACCAGTCATATATTCGCAACAGTGATCACCGGCCCCTTCAATTACGGCTGTACCTTTGGAGTTCCGCACCGCAAACCGTTCTCCGGCCAACCCATTAGCAAATAATACCCCACCAGTTGCACCATAAAGGCAAGTATTACCCACAATCACATTTTCCGCTGGGTTATAAGTCGCATTGGCTGGGGGTTTAATCATAATTTCCCCACCGTTCATACCCTTACCTACATAGTCATTAGCTTCCCCTACTAGATTAAGAACTACACCATCTAGATTAAATGCGCCAAAACTTTGCCCCACACTGCCTTGGAAATTCAGGTTAATTTGCCCTGTAAAGCCTTTGTCACCGTATTTATGAGCAATTACCCCAGTTAACCTAGAACCGACGGTTCTATCAGTATTTACGACGGTGTAGGTTTTATTAATTGTCCCTTGATCTTCAATCGCAGCTTGGATATCTAAATCAGCTAGTAATTGATCATCTAAAACTGGTCCATTACTGTGAACTTTCTCATGTACCAACCAACTACGATTAACTCTTGTATCTGGTAACTTAGTTAAACAATCCAGATTCAGCGCTTGAGTTTTATTCAATTTGATTTCGGGAGGCACCGTTAATAAATCAGCCCGGCCAATCACTTCTGATAGAGAACGATATCCCAATTTAGCCAACAGACTCCGCACCTCTTCCGCAATGAAGTAAAAGAAATTTACAACATGATCAGGAATACCAGTAAACCGTTTCCGCAATTCTTCCTTCTGAGAAGCTACACCGACGGGACAATTATTAGTGTGGCAAATCCGCGCCATAATGCAGCCTTCCGCAATCATCGCTATTGAACCGAATCCGAACTCCTCAGCACCCATTAACGCGCCAATTAGGACATCCCAGCCGCTTTTCAGACCACCATCTACACGCAAGATAACGCGATCGCGTAACCTGTTTTCCATCAATACCCGATGTACTTCTGTTAAACCCAATTCCCAAGGACTACCAGCGTGTTTAATAGAAGACAGTGGTGATGCACCTGTACCGCCGTCATGTCCCGAAATTTGGATAATATCGGCGTTAGCCTTAGCTACACCTGCTGCAATTGTCCCAATTCCGATTTCTGCCACTAATTTCACCGAAACTTGGGCTTTTGGGTTAATTTGGTGCAAGTCAAAAATTAACTGGGCTAAGTCTTCAATGGAATAAATGTCATGGTGGGGTGGTGGTGAAATTAAAGTTACACCGGGTTTAGAACGCCGCAACATAGCAATATAGGGGCTTACCTTTGGTCCTGGTAGTTGTCCACCTTCTCCCGGTTTTGCACCTTGGGCAATTTTGATTTCAATTTGTTGGGCTGTGGCTAAGTATTGGGGAGTAACGCCAAACCGTCCTGACGCTACTTGTCTAATGGCACTTGCAGCAGTATCACCATTTCTTAAGCCATTTAAATGGGGAAGAGTAGGAGATTTACCAGCAGTATCAACATCATTCAAAGCGTTATAACGAACAGGATCTTCCCCACCTTCACCAGAATTAGATTTACCGCCAATGCGGTTCATAGCGATCGCTAAAGTTTCATGTGCTTCTCGTGATAAAGCTCCTAAGGACATCCCACCTGTACAGAATCGCTTAACAATATCCTGAATTGACTCTACCTCTTCTAAAGGAATCGACGCGCGTTCACTGTGAAAATCTAGTAAATCACGTAGCGCCGTCACTGGTCTACCTTTAAGATGCTGTTTATAAACTTCATAATGGTCATATTGTTTACCATTAACCGCCTTATGCAGTGACTTAGCTAATTCCGGGTTATTACTATGATATTCACCACTGGGACGGTATTGAACAAAACCTAAGTTTTCCAACTTATTAGCCGTCAATTCTGGGAAAGCTTTACTGTGGAACGATAGCACCTCTTGTGCCAATTCACTCACACTTAAACCACCAATGCGAGAAGTTGTCCCTCGGAAACCCAAAGCTAACAAATCACCACCAATACCAATCGCTTCAAATATTTGTGCTGCTTGATAACTAGAAAGCAGGGAAATTCCCATCTTTGAGAGGATTTTCAGCAAACCCGATTCTATAGCTTGACGATAATTTTCGATGGCTTGGTTTAAAGTTAAAGTAGCAATTTTGCCCTTAGTCATAAACTGCTGAGTTTTCGGTTCAGCCCACCAAGCACTGACAGTATCTAAAGCCATATAGGCACAAACAGCACCCGCACCATAACCCAACAGACAGGCAAAATGATGGGTACTCCAACATTGAGCGGTATCCACAATTAAGGATGTTTTCATCCGTAACCCTTTGCTGATTAAGTAATGGTGAACCGCACCAATAGCTAATAAAGGAGGAATATAAGTATATTCCGCAGCAATACCTGTACCTGTACGGTCACTTAAAATTAAGATCTTCGCACCAGCCCGCACCGACTCAGCCGCTTGTTTTTGCAAAGATTCCACGGCCGTTTTCAAACCATCTGGTCCTGTAGCAATGGGAAATAAAGTTGATAACTCAGCCGTAGCAAATCCTGATAACTTAATTGCTTCTAACTCTGTTTGAGTGACAACGGGTGACTCTAACTTGAGTCTGCGGGCGTATTCTGGTTTAGGTTCTAATAAATTCCCCTTTTCACCCAACTCCACAGTTAGAGACATTACCAGCTTTTCCCGTAAAGGGTCAATAGCTGGGTTGGTAACTTGGGCAAAGCGCTGTTTAAAATAGTCATACAGCAAATGGGATTTTTCTGACAGCACAGCCAAAGGAATATCATCACCCATACAGAAAGTCGCCTCTGCACCAGTGCTGGCCATGGGGTGAATCACCATTTCCACATCTTCTATAGTATAACCAAAGGCAATTTGCTGTTGTAATAAGACTTGGGGATCAATTTTGTTAGTAGTCAGTTGTTCGTTGTTCGTTGACAAATACCCATTACCGTTACCATTGCCATTAACTACAGACTTACCCTTCACTAATTGACTCAATTCTAAACGATGCTGTCTCAACCATTCCCCGTAAGGATGTTGTTTAGCAATACGTTGTTTAATCTCCCAATTTTTCAGAATTTCCTGGGTATTTAAATCCACCGCAATCATTTGTCCAGGACCGAGTCTACCTTTTTCGAGAATATTCTCTTCTGGAAAGTCTACCACTCCGGCCTCAGACGCAACCACAATATAATCATCTTTGGTAATCACATAACGGGCAGGTCTTAACCCATTGCGGTCCAATGTCGCCCCAACTTTTTTACCATCACTAAATACTAACAGCGCTGGTCCATCCCATGATTCTTGTAACCCGCTGTAATATTCATAAAAATCCCCAACTTCTGGATATTCAGCCAAAGAAGGTTGATTTTTGTAGGCTTCGGGAACCATCATCATTAACCCTTCTAAGGGGCTGCGTCCTGAACGTACCAATAATTCCAATACATTATCTAAAGTAGCGGAATCACTATTATCAATATTTACTAGTGGTTTGAGTTCATCAAAACGATTATGCCAAATCGGATGACTGAGGGTAGCTTCCCGTGCCATCATCCAATTAATATTCCCCAATAAGGTGTTAATTTCTCCATTGTGACCTAATAACCGCATCGGTTGAGCTAAAGGCCATTTAGGCATGGTATTGGTACTAAAGCGGCGATGATATACCGCAAATGCACATTTAAACCCAGGATTTTTTAGATCTTCATAAAAATCCCCTAACACAGCGGAACGCACCATACCCTTATAGACAATGGTTCGACTAGATAAGGAGCATACATAGAAATCTTCAGAAATTCTCCTCCCCGCTTGCATAATGCGTTTACTCGCAATATACAATTCTCTTTCCAACTCATCACCGCTTTTATCAGCACAATAAATCACAACCTGTTCTATATGAGGTTGATTCTCTTTTGCTTGCACCCCTAATACTTCTGGACAAACTGGAACTACTCGCCAGCCCAGTACAGTTAATTTTTCTTCTGTTGCTATTTGCTCAAATGCAGCTTTGGCAGATTTAGCGGCTGTTACATCTTGGGGAAAAAATATCATCCCCACCGCCATATTACTGAGATTGGCAAAATCAATTATACTACTGTTTTCTTGTGCTAATAATTCCCAAGGAATCGCCGTTAATATCCCTGCACCATCACCGGAATCCTGGTCAGCACTACAGCCCCCTCTATGTTCTAAGCAAGTTAACGCAGTTAAGGCCTGATCTAAAATTTCATGACTGGCAATATTTTGACGATGGGCAATAAACCCAACTCCACAAGCATCTCTTTCTTCTACTAACCACTTTTGTCCTGGGTATGTATCTTGAAAATTATCTGACACTGTAGGCTGACCCTGATTTAATGATTGATGACTCATACTTTATTCCTGAAATGTTGAGGTACAGATATTGTTATTACTACTAGAGGGAAATTTCCTCAGTTTTGGCACTGGATAAAAATACATAATTACCAAAATTTAGAGATAACAATTTTAGTTTGAGCTTGACATTTAGCCAAAGCTATATTACCAATGCCTATCTATTTTTTTTTATTTGTTAAACGCACTGTAAAAACAAACTACCTTAATCCAGAACAACCTATAAATCCAACAGTTTTTGAAGTTTTTTGCTAATGGCCTATACCATGCAAGAATATTCTGGTTCTTGGCTGATTGCTGACAGTTAAATATTCACCTAAATCAACCTTTTTTACTATATGCCCATTTGACAAGTCCTAAAATATATCTGTGTTTTGCTTATATTTTCACTGCTTATTCATTACCCACCACAGCAACTGGAAATTTCAGATTTAAATCTCCAAATCCAAAATCTTAGAGATTGAGGTAGAGTCTGCGAATTTCAGTTTTAACCCCTAAGACTATCCGCATAGTCCCCAGGATGAGTTTGTATTATTTAAAACAATTACAGTTAGTATTTTTAACATGATAATTGTTTTTGCTCTGTACAAGAGACAGAAACCCAATATGTATAGTATCACGATTATTTCTAGAAAAGATAATTATTTTTTAAATTTCCTGATAAATTTTCCTGGCATTGGGTTTTGTATGATAGCAAAAGTAGTTCACTTTTAAAAATGGCCAGTCAATGATCCTCAAAATGCTTAATTCTGTGTTACCACTACTATCAACAGCACTATATTTAACTACTACTCACGGGGCATTAGCTCAAAATATCCCCAGTTTACCAACTCCCGTGTCTACTTCTTCGAGTGCCGGTAATCAAATTATTCTCAATGGTAGGACGTTACCAGGAGCATGGTTACAGCCAAAACCAACCAGAACCGAGATACAAACCTATCTAAGTGATGGCGCGGTTAAGCAACTCATCGGTATAGATTTACTTAATAGTAGTAATCCTGGACAACAACCAGTACAATGGTTTTCAAGCTCCCTTGTTCTGAATACCAATCTCCGTGGAGGATATCGCTATTTAGATATTACTCAATTAGCGCTTAAACAAGGATGGAAAATTCAGACTAATGGGAACAGTTTAGTAATTTCTACTCCTCCTTCCCAACTCAAAAATATCCGTCTGGGTAAACTACCAACAGGAGATAGAGTTGTTTTAGATTTAGACATGGCCACTCCTTGGCAAGTTCGTCAAGAGTTACCAGTTAAAAAAGTAGTAGATCCTGATGAAATCATTTCTAAATCTACCACACCACCTCATCGAGAATGGACAATCATTTTAGATGGTATCGCTGACTCCGCTTTAATTCAACGTTATAACCCTCAACCTAATATACCAATAACACCCGCATCAATAATTCAAAAGGTGGAAGTGGTAAATAATCAAACAATTGTCCGGTTAAGTGTTCCCTTTGGTCAATCTCCACAGATTAGCACAATTCCCCAACCAAACCGCCTAGTTATTGACATTCAACCTGAGGCTTTAGTAGAAAAGAGTATTACTTGGGCGCGGGGGTTACAATGGCGACAGCAGTTTGTGAGCCTAGGAACAGTTCGCTTTCCCGTAGTTTGGTTGGATATTAATCCTAGTGAGGTAGGATTAAGTATTAAACCCATAGTTACAAACTCACAAACACTCACTGGTACAGCCCCTTTATGGCAAACTGCTCAAAATTACTTAGCGGTAGCTGCAATTAATGGTGGTTATTTTAACCGTAATAATAAATTACCTTTAGGAGCAATTCGCCAAGATAATCAATGGCTATCCGGTCCAATTCTCAACAGAGGAGCAATCGCTTGGAATAATAACGGACAATTTTATTTTGGTCGTCTTACCCTCACAGAAACCTTAACCACCAATAATAATCAGCGTTTATCCATAGTCTTACTCAATAGTGGTTATGTTCAACGTGGTATCGCTCGTTATACATCAGGCTGGGGAAATACTTATACACCTTTAACTGATAATGAAAGTATATTGGTGATCGAAAACAATCAAGTAACTAATCAATTACCAGGAGGTAAAAGTGGTATAAATGCTATCATAATTCCTAAAAATGGTTATCTTCTTACCTTCCGTAGTGAAAAACCACAACTACCCATAGGTACAAAAGTTAATCTGACTAGCACCACCACTACACCTGAATTTAGTCGCTATGCTAATATTATTGCTGCAGGTCCTCTATTAGTTCAAAATCGACAAATAGTTTTAGACGGACAAGCGGAAGCATTTAGGCCCGCTTTTATGGCAAGTCAAGCAGTTCGTAGCAGTATTTGTACTAGCTCTACGGGTAATATTATTATTGCTGCTGTACATAATCGGGCTGGTGGTGGCGGTCCAACTTTAGCAGAACAAGCAAAATTAATGCAAACTATGGGTTGTATTAATGCCTTAAATTTAGACGGTGGTAGTTCTACTAGTCTTTATTTAAGTGGTCAGTTACTTGACCGTTCCCCCAATACAGCAGCGCGTGTTCATAACGGTATTGGTATTTTCCTAGAATCTGAATCTGTCAAACCCTAAATTAATTTTTAATGAAGACTTTGTGTAGACATATCAGTTTCAACAGAGGACTTTACTGATTAATGGTGAGTTTTGCTATCTTGAGCAAAGTAGCTAAATCTCATTGACTATTTAGACTAAAAATGGATTTGTTATGTCTCTGTTGTTCGTTGTCAGTGGTCAGTTGTTCGTTGTTCGTTGTTAATTACTAATTACTGAGGTAACTATGGCTAAACTACCAGAAACCGTCCCTATTCATACCCCGTCCCTGCAACCGGCAATTAATTCTAAGAATGTTGCAGCTACTGAATTACGTCCCTGGGGGTCCTTCACAATTTTAGAAGAAGGACGCGGATATAAAATTAAGCGAATTGAAGTCAAGCCCGGACATCGTCTCAGCTTACAAATGCACCACCACCGCAGTGAACACTGGATTGTTGTTTCTGGTACAGCTAAAGTAGTTTGTGGTGAACAACAAATCTTATTAAGCAACAATCAATCAACCTATGTCCCTCAATGTACAACCCATCGATTAGAAAACCCCGGTGTAATTCCCTTAATTTTAATTGAAGTCCAAAATGGGGAATATTTGGGAGAAGATGATATTATTCGCTATCAAGATGACTATGCCCGTTCTGAAAAATAGGCAATAGGTAAGAGGAAATTTTTTTTATTTCTGACCACTGACCACTGACTAATCTAAAAATTCCATGATTTATTTGAGTCCAGCAGCCATTAATGAGATTGAACGCTTAAAATCTAAACAACCATCAAATATTTTATTTCGCTTGCGGGTGAAATCTGGAGGCTGTGCTGATTGGTTTTATGATCTTGCTTTTGATACAACAGTACAACCCCAAGACCAGGTTTTAGAGTTGCAAAATCTTTGTGTAATTATAGACCCAGAAAGCCTCAATTACATCAATGAATTATCACTGGATTATTCAGAAGATTTAATGGGTGGGGGTTTTCGCTTTCATAACCCCCAAGCAACATCCACCTGTAGCTGTGGTAATTCTTTCTCTATTAGTCAGTAGTTATTGGTCAGTAGTCAGTAGTCATTGGGTAAAAATTTTTCCTGCTTTTTGCCTTTTGTCTTTTGCCTCTTGACTGTTCTCCGTTCCCTGTTCCTTGTTTTCTCCCAAAATGATTGACAGAAAATCAGAAAAAAAGATATAATCAGGATTTGTTAAAACTTAGATCATAAAGCAGCTTCACGCGCTGTAACTCATGCCAACAATACAGCAGCTAATACGTAGTGAACGCGAACTAGCGCGTCAGAAAACAAAGTCCCCTGCTCTGAAAGAATGCCCTCAACGTCGAGGCGTTTGTACCAGAGTATACACAACTACACCTAAAAAGCCTAACTCAGCACTCCGCAAGGTAGCCAGGGTCAGACTTACCTCAGGATTTGAAGTAACAGCTTACATCCCAGGTATCGGTCATAACTTACAAGAACATTCCGTAGTTATGATTCGTGGTGGTCGGGTCAAAGACTTACCCGGAGTTAGATACCACATTATTCGTGGCACATTAGATACAGCCGGAGTTAAAGATCGGAAACAAGGCCGTTCCAAATATGGAACTAAGCGCCAAAAGGCAGGTAAAAAATAGGTAAGCGGCGGTTAATCGCCTCAAGAACGGTTAATCGTCCTACCTAAAACTGCATCAAAGAACCAGCAGGAACGAAATTTTAAAAAAAAATCAAACTGTATCTGGCATAAAACACAATTTGCATGAGTTTCTGAGGATAATCCTGTAAACGATAACAGCACTTTAATCTAAATTTTAAAGTTGATTACGTTGTCGTCTTCTGTGTCTGATGACTGAAATGAGTTAATTCAGCCTCCTTGCAATTGATAACGATAGCGTGGCGCAAGCCATAAACGAAAACTCAGGAAAAATCAGCGGCGAATTAAACTGCTTTTAGTCTCCTGTGTTCTGATAGCATATAATTTCGTGACCAAATTCCGTATTCAAGGATGAAGTATGTCTCGTCGTGGTGTTAGTCAAAGGCGTGCAGTCCCGCCTGACTCAGTGTATAACAGTCGCCTTATCAGCATGATGATGCGGCGGATAATGCGTCATGGCAAAAAATCAATTGCCGCAAGAATAGTTTATGATGCTTTGAAAACTATTGAAGAACGCACCGGTGGAAGTCCCTTAGAAACTTTTGAAAAAGCCGTGCGTAACGCGACCCCATTGGTAGAAGTAAAAGCTCGCCGGGTAGGTGGAGCAACGTACCAAGTACCCATGGAAGTGCGGACAGATCGCGGTACTACCCTAGCATTGCGGTGGTTAGTGCAGTATTCTCGTCAACGTCCAGGTAGAACCATGGCTGGTAGACTAGCTAATGAATTAATGGATGCCGCCAATGAAACTGGCAGCGCTATTCGTAAGCGGGAAGAAACACACCGGATGGCCGAAGCAAATAAAGCGTTTGCACACTATCGTTACTAAACTAGGTAGAAAGGCGATATATCGTCTTTTCTGTTCAGCAATTCATATACAATGTGAATTGTCTGATGGCGAAGCCATAGTCTTTAATCAAACTATTACTGACGCGAAAACCAAGCAATCATAGTGATGGTTTTTTCAAAGCAAAAAGTGATATTGCGTTTTGCTAAAGCGTGAAAGCTTACTGAGGGATAACTGCTCCCATGCTCCCATTGAAGTAAGAAGTAAATATCTAGCTTTGTCTAGGATTTATATAGCAGATATCATGAGGGGAAAACGATAGGAGGTAACTGTGGCACGCACGAACCCGCTAGAGAAAGTACGCAATATCGGTATTGCGGCGCATATAGATGCGGGCAAAACAACGACAACAGAGAGAATATTATTTTACTCTGGGATCATTCATAAAATTGGCGAAGTTCATGAAGGAACTGCCGTTACAGACTGGATGGAACAGGAACGGGAGCGGGGAATTACCATTACTGCTGCCGCCATTAGTACCAGTTGGAATGATCATCAAATTAACATTATTGATACTCCCGGTCACGTAGACTTCACAATTGAAGTTGAACGTTCCATGCGAGTATTAGATGGTGTAATCGCTGTATTTTGTTCCGTAGGTGGTGTTCAACCCCAATCAGAAACAGTATGGCGACAAGCAGACCGCTATAAAGTCCCTCGCATTGCCTTTATTAACAAGATGGATCGCACCGGTGCGAACTTCTATAGAGTGCATGACCAGATGTGCGATCGCTTGCGAGCTAATGCCATTGCTATTCAACTACCTATTGGTAGTGAAACCGAATTTAAAGGGATTATAGACTTGGTGAAAATGTGTGCATATATGTACACCAACGACCAAGGAACTGATATCCAAACAATAGAAATTCCCCCAGATCTAGCCGAAAAAGCAGCCCAATACCGCGTCAAGCTGGTAGAAGCCGTATCAGAAACTGATGACACGCTGATGAACAAGTACTTCGAGGGCGAAGAACTGACAGAAGCAGAAATCCGTACTGCCCTCCGAAAGGGAACAATTGCTGGGACAATTGTACCAGTGCTTTGCGGTTCAGCCTTTAAAAACAAAGGCGTGCAACTGATGTTGGATGCGGTGATAGATTACCTACCATCACCACTGGAAGTGCCACCAATTCAAGGAACCCTACTCAACGGTGATCCTGTAGAACGTCATGCTGATGATGAAGAACCATTATCAGCCTTGGCATTTAAGATTATGGCTGATCCTTACGGTCGCCTGACCTTCGTTCGTGTTTATTCTGGTGTGCTGAAGAAAGGTAGTTACGTTCTTAACGTCAGCAAGAATAAAAAAGAACGGATCTCTCGGTTAGTGCTGATGAAAGCAGATGACAGACAAGACGTAGATGAACTACGGGCAGGTGACTTAGGTGCTGCTTTAGGATTGAAAGACACCTTGACAGGTGATACCCTTTGTGATGAAGGTTCACCAGTAATTTTGGAATCCCTATTTATTCCTGAGCCTGTGATCTCGGTAGCGGTTGAACCCAAAACCAAGAATGACATGGACAAGCTTTCCAAAGCACTGCAATCTCTTTCCGAAGAAGACCCCACCTTCCGGGTGCGTGTTGATCCAGAAACCAACCAAACCGTAATTGCGGGCATGGGAGAATTGCACCTAGAAATTCTCGTAGATCGGATGTTACGGGAATTTAAAGTAGAAGCAAACGTTGGTGCTCCCCAAGTGGCTTACCGTGAAACCATTCGCAAAGCCGTCGAAAAAGTTGATGGTAAATTTATCCGTCAGAGTGGTGGTAAGGGTCAGTACGGTCACGTAGTGATCAATTTAGAACCAGGAGAACCAGGTACAGGTTTTGTATTCGTTTCTAAAATTGTCGGTGGGATTGTACCTAAAGAGTACATCGGACCTGCTGAACAGGGCATGAAAGAATGTTGTGAATCTGGTATTTTAGCTGGATATCCACTTATTGATGTCAAAGCTACATTAATACATGGTTCTTACCACGACGTAGACTCTTCAGAAATGGCTTTCAAAATTGCTGGTTCTATGGCCATAAAAGAAGCGGCTACAAAAGCCTCTCCTGTGATCTTAGAGCCGATCATGAAAGTTGAAGTAGAAGTACCTGAAGACTATATCGGTAACGTGATTGGTGACTTAATCTCCCGCAGAGGACAGATTGAAAGCCAAAGCACTGAACAAGGACTTGCGAAGGTAGTATCGAAAGTTCCACTGGCAACCATGTTTGGTTATGCCACTGATATCCGGTCAAAAACCCAAGGTAGAGGTATCTTTACGATGGAGTTTAGTACCTACGAAGAGGTGCCTCGCAGCGTAGCTGAGGGAATCATCTCAAAAAGTAAAGGGAACGCTTAATTAAAAAAGGAAACGATTATTCATGGCACGCGCAAAGTTTGAAAGAACTAAACCTCACGTTAATATCGGTACTGTTGGCCACGTTGACCACGGCAAAACTACTTTAACAGCAGCTATTACCATGACCTTGGCCGCTATGGGTCAAGCTGTAGCTAAAGGCTACGACCAAATTGATAATGCACCTGAAGAAAAAGCTCGGGGTATTACAATCAATACTGCTCACGTTGAGTATGAAACTGAAAAACGTCACTATGCTCACGTAGACTGTCCTGGACACGCTGACTATGTGAAAAATATGATCACTGGTGCAGCGCAAATGGATGGAGGCATCCTCGTAGTTGCGGCTACTGATGGTCCTATGCCCCAGACCCGTGAACACATTCTTTTGGCAAAACAAGTAGGTGTTCCTAGTCTAGTCGTCTTCTTGAACAAACAAGATATGATGGACGATGAAGAGTTGATGGAATTGGTAGAACTAGAACTGCGGGAACTGCTGACCAGCTATGATTTCCCTGGTGATGATATTCCTATTATCAAAGGTTCCGGTCTGAAAGCTCTCGAAGCAATGACCGCTAATCCCAAAACTCAGCGTGGTGAAAATGAGTGGGTAGACAAAATCTATGAGTTGATGGATGCTGTAGATGCTTCTATTCCTACTCCAGAGCGGGCTGTAGATAAACCATTCTTGATGGCGGTAGAAGATGTGTTCACCATCACAGGTCGCGGGACTGTGGCTACTGGACGGATTGAGCGTGGTATTGTTAAAGTTGGTGATACTGTAGAATTGGTAGGTATCAGAGATACCAAGAGTACCGCAGTCACTGGGATCGAAATGTTCAAGAAGAGCCTTGATCAAGGTATGGCTGGGGATAACGCGGGTGTACTACTGCGCGGTCTGAAAAAAGACGACATTGAGCGCGGTATGGTAATCGCTAAACCAGGTTCAATTACACCCCATACTCAGTTTGAAGGTGAAGTTTACGTTTTAACTGAGAAAGAAGGTGGTCGGAAAACACCATTTTTCGCTGGTTATCGTCCTCAGTTCTATGTGCGGACAACTGATGTAACAGGTACAATCAAAGCCTTTACCGATAGGGATGGTGGAGATGTGGAAATGGTTATGCCTGGCGATAACATCAAAGTAACAGTAGAATTGATCAATGCGATCGCTATTGAACAAGGTATGCGCTTCGCTATTCGTGAAGGTGGCCGGACGATTGGTGCTGGCGTTGTTGCTAAAATCTTGAAATAACACTCACCTTTTTGCTCTCATGACAAAGGAGCGGAGATAAGTAATAAAATCTCTGCTCCTTTCTATTCCCATAAACAATTTTAAATTTTGGATTGGGGATGAAATTGAACATCTAAAATCTAAAATCTAAAGTCTAAAATTTACCGAACCTGGAAAACTAAAAATGGCAACTCTACAGCAGCAGAAGATTAGAATTCGCTTAAAGGCATTTGACCGACGTTTGTTAGATACATCTTGCGAGAAGATTGTAGACACCGCTAACCGCACCAACGCGACAGCTATCGGACCAATTCCTTTACCAACAAAACGCAAGATATATTGCGTACTAAGATCACCTCACGTAGATAAAGATTCCCGTGAGCATTTTGAAACCCGCACCCATCGTCGGATTATTGACATCTATCAGCCTTCTTCTAAAACTATTGATGCACTTATGAAGCTAGATCTGCCTTCTGGTGTAGATATTGAAGTCAAATTGTAAGTTTGTCAATCGTTGGTGGTCAGTGGTCAGTGGTCAATCGTCAGTGGTGAAGAAAAAACAACTGACAACGAACAACTGACCACTGACATTTAGGAAGCTCTGGGAAAATTTATCTCAGGGCTTTTTATTAACCATAAAACATCATGGTAAAATAGAAACCAAGTGCGGGAAAAATAGCCAACAATATATTTTAAGAATAAAATTTATACTCGAATAACCATGACATCCTCCTCTAAAATTGCCGTGCGTGAATTACCCCTATTTCCATTACCCGAAGTAGTTCTATTTCCTACCAGACCATTACCCCTACATATCTTTGAATTTCGCTACAGAATCATGATGAATACGATTTTGGAAAGCGATCGCCGTTTTGGCGTATTGATGATTGATCCCACCAAAGGTACAATTGCTAATGTGGGTTGTTGTGCGGAAATTCTCCATTATCAACGACTACCCGATGACAGAATCAAGCTATTAGCTTTGGGACAACAAAGATTTCGAGTTTTAGAATATGTCCGGGAAAAGCCCTACCGCGTCGGTTTGGTAGAATGGATCGAAGATCAATCACCAGCTAAGGATCTACGTCCTTTAGCTTCTGAAGTAGAACAACTATTGCGGGATGTAGTGCATCTTTCGTCCAAATTAACAGAACAGGAGATTGAACTACCAAATGATTTACCAGACTTACCCACAGAACTATCTTATTGGATAGCTAGTAATCTTTATGGTGTCGCTCCAGAACAACAAGCATTACTAGAAATACAGGACACAGTTGCGCGTTTAGAACGAGAAGCAGAAATTCTTACCTCTACTCGTAATCATCTAGCAGCACGCTCTGTTCTTAAAGATACGTTTAGTGATATAAGCTAAACAGTTAAGGATAAATTGACATCTGGATAAGCAAATATAATCCAAGATTTTATAGCTGAAGTAGAGAGTATAGGGTTATTTAATGGGTGTAGTTTACTGTTAAGACCACTCATAAACAACAAATATGACTTTTTACAACATTTTTTAAACTTCTTGGCACAATTCTGATTTTTTGTGTAATCATTAAAGGGTGGGAATTAATTCGGCGGTGATGTTTGTGGTTAGTATTGACAGGCTTTCCCTTTTAGTATTTACAGACCTTTCTCCGAAATCTAAATCTCTACACTCTTATGATTTTGGAAATATTCTATGTCAATTTACGTGGGTAACCTCTCTTACGAAGTTACACAAGATGCGCTAAGTACAGTTTTTGCAGAGTACGGTTCTGTAAAACGTGTTCAACTTCCTACAGACCGTGAGACAGGTCGCTTGCGCGGCTTCGGTTTTGTAGAAATGGGTACTGACGCTGAAGAACAGGCTGCTATTGATGCTCTTGATGGTGCTGAATGGATGGGTCGTGATTTAAAAGTTAACAAAGCAAAACCTAAGGAAGACAGAGGTCCTTCCGGTGGTAATCGTGGTGGTGGCTACGGTGGTGGCGGTGGCGGTGGCAACCGTGGCGGCGGTAATCGCTATTAGGCTAAATTTAGCTAAAATCTTTTAGTGATTGAGTCTTGAAAAGATTACCTATTCCGTTCGCGGGGTGGGTAATTTTTTTAGTCATTCCCAAATTGCAATGCAAATCCTGGTAATACGTCCTCTACAGACAGAAATACAGGAAATTGAACAATTTCTACAGGTTTTCCCAGTTGGTAAATTTCTATTTGTTGATTTTGGGTCAATTAATCAACCCAATTGTAAGCCGTTATTTATATATTCGGTGTATTTTACCTGCTTTTATAATTAAATCAGCTTCACTAGGTTCGCTTTCTTCTCCTACTGGAGGCACAATAATTCATTCTGCTTGTGCATTATTGGCCATACAGAGTTGATAAAACTGCTCATCTGTCAGGCTAATAACTGGATCTAGGTTTCAGATGACAGTATTAATTAATACTAAATTAGTACACTTGTTATAAGAAAATCTAACTTTATTGCTTGTTACACACTTTAATTTTGTATTTCTCAAAAAATGTATGTTACACTTTTAATTGTCCTATGTAGCAATACATAAGACATGAACCCCACTAACTATTTGTTAAATGGGGTAAGGTTTGTTTGTTGTTGCCTTCATTTTTCAAAAGGAAAAAATTATGAAATTGAAAATGTTGCTAGTTATACTAGCTTTATCTGTTGTTGCCTTCATTTTTCAAAAGGCAGATTCCCTAGCCATAACGACTTTGGCTATTATCAAATCATTTAAGTAGGTTGACAAGAAAGATACACTTAACCTTTCAGCAACGTTCAGAAAATTGAAGCAAAGTATAAACATGGGTAATGTTGCTAGAACAACACTGCCCTTTTTTTATTGACTTACTTAATATAATACGCCGTTTCTCTCCCGTCGTCAAGTAGTTTATATAAAATATTTTTCTCTCTGTTCTTTCTCGTTCCTAGTCTCTGACTAGGAATGCAGTTGATGAGGCTCTGCCTCAAGTACCAGCACAAAATCGGGTAAAATGGCTTGTATTCTGGGATTGGAGGCAGAGCCTCCTGGTAGGCATTCCCAGCCGGAGTCTAGGAACGAGGGATATATTTTTTATTTTCTTAAATATCGCATTTACATCACCTTTGTCTGAACTCCAAAAATGCGATGCTTGGGGGGAGGGAAGCGATCGCTTGTAAATGGTAAACTCCAAAAATGTGATCACAGGTAATATTATGCCACTTTTAATGCTTTTTCAGGTAAAGCAATTGGTTCTGGTAAAGATTCTCCCTGTTCTTGATACCATGCAATCAAAGATTCAATTACTTCCTGTCCATGTTTTGCAACTTCAGCATAGCTTTTTCCATGAGTGTGGAATTGTTGCCAGGGAAATTCGGGTAAATGTACTAAATAGGATTTATCTTCATCTGACCATTGAATAACCATACTGTAGCGATAGTTCATTTTTCCTCCTTTAGTTTTTCCAACTTCTGCAAAACATGATTTACTTGTTTTTCTATATATTTTAGTGCATCATCTCCATCATTTCCTGATATCGTAATTGGTTGTTCAGGTATTAATGGGTGAGCTTAACAGGTGACAAGGCGGTTTTAAATACCAACTTTCTAACGCCAAACGATGAATTTCTCGCCAAGGAATATTATTTTGTCGTGCTAAAACTGCACAATCTTCATACTCTGGCTGCACATTAGTAATTACCTTTTCTCTAGCTTTTCCTGTCCATGCCACTTTTACTGATATTGTCCCATAAATAGTTTCCACTTTTTGCATTTCTCTTTGTAAAATTGACCTTTGTTGAGTAGTACGACGAATCCCCAAAGTGCTAGTTTCTCGAAATAACACCGCCTCACAACTAGCTAATTTCTCAGCATGACAAATCACAGTTAATAAAATTCCAGTCCGTGACTTTTTCATTCCTATGGTTTGAGTGAAAACATCCACCGCACCCGCAGCAAATAAAGCCTCAAATACATAACCGAATACTTGAGGATTTAAGTCATCTATTTGAGTTTCTAGCACAGTAATCGGTTCTAAATTTGGGGAATATTCCGTAAAATCGGAGTTATCAGTCTGTAAAAATTCACTTTCACCAAACCAAAGCCGTAGTATATTAGGAATGGGTAAATCTAGAGAACCCGCTCCTAATCCTACCTGTTTGATAGTCATTGGCGGTGGTGAACCAAAGTCCTGCACTAGGGTAGTAGTAATCGCCGCCCCCGTTGGTGTTACCAATTCTCTGTCAATACCATTGCTATAAACTGGACAACCCCGCATTTCCCACAATTTTAACACCGCTGGTACTGGTACTGCCATTCGTCCATGGGCTGCATGAACAGTACCACCCCCTGTAGGAAAGGCCGAACAGTATAGCAAAGGAAAGCCCTGCTGATTGCTGTCAATACCCAACCAATCCAAACCTAAGCAAGTACCAACAATATCCACAATTGCATCTACAGCACCTACTTCATGAAAATGAACTTTTTCCGCTGCAATGCCATGAACAGCCCCCTCTGCCCCTGCCAAGCGTCGGAAAACAGCTAAACTCCAAGCTTCTGCCCGCCCTGGTAATTTGCCATTGAGAATCATCTCCTCTATTTCCGGTAAATGACGGATATGGTGGTGATCATGTTCATGGTGATGATCAAGCAAATCCACATGAACCTTAGTTGCTTGTTGAGTTTGACGGTGGACAAATTCCGCCCACAGTCGATATTCTTGCTCAATTCCTAAACTATTGAGTTTTTCTACCAAATACTCCACAGGCACACCTAGACTAACTAACGCCCCTAAACACATATCACCAGAAACCCCTGTTGGACATTGAAAATAAGCAATTTTATTCATAAATTTATTTGTCGGTGGTCAGTTGTCAGTTGTAAAACGTGAATTACCAATTACCAATTACTAACCCTATTATGTCCAAAATATTTACCATTCATCCTGATAATCCTCAAAGCCGCCGAATAGAGGAAATAAAGTTAGCGCTATCAGGTGGCGCTGTCATGCTCTACCCTACTGATACAGTTTATGCAATTGGCTGTGATTTAAATGCTAAGTCGGCGGTGGAAAGAGTGCGGCAAATCAAACAGTTAGCAAATGATAAACCACTGACATTTTTGTGTCCTTCACTTTCCAATGTAGCGACTTATGCCTTCGTAAGTGATCCAGCCTACAGGATAATGAAGAGGTTAATACCAGGTCCCTACACATTTTTGCTTCCTGCTACCAAACTAGTACCACGACTGGTGCAAAGTCCCAAACGCAAAACCACAGGAATCCGAGTGCCAAATCATAAGGTTTGCTTGGCATTACTGCAAGCCTTAGGAAACCCGATTATTTCTACTTCGGCTCATGTCACAGCAAATGATGAAAATCAGGAAATAGCTGAGAACGGAAAACAAACAATTTTGTCACGGATAGATTTATATGACCATTTGGATAAATTGGTAGATATCATTATTGACACGGCTGAAGAACCTACATATCAAGTATCTACCATTTTAGATTTGACCAATGAAGAACCAGTTATTATTCGGAGAGGTTTAGGTTGGGAAGCCGCAGCTACTTGGGTTTAACAACAAAGCTTGACAAATGCAACCCCTTGTTTTGGACTCAGCAGCACCCATTGATGATTACCTGTCTCCAATTCTAAAATTGTCATCCCTAGTCCTAAAATTACGGCTACGCCACACGGGCTATCAGTCAATCCTGCCATGACTAAGCTTTCGGCGATTTGTCACCAGAGTGAATATCTATTATGCCATCTTTGATTTAGTTGCTAAAAACAAAGCGACAGATAAAACATAGCCCTTAACTTTGGAAATTTACCACAGTGTTTACATATCAGCCGTCTAGTTGGTGAAGTTTGAGGAATCAACCTCAAAGGATTTTTACAGACGAGAGTGATATTAAATACTGTATTTGCATTTGAGTTAAGGTGCAATACCAATTTTATAGAAAAGTCATGAAAGCTAACATCGCCAATCTGCCTAATTCTACATCTGCTCTTGATAGCTATATTTCTCTTGAAGAATTGTCTCTTCCCACCAGCAATACATTAGTACAACTTTTATCCCATGAGATGCAATCTCAAGTTAAAGTTGCCACTTCTGGTGTACAAGATGTTGTCGGGCGCATAGCCAAAGAAGTAGAACGGATATGTGATAAAAGCTCCCGTATTCAGAACTCAGGACAAATTCAGTCTTGGCAGATTACATTAGGAAGACATCGTTTACAAAAATGCCTACGTTACTATCAGCTTGGTTCTAAACAAGGACGAATAGAATTACATAGCAGTTTAGGTGCAATTGTTTATCGTCATGTTGCTGTTAGTGGCTCAGATTTAGGGTTTGAGGCTCGTTACAATCTCATTGAGGATTTTTTACAAGCTTTTTATATCGAAGCTATTAAAGCTTTTCGTCGGGAAACTGAATTACCTGAAGATTACACTCCGCGAACGCAGCTACAAGTAGCCGAGTATATGGCGTTTACAGAACAGTATGCCAAACGTCGGATTAATTTACCCGGTGGCGCTAATCAACAGTTAATTGTTTTACGCGCTCAAGGTTTTGCCCGTCGTCAACCTCAAGAAACTACTGTAGATATTGAAATGGCTGTAGATTCTGCGAAAACCGAAGAAGCGGAATCTTATCAGCGGAATGTGGCTGTGCAGCAAATTCGCTCACAAATGATTGCTAAACCTGGTTTTGACCCTTCTGAGGAGTCGGAACGCAATCGGGTAATTACGGAATTAATGAAATATCTGGAGTCTCAAGGACAGTCTGATTGCATGGATTATCTGACTCTTAAACTTCAGGATCTCTCTGCACCGGAAATTGACCAAATTCTTGGTTTAACTAGTCGTCAACGCGATTATTTACAACAAAGATTTAAATATCACGTTGAGAAGTTTGCTAAACAGCACCAATGGCAATTAGTTCATCAATGGTTGGGCGCTGGTTTAGAACATAAGTTAGGTTTATCTTCTCAGCAATGGGATATTTTTTGGAATCAACTTACACCACAGCAACAACAAATTTTTGAGTTGAAAACTGCTTGTCAAAGTGATTTACTTATCTCTAAATCTGTTCAATGTACTCCTAAACAACTCCAAAAACGCTGGACTCAAATGTTAGAACTAGCATGGTCTATTCGTAATGGTCATGCTGAATCTAAGAGCAATTAAATTTAATTCAGTAGGTTGGGTTGACGCAAGGAAGCCCAACATTTTCATCACTTTGTTCGATTTTACTTTGTTCTACCCAGCCTACAATTTTGGCTCTTATCCCTCTTTTGTCACTTTCCGAGTAATTACCTGGACATAGTTAATTACACAAATAAATAACATACATTCTACATAAAATAACTGCCTGTGCCATATGCGTGGCAAGATATCGGAGAATATTTAGCTATTTCTAGCCGTCGCAGTCAGCGGTTAAATGTGTTAGGAATAAGGTACATATCTAGCGGGCAAGATGCCCGCACCACAAGAGTTTTATCATTCAACTTTATACCTCATCAGATCGGAAAGCGCTGTAATTGAAATTTTGTGGCGGTTTATTAAGTATGAATGGATTCCTATAGATGCCTACAAAGATTGGAAGACTTTCGTTACATCTGTTGAAAAAATTCTCAGAGAATTTGGAGAAAACTATGTAATTAATTTTGTCTGATTACTTATCCTGAAAAATCCATTCTCTGCCCGTTTTTTCGCTGCTTCTGGACTGTAATAAAGTTTATACTTACTAGACACCTCACTGACAGCACCAGTTAACCGGAACTGTTAACAATTTGTCTGTGTATTTTAACGGACTAGAGCATGGGGTAGCTAGGGCTTCAGCGCTGATAATAAAAATAATTACTTTATGTTTACGTAGCTAAGTTTCCCTAATTACTTGCTTATTAACATCTCTGCTCCAATATCTAACTTTTGGCAGATGACAACGGATTTACTTAGTGAATGCTTCAACTTTATACAGTTCAAAAATAAATAAAAACTAAAAATCATTAAATTTTGTTAAAATTAGCGGTTTTTGATATTGCTTTTATTTTTAAATGTGATTATTATGTCAAAAGATATAATATTTCTTACATCAAGCAATGAACCAGATGTTAAAAAGACCATTCGTGGTCAAAAATACCGAAATTCGGGAATTTCCCCTGTTGACTGAACTTACTTAAGAATAGTTAGTGATCGTATGGATGTAATATTATACCACTATTAACCATTGTGAAGCACTCTTTAGGAATCGCAGCTAATTAGAAGTCAATATCGCAGAATATTAAGAATACAAATTCTAAATATTATTTATCATGCTCAAAAAACAACCAGCAAAAGCCAAAGACCCAAAAACTTGTTATCTTAAAAAGATTTTCAAAATCTTAATTTCATAATCTTTAACAAACAGCTTTTTCAATCAACAGCACTTTTATTAATATTTGAAAACGCAAAATGAAACTAAATTATTTGCCTGGTAATATCGTAATAGTCAGTATTTTGTTCCTCAGTCATGCTAGTTTTGCCCAGACTCCCAGCAATAATACTAATCAAGTAGTAACAGAAACCCTGTTTTTTGGACTTAGAAATGATACTCCTCCTCTAAGTTATCGAGGTATATCTTCAAAATGGAGTGGTTACTGTCCCCAATTACTAGAACATTTAAAAGAACGGATGAATAAAAATAATACAGAGAAGAAAATAAGTATAGTTTACAAACAAGTATCTCTTAATAAAAGATTTACTGGTAATGGAGATGATGGTACGCGTTTAGATGGAGAGTGTGGCGCTAACACCATAACTAATGAACGCGGAGCTAACCTAAGAAGTATCGATGCTGGTTTTTCAAATTCTTTTGCGTGGACAGGAGCAAAGCTGTTACTTAAAAACATAAACAAAGCATCTTTTTATAACCCAGAGCCTTTTAAAGAAAAAAAAATCGGCATTAGCGGGATAACTACAACTACAAATTCTCTAATAGGTTCAATTTATAAATCGGCAACAATTAAAGAAGTTACGAGAGAAAATGCCTTTAATGAATTAGATGATGATGATATTATTGCATATGCCGCTGATGAAAATATTTTAAAAGAGATGTTGAAGGAGCGCGAAAATAACAATAATAACAATCTAAAAAATAGTCAACAATATTCTATTGTTCCTTATTTTAAACCATTAAGCCACGAGCCATACGGAATAGTTATTTATAACAAGTCTAAAAATCAAAATCTTTTAATCGACATAAATTCGTTTTTGAAAGGAAAAGAAGCTGAAGAATTAAGAAAAAATAATTATCTAGATGATACTCAAGATAATTTCTTAGAGAAGCTTTATGAAATTAATTATTATGATTCGAGATTTTTAATAGAAATTTTCGCTGTAAGTATATTGCTTACTTTCTGTATGCTGCTTTTTTTGAAGAAGCTTATTCCCACAAGAATAAACAGAAAAGTTTTAGATGTGCTTAATAAAGAAGTTAATAAATTGAAAAATTCAGACAAACAAAGCGATCATCTATTTCTACCAATAATAACATTGATAGAAAAAATAGTTGTAAACTATCAAAAGGGATCAAAATATGACCAAAGCTATTCAAACATCCAATTTGTAGATACAGCAGAATCAGGTAGTAAAGTTATATTTGATCAAGATAATTATACACCAGAAGAACAAAAACAAAAGCTTAAAAAAGCAGAAGAAGAGATTCAAAAACTTCTTAAACAATTAGAAGAAACTAATCCTAGTGCTACTGAAGGACAACAAATTTCTCATACTGAAGATAACACTACTGTTAGCAGCTAGTGCTTTAAAAGCGGGTGGTGATGTAATTAGAACTTCTGGTAGGGGTTATCACGCAACATTAACTGGTTTAACTCCAGAACAAATTAGTAATTTCTTCACACCCACAATTTCTAAACCAAAGCCAAAATATTTATATAGATTACCTATGAACACACCAGCTAATTCTTTCAACTCTCATGATAAGAATAAACAACAAAAGTGGAATATTTACCTAAATTGATAGATGTCAAATCACCTATTTTCATCCCACATCCACAACAAAAATAACCGACTTCCTTATCTGCGTCTATCCGCGTTTATCTGCGTTCAATTACTTCTATCCAACCACCTAACTTTTTTCCACCAAATAACCACAACGATGCTCACCATGAATCAACCAGTGAGTCCGTTCCACAGTACAATCTGGGAGAATAGCCGCAAACATCTCCAACTCATGACCACAAACGCTGGGAAAAGATTCCGCAACATCAGAAATAGCGCAAGTATGTTCCACAAAAATGAACCTTTCCGCACCACTAGCATCTGATTCCACAGCGTGAAACTCCGCCATAAAACCTTCAGCCTTTCGCAATTCTATCAAATTTGCGACCCGTTCCCGTAAAGAACCATTACCCACCCGTTCATGATATTCTTGGGCTTTGCGTTCCCACTGTTTCCGTAAAATAGATTTTACTTGGTCACGTCCCACCGTTTCCGCTAAAGTGTCCAGAAGCGAAATTGCAAACTCCCCATAACCATCATTTAAGCGGTTAGCACTTTTTTGTAGGCGTGATCTTCCCTGCTGACTCAAATGATAAAGGTGCTGAGGTCTCCCCATACTCGGTTGTTCTGATACCGAATATAGAACTAGCTCTTCCGTCTCTAAATCCTTTAAATGACGGCGAATCGCTTGGGGACTCACATCCAAAAAATTAGCCAACTCAACAGCCGTTGCTGGTGAGTGTTTTAATAGATACTCTAGGATATCGTGCTTAGTTGAGGTTTGCTGGGTAGTCGCCATCTTTTCTGCTAGACGCAACGCATACGTCCCAAAATAAAAAACTTTTTTTTTGAAAATTTGACTTAAACAACATTGTTGTTGTTAATCTATCGTACAATGAAATGTAGATTAAACAACAGCCGAATTGTTTTAGTCGTCAAAACCATTCTAGCAGTCTTGTTAGAAATTAGTAACACGGAACGGGAATTAGCGTCATGCAGCCCGTCGTCTATCCTTTAAAGAGAAAACAAGAGAACCGATGAGCGCGTCTGTTACAACCTTAGTCAACCAACCTTATAAGTACGGCTTTGTTACCGATATTGAAGCTGATACTATCCCCCGTGGGTTAAGCGAAGATGTTGTCCGTCTGATTTCCGCTAAAAAGAATGAGCCGGAATTTATGCTGGAGTATCGCCTCCGCGCTTACCACCAATGGCTGAAAATGACAGAACCAACTTGGTCTCATGTCCAATATCCGCCTATTAATTATCAGGATATTATTTATTATTCCGCACCGAAACAAAAGAAAGCAAAACTCAACAGTTTAGATGAAGTCGATCCCACCTTGCTGGAAACTTTTGCGAAATTAGGTATTCCTTTAAATGAACAAAAGCGATTAAGTAACGTTGCTGTTGATGCGATTTTTGATAGTGTTTCTGTTGCGACTACATATAAAGAGAAACTCGCTAAAGACGGTGTAATTTTCTGTTCTTTTTCAGAAGCTCTACAAGAACACCCAGAGTTAATTAAAAAATATTTGGGTAGCGTTGTTCCTATTGCTGATAATTATTTCGCAGCTTTAAATGCGGCTGTATTTAGTGATGGTTCTTTCGTTTATATTCCCAAAGGCTTAAAATGTCCAATGGAATTGTCTACATATTTCCGCATTAATAATGGTGATACAGGACAATTTGAAAGGACTTTAATTGTCGCCGAAGAAGGTAGTTATGTTTCCTATTTAGAAGGTTGTACAGCCCCCATGTACGACAGCAACCAATTACACGCAGCGGTTGTAGAATTGGTAGCTTTAGATAATGCGGAAATTAAATATTCTACTGTGCAAAACTGGTACGCTGGTGATGTCAATGGTAAAGGCGGAATTTACAACTTTGTAACTAAACGTGGTTTATGTCAAGGTGTCAATTCTAAGATCTCTTGGACTCAAGTAGAAACAGGTTCAGCTATTACTTGGAAGTACCCTAGTTGTGTGTTAGTTGGTGATAATTCTGTGGGTGAATTTTACTCAGTTGCATTAACAAATAATATGCAGCAAGCGGATACTGGAAGTAAGATGATTCACGTGGGAAAAAACACCCGTAGCACTATTATTTCTAAAGGAATTTCTGCTGGTAAATCTAGTAATAGTTACCGGGGTTTGGTGAAAATTAATCCCACTGCGAAAGGTGCGAGAAATTATTCTCAATGTGATTCGATGTTAATTGGTGATAATGCTCAAGCTAATACTTTTCCTTATATTCAAGTTCAGAATAATTCGGGAAAGGTTGAACATGAGGCTTCTACTTCTAAAATTGGTGAAGATCAATTATTCTTTTTCGCTCAACGTGGTATTTCTTCGGAAGATGCTATTTCAATGATGATTAGCGGTTTCTGTAAGGATGTTTTTAATCAGTTACCAATGGAGTTTGCTGTTGAGGCTGATAAGTTGTTGAGTCTGAAACTAGAGGGTAGTGTGGGTTAAGAAAACGAACCACAGAGGCACAGAGTACGCAGAGAAAGAGAGGAAGAGAAGATGATTGTTGAGAATAGTGATTTGATTTTGTCGGTTAAGAATTTGACGGCTGATGTTGATGGAACTCCGATTTTAAAGGGGTTGAATTTGCAGGTTCGCGCGGGGGAAGTTCACGCAATTATGGGTCCAAATGGTTCGGGAAAAAGCACTTTTTCTAAGGTTTTGGCGGGACACCCAGCTTATACTGTTACTGGTGGTGAGGTGGTTTTTCAAAACCAAAATCTTTTGGAAATGGAAGCAGCAGAAAGATCTAGAAATGGTGTGTTTTTAGCTTTTCAATATCCTCTGGAAATTCCTGGTGTGAGTAATTTGGATTTTTTACGAGTTGCTTATAATTCTCGTCGCAAAGCACAAGGTTTAGAGGAGGTTGACGCTTTTGATTTTGATGATTTGGTTGAGGAAAAATTGGATATTGTGAAGATGAATTCTTCTTTCCTTAGTCGCAGTGTCAATGAGGGTTTTTCTGGTGGAGAAAAGAAGCGAAATGAAATTCTGCAAATGGCGATTTTAGAACCAAAGTTGGCTATTCTAGATGAAACTGATTCTGGTTTGGATATTGACGCTTTGAAAATTGTCGCTAATGGGGTTAATCAATTAACAAATTCTGAAAATGCGACGATTATGATTACTCACTATCAGCGTCTTCTTGATTATATTATCCCTGATTTTGTTCATGTGATGGCACAAGGACAAATTATTAAAAGTGGTGGTAAGGAGTTAGCCTTAGAGTTGGAATCTCGCGGTTACGATTGGGTTCTAGAAGAAGCTTTGGGAGTGGGTGTGTAATGTCTATTCCAGTTTCTCTTACTTCTATTCCTGATTCTCTATTAGATAGAGATGCTTTTTTAAGTGGTTTATTAAGTCGGGTAACTACTAAAAAATCAGACGGTTGGTTACAGGATTTGCGCGACGGTGCTGTTAATTGGGTGCGTCATTCTGTTGTCCCCAATACCCGCGAGGAAGAATGGCGATTTACTGATTTATCACCTCTCAAACAGGTAGATTTTAATAATGTAAAAACAATTCATAAATTGTCTCTACAAGATGATTTTGCTTTACCTGAAGTTTCTGGGCGGTTAGTGTTTGTTAATGGTGTTTATTCACCTGATTTATCTAATACTGAAAATTTACCCTATGGGTTAAAAATCGGTAATTTGGATGTTTTACCTGGTGAAGTTGTCCAGGAATATTTAGCGCAAGCTGAAGGTGCTAAAGAGGTTTTTACAGCTTTAAATACTGCGGCTTTAAATGATGTCGCGGTGGTATGGGTTGCTAAAAATGTGGTGGTGGAAACACCAATTCATCTATTATTTATTTCTGTTTCTGGTGAGTTTGCGACTATTTCCCAACCTCGTGTTTTAGTAGTTGCTGAAAGTAGTTCTCAAGTGGTTTTGATTGAGGAATATACGAACCACAGAGACACAGAGGACACGGAGGAGGAGGTTTATTTTACTAATGGGGTGACGGAAATCTGGGTACATGAAAATGCTCAGGTTACTCACAATAGGGTCGTGCGTGAAGGTGCTGCGGCTTTTCATATTGGTAAAACTGCTGTTACTCAAGCAAGATATAGTCGTTATAATTGTAATGCTGTCACTGTTGGTGGTAAAATCTCTCGTCATAATTTGGAGATATTACAATCTGGTGAACAAACGGAAACGACCCTTAATGGTTTAACTGTAATTGCTGATAATCAATTGGCTGATACTCACAGTGTTTTATCTTTAAATCATCCTCATGGTGTGAGTAAACAATTACATAAGTGCATTATAAGCGATCGCGCTCATGGTGTGTTTAATGGTAAAATATTTGTTCCTAAATCGGCTCAATTAACAGACGCATCTCAATTAAATCGCAATTTGCTATTATCATCTAAGTCGAGAATTGACACCAAACCGCAATTAGAAATCACTGCTGATAATGTTAAATGCGCTCACGGTGCTACTGTCAGTCAATTAGAAGATGATGAAATCTTTTATTTGCAAAGTCGTGGTATTGATGAAAATAATGCACGGAAATTATTAGTTAATGCTTTCGCAACGGAAATTATTAACTTTATCCCTGTTGCTTCTTTGCGTGAGAGTTTGTTAAAAACAGTCGTCACCCTCACAAATAAATAACCAAAAACCCCACTTGCAAAAAGTGGGGAAAACCCCACCAAAAAACCCTCTAAAACTTTCTTTCTCCGCGTCCTCCGTGCCTCTGCGGTTCGTTCTTCTTAAATTCTGCAATACTCCTAAATTCTAGCTATTATTCTGAAATCATTAAATATGACCATCACTTCTACCAAAACTCTAGCTGATAAAGTCCGTTCTGACTTCCCTATTTTACATCAGGAAGTTCATGGTAAACCCCTGGTTTATCTTGATAATGCGGCTACTTCTCAAAAGCCTTTGTTTGTTTTAAATGCTTGGCGTGATTATTACGAACAATATAACTCAAACGTTCATCGTGGCGCACATTTTCTCAGCGGAAAGGCTACTGATGCTTATGAGGGTGCCCGTGATAAAATTGCTAAATTCATTAATGCTAAATCACGCCAAGAAATTGTTTACACACGCAACGCAACTGAAGCCATTAATCTAGTTGCTTACAGTTGGGGAATGCACAATTTACAGCCAGGAGATGAAATTATTCTCTCGGTAATGGAACACCATAGTAATATTGTTCCTTGGCAATTTGTCGCCCAAAAAACAGGCGCAATATTAAAGTTTGTCGAATTGACTCCAGCAGAAACTTTTGATTTAGAACAGTTTAAAAACCTGATTTCTGAAAAAACAAAGCTGGTGTCTATCGTTCATATTTCTAATACTTTGGGTTGTATAAATCCAGTTAAAGAAATCGCTGAAATTGCCCACAAATTCGGTGCAAAATTCTTACTTGATGCTTGTCAAAGTGTTCCCCATACTCCTATTGATGTTCAAGAACTTGATTGTGATTGGTTAGTAGCTTCTGGACATAAAATGTGCGCCCCCACTGGGATCGGCTTTTTATATGGTAAGCTGGAATTACTAGAAGCAATGCCACCATTTTTCGGTGGTGGTGAGATGATTTCTGAGGTATATTTAGACCATTCTACCTACGCAGAATTACCCCATAAATTTGAAGCTGGTACTCCGGCTATTGGGGAAGCGATCGCACTTGGTGCAGCTATAGATTATCTTACTAATATCGGTATGGATAAAATCCATGGCTATGAAGCGGAATTAACCGCCTATTTATTCGCCCAATTAGCACAAATACCCCAAATTAGAATCTACGGACCAAAACCCAATGCTCAAGGCGAAGGTAGAGCCGCTCTAGCAGCTTTTACGGTGGAGGGCATCCATGCTAATGATCTATCTACATTATTAGATCAAGAAGGTGTGGCCATACGTTCTGGCCACCATTGTACACAACCATTACACCGTTATTTAAATGTAGCGGGAACTGCACGGGCTAGTTTATCTTTTTACAATACCCGTGAAGAAATTGATGTTTTCATCAAGGCTTTGAAGGAGACTTTGGATTTTTTTGCTGGTGTGTTTGCTGAGTAAATGTAGGGTGGGTATTTTCCTACCTTTTTAATTAAAGAATGTTTCACGCAGAGGCGCAGAGGCGCGAAGAGAATATGATAGAGATAGGTAAAATTTTAGTTATTTTATCTAATATCGTGATGGAATAGGTATTGTATAAGTAATGAGACAAAATTAATTACACAAATATTTAGACCGAAATCTTTAATGGACAAAGGATTTTTAAATAAATAATATGTAATTAATTCTGTCCAGGTACTTATAAATATCCTCTTCTGGATCATTTCACTCTGTAAATCCTGTTTCTGCTAATTTCATAAACTCTCTTATTTCTAAAGCTTTCCTAATTTCTGCAATTAATTCATTAATTTCTTCTACAGGAAATTGGAGAATCATGGCTTTAATTTCTTCTTGTTTAATATTCATCAATGACAATTCCTTCTTGTTATAAAATACAACTAAATGAGTAAATCATCTAATAATAATCTACCCTCAATCGGTTCATATTCATCTTCTAATAACCATAATTTGGCTGTTTCATAATCATTACTAGAAAATATCACTTGATAATTTTTAGAATTAATCAATAAACTTGATTAAGTTCTTCTTGCATTAAACCTTCTAATTTCTCTTTAATTATTTGTTTTGTAACAATAGTAACCTACTTAATGTAAACTTTACATCTTAAATTATAAACCATAAACTGTCTATTTCTGATAAATTCGTTTACCAGTAATTCCTGTAACAATTCCCTTACAATAAAATAAAGAAAACAAGACATTGCAGGAGAAAGGCTAAATCATGTTAGCAGAATACCAACAACACACCCAAGAACGCGCCCAACTCAGTATTCCCCCCTTACCATTAGACGCAGTACAAACTTCAAAATTATGTGAATTACTGAAAAATCCCGCCCCAGGTACGGAAGAGTTATTATTATATTTATTACGCGATCGAATTCCCCCGGGAGTAGATCAAGCAGCTTATGTAAAGGCTGGTTTCCTCACTGCAATTGCTAAACAAGAAATTACTAGTCCTTTAATTTCTCCAATTGCAGCAGTAGAATTACTAGGAACAATGGTAGGCGGTTATAACGTTCAATCCTTAATTGATTTACTCTCTTCCCCGGTAGCAGAAACCGCAGCAACAGCATTGAGCAAAATCCTGTTAGTTTATGATGCTTTTAACGATGTATTAGAACTGTCAAAAACCAACAAATACGCTAAACAAGTCGTAAACTCTTGGGTAGAAGCAGAATGGTTTACTCTGCGTCCCACATTACCAGAATCTATCACCGTCACGGTTTTCAAAGTTCCTGGAGAAACTAATACTGACGACTTATCACCAGCGACCCACGCTACAACTCGTCCAGATATTCCTTTACACGCCTTAGCAATGTTAGAAACCCGACAACCGGGAAGTTTAGAAACCATTGCAGACTTAAAGAAAAAAGGATATCCTGTGGCCTATGTCGGTGACGTGGTGGGTACAGGTTCATCTCGTAAATCTGCAATCAATTCTGTATTATGGCATTTAGGTAATGATATCCCCTTTGTACCAAATAAACGGGCTGGAGGTTATATTTTAGGTAGTGCGATCGCACCTATATTTTTTAATACCGCAGAAGATGCCGGAGCTTTACCGATACAATGCAATGTCACAAAAATGGCAACTGGTGACATAATTACCATCTACCCCTACAAAGGTGAAGTTACCAACGCCGCAGGAGAAGTAATTTCCACATTCAGCCTCAAACCTGACACCATTTTAGACGAAGTTCGCGCTGGTGGCCGCATTCCCCTACTAATTGGCCGTACCCTCACTGACAAAACCCGTCTAGCATTAGGTTTAACACCCACGAATTTATTTATCCGTCCCCAAGCACCAACCGAGACCGGAAAAGGCTACACATTGGCGCAGAAAATGGTCGGGAAAGCCTCTGGTTTACCAGGAGTACGTTCGGGTACGTCTTGCGAACCAATCATGACTACAGTGGGTTCTCAAGACACCACAGGACCAATGACCAGAGACGAGTTAAAAGAACTCGCTTGTTTAGGGTTCAGTGCAGATTTAGTCATGCAAAGTTTCTGTCACACAGCCGCTTATCCTAAACCTATAGATATTAAAACTCATCAAGAACTACCAGATTTTATTTCATCCCGTGGTGGCGTGGCTTTGCGTCCTGGTGATGGTATAATTCACTCCTGGTTAAACCGGATGTTATTACCAGATACAGTAGGTACTGGTGGAGACTCCCATACTCGCTTTCCCTTGGGTATATCCTTTCCTGCGGGTTCTGGTTTAGTGGCCTTTGCTGGTGCATTGGGTGTAATGCCTTTAGATATGCCAGAATCAGTATTAGTCCGTTTTAAAGGAGAATTGCAACCAGGAATTACCTTGAGAGATATTGTGAATGCAATTCCTTATGTAGCTATGCAAAAAGGTTTGTTAACTGTGGAAAAACAGAACAAGAAAAACGTTTTCTCTGGTAAGATTTTGGAAATTGAAGGATTACCAAATTTGAAAGTTGAACAAGCTTTTGAATTAACAGATGCTTCCGCAGAACGTTCTTGTGCTGGTTGTACAATTAAGTTAAGTGAAGAGACAATTGCAGAATATTTGCGTTCCAATATTGCTCTTTTGAAAAACATGGTAGCACGGGGTTATAGTGATGCTAGAACTATTATGCGTCGTGTCGCAAAAATGGAGGAATGGTTAGCCAATCCTGTATTATTATCAGCAGATACAGATGCGGAATATGCAGAAATAATTGAAATTGATTTAAATGAGATCAAAGAACCAATTGTAGCTGCACCAAATGACCCTGATAATGTTAAGTTATTATCGGAAGTTGCGAATGATCCAGTACAAGAAGTATTTGTGGGTTCTTGTATGACAAATATTGGACATTATCGCGCAACAGCCAAGATTTTAGAAGGTGCAGGAGCGGTAAAAGCGCGGTTATGGATTGCACCTCCTACAAGAATGGATGAACATCAATTAAAAGCCGAAGGAGTTTATAATGTTTTCGTGTCTGCGAATGCGAGAACTGAGATTCCTGGATGTAGTTTATGTATGGGAAATCAAGCGCGAGTTGAAGATAATACAACAGTGTTTTCTACCTCAACTCGTAATTTTAATAATCGCATGGGAAAAGGCGCTCAAGTGTATTTAGGTTCAGCGGAATTGGCTGCGGTTTGTGCGTTGTTGGAGCGTATTCCTACAGTTAAGGAATATATGGAGATTGTGGGGGAGAAAATTAATCCTTTTGCTGATAATTTATATCGGTATTTGAATTTTGATCAAATTGTTGGTTTTGAAGACGAGGGGAGGGTAATTAGTAAGGAGGAACAGGCGGCTTTGGTATAATGTAATTAGGGTGAGTTCTTTGTGGACTCACCTTTATTTTAAAATAAATATAAGCATGATAGTTTAGTAAACTTCCTAAGTTATAAAGGAAGACTCCCTTGCTTATCTGCGATCTCCTTTTGTCTCTCTTTTGACAAATTTTTATTTGTGATCCCGATTTCTATCAAAATAAAATCAGTGAAAGCTTCTTGTCTACAAATTTTCTCGTAGTCTGGTAAGTTAGATTTAAAATTTTGTTGACTATACTTCTGACAAAAATCAATTAATTTTTTTTTAGCTTCAATGAAAAATTTTTCTGCTTCTTCAGGATGATCAAGAATACGAAGTAATTCATTACAATATTTTTCAATATCTTTTTTGTTTTTACAACTTAAACACTCCTGATTCTGACAAAATGATATATTAACTTAAAAGAGGGAATTTAATCTACAATATAATTATCAACACTCATGGAAAAAGTAGAAGATAATGAAATTCTATCTAAAAATGAAGCTATCAAATATGTACAAATCCTGAAAAATAAGGATTCCGATAACATCAAAAAACATTAGATCCCCGACTTAATTTAGTCATATTATTAGTAAATAATAACTCAATTTCAGAAGTCAGGGATCTTAACATCTTGTTATTCTACAACTCTTTCACCGTTAACTGAACACTCGGACTTGGTAATAACGTATATCTCAAATAGAACCCCAACCACACAAATCCAATAATTAACAAAGTCCCAATTCCCAGGAAATTAGGTAACCAAAACACCACCTCTATATGATTAATAGCACCTGGTTTAAGTGTCCATATCAATTGATTACCATGCTTTTCTGGTTTAATAGCATTTTCATTATTGTCAATGTTTTTTATTCCCCAAGGTGCTTGTAAACTAAAATCTAAATTGACAATTGAATTATTATCCTTAGTAGTAAGCATGGACAAAGAACGCAAATCTAAATCATAAACTAAATGATTTCTGGAGAATAGGAAAAAATTCCTATCTTCTGCTACCAAACTTGAGGTAATATCTGACATTTCTGTATTATTACTATCTTCAGACCTGCGATTTTTAAAAAATACAGTAAATTTTTCTTGTAATTCCTTCGCACTAGTAAAGGGAATTTTAACAATAATTTCTGCTCGTGAAATTCTTTGTGTTGAACCTCCTAAAGTTCGCGCTTGATTTTCTAAAGTTTTTAACCATTCTGATAGATAATCACCACTAAAAATAGTGAGTTTTTCCGCTAACTGAATATGCTGTATTAATTCTCCATTATTTGTACTATTAAAATTCACTCCTAAATCATATTTTACACAACCAGATAGAAGCAATGAAGAAAGTATTACCGTCAATATAATAGGTTTTATTTTGGTAATTTTGCCAATTTTACTAATTGAAAAAAATACAGATTTTATCTTAATGAAAGTGAATATATTCATGGTCATTTCTCCTTATTTGCTAAAAACTTAACCAAACTAAATAGGAAATTGTTAAACAAACAGCAATTAAAGCTACCCAAACAAAGCGATTATCTTTAGTATTGACCGTGCTAAGATCAATATATTCTAGTTCTACAGATTTAGGTTGAGATTGAGATTTTTTAGGTTGGGAATTGATAACTATTTTCGATTTGTTATCAGCAACTATACCAAAATCGGGAATTTCTGTCATCCATTCTTGAGGACGATTAAGTTTGGGCGCTTTTAAAATATAGACTAGACGCTTTGCTTGTTGACGAATTTCATAGTGGGGATGACTTACAAGCTGTTGACAAAGATTTATGGACTCTTCCGAACGTCCCGCAGCTTCATAAGCATTCACCAACCAAATTTCTACTTCACCAGCAAAACGGGTATTTTTTCCTAATAGGGCGCTGGCTTTTTCTAAATTTTCTACAGCTTCCCGATATTGGCCATTTTCAAAAGCAATTGTCCCCATTTGGTAACGAGATTTAGCGAGTTCTAAACTTTCTGTAGTCATTGATCATTAATTATTAGTTATTAGTTATTAGTTAAATCGGCGGTTAGAAACCGCATCTACACAAACAAAACCCACCTGCGTGGGTTAAAAAACTCTAACTTTATTTAGTCCGCATAAGCGGACTTTGTTTGTCTAGCCGTGAATTTTATTCATTAAGACTATTAATTGCGATTATTGTCTCAACTGAGAACCTAAAATCATTGTCCCAATCCCCACATCTGTAAATACTTCTAACAGTAAAGCGTGGGGAATACGGCCATCAATTATATGTGAGGCTTTTACTCCTTGAGCAAGCGATCGCACGCAACAATTCACCTTAGGAATCATCCCCCCACTAACTATACCATCAGCAATTAATTGTCGCGCTTCCCGAATATCTATTTTAGGAATCAAAGTAGAAGGGTCTTGATAATTTTTTAAAATCCCTCTGGTATCGGTCAGCAAAATTAACTTTTCTGCTCCTAAAGCTGCGGCTATTTCCCCCGCTACGGTATCAGCATTAATATTATAAGCCTGTCCCGTTTCATCAGCAGCAACACTGGAAACTACGGGAATATAGCCATTATTCACAAGTGTTTCTAATATTTTGATATTAACACTACTAACTTCCCCAACAAAACCAATTCCTTCATCACCTTGAGGACGAGCCGTAATTAAATTACCATCTTTACCACAAAGTCCTACAGCCATACCTCCAGCTTGGTTAATTAGAGCGACAATTTCTTTATTCACACGCCCAACTAACACCATTTCCACCACATCCATCGTTGGCGCATCTGTAACGCGCAAACCATTTTTAAACTGAGCTTCAATTCCTAACTTACCTAACCAACTATTAATTTCTGGACCCCCACCATGGACTAAAATTGGCCGCAAACCAACGCAAGATAAAAAGACCACATCCCTAATCACCTTATCTTTGAGGTTGCTATCCTTCATGGCTGCGCCACCATATTTAACTACAACGGTGCGACCAGCGAATTGTTGAATGTAAGGTAGTGCTTCGCTGAGAACTTCTACGCGATTAGCTTCAGCTTTCCTGATATACTCTGCATCATTAATCATGTTTTTACCCAAGTTGCTAATTATCTAGTTTATTGGATAACTAGCAACTAGAGTTAATAAGCTATTGTGATGATAGCAGTGGGACAGGGAGCAGAGAGATATTCATTACCCATTACCCATTACCTATTACCTGTTCCTAAGAGAGTTGAAACAAGAAAGTCACTAAATCACCCTTACCCAAGCTGATACGATCACCTGGTCGGAGGCGATGTCTGTTTCCGGGTAATAGAGGTAAATTATTAACATAAGTACCATTAGAACTACCCGCGTCTTCTAGATAACAAGCATCTCCCTCAATCCGAATATCTGCGTGAATCCGGGAAACAATTTCCGAATTTGGGAATCCGGAAACATCTATATCTGGAGGAATGCGATCATTAGGCTTCCCAATATGCACAACCGAGAGATTTTGTGGTAATTCTATTTCTTGGTTAGCTTGAACATGAAATAACCGCGCTACTACCTGTTGTAATTGGGTGTTAGACACCTTTGCTGGTGCTGCAGCAGCTACTTCAGGAACTGTCACAGGATCTATTTGAGGCACATAAGCAGGAGGAATATAAGCTGCTGGTTCTGGCTCTGCTGGTGCGGGTGAAGGAGTAAGTACAGGGGAAATATGTACTTCTGGTTCTGGTGCTATAGGTATAGGTGGAGGAGTAAGGAGAGCAGGAATATATACTTCTTGTTCTGGCACTATAAGTGCAGGTACGGAAGGAACATAAACCGCTTGTTCCTCAACTACAACTACCGGAGCAGATACAGGAATAGAACTAACAGGAGGATTTGTGGCGGCCGTAATTTCTAAAGCATCAGGCTGTAACAGTTGCATCATGAGGTCAGGAGCGACCACTGGCGCAATTTTTGGGGACACTGCTGCTGCTGCACTAAAACGGAGATTATAACCGCACTGACCGCAAAAAGCGGCATCTGACTGGACAGTTGCTCCACAATTAGGACAATTAGCTGTGGCTGGTAACGGCGTATAGCAAGCTTCACATTGAACAGCGCCGTCTGGATTGGGATGATTACAATTAGGGCAGACGATCATGGATTTAGGCCTTGGTGAAGGTCGTTGTAAAAATGTTACTTACAAGCACATAAGTAATTTTAGCTTTCTTGGGATGCTAATAATTACTTTAGAGGAGAAAATGTTGATCCTTGGTGATGATTGTTAATCATCTAAATCATCCAAATCTCCAGAATTATAGTTAGTGTGGGAACTCTAAACCAGCCGCTGCGTCGAGCAACCAGTAAAGTTCTCCTTGGGGTCGAATTAGCCGAGATGGGTAGGCAAAATCATCAGCTACCGGTGCAAAAATTTGGGCTAAAGCCGGTCTTTTATTAGCACCAGCAACTAAAAAAATCACACTGTGAGCAGCGTTAATAAATGGGTAAGTAAAGGTAATACGAAGATTATCATCTTTATTACCAACAGTAATTAAGCGATCGCATACCCTGAGAGCTTCCGTGTGGGGAAACAAAGATGCAGTATGGGCATCATCACCCATTCCTAATAAAACTACATCTAATGCGGGGAACTCTCCTGATCTAGAATTAAAAAATGTTTGGAGATGCTGGTTATACTTAGATGCATCCACTTCTGGGTTAGTCGACAAAGTGGGTATAGCATGAATATTAGCCGCTGGTATAGCAACCTGATCTAACCATGCCCGTCGCGCCATTAGTTCATTGCTATCAGGGTGATCTGCTGGAACATAACGCTCATCTCCCCAGAATACATGAATTTTATCCCAAGGTAAATTTTGCGTGGCTATGGCTTCATACAAAGGTTTTGGTGTGCTGCCACCTGATAAAGCAATTGTAAATTGTCCCCGTTCGCTAATAGCAGTTTCCACTTTTGAGAGAATTAATTCTAGCGCTCGTTGGACAAGTACGGATGCGCTGGAGTGGATTTCAACAGTTTTATTCATGGCATTATCAACACATTATGCTGTTTCTTTGCAATACCATAGCGAACTTCTGACAATTTTCTGGTTTAACTCTGGAAACTTTTAATATCGTCAAGTTAAGCCATAAATTATCGTCCTCCATCTGCATTTAACATTATTTTTGGTTGGTTGTCAGTATTCAGTTGTACTAATCGCTAATAATTACCGCAAAGGAATGTTGAGAGAATATGAGGATATTTCTGTAAATAAATAAAATATCGAGAATCTCTTTGTACTTATGTATTAACAGTTTCTTTAAAATCTCTAGCAAGTGCTATAATAACCACCTTTTCTGTCTATTTTCATTGTTAGTATTACAATATAGGTTTTTCAAAAAGTAGTAAAGCCAAGATAAAATCCATAATAAAAATTGCCACCCAAGTAGTAACAACAGCAGTTGTGGCTGATTCTCCTACCTCCTTTGCTCCTCCTTGCGTTGTCAGTCCCCAACTACAACCATTAACAGCAACTATAGCCCCAAAGATTAATCCCTTGAGTAAAACAATAAAAATATCTGAGGGTGATAAAAAACTCCTCACTGATTCTAAAAATGTTTCGGGAACAACTTGATAAAACTGCATAGCAGCAAAAGCTCCTCCCATCATACCTGTAACTACCGCAAAAATCATCATTACAGGCATCATTAAACAGCAAGCAATGACTCTAGGTAAAACTAGATAATCAACAGGGTCTGTTCTGAGCATATATAAAGCGTCAATCTGCTCTGTCACCTGCATTGCTCCTAATTCCGCAGCAAAAGCTGAACCAACTTGTCCAGCAATAATACTAGCAGTTAAAATTGGTGCTAATTCTCGACAAAAAGCTAAAGCAAATGCACCGCCAACAGTATCTACAGCCCCAAATCTCACCAATTCTCTAGCGGTTTGAATGGTGAAAATCATCCCAGCAAAACCATTGACTAATAACACTGGAGAAAGAGAAGCAGGACCTGCTGTAACTGTATGTTCTAATATCTTGCGATAGTAGGTTTTCCCGCGCAGTAAATGCAGTAAAATTTGACCTAACAACAGAAATACCGACAAATAGCGAATTAACCAAGATTGTTCTAAATTTCTTTTTGGTGGCAAGTTTACAGACACTAATTGAATTTTTTTATTTGGTAAATATGGCAATTTAATTTTCTATAAATAAGGTATTCCAATCAGGAATGGCATTTTTTTGAGCAGTTAATAATTGCTGTATACCTTGTTCAGAAAAATCTAACATTTGATTTAATTGCTGACGGCTAAAACTTCCTACCTCCGCTGTTCCCTGAACTTCAATAATTCCTAATTTATCATTCATAACTACATTTAAATCTACATCTGCGGCTACATCCTCAATGTAATTAAGATCTAAAAATGGTTCATCCTGCAACAAACCTACAGAAACCGCTGCTATTTGTCTACATAAAGGCGATCGCTCTAACACCCCTTGCTGTAATAATTGAGATATACCATGGGCTAAAGCCACAAAACCCCCTGTAATTGCCATTGTCCTCGTCCCTGCGTCGGCTTGTAATACGTCTGTGTCTACCATTAGCGTCCGTTCTCCTAAAACCTCAAAATTCAAAGCAGCCCTTAAACTTCTACCAATTAAACGTTGAATTTCCTGGGTTCTCCCCGATAATTTCATTAATTCCCGTTCCTGGCGTTTTTTGGTAGCTGATGGCAACATTCTATACTCTGCTGTCAACCAACCCTGACCACTACCAGTCAAAAATTTAGGTACTCCCTCTGCGATACTGACAGTACATAAAATTTGAGTATCACCACACTTGGCTAAAACCGAACCTGGTGCAAAGCGGGTAAAATCAGGATAAAAACTATGGGGACGGAGTTCACTGGGTTTTCTTCCGTCAGGACGTTGCCAAACCATTAAAATCTCCTTTTGAATTTTTGCTTACTGTCTTATACATATTAATCGTGGGAATGCTCAATAGTGCTGTATGATAATTATGTCTTTTGATTTGTAATTTATTAAATTGACTTTAGTGAATAAAAGCATAGATTTATCTCACGTAAAGGCACAAAAACGTAAAAAGTCAAAATTTGAGCCAAGAAATTTTTGATTTTTATACCTCAATTCAGTAACATAGTTAGTTGTTTAAAATAGTTAGTTGTTTAAATTTGTCTTATGGTTGCTCAATTAGAAACTCCTGGTCTAAATTCGACTCTCAGTTTACCATATTCCGTGACAGGATTAGTACAAGTTTTTACTAGTCCTGAGCGTAGCTTTTTTACAAGTGTGATGGCACAAGCACTGAGAATTGCTGGACAAGGTACACCAGTATTAATAATCCAGTTCCTCAAAGGTGGTATTCGTCAAGGATGTGAACGACCTACCCAAATGGGAAAACATTTAGACTGGATTCGCTGTGATTTGCCTCGTTATATTGATAATTCAGATTTAGATGAATCGGAAAATCAAGCTTTACAAGAACTTTGGCAACATACTCAAAAGGTAGTTAATGAAGGTAAGTATTCTTTACTAGTATTAGATGAGTTGAGTTTAGCGGTAAATTTCGGTTTAATTCCTGAATCTGAGGTTTTAGAGTTTCTTGCTCACCGTCCCTCTCATATTGATATTATCCTGACAGGTTCTCAAATGCCCAAGTTCCTTTTAGATATGGCAGACCAAATTACAGAAATTCGTCGTTCTCATCAATCTTAGATATTTTAACATTAGTAAGTAACAATATTCGCCAACACACTGCAACCCTCTCCTTAGGTGATCGCTTGTACCAATTGCGTAAATTCTGTTATGATCAAATTAGTTTAAATTAAGAAAAAATCTGCGGGTAATGCCTAGACTGAAGATGATATTATACAAAGATATTCGAGATTATCAAATTCTATTTCTGAGTTTATTTTTGATTTTGGGAATTTTAACGCGAGACTGGACATTACATCCAGAATTTATTGGTGTGGCGATCGCTTCCTGCATTATAACTCAAATTATCTTCTCATTGATCACTAAATCCCAAGACAATTTTCCAGTAATTAATATTCGTAGTCCCCTAATTACCTCCTTAGGACTCAGTTTATTATTACGGGTTGATCATTGGCCAACCATGGCCTTAGCTGGATTTGCAGCCATAGCTAGTAAATTTCTCTTTCAATTTGGAGAAAAGCACTTTTTTAATCCTGCTAATTTTGGCATTATTACTGTTCTCACCCTCACTAATAATGCTTGGGTATCCCCAGGACAATGGGGGGAAGAATGGTGGTATGCGTTGTTATTTTTGGGGACTGGAGGAATGATTTTAAAGCGCGTTGGTCGTTGGGATACTACCGCCGCTTTTTTAGGTGCTTATTCCCTCTTAGCAGCCATAAGAAATATGTGGTTAGGTTGGACTTGGGATGTTTATTTTCATCATTTAATGAGTGGATCTTTACTATTATTTTCTCTGTTTATGGTGACAGATCCGCGTTCAATTCCCAACGCCAATATTAGTAGAATAATCTGGGCAGTATCTATTGCCTTATTAACGTTTATTTTGCGGAATTTATTCTTTTTACCAACTGCTGTTTTTTGGGCTTTATTTACCCTTGCCCCTTTGACTATTATCTTAGATCAATTCTGGATTACACCTAGATTTTCTTGGTGGAATAAAACAGAATTATCAGCAGAAAATCATCAATTAACTATCATCAACTGAGGTATAAAAATGCAATTTTTTCGCCTATTCATGCCCTTAATCTCTGCACTTTTAGCCGTGCTGTGTTTTGTGCCTACAGCTTGGGCTTTTTGTGGGTTTTATGTGGCTAAAGCTGATACAAAACTCTATAACCAAGCTTCACAAGTCATACTAGCAAGAGACGGAAATCGTACCGTTTTAACAATGGCTAATGATTTTCAAGGTGATGTTAAAGATTTTGCAGTTGTTATTCCTGTTCCCACAGTATTACAAAAAGAACAAGTTCATGTAGCCCAACCGAAAATTATTGAAAGATTAGATGCTTTTAGCGCCCCCAGATTAGTTGAATATTTCGATTCTGACCCCTGTTCCCAAAATGATATAATGACGGTTATGCCTTCAACACAAGCAGTAGAAATAATAACAGGTGCAGAAAATAGCGTGAAGAAAGATAGCAATTTAGGTGTAACGGTTGAAGCCAAATTTAATGTTGGTGAATATGATATTGTCATCTTGAGTGCTAAAGAATCTGGTGGATTAGAAATTTGGCTAAATCGTAATGGTTATAAAATTCCTAAAGGTGCAAAAGAATTACTAAAACCCTACATTCGTTCTTCCATGAAATTCTTTGTTGCGAAAGTCAACTTAGATAAATTTACCGAATCAGGTTATCAATTCCTGCGTCCTTTACAAATTTCCTACGAATCACTAAAATTTATGTTACCCATTCGTTTAGGAATGATTAATGCTACTACAGAACAGGATTTAATTGTTTATATTTTATCACCCCAGGGACAGGCAGAAATTACTAATTATCGCACTGTTAAAGTTCCTTCAGATGTAAATATTCCTGTTTTTGTGAAAAATGAATTTGGTGATTTTTATAAATCCATGTTTCAAACTTCTTACACCAAAGAAGATAAAAAAGTCGGTTTTTTAGAATATGCTTGGGATATGAGTAGTTGTGATCCTTGTTCTGCTGAACCACTTAATAATGAAGAATTAAAACAAGCGGGTGTGTTTTGGTTAGATAATAATAGTAGTGATAGACCAGTATCTCGCCGTTTTCGTTCTCGTTTCCCTAGTAGTAGTGTTTTCATTACTCGCTTGCACGTGCGTTACACCAGAAATAAATTTCCCGAAGATTTGATGTTTCAAATAACTTCTCAACGGGACTTTTTTCAAGGACGTTATATTTTACAACACCCATTTACAGGTAATCTCGAATGTAGTGCAGGAAGACAATATAAAAGTTCTTTAAATCAGCGATTTGAAAAAGAAGCGCGAACTTTAGCTAGACTTACCAACTGGAATATTCAAAATATTCGCCAAAAAATGCAATTATCTGTGGGAAATCTTTCTACTTCTTGGTGGGATAATTTCTTAGTTTGGTTTGGTCTGTAAATTTCAAATACTTCTAAATATTGACAAGATACCAACTTTATATGAAGCTGCACAGAATAATCATCAAAGATATTTATCCGCGTTAATCTGCGTTTATCTGCGGTCAATTATTCTAGAAATCTAATTTTATGCAGCTTCATCTGCAATTAGTATCACCCTATTTATTTACTTCTAATAACTGAGAATTTTCTAATCTTGACATCCACTTTTCTAAATAGATCTGATTATTTTTTTGCTCAGATAAATCTTGAGTATCTAAAGGATAAGGTAAAAGTCCTAAAATTGCGGCGCTAGTTACACAAAACATCGATTTTTGGAAACTCATACAAATTTGGACTCGCAAATCATCTTCACTTCTGAGACTACGACGATAAATACTATGTAAGTATTCTGGTAAATAATGACGCATATCTTGCATTAACAAAGTAGGAGGAATACCCGCACCACCAATAGGTAAAGGATCTGCGTATAATGCTCCATATTGGAATCGAGATTGATCTGGAGGAACTTGATATGCTTGCGCGTTTAAGGAAACTGTTCCTAAAAATGGTGTACCTCTAAAAAATACCGCTTCTACATAGGGAATTGCGGTATCTGCAAGGAAGGTTAAACCCATTGATTCGGGAATCAGATCATAGACTTTATTGCCAATTTCGACACTATATGTAATTGGTTTCATTGCATCTGCAACTAAAGCCAATTTAATATGTTCTACAACTTGGGGAATAGATTTAATTTCGCCGTTGTCATAGCGATCTGATAAATTTAGAAACATATCAGCCATAACTCGCCAAAATTGACCTAACCCAGTGTAATAAGCCGAGACTCGTAATTGTTCTATTAAAAATTCGGGAAACAGTTGATTTATTCCCAAAATTAGGGGATTATATTTAAACTTAGCAGCAATAACAACTTTAGCCCTATCTTCAAATTCTGTAGTATCTAAGTATGCATCTAAACCACCTCCACCATGCCACATCATGGCTTTCAGGCAATATTCCGCATATTCAAAATTAATCCGATCATGCCATAAATGACGGAGTAATTTGGCAAGAGAAATATCACCATTAAAATATTTGAAGAAGGGAAAAAACACTAAAAATTGATGTTCAGCGATGTAAATGAGGTTTTTAGAATAGGCATCTAAAACTATACCATAACTTTTGAGAATACCAACAACTTCTAAAACGTTTTCGGGATTATCTTTTAGTAATGTTTCACCAGTTTGTAAACGTTCTACAAATTCAGCTAGGGGGTTGTAAGGGGGATTTTTTTGAGTTGTGATCATTAGTGTTTCTCCAGAAAGTATAAGGAAGGATTGAAGGGTAGGTCATAATTCAATTTAAACTAAAATAGAAGTTAATTAGTAAATAAAATATCTAATTTTATAGGTATGTCTGAAAAAATTTCCCTCAATTTAGAGCGGATTCTACTTCCTTCTACACGACTAGATATAGTTTGACATATATCGGCATGAGAAATATCATTTCTATTACCTGTATCATAAACACAAAAAGCTTTTAGATTATCATTAGTTTTTATTGCTCTGACATCTTGACAAGTTGCATAAATAATACCCTCAAAACCTTTACCTTTACCCCGTTTCTCATCTAACCTTAGCTTGTATTGAACTTTTTTATTTAACTCTTCTATTGAGGAATAGATTTTACGATTTACGGACATACCTTTGTCTTGAACATCTAAAAAGGCAAGTGGTAATATTTTTCCAGTTTGTTTATCTATGTGAATAGGTGAATAAATTTGTCTGATTAGTATTTCATTATCTTCTACCACACCTGGAGAATATTGACTAACTGACACAGTTTCACAATTACATTGAGGGTCGTTTTGTTGAGCAAACTTACATCTATTAGATGTAACAGTATAAATCTCTGAACAACTCATAGAAAATTAAATTTTGGCGATTAAATTAATTAAGTTTCTGGGAAATTCAGTTTCTTTTTTAAGAGACACAGATTCTTCTCCAATTTCTGAATTACCATCTTTACCATAGTACCAAAATGTTCCATCACCTTCAAAACATATCTCAATATAGATGCTGTCTTTTTCCCAAAATAAACCAACTATTCCCGTACCACTTACCATTGGTTTAGGTAATGATATGTGATAATCATGCAAACGTTTAACTACAGAAATAGTTTCTTCAATTGTTTTTGATTTAGGTGTAATTCCTTCATAACCATCCCAATCATCAGGTAAAGAAAGATAATTACGTATTTTTGTAACTAATTGAACTAATTTTTGTAATTTGTTATGTCTGGTTTCCTCTTCAAAAGCAACTACTTTATAAGAGTATATCGTTGCCGAGTCTAATGAAGTAGACAGCAATTTATTCGCTGTTCCATGTTCCCTGTTCCCTAAAACTAAAAAACTTTGTATCTCACGAGCATGGGAACTGCTATATTGATTTATTTGCTCTTTAGTTTTATACAAAAATTCATAATTATCTTTTTTTCTGTTTTCTGGAAAAAAAGAAGATATTTCACTTTTTGGCTTTATATTTATAGTAAACATTTTTATTCTTCCTCACTTTCTTTTAAAGTTACATTTGCTAATGTCTTAATAATTTCCTCTTTATGACTATCTATAGTATCAACAATTCCTTTTTCGTCAGTTTTTACTTGTGTTAAAAATCCAGCACATAATTTCAGTAAAGTAAGTGTTGGAATAGCTATCTGTACTTTCAATTCTTTTTCAGTTTCCTTTTCTCCATTATTTTCTGAAATGTCTACTACAGAGTAAAAACTAAGTTTACTTATAGTTGGTCCAACCATAAGTCCCGCTCCATCAGCATATATTTCTAAGTTATCCGCTTTCATGTATAATACCTTTAATTTCATTGAACAGGATTGCGTAATTTGTGCAAATTTATTCACTTTCTTGATTGTATCATATCGGAAACTTGTTTGTTCAGATATACACTTTCATTGATAATTAGAGATTGGGATTAAGACATAGGGTGAGTTTTCCCAGTCTCCAATATCCATCGTTTAACTTTTGATTTTAGCTTTATCCAAAGACACATTAGCTATTACATGATGATTATTCATTTTTACCATTGTGGTAATTGTGGCTTGCGTATAATAGACTAACCAATTGGGTTGAATGCCGAAAATAACGATCGCTACTGCTAAAATGATGGCAGGGATGCGATCGCTCCAATAAACACGAGGTAAGTTAGTAACTGCTGCTGATAACCGTCCGAAAAAGGCACGATTTAAAAGAATTAAGAAGTAAACCGCAGTTAAACCTGTTCCCAGCATTGCTAATAATGTTTGAACCGGAAAAACCGCAAAACTGCCGCGAAAAACAATAAATTCGGAAATAAATCCCACCATTCCCGGTATACCCGCACTGGCCATAACGGCAACAATCATTAAACTACCAATAACTGGCAAACCTCGTTCTGGATTAAGTAATCCCCGCACTACATCTAAATCACGACTACCAGTTTTTTTATACACGACTCCCACTAACAGAAATAACATGGCGGATATCAACCCGTGACTAATCATTTGCATAACCGCGCCCAAGACGCTCAGGGGTGTAGATGCTGCTGCTGCTAATAATACATAGCCCATGTGTCCGACAGAACTATACGCTACCATCTTTTTCATGTCTGTTTGTGCGATCGCACACGATGCTCCAAATAATACACTAATTACCGCCCATGTGGCTAACCAAGGTGCTGCATAAGCCCAAGCATCTGGTAATAAATTCATCCCAAATCTCAGTAAGCCATAAGTCCCTAGTTTTAATAATATTCCAGCTAACAACACAGATATGGGTGTGGAGGCTTCTACGTGGGCATCTGGCAGCCAAGTATGGAAGGGAACGAGGGGAATTTTAATCCCAAAACCCACCAAAATTCCAGACAGGAGTAAAATTTGCGTTGCTAAGGGTAGAGATTGGGAATTTAATGTTGCTAGTCCAAAACTGGGAGAACCACTTAACCAAACCATACCCAAGAAACTAGCTAAAATGACGATTCCTGAAAAAGCTGTATAAATCAGAAATTTTGTGGCTGCATAACCCCGTTTTTGCCCCCCCCAAATCGCAATTAGCAAATATAAGGGTATTAATTCCAATTCATAAAACAGGAAGAATAACAATAAATCCTGTGCTAAAAATGCTCCTATCACCCCAGCATTTAAGAGCAGGATTAGAGAATAGTAAAATCTAGGACGTTGTTGAGATTCATCGCTGCTATAAATAGCAATACAAGTTAATAAACCATTGAGAACTAATAAAGGTAGAGATAAACCATCTACACCTAGATTATAGTTTAAGCCAATAGCATCTACCCAAGGTAGGGATTCAGCAAACTGTTGACCAATTTCTCCCGGATTAAATTGAGTTGCCAGGAAAATACTCCATAGAAAAATAATAATGCTAAAAACAAAAGCGATGATTCGGGTTAGTTTAGCAGTAATACCAAAAGGATAGAAACCAATCAAAGCCGCACCAATTAACGGCAGTAAAATCAATGTACTCAGCATAGCAGTTAGGGAATAGAGGGCAGGGAACAGGGAGCAGGGACCAGGCAGCAGGGACTAGGCAGCAGGGAGGAAGAATTTTCCTATTACCTATTAATCACCCATTACCAATCACCTATTCCCTAAAAAGGCAGTTTATTGAATAAACCTAATGAGAAACTAATAGCAAAACTGAGAACGCTAATAACTACGAGGATTGTCAGCATATAACCCTGGGATTGACCAGAAATGCTGTATTTCAAACTTTGTCCGCTGAAAATCGCAGCAAAGCCCACCAAATTTACCAGACCATCTACCAAAAAGCGATCGCTCCACGCGGATATCCTAGATAACAGCGCCACAGCACTTACAATCGTTAAGCGATAAATCCGGTCTATGTAAAAATCATAGCCTAATAAGTCTTGTATAAATCTCCAGACCAAAATCCTCGATCTTGACCAAGCTTTATGAAGATGAATTGTTGCACCAATACCTACTCCAGCCACAGTAGAAGCTACCAAAGATCCAACCACATACCAATTAAGGCTTTCCCAACTAGGTAATAAATACCATTGCTGTAGCATCAGTGGTAATAATAAAGTGAGTATAGTTAAAGTCACCATTGGTAATGCCATTGGCCAAGCAACCTCTGGGGCCCGGCGGCTTTTTGGTTGGGGTTGTCCCCAAAAAACTAACCGGAAGACCCTAGTTAAATTCAAAGCCGTTAAGCCATTAACTAAGATTAAAACCACAATTACCCAAGGGCTAACCTTTAGCAATCCATCAGCCCATGCTAACATTGCCCAAAAACTGCCCAGTGGTAATAGTGTTACCATACCTGCCGAACCAACCACAAAAGCCGTAGTAGTAGCTGGCATTTTTGACCATAAACCCCCCATTTCTGTCAAGTCTTGGGTTTGAGTAGTATAAATAACTGAACCAGAGCTCATGAATAATAAGGCTTTGGCAATGGCATGACTCAGGAGTAACATTAATGCTACTCCACCCTGTTCTAAACCCACCGCCAAAAATACCAAGCCCATGTAAGCACTGGTAGAATGGGAGAGCGATCGCTTAATATCAATTTGGGCAATAGATACCAATGTTGCCCCCACTGCTGTGATAATCCCCAGCACCACCAAAGTATTTAAAGCAATAGGGGACAAAGATAATAATGGTTGAACTTTGTAGAGGAAATAAGCACCCCCAGCCACCACTAGAGAGTTTCGCATTACCGAAGCGGGGTTTGGTCCTTCCATAGCCTCATCTAACCACAAATGCAGAGGAAATTGAGCACATTTACCAGCGGGGCCTGCAATTAAACCCAAACAGAGTAAAGTTGATGTCACAGGATTTAAATCAGCCGTTTGCGCCCACTCATACAAATCGGAAAAGTTTAAGCTACCGGCTAAAGTAGAAAGACTCACCACAGCCATTAATAGCAACAAATCTCCTACCCGTTTCGTTAAAAAGGCATCTCGTGCCGCTGTCACCACCAAAGGTTGAGCATACCAAAATCCGACAAGTAAATAAGTAGAAAGAGTCAGCACTTCCAGCACAGCATAACTGAGAAAGAGGGAATCACTAATTGCTAACCCAATTAGAGCAGCTTCAAAAAATCCTAATAGACCAAAAAATCGGGCTAAAGACCAATCTTTTTCCATATAGCCTAGTGCATAAATTTGTGCTAATAGACTTAATCCAGTAATTAGAACCGTCGTCCCCACACTGACTACGGAAATTTCTAAAGCAAAAGACAATTGAAAATCAGCCGCTTGGAACCAAGTAATTACTAAATTTTCCTGTTCTCGATTCCAGATATCTTTAAATACTAATAAACTATGGACAAAACCGAAGATGGTAGTCAATAAGTTCAAGTAAGCCGCAGGTCTAGGTCCTGTCCGTTGGATGATTCCTATCGTCCAAGGTAAAGTTAAAATCGCCCCTAGTAAGCTATAAAGAGGCACGAACCAACTTGTTAAAAATAGAAACTCATTCATCTAATATTTTCCTTGATAGCTCAGTTCCGATTCTTTTAAACAGCCTTTAAATAATCATTTGCTCAAAAAACAATATCTTTGAGAAAATCTATCTTTTCTTAACTTTTTTTAGCTCAATATGCCTAAGCACATTTACTGTAGATTAGCCTATTGTTGAGCCATTAAATATAATTTAACATTTTAGATATTCTATAATTGTTAAATAACATTTTTTATTTTTCTGCTTTTTTTAAATTTGTTTTTTAGGTATGCTGGTAAAATTTGCAAATTTTTACCTACTGTTTATGGCAATGGTGAACCATGGGAAAGATATAACCAGTAGCCCGTCTGTCCCATATATAGCACTCACCGATCCTTCTCATCAAAGAATTAGCTTGAGCTATGAACTATAGTAATTTTCAAAGTGATAAAGAAATTATAAAGCATAAGTTGTCACTCTAGGGATCAGTGAAATTTAATCTTATAAAAGACCCTATGAACTTTTGTTAACTTTTTTTAATATATTTTATCACGAACTATTATAGTAATTTATGTTGCCAGGGATGCCAAGGTTTAATAAGCTTAAATGTGGCGGTATTTTGGAATCAGGATGAGCATCCCCGTCCAAAATTTCCATCCATAGTTCTGATTCGATTAATTTTTGAGGAGTTCTGCGATGCCAATTGCAGTTGGAATGATTGAGACTAAAGGCTTTCCCGCAGTAGTAGAAGCTGCTGATGCCATGGTGAAAGCAGCCCGGGTGACTTTAGTGGGATATGAAAAAATTGGTAGCGCTCGCGTTACAGTTATTGTTAGGGGAGATGTTTCTGAAGTGCAAGCTTCAGTGGCGGCTGGCGTTGAAGCCGCCAAAAGAGTCAACGGTGGTGAAGTAGTATCTACCCACATCATTGCTCGTCCCCACGAAAACCTAGAATACGTTTTGCCGATTCGTTATACAGAAGCAGTAGAACAGTTCCGCACTTAATTCTTCTAATTACTGTTTAAACGAAAACATTAATGGAGATGTTTTCTTGGGTTTAAATAAGTTTAAATGAGTTTAAATCTGGTACGAGTAAAAAATTTAATTTAAGGACAAGAACAAATGTCAATTGCAGTAGGAATGGTAGAAACTCTAGGCTTTCCCGCAGTAGTAGAAGCTGCTGATGCCATGGTGAAAGCTGCTCGTGTTACTTTGGTAGGCTATGAAAAAATCGGTAGTGGTCGCGTAACAGTGATTGTGCGTGGTGACGTTTCCGAAGTGCAAGCTTCCGTCGGTGCTGGAGTAGAATCAGTTAAGCGTGTTAACGGTGGACAAGTGCTATCTACCCACATCATTGCCCGTCCTCACGAAAACTTAGAATATGTTCTCCCCATTCGTTATACCGAAGATGTAGAACAATTCCGGGAAGGTGTAAACGCAATTCGTCCCTTTGGTAGAAGACCATAATTAATAATGCAAATTGCCAGAGTTCGTGGCACAGTAACTAGCACCCAAAAAGATCCCAGTCTACGGGGTGTGAAGCTACTAATGTTGCAATTAATAGATGAAAATGGCAATCTCCTGCCAGTATACGAGGTAGCAGCCGATAACAGTGTAGGGGCAGGAGTGGATGAGTGGGTGCTTGTCAGTCGTGGCAGTGCTGCTCGTGAATTATCGGGTAATGAACAACGACCATTAGACGCAGCAGTAGTGGCAATTATAGACACCATTTACGTTGAAGATCGTGTAATTTACAGCAAAAAAGACCAGTATAGATAGTCAGTGAAAAGGTAATAGGTGATGGGTAATAGGTAATAGGTGATGGGTAATAGGTAATAGGTAATAGGTGATGGGTAATGGGTGATAGGTGAAAACTTACCAATGACCAATGACCAATAACCAATGACCAATGACCAATGACCAATGACCAATGACCACTGACAAAAAGCTTATTTGAGGAGGAATCTCGCAATGGTAGTCCGCAGCACGGCGGCACCGCCAACCCCGTGGTCAAGGAGTTTAGCAGAACCAAAAATCCATGAAACTGCATTTGTACACTCTTCTTGTAACCTCATTGGTGATGTCAATATAGGTGCAAATGTCATTATTGCTCCAGGAACATCGATTAGAGCAGATGAAGGCACACCCTTTTCTGTTGGTGAAAATACCAACATTCAAGATGGTGTAGTCATTCATGGTTTGGAGCAAGGCCGAGTCATTGGTGATGATGGTAAAAAATACTCAGTATGGGTTGGCAAACGTGCTTCCATTACCCACATGGCACTGATTCATGGACCTGCTTACGTTGGCGATAGTTGTTTTATTGGCTTTCGTTCCACTGTATTTAATGCCAGAGTGGGTGCAGGCTGCATAGTGATGATGCACGCCTTAATTCAAGATGTGGAAATCCCACCGGGTAAATACGTAGCTTCTGGATCAGTAATTACTACCCAGCAGCAAGCGGATAGATTGCCAGATGTACAAGCGCAGGATCAAGAATTTGCTCACCATGTAGTAGGGATTAATCAGGCCTTGCGGGCTGGTTATCACTGTGCTGCGGATAGCAAGTGTATTGCGCCTATTCGGGATGAACTTAATCTTTCCGGGGCTGAATCTTATACAAGTATTGAAATTGAAGAGTTAGAAAGGAGTGGCGACGTGGTGAGCTATAGCTTGGGTACAGAAACAGTAGACCAATTACGTTATCTACTAGAACAAGGATTTAAAATTGGTACAGAACACGTAGATCAAAGACGTTTTCGTACAGGTTCTTGGCAAAGTTGTCAAGCAATTGAAACTCGGTCTTTAGGTGAAGCAGTTTCTGCCATAGAATCTTGCTTGAGAGACCACAGTGGTGAATATGTGCGTCTATTTGGTATTGATAATAACAGAAGACGAGTATTAGAAACTATTGTCCAACGTCCCGACGGTGTAGTTGCAGGTACATCTGGTTTTAAAGCTCCCGCTACTGCGTCTGCTGGTAGTTATAGTAGCAATGGTAACGGTAATGCTGTTGGTAGCGCCAAACTGAGCGCGGAAACTGTAGATCAAATCCGGCAACTTTTGGCAGGTGGTTTCAAAATTGGGACAGAACACGTAGATGAGCGCCGTTTCCGTACAGGTTCTTGGAATACTTGTCAACCAATTGAATCTAATTCGGCACAGGCAGTTGTATCTGCTTTAGAAGAGTGTATAGAAACTCATCGAGGGGAATATGTACGCTTGATTGGGATTGATACCAAAGCAAAACGCCGTGTATTGGAAGCAATTATCCAAAGACCAAACGGACAAGTAGCATCTTCTGGCAACACCAAATCATTTACCACTACTAGTTCTGCAACTGCAACTGCAACAGTTAGCAGCGGCCGTTTAACTGCGGAAGTAGTCGGTCAATTGCGCCAACTATTATCCAGTGGGGCAAAAATTGCGGTTGAGCACGTAGATCAACGCCGTTTCCGTACAGGAACTTGGACCGTTGCGGGTCAAATTCAGGCTATATCTGATAGAGAAGCGATCGCTGCTTTAGAAGGATATGTCTCTGAATATCCAGGCGAGTATGTGCGTTTAGTTGGAACAGACCCCAAAGCAAAACGCCGCGTACTAGAAGCAATTATCCAACGTCCATAAAGAGGCAGGGAGCAGAGAGTAGGGGAGAACATTTTTTTCCTTCTTCTTTCTAACCACTGACAACTAACCACTGACCACTTCCGGCTTCCGAGGTAATAAATTCCATGTCTGTATCGCTGCTACGTCTGGGCGATAGATTTGATGCTCATATTCATGGTAACGTGATTATTCATCCCAGTGCAGTAATAGCTCCTGGGGTAATTCTCCAAGCAGCTACTAACAGTACAATTGTGATTGGTGCTGGGGTATGTCTGGGAATGGGGTCAATTCTCCAAGTAAGTGAGGGTATTCTAGAAGTAGAAGCAGGAGCAAACCTGGGAGCCGGTTTTTTGATGGTTGGTGAAGGCAAAATTGGGGCTAATGCTTGTATTGGTTCAGCCACAACAGTTTTTAACTGTTCCGTAGCGCCCGGTCAAGTGATTCCCCCTGGGGCAATTTTGGGAGATACTAGTCGGCAGATGGTTGTACCGCCGGCGGTACAACCAAAATCTACTAATTCTCAACCAGAGAACCCAGCGGAATCAGCCAAAAACCTAGAATCTCCTCATTTTCAAGGGGAGAAACCAGAAAAAGGGGAAAAATCTATTTCCTCAACTCAACTCTCCGTTGCGGCTTTTCTGGAGTTTAAACACCAATCTACGCCTGTATCCCAACCTTCACCTACACCCAAAAGCCAGTCTCCACCAGAGTCAGAAACGGCTGTGGTTGGTGATTCGACCCCCGTTGAAACTTCGCTCCCAGAGTCTACAGAAACCAGTGAGTCTGAACTGCAAACTCACAATATTTTTGGGACGCAAATTTATGGACAAGGTAGTATAAACAGGCTGCTGAGTACATTATTTCCCCATAGACAATCATTGGATAACGAAAACTCTGACAATTCTTCAGGTTAAGTGTTAAGTATGAAGTGTGAACTTAAGTCCATATTGAAATGCTAGTTTTCATTCTTCTGTGATTGAAAACGCTATACGAACCTTATCCTGGAAAATTTAGATGGAAACATATAATCAAAGTGCTTTGAGTAATGTTCATGCAGAACGTCGGCGTGATAGCCTCAAAGACACTGCTTTAGGTTTAGTCTCAACTCTCAGTTTTCCCGCTATAGTTGGCACGGCTGACATGATGTTAAAGTCGGCTGGAGTCCACTTAGTTGGCTATGAAAAAATTGGTAGTGGTCATTGTACAGCAATTGTCCGAGGTGGCATTGCTGATGTCCGCTTGGCTGTGGAAGCTGGGGTACAAACGGCTGAACAGTTCGGACAGTTAGTTTCTAGTTTGGTGATTGCGCGTCCCTATCCTAATTTAGATATAATTCTACCTATTAACCGTCTGACTCGATTTATGGGAGATGGTAGATACAGCCGTTTGAGTAATCAAGCGATTGGGTTGGTGGAAACTCGCGGATTTCCGGCTATGGTTGGGGCTTGTGATGCTATGCTTAAAGCTGCTGATGTCCAATTAGCATCTTATGAGAAAATTGGTGCTGGTTTGTGTACGGCAATTATTCGCGGTTCTGTGGCTAATGTAGCTGTAGCTGTAGAAGCAGGGATGTTTGAAGCGGAACGCATTGGTGAGTTAAATGCAGTTATGGTGATTCCTCGGCCTTTGGATGAGTTGGAGGAAACCTTACCTGTGGCTAGTTGCTGGATAGAAGAACGTCAAACAGTGAATATACCTATTAATATTAAAGATAAAATAACAGATGTGGAAGCGGTGGAGTTGCCTGATTTAGCGAAATTACCTGTGAGGGTGAAGGAGGAAATTTGGTATGATGAATAATACTAGTTATTCCACAGGAAAAAGGAATTAAATCCTGCATATACATAATTCATCTCATCTGTTCGTTTTTGACGATAACGGACAATCAGGGCAATTGTCGACCTAACTGCAAGAAAGTCCGGCGCGTTTTTTATCTGGTGGGGGTTAAGTTGTATTTCAGTAGCTAAGACTTCAGAAATATTAAATATTGGGTGAGTAAATCGAAAGTGTTAAATTGATTCCAGCACGAATAGATAGTGTTAGTTGAATGCAGCAAATAATGGCATTATTTAGAAATAGCCACATCAAAGTTTTTCCATAAATTTGTTGCCATTTTGCCTTACTTAAGTATATTATAAATAAAATTCCCGCAGGTGATTTAAACCTACTGGTATTAATAGTCTTTAGTAATTTGGAGATTAGTAAAAATGCCCTTATTTTTCTTGATCACATTAGTTACAGGTGTAATGACTGGCTATCTCTTCAAAAAACATGATGATGAAATCACTAATATTGCAGGTGTTTTTACAGCCGTCATTTTTATTGTAAGTTTAGTATTAGCACCTTGGCCAATTCAGTTTGGCTTATTAATGTTTGTGGTCATTGTTAGTAACAAACTGCTGAAGAAAAATTGGTTTTAAATCAATTTTTGCAATATTTAGAGATCCAAAATAAAATCAAGTCGGCAACTATCCGCACTTTCTCAAATATAATTTGAAGGGAAAAGAGGGTGTTGATAGTTGAATATAAGACGTTATCGCCTCAAAGATAAAATTTGTAAGTCCTAGGCAAATTATAATATTTATATCAGAAGAGTTAAATTCATTTATATGACAGAACCTCCCAAAATTATAAAATTTAGGAGGCTGTCTTAGAAGATAAAATTAATTTCTTTACGCCAGGGTCGTAACTCGGTCAAAAGAGACATAGGACAGTCTGGAGTCCAAATCATTAAACATAACAATAACTTGTCCATTTCCTGCTTTGTTGGGTTATGGCTTCGCCACACTCCGCCCTCTTCTTTGCGCCGGAAGCGTCTATGCGTGAAACAAAACTATTATTCACCTTAAACCGCCAACTTAACATCCCCAAACGGTAAGGTAATAAAAGCCATATTTAGTAAAAATAAACAAAATAGATGACATCCATAGAATCCCACAAAAAAGCCAAAGCCCTCAAACCCGGAAGCGTGCGTCCCGCCAAAGAACTCTGTAGCGAATGCGGACTATGCGACACTTACTACATCCACTACGTCAAAGAAGCGTGCGCCTTTATTACCCAAAGAATAGACGAACTAGAAACCACCACCCATAACCGCCCCCGCAACCTAGAAGACGAAAACGAACTATATTTTGGCGTACACCAAGAAATGATGTCGGCCAGAAAACAACAACCCATAGAAGGCGCGCAATGGACAGGAATAGTTAGCAGCATAGCCATAGAAATGCTCAATCGTGGCTTAGTTGAAGGCGTAGTTTGTGTACAAAATAGCAAAGAAGACCGCTTTCAACCCATGCCCATAATAGCCCGCACTCCAGAAGAAATACTAGCCGCTAAAGTTAATAAACCCACTTTATCCCCCAACTTGTCCGTATTAGAACAGATAGAAAAATCGGGAATGAAACGGTTATTAGTCATTGGAGTAGGTTGTCAAATCCAAGCATTACGCGCCGTCGAGAAAAAACTCGGCCTGGAAAAACTCTATGTACTGGGAACACCCTGCGTAGATAACGTTACCCGCGCTGGACTGCAAAAATTCCTAGAAACCACCAGCCGTTCCCCGCAAACAGTTGTCAGTTATGAATTTATGCAAGACTTCCGGGTTCACTTCAAACACGAAGACGGTTCAGAAGAAACAGTCCCCTTCTTCGGCTTAAAAACCAACGTCCTCAAAGACATCTTCGCCCCATCATGTATGAGTTGCTTTGATTATGTCAACTCCCTCGCTGATATTGTTGTCGGATATATGGGTGCACCTTATAAATGGCAATGGATAGTAGTCAGAAATGATACAGGCAAAGAAATGTTAGAACTAGTTAAAAACCAATTGGATACCCAACCCGTCATATCCCAAGGAAACCGAAAACCAGCAGTACAGCAAAGCATACCAGCTTATGACCAAGCAGTTACATTACCCATGTGGGCAGCGAAATTAATGGGAGTAGTTATAGATAAAATTGGACCAAAAGGACTAGAATATGCGAGATTTTCCATAGATTCCCACTTTGCGAGAAATTATTTGTATGTGAAGCGGAATCATGGAGAGAAATTAGAAGCTCATGTACCGGAGTTTGCGAAGCGGATAGTGGAGCAGTATAAGTTACCGGAATGATGGCTCACGCAGAGGCGCAGAGACACAGAGAGTTTTCAGAGGCCGTTGACTACTCGTGTGATGCCGTCTTTGATCAGTGGGACGTTAAAGTTGATTAGTAGTCCGACTTTTTTATTAGCAAGGCGTAGATAGGTTAATATCTGCTTTTTGTGAACAGGATGAATTGTTTCCACTGATTTGAGTTCGACAATCACCTTGTCTTCAACTATCAAATCAGCCCGGAAACCCTCCTCCAAAACCACACCTTCATAGATAATCGGAATAATTACCTGTCTTTTCACTTCTAACTTGCGTCGCCTTAACTCAACATCCATCACCGTCTCATAAACCGACTCAAACAAACCAGGTCCCAAACTAGTGTGAACCTTGTAAGCCACATCAACAATAACTCCCGAAATCTCATTCTCAATCATACTCTCTGTGCCTGGAGCGTCTCTGCGTGAACTAAATCTTACATTATATCTCCCCCACAGCCTCAATAGCCGCTTGTAAAGCAATAGATACATGAGTCCAATGTGTACCCCCTTGGCAATAAACTACATAAGGCTCACGCAATGGTCCATCTGCAGATAGTTCTAAGGTACTCCCTTCTATAAATGTCCCTCCAGCCATGACTACCTGGCTTTCGTAGCCTGGCATATCGTCGGGTATGGGGTTAAGATAAGATCCTATGGGTGAATGCTGCTGTATGGCTTTACAGAAGGCGATCAGTTTTTCGGCTGAACCTAGTTTAATGGCTTGAATTACGTCTCCTCTGGGAGCTAATGGTGGGGGGTTGACTGGATATCCCAATTTGTCAAATACATAACCTGTCAGGTATGTTCCTTTCATGGCTTCCCCTACCATTTGCGGGGCTAAAAATAATCCTTGGAATAACAAGCGGTTTTGATCAAAGGTCGCTCCGCCTTTGCTACCAATACCGGGGGCTGTCAGTCTACAAGCGGCTGCTTCTACTAATTCGGCGCGGCCAGCTATATAACCACCTGCACTGACAACTGTACCCCCAGGATTTTTAATCAGTGACCCAGCTATGAGGTCCGCACCAACATGGGTTGGTTCTTGGGTTTCTATGAATTCACCATAGCAGTTATCTACAAAACAAACGGTGTGCGGATTTTGTTGTTTGACTATATACACAATTTTTTCTATGTCGGCTATGGAAAGGCTTGGCCGCCATGAGTATCCGCAGGAACGTTGAATCAATACTAATCTTGTGTTGTCAGTAATGCTAGTGCTTAATTTTTGCCAATCTATTTTTCCTTGATCAGTTAATTCCAATTGGCGGTATTTTATGCCAAAATCAAGAAGAGAACCTTGGCCTTGTCCTCTCAAGCCAATCACCTCTTCTAAAGTATCGTAGGGAGAACCGACTACTGCTAACATTTCATCCCCAGGACGAAGTACACCATACAGCGCACAAGCGATCGCATGAGTTCCCGAAACAAACTGCACTCGCACCACCGCAGCTTCAGCACCCATCACCTGGGCAAAAACTTGATCTAAGGTTTCTCGCCCCAGATCGTCGTGTCCGTAGCCACTTACACCTGCAAAATGGTGCGCGCCTACTCGCTGATGACGAAAGGCATCTAATACTCGTTTAAGATTATGCTTGACCTGCGCGTCAATTCCAGAAAAAATTTCTAATAGTGTCTGCTCTGCTTCCCGCAGCCTCTCAAAGCTGTTCATCATTTCCTCATTCAAAAACATAAAATAGATATGCGGATTTTAGGATCGCGCAGACTGGGCTGAACAATTTCTATTCAGGTTACTGCATGACAATTGCTACTTCTAAACCTCACATTAACTGGGTTAATACCCTATTTTTCGTTGCATTGCACGTCGGCGCTCTCTTTGCCTTGATTCCTAGCAATTTTAGCTGGAGGGCAGTAGGTGTTGCTTTATTGCTTTACTGGGTGACTGGAGGTTTAGGTATTACTTTGGGATATCACCGTCTTGTCACTCACCGTAGTTTTCAAACACCCAAATGGCTAGAGTATATCTTGGTAATTTTTGGGACACTATCTTGTGAGGGCGGTCCAATTGAATGGGTGGGGACACATCGGATTCACCACTTGCATTCTGATACTGAATCTGACCCCCATGATTCAAATCAAGGTTTCTGGTGGAGTCACATGGGTTGGATGATTCATTTCGCTCCCGCTCACGATCAAGTTCCTCGCTTTACTAAAGACATTATTGATGACCCAGTTTATCAGTTTTTACAGAAAAATTTCATTTTCTTACAAATTGCTTTGGGCTTGGTTTTATACTTCTTCGGCGGTTGGCCAATGGTCGTCTGGGGAATTTTTGTCCGCATTATCTGGGTTTATCACTGTACTTGGTTGGTAAATAGTGCTACCCATAAATTCGGATACCGCACTTATGATTCCGGTGACAGATCAACTAATTGTTGGTGGGTTGCTATTCTCGTATTTGGCGAAGGTTGGCATAATAATCATCATGCTTTTCAATACTCTGCCCGTCATGGTTTGGAGTGGTGGGAAATTGATATGACTTGGATGACAATTCAGTTATTACAATTATTAGGTCTAGCTACCAATGTGAAACTGGCAGAGAAAAAGGCATAATACAGATTTTATGCCTAAAGTCAATAGTTTGATGCTGAATCTTCGGCTGGAAACTATTGACTTTTTGTGTGTAAATGCAGCAATTTTAAATTTATTTTTTTTAATTGCTGACTAACTATCCTAAGTTGTTGTTAACTTGCTATAATCTCAGAAATTAATGTTACAAAACTTTGCAGGAAATTACTTTTTTTAGTACCCTTGCATTGCTTTCTGTTGTTTTTCAGGTATTCATGACTACATCGATCATCAAAAGTCAGGAAGTAGCGGTCTCCACAGACCTAGGTAAAGACCAATTCCAACTAAAACATATTATCAAAAGTCTGCCCAAGGAATGCTTTCAAAAAAATAGCCGCAAAGCATGGACAACTGTAATTCTCAGTCTATCTATGGCCGCACTAGGCTATTATTTTATAGCCATTTCCCCTTGGTTTCTTCTACCCCTAGCTTGGATTTTTACAGGAACTGCTTTAACAGGTTTTTTTGTCATTGGCCATGATTGTGGTCATCGTTCATTTGCAAAACGTCGTTGGGTAAATGATTTGGTGGGACATTTCTTCATGATGTTCTTAATTTACCCGTTTCATAGTTGGCGGATTAAACATAATCATCACCATAAACATACTAACAAGCTAGATGAAGATAACGCTTGGCATCCTATTAGAACAGAAGTTTTTGCAAGTTGGTCTAAAAATAGACAGTCTGCCTTTGAGTTGTTCATGCGTCAACGTCTTTGGTGGGTAGGTTCGATTGGACATTGGGCTGTTGTGCATTTTGATTGGCGCAATTTCCAGAAAAAAGAACAAGCTGGTGTTAAACTATCTGTGGCCGTAGTAGTTGCTTTTGCAGCTATTGTTTTCCCAGCTTTAATTATTACAACTGGTGTTTGGGGCTTTATTAAATTCTGGTTTATTCCCTGGATAGTTTACCATTTCTGGATGAGTACCTTCACCATTGTTCACCACACTTTGCCAGATGTTCCTTTTAGAACTGCTGATAAATGGAATGAAGCTTTAGCACAGCTATTTGGCACGATTCATTGTGATTATCCTCGCTGGGTAGAAATCCTTTGTCATGATATTAATGTTCATGTTCCCCATCATATTTCTACTGCTATTCCTTCCTATAATTTGCGGTTGGCTTATAGTAGCATCAAAGAGAATTGGGGTCCTTATCTCCATGATGAATATAAATTCTCTTGGGATTTGATGAAGGAAATTACTAATCAATGTCAACTTTATAAAACTGATATTGGTTATACTACTTTTGAAGCATATCGGGCGGCTAAATAATCAGGAATTAAATTACTAATTATTCTAGTTTGGCAATTAACCAAATTTGACAATGTTTAGTTAAATTGCCAATATCCCCCAGTCTAAATTCCAGAGGTAACTAAATATTACCTCACAATTAGTTTTTAACTTAATCAACCAACCCAGTGCAATTAGATACAATTCATTTCAATCAAGCCCCTAGTGGTGAATCTTCTGAAGGTCAAGAAAAATTACCGTTTACTCTTCAAGATTTAAAAGCTGCTATTCCCGCTGAATGTTTTCAACCCAGTGTAACGAAATCACTCTATTATTTCTTTCGTGACGTTCTGATTGTGGGACTGCTGTATGCAGTGGCCAATTATCTAGATTCTTGGTACTTTTGGCCAGTTTTCTGGGTCATGCAAGGAACAATGTTTTGGGCTTTATTTGTAGTTGGCCACGACTGCGGACACCAATCTTTTTCTAAGCATAAATGGTTGAATGATTTAATTGGTCATATTACCCATACTTTTATTCTCGTTCCTTATCATGGTTGGAGAATTAGCCACAGAACTCACCACAAAAATACAGGCAGCTTGGAAAATGATGAAAGCTGGTATCCTGTCTCTGAATCTGAGTACAATGAGATGCCCGTAGCGCAAAAAATCGGGCGCTTTTATTTGTTCTTATTGGCTTATCCAGTGTATTTATTCAAGCGTTCTCCTGGTAAAGAAGGTTCTCACTTTTCACCCAGTAGCCCACTGTTTAAACCTTCAGAAAAATGGGACATTATAACTAGTACCACACTGTGGATAGGTATGGTAGGATTGCTAGGATTTTTTACCTATCAGTGCGGTTGGATGTGGTTGTTAAAATACTATGCTGGACCATATATTGTCTTTATTATTTGGTTAGATTTGGTGACTTTCTTGCACCACACTGAACCGGGACTTCCTTGGTATCGTGGAGAAGAATGGAGTTTCCTCAAAGGGGCAATTTCTAGCATTGACCGAGATTATGGAATTTTTAACCACATTCATCATGATATCGGTACTCATGTTGCTCACCACATTTTCCTGAATATGCCTCATTACAATTTGTTAAAAGCAACTAAGGCAATTAAACCGATAATGGGTGAGTATTTCCACGAATCAAAAGAACCAATTTGGAAGTCCTTATGGAATTCTGCTATTGGTTGTCATTTTGTTCCCGATACAGGTAGTAAGGTTTATTACACCTCAAATAATCAAAATGTCAAGTAATCCATAAATTATTGAAATCAATGAAGTCCGCTAGTGCGGGCTTTTTTTTATTTTAGATTGTCTTGAAAACTAAAAATGGCGGATAATTATCCTCAAGACTCGGCATACTGAATAAAAGAGAAATTAAAAAACCACTCTTGGCATGAAGGTAAGAAAGCGAAAATGAGACGTAAATCTTCCACTACTAAACCAACTAATACCCCTAAAGCCTCTATTTTCCAATCCCCTATCTTTAACTTCGCAAGCATTGCCATTTTTGGAGGGGTGCTGATTTTGGGAATTGGAATTGGGATTGCATTTAGTTCTACAACTACATTGAGTTCATCAAATGTGGCTTCCCGTGAGTTCATTGATACTAGAGCACCAAATCCTGAAATTTGCGTCCAGTATGGAGCTAGTGCAATGGTAATGGATGCTAGATTATTTGTAACTCTTAATCCCTTTAATGTCTATGTTGCCCAGCCGAATATCCGCCCTGGATGTGTAATTCGTCAAAATAACTGGGCAATTTTAGAAAACAAAAAACTTGTAACATCAGATCAGGTGCGAGAATGTAAAAACCGTCTCAATACCTTTGGCTTTACGGGTGACTTAAATAGTGAAAAGCCAGATATTAGATGTATTTATCAAAATGAATCGGCTCAAAATTTCTTTTTATCTCAACCGGGGGCTGTGGGAAGTCCTCAAGATACGGAAAGATTTTAAACTCAACTTTCTTCTAGGTTTTAGGGACTTATAAATCAGAAAATATCCCAAAATCTCTTGTGGTGCAGGCCGAAAGGCCTGCCAAAAATGACTTGTTATCTGGATGAGCATCTACCAATAAATGAACGTGGTTTTCTTCTCCATTGAATTCCAATAATTCACATTTTCTTTTCTCGCAAACACGGGTAAATACTTCCTCTAACTTAGCAAGAATTGCTTGATTTATAACCTGATATTGAACGGATTAGGATTTGTACTGAACGCCCGACCTTACATTGGATATTTCAATGTTTTCAGTGTATTCATTTAGTAGAATTTGACCAGAAAAAGGACATTTATAATTGGACTCAAGATAGAGATTTTATACTGAATCTTTTACCAGATGATTGTCTTCGATATCAGGTAATTCTTATCTCTATTAATTTAATAGGCATTGAGCCGAGATATGTGTTTTTTACTGCAAGATGACCTCAAAACTCCTGATTTCTCCCTAGCGAACACGGCTTTTTTTGCACTAATGCATCAAAGTATCAAAACTATATAGGACAAAGGTTTTCAGTCCATCTTGCAGCTTTTTACACCTATCTCAGTTTCACGTCAAGTTCGGCTCCCATAGAATGTCCGAAGTGAGTGTGCAATGAACCATCAGCCGATGATGATGAAATCGGATGCGGTTAAAATGGGAAAAAGAGCCTGGGCCGAGAGCACGTCGGAAGGAAAATAGGCGTTGAACTTGCTGAGTGTGGCGATTTGTACACCTGGGGACGTGCCAGCGCCATCTATATCGTACGAGAGTGATCCATTGTTGCTGTTATAGACAATTCTGGTACTGCTCCTTGTGGCCTCCGCAATAACATTGGCCGTGCTTGAACCAGCAATAGATTCAAATTGGTTGACCCCGATCCCATTAATCGAAAGCTGAGAGTAGATGACACTACTAAGAACCAGCTTGTCAAGGTTAGGCGAGAAATCAGTGATTCTATCAATACCAGTTGTTGCAAGTGGCTGATCGAAGTAGAAGCTGTCATTGCCCATTCCACCCGTCAGTACGTCAGATCCTGCTTCACCGTAGAGCTTATCATTGCCTTCTCCACCTTTGAGCGTATCAACGTCGTCCCCACCAAAAAGCAGGGGGTTTTCATTTTCTAAATTCTAGCAGAAGAAAGAGCGAAACTTTTACTATTATTCGCTCTTTTTTCCGTTGATAATCTATTGAGCAATTA
>Ga0208596_1000018_pt1 | contig 62749 bp, 66 predicted proteins | sample LakMenEpi12Jul11_FD_150686 | JGI IMG/M metagenome (GOLD analysis project Ga0208596, IMG submission 150686) | Freshwater microbial communities from Lake Mendota, WI - 12JUL2011 deep hole epilimnion (SPAdes) | ecosystem: Environmental > Aquatic > Freshwater > Lake > Epilimnion/Euphotic zone ...
CGATACTTTTAGCAAAATGCTAATCTTTAGGCATGATTGTAAATAATTTATATGCCAAAGAGGCCGAAAGTAGATGGCCAAAAGAGTATGTGGAGAAATATTTAAAATTAAAAGTAGAGAAATTAGCTAATTGAGCGAAATTAAATATGGTTTAGCCGATCTTACAAACTCAATCTTTAACTCATTATCGCTGCCAGATACCACCGATACTTTGAGCCTAGGTCAAGGCGGTATGCGAGAGTGCTTAATTTTAATTGATGGTATGGGTCAAGATGCTCTTGGAAAGTATGCAGATCAATTTTCAGTATTTAGCCATTTAAAATCTTATAAGAATTTATATACAAATTTTCCATCAACTACTGCAACTAGCTTGTCTACACTTGGTACTGGAGTGCTGCCTGGAGTTCACGGCATGCTCGGCTACACCGTAAGGGTTCCAAGAAGTGATAATCGATTACTAAATGCACTTAAGTGGGATGAGCGGGTTGATCCAGTTATGTGGCAAAAAACCTCAACACTATTTGAGCGAGCTATGAATAATTCAATCTCTGTCACCCACGTAGCGGCCAAAAGATATGAAGGAAGTGGTTTTACTCAGGCAGCATTAAGAGGGGCAAAGTATTTAGGCGCTAATGGAATTGATGAGATGGTTACTGCAATTGCATCGGCATTAAAGCCACAACCATCCTTTGTTTATACATACCTAAATACTTTAGATTCAGCAGGCCACAGCGATGGCGTTGGTTCTGATAAATGGTTAACTGCTTTGCAACAAGTAAATGAATTTATCTCTAAAGTTATAGAATCTGTGCCTAAGTCAACCAGAGTTTGGGTTACTTCAGATCATGGCATGGTAAATAGCACCGAACAAGTTGTGCTGGGAGAAGATAATAAATTATTAGAAAATGTAAGTTTAATTGGGGGAGAACCAAGAGCAAGGCATATCTATATAACTGCTGGATCAGAGAATGAAACGATTAGTCAGTGGCGAGAGTTTTTTGGTAACAAAGTAAGTATCTTAAGCAAAACTGAGGCAATTACTTCTGGGTTGTTTGGTCAGATTGTTAGTGAGGATGCAACTGATCGAATGGGAGATCTAATTGCTATTCCTAATAATGATTTAATTATTATTGATCCAGCTAGAGTAAGAGAGGAAAGTTCAATGGTGGGTCACCATGGTGGACTTACAGATATTGAAGTTCAAATACCTTTACTACTTGCTTAATCCTCATCCTTTTTACCAAACATAATGTCATCCCAAGAAGGAATTTTGATTCTTCTTGTCACACCATCTTTTTTAGCCTCTTCATCAACTTCATCAACTACCGATAATGGAGTTGGTGAGTAAGGGGCAACCTCTTCTTTAATTGAAACTAATCTTGGCGCATCAGTTTGTGGAACATTTCCATAAGTTTGAACAGGCTGTTTTAGTTTAGCTTCGCCACCTATCCACCTGGCACCATCATCATGGGCTGATAATGCTCTTCGACCTAAATTAAATAACCAAACCGCCTCACCTTTTGGATCACCTGGTGAGCCATCACGAATTGGATAGTAAAGAGTTAAATTCCAATTCCCATCAGGTTGACGATAGGTATTCCATTCAAGTGAAGACATATCAACTCCTCTTGGAGCTAATTGATTTGCAACAGCAGTCTCCAAATAAGGTGCATGTGGTTCACGTCGAACCTGGGTTGCAAGTGCTTGTGTAATAATAAATGCTCGCTCTTGCAGTATTGGACCTGCGTAATTTTCAATCTTCTCAATTGACCAATCGGTAGTTCTAGAGATGGCATCGATGGTTTCACCAGATCGTAATCTGGCCTGCACCTCTTTAACAGTAGTTGTCACAACCTCATTAAAATCAGAGACAGCAGAAAGTCTTGGTTGATTAACATTTGCACGGAGTGTGTCACTAATTCGTAAATTAAATTTATTTCCAGATTGGTCGACCAACTCAAGTTCAGCGCCATCGGAGGATCTGCCTATCAGGCGTAGATCGGTTGGTTCACTCATGAGAGTAGATTGCCATAGTTAATAGGTGAGATAAATATGCCACACACGCAGAAGCATTGACATTCTCATGATTAGATAACCCAGTGGGCGCAGAACTATTAAAATTGGCTGAATCAGTTGCTCGGGCGACCGGCAGCCTGTTAATGAATCGACCTGATTCCTTTACCTTAACTGAGAAAAGTTCAGCAATTGATTTTGCAACCCAGATGGATCAACAGGCTGAAGAGATGATTGTAAAACTCCTATTAGCGCAAAGGCCAGATGATGGAATTATTGGTGAAGAGGGTGCGGCTAGGCAAAGTAAGTCGGGAATAACCTGGGTGATTGATCCAATTGATGGCACTGTTAATTATCTTTATGGCTTACCTGGATGGAATGTATCAATTGCAGCCAAAGATAAGGAAGGTGTTGTAGTGGGGGTAGTTTATGCCCCAACCATTAATGCATTATGGAGCGCAGTCAGATCTGAAGGTGCAACATATAACGGAAAGAAAATAAAATGTAATGATCCAGTCAAATTAGATAATGCTTTAATTGCAACTGGTTTTTCTTACAACGTAAATTCAAGAATTGCTCAAGGTGAAGTAGTTTCTAGATTATTACCACAAATTAGGGATTTAAGAAGAAATGGTGCAGCTGCAGTTGATTTATGTCATGTAGCAATGGGCGCCCTTGATGCTTACTTTGAAGAGTCACTAAAGGAGTGGGACATAGCTGCAGGTGGATTAATTGCGACAGAGGCGGGTGCAAAAATTTCTGGCCGATCAGGTGGCTTACCCGATGGCGATCTTGTTGTCTGCGCTGGAGCCGCCCTACATGCTGCCCTTCTACCCTTACTTTGAACTCAAATTGATCTAACCACCCCTGCTGTGGCAAGATACGGGTTCATTCAAACTTATTGATTGACATAAATTTTAGCGATTAGGACAAAACATGAACGTGTTAGATGTAGTTGATGCCGCCTCATTACGTAAAGACATTCCATCTTTTCGTTCCGGAGATGAGCTAAAAGTTCACGTTCGCGTTATCGAAGGTAATAAGAGTCGTATCCAGGTTTTCCAAGGTGTAGTTATTGCACGTTCTGGTTCTGGAATTCGTGAATCATTTACAATTCGTAAAATTTCTTATGGTGTTGGCGTTGAGCGTACATTCCCAGTACACACTCCAGTAATCGAAAGAATCGAAATTACTCGTCATGGATCAGCTCGCCGTGCAAAGCTTTACTACCTACGTAAGTTAACTGGTAAGGCAACAAAGATTAAAGAGCGTCGTGGTGCAGATGGTGAAATCATTGTTGAGCCAGAGTATGTGCCGCCAGTTGTTAGCAAAAAAGTTGAAGTACCAGTTGTCGGCGAAGCAGCAGAGCCAGTAGCTCCAGTTGCCGAAGCTGTTGCCGAAGAGGTAGTAGCTGTACCTGCAGTAGCAGTTGAAGAGACTGTAACTGATACGGATAAAAAAGAGTAGTAATGATTGACGAAGCACTTGAGCATTTAGTTAAAGGAATTGTTGATAATCCTGAAGAGGTCGTAATCACTGAGAAAAGTTCTCGTGGTGGAACCACTTTAGAGGTCAGAGTTCATCCAGAGGATATTGGCAAGGTAATTGGTCGCAATGGCCGAACTGCTAAAGCTTTGCGCACAGTCGTCAGTGCACTTGCAGAAAGATCTGTTCGTGTTGATCTAATTGAGGCAGACGAGGTTCGTTAATTTGCAACTTGTCGTAGGTCGTATCGGCCGCGCACATGGAGTTCTTGGTGAAGCAACAATCGAGGTTCGTACCGATAATCCTGATCAAAGATTTGCCGTAGGTAGTAAGTTAAAACTAGATAATGGCAATGAGTTAATTGTTAAATCATACCGCTGGCATAATCAAGTACTCCTTCTAACTTTTGAGGGCATAACTGATAGAAACCAAGTAGAAGATTTGAAAGACCAATTACTTTCTGCTCAAGTTGATACTTCAGATCTAGCACCGGGTGAGTATCACTATCAACAATTAATTGGTTCTAATGTATTTTTAAAGTCAGGCCAACCTCTTGGACCAGTAACTGAAATTGTTGCCCTACCAGGGCAGGATTTATTAGCAGTTGATTACCAAGGTAGAGAGGTGTTAATACCAATGGTAAAGGCAATAATTGACTCGATTGATATTGAGAATAAGAAAATCGTTGTAGATCCACCGGAAGGGTTATTAGATGTTGCGCTTTGATTTAATATCTATTTTCCCTGAATATCTTTCGCCATTGAAGTTATCACTACTTGGCAAGGCACAAGATAAGGGATTATTGGCAATAAACATTCACGATTTAAGAGATCAAACAACTGATGTGCATCACTCAGTTGATGACACCCCATATGGTGGCGGTGCTGGCATGGTTATGTCACCTGTGGCTTGGGGGGATGCAATTGATCAAATTAGTAGCGATGCAGATCAGATTGATCTAGTAATTTTGACTCCAGCTGGCAAGAAATTTAATCAAAAAATGGCATATGAATTTTCAAAAAGTAAGCAGATCATCTTTGCCTGTGGTCGCTATGAGGGAATTGATGCCAGAGTTGGAAAGTATTACATGCAGCAGAAAAACTATAAGGTGCATGAGGTTTCAATTGGTGATTATGTTTTAGGCGGTGGTGAGGTAGCGGCTATGGTAATTATCGAAGCAGTTGCAAGATTATTGCCTGGAGTTTTAGGCAATCCCGATTCATTAAAGGAAGAGTCACATTCAATTGCCGGTAATAAAGATGAGAGTTTGGTTGAGTATCCAAATTACACAAAACCAGCATCTTGGCGCGGTCTTGATGTTCCTGAGATATTGCTTTCTGGAAATCATGGCGAGATAGCAAAGTGGCGCAGATCTGAGGCTGAGCGTCGCACACGGGAATTAGAAGCGGAATAATTCCGACACGCCCCGTGTTGATTAGGTACATACCTAAGTTATAGGGGATTATCCGCCCAGTTGGGATATAAATCCCAAGTCAATGATTTAAGAATTTATAAGGAGGTGGATGATGGCAACCGATTATGACACCCCCCGAAAAACCGATGAAGAGTTACATGAAGAATCACTTGAAGAGTTAAAAGCTAGAAGAGCTGATGCTCAATCTGGACAGGTTGATATTGATGAAGCTGAGGCTGCTGAAAACTTAGAGCTACCAGGTGCTGATTTATCTGGTGAAGAGTTAGCGGTAAAGGTAGTACCGAAACAAGAGGATGAATTTACTTGTTCTAAATGCTTCTTAGTTAAACATATTAATCAGCGCGCTAAGGGCGAAGGTCCTAAAGCAGTTTGCAGAGATTGCGATTAATTAAGGCAATCTGTAAGTGCTTTTGCTTTTCTACTAGAAATTAACCAGTATGGCGTGGGATCAGCCTTGTCCTTTAGTTCAACTTTAACCCCAGTTTTAATCCAATAGCGGGTGGCATTAAATGCTGCTGGATCTGCAACTGGACCACGTATTTTTAGTAACTGTTTTTTATTTAACTCTTTTGCACTTTTAATATATTTCAACTCAATTTTAGCGTTACCAACATATAGCCAACCATTGATTACCACAATATCTAGCCTAGTTTTGTAATGGGCATAAATTAGAGCAGCAATAAATACTATGGTCACAGTTGAGGCAAAGAGAAAGTTAAATGGCGCCCAGAAGGTCAGAAAGATTGAGCCCACCATCACCCCTAAAAATGCCCAAAGTGATACCGGCCAACTAATTCGCTCTGCGAACTCTGTTTTTCGATTAGATCTAGCCATGGTAGTAAGGATACGCTTTGGTAATGAGTCGTATTGCCACAACCACTCCGCCAGATGATGCAGTTATGCCTAGTCGGCATTTAAAAGCACCTGCGGTTGGTTCACAAATCCCATCACACTTTGGTCACTGCTTTGGTTGTGGTGAACTTCACCAAACCGGATTACATCTAGTTGCAATTGCTGGTACTGGTTTAGATCTAACTGGGAAATTTACAGTTACTGAAAACCATCAAGGAGCTCCTGGTCTTGCTCATGGCGGTTTACTATCGCTGGCATTTGATGAAGCATTAGGAAAGTTAATGTGGTTGATTAGAACACCAGCTGTAACGGGAAGATTAGAGACTGACTTTTTACTCCCAGTTCCGATGGGAAGAACACTTTATATTGATGCCAGAATTACTGGACAGGCGGGTCGAAAAATTTATACTCAAGCAGAGGGTAGATTAGATTCACCAACAGGGGAGATTGCAGTGAAGGCTTCAGCATTATTTATTGCAGTACCTATGGAGCATTTTATTAAAAACTTAACTGCCCAATATAAAGATCATTTAGTTAAGCACCCAGAGTTAATGGCATTTGTCGATCCAGATTTTGATATCAACCCATGAAAGAAGTATTAATAAAAAGGCTAGATCCTGATATTCCGCTACCTTCATATGCAAAGGCAGGAGACGCCGGAGCTGATTTGTGTACTCGAATTGATCTAACGCTTAAACCAGGGGAGCGAGTTCTAGTACCTACTGGAATTAGCATTGCACTGCCTAATGGTTTTGTGGCATTAGTTCATCCAAGATCTGGATTAGCAATTAAACATGGTATTTCAATTGTTAATACCCCAGGTACTGTTGATGCTGGCTACCGGGGTGAACTACAGGTAATTTTAATTAATCATGATTTAAAAGAATCTATTTCATTTAAAAAAGGTGATCGAATTGCCCAATTAGTAATTCAGCAGGTTGAACGCGCAGAGTTTATTGAGGTGCAAGATCTACCCGGATCTGAACGATCAACTGGTGGGTTTGGATCAACTGGTACATGAGTTATCAAGGGCATAATGAAGATAAAGACAAGGTGGTATCTGCCCTAGGGGGCAAGCGAGGATTAATTGATTCTGGTTTACCTGCCTTATTTTTCTTAGTAGTTTTTAACATTTCAGATCAGGATTTAAATGCTGCACTTTGGGCAGCTCTTACACTTTCGGTAATTCTGACTGCACTTAGATTAATTAAACGCGAAACTATTCAACACGCATTCTCTGGTTTAGTTGGAGTTGCTATCTGCGCCTTGTTTTCTAGAAGAAGTGGAAATGCAGAAGATTTCTACCTACCAGGATTGTATATAAATGTGGGATACGCATTTTTATATGCATTTACTAATTTAATTAAATGGCCGATCTTGGGAATTATGTTAGGGCCAATCTTGGGTGAAAACTTTTTATGGCGAAAAGATCCAGCCAGGCTTAAGGCATACATAACCGCTGGTTGGCTATGGGTGGCAATGTTTTCAGTTAGATTAATTGTGCAGTACCCGCTTTATCAAAGTGGCAATGTAAACGCCCTTGGTACAGCAAGATTAGTAATGGGTTATCCATTATTTATTCTTACCGCTTGGGGTACATGGCAAGTATTAAAAAGAACACCAACTACTAAAGTTAATTAAATAAAGCAGGACTTTAATTTCTCTTCAGCCTTTTCCGAAGCTACAAACAACAATTCATCACCTGCGGCAAATACATCATGATCTTTAGGCGTAAGTACATGGCCATCTCTAACAATTGCTGCCAAGGAGGCATCCTCTGGTAGTTCAACCTCACTAACAGTCTTACCGCAACAGGCTGCAGTATCTGGCAAAGTTATCTCAACCAAATTTGCTTCACCTTTTCTAAATGAAAACAATCGCACAACATCGCCAACGCTTACCGCTTCTTCAACTAAAGCAGAGATAATTCTTGGTGTTGATACAGCAACATCTACGCCCCAAGCAGAATCAAACATCCACTCATTTTTTGGATGATTTACTCGAGCAACAACTCTTGGCACGCCATACTCGGTTTTACCTAATAATGAGGCAACTAGATTTACCTTGTCATCACCGGTTGCAGCAACTAAGACCTGACAGCCATCTAATTTAGCTACATCTAAGGCGGTAATTTCACAGGCATCTGCAAGTAACCACTCTGCATTTGGTACTGAATCCATCTTAAGTGCTTTTGGATCCTTATCAATTAATAATACGTGGTGGCCATTTTCTAGTAACTCTCGAGCGATAGCTCTACCTACATTTCCAGCTCCAGCAATTGCAATTCTCATTTTGAAACACCTGGCGACTTAGCTAATATTTTTTCAACCTTTGAAATTTCACTCTCACTAGCTAATACATGAACTAGATCGCCCTCTTGCAAGACTGTGTGCTCATCTGGCAATACCGCCTCACCTAAACGGGTGATAAATGCAACTCTTGCTTTAGTATTTTTCTCAATTAACAACACTGATTGACCAAACCAATCTTTTTGTGGATGGACCTCAATTAGTGAAATTGTGCCAGTGGCATCGCGCCACTCTGATTTTGTGCCATCTGGAGTTAGGCGACGCATAATCTGATCAGTTGTCCAAAGTACGGTTGCAACAGTTGGAATTCCAAGGCGCTGGTAAATCTCAGCTCTACCTGGATCATAAATTCTGGCCACAACATTTTTTACACCAAAATTCTCTCTTGCAACTCTGGCCGCTAAAATATTTGAGTTATCACCATTTGATACTGCTGCAAATGCATCAGCTTTCTCAATACCTGCTTCAAGTAGAGTATCTCTATCAAATCCAACTCCAGCGATAGTGCGACCATTAAAGTCAGCACCTAATCGGCGAAAGGCCTCACGATTTTGATCAATCACCGCAACTGTATGTCCAGCTTTTTCCAGATCCACAGCCAGTGTAGATCCGACGCGACCGCATCCCATGATTACTACATGCACAAAGCACAACTTACACCCATAGGCTCACTCCTATGGAATTGAACGCTCAAGAGCGGTTAAAAGTAGGAGAGGTTATTGAGGTCGAAATCGGACCGGTAGCACATGGCGGCCACTTCGTAGCAAGACATAACAATCAGGTTATTTTTGTTCGCCATGGCATAACTGGAGAGAAAGCAAAAATCAAAATCACCGCAGTCAACTCAAAGATTGCGCACGCTGATGTAACAGAAGTTTTATCTGCATCGCAAAGCAGAGTAAGTGCTCCATGTGAGTATGCCGGTAAGTGTGGCGGATGCGATTTTCAACATATTCAAATTGATCAACAACGAGAGTTCAAAGCTGCCATAATCAAAGAGCAGTTCTTAAGAATTGGCAAAATTGATTTAGAACAACTTGGATTTAATTTAACGGTAGCGGCGGTAGAGCCTGTCGCTGGTCTACATTGGCGAACTCGAATGGATTTTGCGGTGTCACCATCTGGGCATATTGGTTTTTTTGGCGCTCGCAGTAATGAGGTAGTCGAGATAAATGACTGTTTAATTGCAGATGAAAGAATGAATGTTGGTGATTTAGCAAAGCGAAGTTGGAAATCTGATGCTCGGGTTGAGGTTGCAGTTTCAAGCACAAATGAAGTGTCAGTTGTTAGATCTGGAAGAAGCATAAGTGGACCAACTCAATTAGTAGAACAAGTTGGTGGTAGCTCATTAAAAATTTCACCAACAGCTTTTTGGCAAAGTCATAGATTGGCGCCAACTACCTTAGTAAAGGCTGCTATCTCGCAATTAGGAATAAAAAAATCTGACCATATCTGTGATTTATACTCTGGCGTTGGTTTGTTTGCAGCAGCAATTTTGAATGAAATTGGCGATCAGGGGTTTGTTACATTAATTGAAAGCGATAAAACTGCTGTTGCTGATGCAAGAAGAATATTTGCAAATAAGACCAACGTTAAAATATTACAAGGATTAGTTGCGCAACAATTGCCAATAGTTAAGCGAGCAGATTTAATTTTATTGGATCCTCCTAGAACTGGAGCAGGCGAGAGTGTTATAAAGCAAATTGTTAAATTTAGGCCGCGCAAGATTATTTATGTTGCCTGTGATCCAGCAGCGTTGGCTAGAGATTCAAAAACGTTGTTGGATTTAGGTTATAAGTTGGATCACATATCAGGCTATGATCTTTTCCCGATGACTCAGCACATCGAGTGCGTGGCTGGATTTTCGCCAGCAAATGGCTAGGATTAGCAAGTTAGCAATTAGAAAGTAGGTGTGGGGCTTTGAGTAAGGACTCATTTAAGACCAAAACCACACTCGAAGTTGCTGGTAAAACTTACGAAATCTTCGACATTACAGGTTTTAAACAAGCCAAAGATTTACCTTTTAGTTTAAAAGTATTACTTGAAAACTTACTTCGCACCGAGGACGGTGCGAATATCACAGCCGCACAAATTGAAAAATTAGCTGCGTGGGATCCTTCTACTGAACCTGATACTGAGATTCAATTTACGCCAGCTCGAGTTATTATGCAGGATTTTACGGGTGTGCCTTGTATTGTGGATCTAGCAACAATGCGTGAGGCAATTGCAGATCTTGGTGGAGATCCAGCAAAGGTAAATCCACTTTCTCCTGCTGAATTAGTTATTGACCACTCAGTAATTGCAGATTTATTTGGTACTAAGGATTCATTTGAACAAAATGTAGATATTGAATACCAGCGAAATAAAGAGCGGTATAGATTTTTAAGATGGGGACAAACTGCATTTGATGAGTTCAAGGTAGTACCTCCTGGAACTGGAATCGTTCATCAAGTAAATATTGAATACTTGGCTAGAGTTGTAATGAGTCGAGTCGTCGACGGAAAACTTAGGGCATACCCAGACACGGTGGTTGGAACTGACTCTCACACCACAATGGTTAACGGTTTAGGAGTTCTTGGTTGGGGAGTTGGCGGCATTGAGGCTGAGGCTGCACTGCTTGGTCAGCCGGTTTCGATGTTAATTCCAAAAGTAGTCGGATTTAAGTTAAATGGGCAGTTACCAGTTGGCACAACTGCAACTGACTTAGTTTTAACAATTACTCAGATGTTGCGCAAACATGGTGTAGTTGGAAAGTTTGTTGAATTTTATGGACCCGGAGTTAGCGCACTTCCGATGGCAAATCGGGCAACAATTGGAAATATGTCTCCAGAGTATGGATCGACCTGTGCAATTTTCCCAATTGATGAAGAAACTATTAAGTATCTAAAGTTTACTGGTAGAAATAATGAGCAGATTGAATTAGTTGAAAAGTATGCAAAAGTAAATGGACTTTGGCATGATCCAAAAGCTTCACCTAGATTCTCTGAAAAGTTAGAACTAGATTTGGCAACAGTTGTGCCATCAATTGCTGGTCCAAAGCGGCCTCAAGATAAAATTTCACTAAGCGAAGCAAAGGTTTCTTACGAGAAGGTTTTACCAACCTACTTCACTGATAAAACAAACAAATCAAAAATTGCTGTAAATGTAAACGGTAAGGCAACTACCGTTACTAATGGAGATGTTGTAATTGCCTCGATTACTTCATGTACTAACACTTCCAATCCATCAGTAATGATCGGTGCAGCCTTACTTGCAAAGAAAGCTGTAGAGAAGGGTTTAATCAGTAAGCCATGGGTTAAAACCACCCTTGCCCCTGGATCTAAAGTAGTTACGGATTACTATGATCGCTCTGGCTTAACTCCCTATATGGAAAAGTTAGGTTTTAATCTTGTTGGGTATGGCTGTGTTACCTGTATTGGAAATTCGGGCCCACTTCCAATTGAAATCAGTAAAGCAATAAACGAGAATGACTTAGCAGTTTCTGCTGTTTTATCTGGAAATCGCAATTTTGAAGGCAGAATATCACCAGATGTAAAAATGAATTACTTAGCATCACCGCCATTAGTTGTTGCCTACGCTTTAACAGGAACTATGGATCATGATTTTGAAAAGGATCCAATTGGTAATGGATCTGATGGAAAAGCTGTTTACCTTAAGGATATTTGGCCAACTACTGAGGAAATAGATCAAGTAATTAGCACATCGATTTCATCTGAAATGTTTACAAAGGATTACGCCTCAGTTTTTGAAGGTGATAAGCGCTGGAAGTCATTAGATACTCCAACTGGAAATACCTTTGAGTGGGATAAGAAATCAACTTATGTTAGAAAACCACCATACTTTGATGGAATGCCAAAACAACCTAAAGCTGTTACTGATATTAAGGGTGCAAGAGTCCTTGCAGTTCTGGGTGATTCGGTTACAACTGACCACATTTCACCAGCCGGAAATATCAAAGCTGACTCACCAGCGGGTAAGTATTTAGCAGAAAATGGAATTGATAAGGCAGATTTTAACTCTTATGGATCTCGGCGAGGAAATCATGAAGTAATGATCCGGGGTACATTTGCAAATATTCGGCTAAAGAATTTGCTACTTAATGGAGTTGAAGGCGGATTTACTAGGAACTTTTTAGCAAATGGTGAGCAGACAACAATTTATGAAGCTTCTCAGGCATATATAAATGCTGCAATCCCATTAGTTATTTTGGCAGGAAAAGAGTACGGATCTGGTTCATCTAGAGATTGGGCTGCTAAGGGAACAGCATTACTTGGCGTAAGAGCGGTAATCGCTGAATCTTTTGAAAGAATTCACAGATCAAATTTAATTGGAATGGGAGTATTACCGCTTCAATTTAAAGATGGTCAAAGTGCAGCAACACTTGGATTAGATGGAAGTGAAGAATTTACGATTACAGGGGTTGAAGAGCTAAACAAAGGTGTAACACCTAAAGAGGTAACAGTTACTGCAGGGGATAAAACATTTAAAGCGAATTTACGCATCGATACCCCAGGTGAGGCAGATTACTATCGTCATGGGGGCATCATGCAGTATGTATTGCGCTCATTACTTAATAAGTGATCGAAAAACCTAGCCAAAACCTTTAAACTAAACCAATGCTAGACAATATTAAGTCACCTGAAGATCTAAAAGCTCTTTCCTATAATCAACTTGAAGATCTTTCTGGTGAGATTAGAAAGTATCTTATTGAGCAAGTTTCTAAATCCGGTGGGCACTTAGGTCCAAACCTAGGGGTTGTGGAACTAACAATTGCAATTCATAGAGTATTTGAGTCACCCAAAGATGTAGTCGTATTTGATACCGGACATCAAAGTTATGTTCATAAGTTATTAACTGGTAGATCCCTAGGATTCAATAAGTTACGTCAGCGCGGTGGCGTTGCTGGCTATCCAAATAGGCAAGAGAGCGAGCATGATGTTGTTGAGAACTCTCATGCATCAACTGCACTTTCTTGGAGCGATGGCATAGCTAAAGGTTTTTCGCTTACAAACCAAAAAGATAGAACTGTCGTATGCGTTGTCGGTGATGGTGCACTTACTGGCGGAATGAGCTGGGAGGCATTAAATAATATTGCTGCAAGTAAGAATGAGAAATTAGTAATTATTGTAAATGACAATGAAAGATCATATTCGCCAACAATTGGGGGAGTTGCAACCTATTTATCAACACTTAGAGCTACAAGTGGATATGAAAGATTTTTGGATTGGGGTAAAGGCGTACTTGAAAAAACACCTGTTGTAGGACAACCAATTTATGAAACTTTACATGGTGTTAAAAAAGGAATAAAAGATATTGTTGCGCCTCAAGGAATGTTTGAAGATCTAGGGCTTAAATACTTTGGTCCAGTTGATGGTCATAACATTGAAGCAGTGGAAAAAGCATTAAAAATTGCGAAAGATTATGATGCGCCAGTTTTAGTCCATGTGATTACGGAGAAGGGCAAGGGATATGCCCCTGCTATCCAAGATGAAGCAGAGAAATTTCATGCAGTTGGCGTTGTTGATCCTGAAACCGGAGTTCCATTAGCTAAAGGTGGAAAAAGTTGGACAAGTGTTTTTTCAGATGAATTAGTTAAGATTGGTTCAGAACGCAAAGATGTTGTAGCACTTACTGCAGCAATGATGGGGCCTACAGGTTTAGATAAGTTCCAAAAGAGTTTTCCAGATCGAACCTTTGATGTTGGTATTGCCGAACAACATGCTACGACTGCTGCTGCCGGTATGGCTTATACTGGCTTACATCCAGTATTTGCTGTTTACTCCACATTTTTAAATAGAGCATTCGATCAACTACTTCTTGATGTCGCATTACATAAAGCAGGCGTAACATTTGTTTTGGATAGAGCTGGAATTACTGGCGATGATGGACCATCACATAATGGAATTTGGGATTTAGCCCTTACTGGAATAGTTCCTACTCTTCATGTTGCAGCACCACGTGATGGCCAGCAACTTCGTGAAACCTTGCGAGAGGCCCTAGATATCTCAGATGCACCATCATTAATTAGATTTCCAAAGGGTGTAGTAAATCCAGATATTCCAGCTTTTGAGCGGCGCGATGGTGTTGATGTTTTGTATAGAGGAGAAAGTGCTGACATTTTATTGGTAAGTATTGGCGCATTTGCAGCAATTGCAGTTGAGGCAGCTGGCCAGGCATACCGCGAAGGTGTTGGAGTTACAGTTATTGATCCAAGATGGGTTAAGCCTCTTCCAGAATCCTTAGTAACTATGGCTCAACGGTATAAGAGTGTTGTTGTATTAGAAGATGGAATTAAACATGGAGGCATCGCTAGCACAATCTCAGAGCTATTTAGAGAATTCCAACTTAATGTGCCAGTTCATTCAATTGGTGTGCCATTAACATTTCTTGAACATGCAAAGCGCAATGAGATATTAGAAGATCTTGGAATTACAGTTCAGAATATAACTAGATCACTAGTTGCCTGGAGCAGCAGTGATTTTGGTGTTGATATTAAGGAAGAGATGCAACACCCTTTGGATGAAAACGAGTACCGCAAACCGCTTCGCTAATTCCCTCACGGTCTAAGTACGGAAGAATTCCGCCAAGGTGCATTGGCCATCCAGAACCTAGCAACATACAGATATCAATCTCTTGTGGTGTAGCAATTACACCTTCATCAAGCATCATTTTTGCCTCAGTTGCAATTGCTTCTAAAGCTCTACGTCTTACCTGTTCAGATGTAGATGCTTTGCTTCCTTTTTCAAGTAGCGAAACTGCTGCTGGATTAACAGTATTAAGACCATCAGCACCCTTTATGTAAAATGTTTTTACACCTTCTTTAACAAACCGCTGCATAGTTGGTGAAATCTTGTAGCGAGGACCCAAATTCTTATTTAAAGTTTCAGCAACATGTAATGCAACACCAGGGCCGACCAGGCCTAGTAACTCTAAGGAAGACATTGGAAAACCAAGTGGCGTCATAGCAGCATCTGCTACCTCATAAGGTGTTCCCTCATCAATTGCATCTGTTACTTCACCCATAAATCTTGTTAATAGGCGATTAACTACAAAAGCTGGTGCATCCTTAACAATTACCATTGTCTTTTTCAATTCTTTTCCGACATTGATAGCAGTTGCAACCGTTGCATCATCAGTCTTTGTAGTGCGTGCCACCTCAAGCAAAGGCATAATTGCAACTGGATTAAAGAAGTGAAATCCAACTACTCGTTCTGGATTTTTTAATCCCTCACTCATTGCTTCAACTGAGAGCGATGAGGTGTTTGTGGCCAAAATACACTCTGGAGTGACTATGGCTTCTAAATCTTTAAACAGTTTTTGCTTTAATGATAACTCTTCAAATATCGCTTCAATTACGAAATCAGCATTTGCAAAAACTGCTTGATTGGTAGAACCTGAGATATTTCCAAGTAATCGAGTAGCAGCTTCTGAAGATAATCTCTTCTTATCTACTAGCTTTTGGATTTCATTTTTAATCCAAGCGATTCCCTTATCAACCCGCTCTTGATCAAGATCTGTAATGACAACTGGAACCTTTAAGTTTCTGAGCATAAGCAATGCAAGTTGAGATGCCATTAATCCGGCACCGACTACTCCAACCTTTGTAATTTTTCGAGCCAGTGCTGGCTTAGGAGCTCCTTCAACCTTCTTGCGCTTCTTTTGAATCAGATTAAATGAATAAAGAGATGCTCTAAGTGGATCGCTCATAACTAAATCAGCAAGTACCTTAGTTTCAGCAGCAAAACCATCTCGAACAGTATTTTTTTGTGAAGCTTTAATTAATTCAAGTGCAGCAAGCGGGGAGGCAATTTCAGCCCCATTATATTTTTTAGCAACTGCAGCTTTGCCAGTTGCAATCGCTTTTTCATATGCACCAGAGTCATTACTAAAATCTTTTCTTTCGATCTTCTTTTTACCGCTTAATATGTCTGCAGCAAACTTAACTGATTTTTCAAGAAAATCTGCAGGCTCATAGACGGCATCTACTACTCCAAGTGAGAGTGCATCTTTAGATTTCATCATAGTGTTATTGTTTAACGCATTTGAGATAATTACTTGAACAGCATTTTCTGGTCCAATAATTTTTGGAAGTAATGTTGCACCGCCCCAGCCTGGAACTAGACCTAAAAAGCATTCAGGCAATCCAGTAAAAGCAGTAGAAGCAAGTGTTCGGTAGTGGCAGTTAAGTCCAACCTCAAGGCCTCCACCAAGTGCTAATCCATTTATAAATGCAAAGGTTGGTTTTTTACTCTCATGCAATTTTAGAAAAACATCATGTCCTAAATCGCCAATGGCAATTGCCTGGGACTTATCTGTTAGAAACCCCATTGCAGAAAGATCTGCGCCAGCTGCAAAAATAAATGGTTTTCCAGTTACTGCAATTGCAACCGCATTTGATTTCGTCGCTTCATCAATAGCCGATGACAGGGATTGTAATGAAGCTGTGCCAAAGGTATTTGGTCGTGTGTGATCAGATCCATTATCTAACGTAATTAAAGCTAACTCACCATTGTGACCAAATGGTGTTAATGAAACCATACGCAAGATGGCGTTTGTTACAACCTCATCCGGAGCACCTACCATTGTTGCTTCAGTCATTATTTACCACCTGTGTAGTTAGGGTTTTCCCAAATTATTGTGCCGCCCATGCCAAGACCAATACACATCGTTGTGATTCCATATCGAACTTCTGGGTGATCTTTAAATCCATTTGCAAGGTTAAGAATTAATCTAACACCTGATGAGGCTAATGGGTGACCAACAGCTATTGCACCACCATAGATATTTACACGTTTATCATCATCGGCTATACCAAAATGGTCTAAGAAAGATAAAACTTGAATTGCAAAAGCTTCATTAACTTCAAACAATCCAATATCTGAAATATCCAAACCAGCTTTTTTTAGCGCTTTAATAGTGCTAGGTACTGGTCCATATCCCATAATCTCTGGCTCAACACCTGCAAATGCAAATGAAACCATTCTTGCTTTAATCGGCAGATTTAATTCTTTTGCCTTACTTTCTGATGCCAAAATTGCAGCTGTTGCACCATCATTTAATCCAGCAGCATTACCAGCTGTTACTCGGCCAGCTGGGCGAAATGGTGTTTTTAGAGCACCTAATGCTTCAAGGGTTGTTTGAGGTCTTGGTGGTTCATCTACAGTTGCCACACCCCAACCCAATTCAACAGTTCTAGTTGCTACTGGAATCAAATCAGGTTGAATTTTATTTGCACTATATGCAGCAGCAGTTTTTTGCTGTGAGGCTAAGGCATATTTATCAGCGCGTTCTTTAGTTAAGTGTGGGAATTTGTCATGTAGTCGCTCTGCAGTTGCTCCCATTTGTAACGCATCTGTGTCAACAATTTTTTCAGCTAAATACCTTGGGTTTGGATCCATTCCATCACCCATCGGATGATTTCCCATGTGTTCTACTCCGCCAGCAATTGCTAAATCATATGCACCCATATTTATGCCACCAGCAATTGTGGTTACGGCAGTTAATGCTCCTGCACACCATCGATCAATTGAATATCCTGGAACTGTATTTGGAATGCCAGATAAAATTGAAACTGAGCGACCAATATTCATTCCTTGGTCTCCGGTCTGCGTAGCGGCAGCAATTGCAACATCATCAATTTGATCTAATGGAATATTTGGGTTTCGCTCTAGTAAACCGCGAATACAACGAACCATAATGTCATCTGCTCTAGTTTGGGCATATAAAGATCCAGCCTTGCCAAATGGTGTTCGAACTGCATCAACTAGTACAACATTGGTTTTTGCGGTAGCACTCTTACTCATCTTGGGCCCCTTAGCTCATTCAACCTCACTATAGGGTTAGGTTACTCGCCAGTAGCGAAATTGGGTAGTGGGCACCCTGGCTTATCAGGTTTAGAGATCAGGTGCTGAAACTGAATTAACACTCCAGCACATTCTGATTGATCACCACTTGGGTAAAGGTTTTTACTCTAACTCCTTGGTGCTGGCTTCAGGTGAATCACCTTCGTCAGGTTCTGCAATTACCAATGGCTCCATTTGAGCTATAGCTATTTCCATCGGAGACAGAACTTGTTCAATTTGCCAACTTCTAGCTCCAGATTTAACCAACTCACTCTTAATAAACTCTTGATAATCACTAATATTTTTTGGCGGCTCCTGCCAACATACCTTTCTTATAAATTCAGGTGTAATTAGGTTTTCAACTGGAATTTTCAATTGTGCTGCAAGATCTGCTAATAAAGCTCTTGCATGAGTTAGTCGAGCATAGCCAAGCGGATTTTTCTCTTTCCAAACTCTAATCGGTGGCAAGTTCTGAGAAACAACCTTGTATTCCGGCTGATCATCTGTGGGTGTAGAAAGCGAATTAGTTAAAGTTTTAAGCCACCGACTAAATGGTGGTGCATCTAATTTAGTTCGCCACCCAATAATTTTTGCAACCTCTTCGAGGTTATTTGGGCGGCGCAGAGCCAACTCAACAATGGCTTCATCGCCAAGGATTCGCCCTGGTGCAATATCTAATTCGGCGGCCAACTCATTTCTAGATAGCCATAAATCTCGCACAGTTGTTAGGGTTAATCGATCTCTTACCTTGTGCATACCTGAAGTCCTTCGCCAGCGATCTGGTTTTGGTGCATCGGTAAATTTATAATTGCTATAACTGGATAAAATTGATGAAAAGTCTTGCTTAGCCCAGGCGAGTTTATTCTGATCAACTAATAATTTTTCAACCCCATCTTTAATATCTAAGAGGATATCTACATCAAGTGCTGCGTAAGTTAACCACTCTGCCTTTAGTGGCCTAATTGACCAATCAACAGCAGAATGCTCTTTGGCTAACTGAATTTCTAACAAGCTTTCAGCAAGTGGGCCTAGCCCTACTCGATCACAACCTGCAATTCGGGCGCCAAGCTCAGTATCAAATAATAAATTTGGTTTTAACCCCACGCCGATTAAGCACGGCAGATCCTGAGTGCTTGCATGTATTACCCATTCATACTTTGAAAAATTGATATTAAATTCATTCCACAATCTTGAATTTGCTAACGGAATTGGATCAATCAGGTGTAACCCGCCACCTCTGCGAAAGATCTGTATTAAGTAAGCTCTTTGACTGTAGCGATAGCCAGATGCTCTTTCGGCATCGATAGCAATATCTCCACTACCTTTTGATAACGTTGAAATAGTTTTCTCAAAATCACTTTCAGTTTCAACCAGTTGGGGCATGCCATTTCTAGGCGTTAATAGTGGAGTTGCCATCAATGATTAAATTTTACGAGAAATTGAAGCTACACCTTCAGGTATTGGCTCTAAGCCTGCTGTCATACCTAATAGTTCTAACCACGCATGCAGATTGTTAACTAATTGTGATTCATTTGTCGGTGTCCAAGATGCTCTAATCTCTATTTCAGAGTCTTCCTCTTTGTTTTCGAGATCTCCAAATGATGCACTAGCAACTCTCGTTACTGTGCCACTGGCAGCAATGTAATCACAATTATGTTTCTTTAAGGATTCCATTAGCCAAGCCCAACCAATTTCGGGAAGTAATGGATCTGAAGCCATCTCTAAATCAATTGCTGCTCTAGTAAATGTCACAAATCGCCACTGACCAGACCAGCCTTCTTGACCATCTGGGTCATGTAACAAAACTAATCTACCGGTCGCTGCATCTTCTAAGACATCAGCAGTTAAAGCTAATGCATGAGGTGCAAGTTTTTGTGGAGCAGGAACAACTTCTAAAAGTATTTCAGCTCTTGGCTTTAACGCCAAAATTGGCGCAACTAATTGCTCAAAGTTTGGCTTCACTACCTAAGGATAAATTGATTAGTTGATAACTAAGCGAAGGCGCGAGGGAGGTAAGTAAAGTAATCAGATTTTGCTAGTACTATTACCCGAATGGCCACTTTGTTAGCACTATTATCCTCAATTCTATGGGGAGCTGCAGATTTTTTTGGCGGAAAATTATCTAAGAGATATCAAGCTTTGGCTGTAACCGCAGTTTCGCAAGCATTTGGATTAATAACTGGAATTTTAATTATTATTGTGGGCTCTTCCTGGCTCAATCCAACTATAGGTTGGGATAACTACTTTATATCGGGTGTACTTGCCGGACTTTTTGGATTTGTCGGTTTGATTGCATTCTATTCTGGATTAGCAACTGGTCGTATGGGTGTAGTTTCACCGATTGCAGCATTAAGTGTGCTTATTCCATTAACAATTGCATTTATCACTGGCGAAAAACCTAATTCAACTCAAATTGTTGGAATGAGTATTGCATTACTTGGAGCAGTTTGTGCAAGTGGACCAGAGGTTAAGGGTGGAGTGGCACTCAAACCAGTAGTACTGGCGGTAGTTGCAGCAGTTGGATTTGGTTTAGCAGTTACTTTTATTGCAAAAGGATCAAGCTCTAGTGCAATTATGACGATGACAACGATGCGCTTTACTACATTTATCATCGCGATATTTTTATTTATCAAGTATCGAACATTTGGTGGCTTTACTAAAAAGGATATCCCTTTATTGATTGGAATAGGTGCTGCAGATTTTATTGCCAACTTATTACTTGGAGTAGCAACTACAAAGGGTCTAGTTTCACTTGCAGTCGTATTAGGTTCATTGTTTCCAATCGTTACTGCATTACTAGCATTTAAACTATTACATGAAAGATTGCATAAAGTTCAATACCTAGGTATTACTTTTGCAATTATTGGCGTTGCTGTAATCTCATTAGGATAACTTTTCGTAATAGCGAAACTCATAATCTTTTTTTGTTTCATTTCTAACTAATCTAAAATCTTTAGTTAATTCATCAATATCAACTTTATTCTCACCCTTTTTGTTAAGACTTACCGTTAGGTATAGATAATCAACTAGTGATTGACTAATCATTTCAAGTAGTAATTTTGGCCCTGCCTCAACTAATAGCTTTATAGGTAACTCGCTAGAACTTTCGAACTTACCTCCAACCTCTTCTAATAACTGCTTTGGAGTTAATTGAAACTGCTTTGCCAATTGATTTTTCGGCTGTAACTTAACTTTAGAGTGAGTCAGAATATATAGGGGAATAGGGGTACGTTTATAGGGCTCCCGCCTTGCAGTATTGCCACCAATTAGGATCAGGTCTGATTCAGCTCTTAGCTGGTGAAATCGCTGCCGATCTTCATCGTTAGATAAGCCGATAGAGGAGCCATTGACTGTGGTTGCACCATCTATACCCACAATTAGGTTGGCGCTAACTACCACTTGCTTCATAGGTTAAGGCTACTGACTGTCAGTGGGTAGGGCTAACCTTTTATTATGATAATAAATTGTGATAGTTGCATAATGCGCAATATTGCTTGCAATGATTGCGTTGTCTCCGTACTACTTAACATAAAGCCATTACCTGGCAAAAATGCAGAGTTTTCTGACCAAGATGAAGTGGCGATAAATCACCTAGCCACAGCTGGGTTGGTTCCACCCCTTCGCTATCAACGAGACCGAGTTAGTGATCAAAAACTCAGAAAACTAGGGTAAATCCAAATAAAAAAGGGAAAATTTAGATAATTCTCAGCACATTACGCATGGGTTGGGTTGAGTTACTTAGGAGCAAGTGGTTAACCTTTCCAAATGAGAACTCAGTTCCGAGTGTTTTTGGCGTTACTAGTTGCCACAGGAGTTCTATTTCCAATACCTGCAAATGCAGCACCATCGCTGCTTGAAGTTCAGGCAAGGGTAAGAGATCTTGAGGAACAGGCCACGACTGCGGCTGAAGGTGCTCAAGAAGCCAAAGTTCAATTATCGAAATTAACAAAAACACTGGACTCGGTACAGCAGAAGGCTAGCCAGCAAGGTGAATCAGTTAAACAGATGAATAAGGTTATTGGTGCGATTGCCGCTGATCAGTATAAAGCCGGACCCTTAAGTCAATCATTAGAGCTTTTATTTTCTACTGACCCACAATTGTATTTATCCTCTGCTGGCTCCCTTGAAGCCATTACTCGAAAGAAAACTGAGGATTTAAAGAAATTTTCAGTTGCAACACAAAGATTAAATGCCACCACCTTTACCGTCAGCGATAAATTAGCTTTAGTTAAAGCCGCTGAGGCTAAGTTCAAAAGACAACTTGCGCTTGCTAATTCAAAATTAGATGAAGCAGAAAAACTGTTAGCCAAATTAACTGCTGCAGAACGAGAACGCTTAGCAAAGCTTAATGCAGATCAGGAAAACACCGATCTAAGAAACTCTCGTGCAGAAAGTGGTAAGTATGCTGGGGTATCTGGTAGATCGGGCATAGCAATCAAGTATGCGCTCGAACAACTTGGCGATAAATATGTCTTTGGAGCAGCAGGAATGACAACTTGGGATTGCTCTGGCTTAACTATGCGGGCTTTTAAAGCAGCTGGCGTATCTTTACCGCATTCTTCAAGAGCGCAGTATCGATATGGAAAAGCTATTCCAAAGAATCAATTACAACCAGGAGATCTAATATTTTTTGGAAAACCAATTTCTCATGTGGCAATATATTTAGGTCCTGATCGAATGCTGCACGCGCCCCGTAAGGGAAGTCAGGTAAAGATTGCAAATATGAATATGGGCAGGAAGCCGTATATCGGAGCACGCCGTTTATAGCCAAGAAAAAATACTTTTAGTAACAAATGATTTAGGGCCAAGAGCGGGTGGCATTGAAACATTTATTCTAGGCTTGATTGAGGGTCTACCAAAAAACTCTCTAACTGTTTACACCTCTACTCAACCAGGATTTAAAGAGTTTGATCAGCAATTACTTGATAAATACGGCGTAATAGTAATTAGAGATCGTGCAAAAGTATTACTGCCAACTCCACGCATCAATAAAAGAGCTGCGAGGATCCTTAAAGAAAACAACATAAGTAGAGTTTGGTTTGGCGCAGCAGCGCCATTAGCGCTAATGGCAAATGGTTTGCGCCTAGCTGGTGCTAAACATATTGTTGCATTAACTCATGGTCATGAACTTTGGTGGGCTAAGATATTTTTATTTAAGAATTTAATGAGAAAAATAGTTAATGATGTTGACTATTTAGGATACTTAGGTAATTACACAAAAAGTGTGCTAACTAAAATTGGTGATCAAAGTAAATTTATCCAAATAGCACCCGGTATTGATACTTCCTACTTCACGCCCCGAGCAATTAATAAAGAGCTTGTTTTAAAACATAGGCTAGAAGGAAGAAGGGTTGTAGTTTGTGTTGGCCGACTAGTTCATCGCAAGGGTCAGGATCAACTCATTGAAGCTATGCCTGAAGTTTTAATGAAATTTCCAGATGCTGTACTGCTTTTTGTTGGAGATGGTCCAATTAAAGGAATGTTGAAAAATTCTGCAAGACAACTGGGCGTAAGTAATCACATTGCATTTGCCGGCAAGGTTTCACACAGCTCTTTACCGGATTACATCTGTCTTGGTGAAGTGTTTGCTATGCCTGTGAGATCAAGATTTTTTGGATTAGAAGTTGAAGGACTTGGAATTGTCTACCTTGAGGCAAGTGCTTGTGGGCTGCCGGTAATAGCTGGAAATTCAGGCGGAGCACCCGATGCGGTGGTTCCAAATGTAACTGGCTTAGTAGTAAATGGCACCAATAAGAGTGAAATTGCAGATGCAATATGTCGATTACTTAAAGATCCAGTAGCTGCTAAACAAATGGGACAAGCCGGTCGGGGATGGGTCATTGAGAACTGGAAAAATTCTAACTGGTCTAATAAATTTAATGAATTACTTTTTAGGAATTAAATTCTCAGAGATAGCAATACTAACTGCCTGAGCCCTGTTTGAAGCACCAAGCTTTCTATAGATCGAAGCAAGATGAGTTTTAATAGTTGCCTCTGTTAAGAAAAGTACGCTGCCGAGTGCTGCGGCTGTAGTGCCAGATGGCAAAAGTGAAAGCACCTCTATTTCACGTTCAGTTAGCTGAAAATCTTTTTTCGGGCTTTGCGCTTTAAACTCACCCACTTTTACAAAATTTTGATCACTACTTGATATCGATTGAATAACTTCAATCAAATTTTCTATTGGGGCACCTTTTGTAACATACGCACAAGCACCTGCTGCTTTTGCAGAATTTAGCGTTTCAAGATCATCTTGAATTGTTAATACAATAAATTTACAATCAACTTTTGCTGAAATTGATGTTCTAATCAGATCAATTCCGCTATTTGCACCTAAGTTAACATCAACAATACATACCTGAGGTTTAGTGGAGTTAATTACTGCCAAGCCTTCAGCAACTGATGCGGCTTCACCCACAACTTTAAAACCGCTGGCAGAAAGTGCATTGATAAGCCCACTTCTTATAAGTGGATGATCATCAACTAAAACAATGTTCACTAGCTCAAGGTAATTTCAACTTTTGTTCCTGATAATTCTGAAGTTATATCTATCTTGGCATCTATTAGTTCTAATCGTTCCTTAACCCCAGTAAGACCGTATGAGTCATCCTTGTTGGTTAGGCCACCTAAGCCATTATCTTTTATAACTATTTTTCCTGGCATTAAATCTATTTGGATTAGATCACAATTAGAGTGGCGCTTTGCGTTGATTATCAACTCTCTGATTACTCGAATAATCTCAAATTTACTTGAAGAATCTATATCTATTTGGCCATTGACCTCTAGAGTAATTGATGAGTTGAATAAAACAGTCTCAGCCTGTTCGGTAATAATCTGATTACTGCTTTTGCTTGACTCATGACGTAGCTCAAAAATTTCATCTCTAACCTGATTAATCAACCCGCTCAATGAAAAGCGGATATCGCGAATGACTCTACGGTTTTTGTTATCTAAAGTTGGATCGCCAACTAATTGATCTAGTTGATAACCAACTGATGCTAACTCTTGCGCCAATCCATCATGAAGCTCTCGGGCTAGCCGAGATCGTTCAGAATTAGGCGAAGAGTTCATCAATCTCGCGAGCAAACTGCTGCGAAACTACATGTCGCTTTACCGAAAGCTTAGCTGTTAACTGTCCTCCAGGAATTGTGAAATCAACTGGAAGAATTGTGAATTTTCTAATTGATTCAGCGCGGCTGACAGCCTTATTTGTTTCATCAACTGCAGTTTGAATTACATCAATTAAGGTTGGGTCTTTAGCTAGCTCTGCAATGCTTGCATTTTCTTTCTTATTTGCCACAGCCCATGGCTTAATTGAATCTGGATCAATAGTAATTAAGGCAGCAATAAATGGTTTGTTGTCACCTACGACCATACACTGGCTAATAAGTGGATGAGAGCGAAGTCGATCTTCTAGAACCGCAGGGGCAACGTTCTTACCACCAGCAGTAACAATTAGCTCTTTCTTTCTACCAGTAATTGATAAGTAACCTTCATCATCTAACTGACCTAAGTCACCTGATTTAAAGAATCCATCAGAGGTAAAAACTTCAGCATTTGCAGCATCATTTTGCCAGTACCCATTCATAACAATTGGGCCCTTGATTAATACTTCACCATCTTCAGCAATTTTTACTGTTGTACCTGGAATTGGCTTACCAACTGATCCAACTTTATGTGACCTAGTAAGGTTTAATGTTGCACCTGCAGTTGTCTCAGTAAGTCCATAGCCTTCTAAAACTCTAACGCCAGCACCACGATAGAAGTGTCCTAGTCGAGAGCCTAGTGGGGCACCTCCAGAGATAGCAGCTTCAACTCTGCCACCAAGACCGGTACGAATCTTTGAGTAAACCAACTTATCAAATAATCCGTGCTGTAATTTGAGTAGCGGTGAAAACTTTTTGCTATCAAGTGACTGGCTGTAAGCAATTGCAACCTCTGCTGCTTTGTGAAATATCTTTCCTTTACCAGCAGCTTGAGCTTTTGCCTCAGCTCCGTTGTAGATCTTTTCAAATATACGGGGTACTGCCAAAACAAATGTTGGCTTAAACGAAGCAAGATCTGCTGGCAATTTTGTTAGATCACTGCAGTGAGCAAGATGTAATCCAGCAGTAATTGAACCAATTTGCACCATTCGACCAAAAACGTGAGCGACTGGTAAAAATAGAAGTGTTGAGCCGCCAGGTTTTAGAAATAGGTCACTGGCTCCACTTACAACATTTCCGCACTCAGATAAAAAGTTTCCATGAGTTAACTGCACACCTTTTGGTTTTCCAGTTGTACCAGAGGTATATATCAATGTTGCTAAAGTTTCTGGCTTTAATGCTTCTCTTCGCTTAGAAATTTCATCATCGCTTATTGACTTTCCACTTGAGCTTAAAGTTGAAAGCAAATTATCGGTTATATTCCAAACATTTTTACAAGCTGCAGGTAAAATTGGCTTAACTAGTTCAACTAATGCTGGAGTTTCGACAATAATTGCAACAGCAGAAGAGTCAGTCAGAATCCATTCAACTTGCTCAGCGCTAGATGTTTCATAAATTGGGACAGAAACAGCGCCGGCATACCAAATTGCAAAATCTAAAACAGTCCATTCATATCTAGTTTTTGCCATAATTCCAACACGATCGCCAACATTAATACCGGCAGCAATTAAGCCCTTGGCTACAGACTTAATTTCAGCTTCGTACTCTTGAGCGGTAACTGGTTGCCATCCATCACCGAGTGGGCGTGATACTAAAACGCGCTTTGGCTCTTTAGCAGCTCGATCTGCTATGAGATTAGTTAAATTTCCAGAGGTTGCGGAAGGGACTAGGGCAGGAACGGTTATTTGATTCATGAGCACACGCTACCTGTTAACAGGGCATTTTTGCTAGCCCCTAGCCAGTCTTTTCTTAATGTTAAAAGTTGGGATTACTTAGCGGTAGCCTTATGCCATGTCTAATCCAACTACTTCTACTATTTCGATCTCAGCAACCGCAGATGATGTTAGAGCGGTTCTATTTGATATTGCCAATTACCCTAGCTGGTCAACCTCCTTTAAAGCAGCAACTGTGATTTCATCTGATGCGCAAGGTCGGCCTACTCAGGTAAAACTCAGCGTTGATGCTGGCGCTCTGAAAGATAAGCCAACTTTGAATTACGACTGGTCTGCATATCCAGATCGTGTTGATTTCTCACTTGAAGACGCCGATTTATTAACTGAAATGACAGGTGCCTTTATTGTTAAAGATAACAATGATGAAACTGAGGTTACATTTGAAATGACCGTCGCATTATCGATGCCAGTTCCAGAGATGATGCGCACTAAGGCTGAGAAGTCAACAATTGATTTAGCGTTAAAACAGTTGAAGGAAAAGTTAGAAAATTAATAAAGCGTGAAAATTTCTAGTTCAGCCTTAACAATCGGTGTCGATATTGGTGGGACTAAGGTTTCTGCTGGAGTAGTTGATTCAGATGGAAATATAATTTCATCTGATAGAAGATCAACTCCAGTATCAGGCGGTGTTGAGTTAATAGCAACAATTACTGACTTAATTAAATCATTTCAATCACAATATGAAATTGCAGGAATTGGCATAAGTGTTGCTGCACTAATCTCAGCAGATCTGGGCACAATTGTAGGTGCACCAAATATCGCAAACTTAAGCAAAATCAACTTTGTAGAAGAATTAAAAAAATCTTTCAGCTTGCCAGTAGTTGCTGAAAACGATGCGAATTCAGCTATGTGGGCAGAGTATAAATTTGGTAATGCAAAAAATCTTAACCCAGTGATGTTCTTCATAATTGGAACTGGTATGGGTGGGGGATTAGTAATTGATGGAAAACTATTTAAAGGTGCAAATGGCATTGGCGCAGAGTTTGGCCACATGATTGTGCAACCAAATGGAATTAAATGTGGTTGTGGAGCAAATGGTTGTATTGAGCAGTATGCATCTGGAAGTGCGCTTATGCGTTATGCCAAAGAGGAGATGAAAGCAGATCCGATTAAGGCTAAAGAACTATTAAAGTATTCAGATGCATCTGGTGATATATCTGGTGCAACTTTAACTACGGCAGCAAAGCAAGGAAATGAGATCGCATTATCAGCATTTAATAAGCAGGCTGATTGGCTTGGTTCTGCATGCGCTTCCTACACTCTTTTATTAGATCCACAAGCAATCGTAATTGGCGGTGGCGTAGTAGAAGCTGGTGAACTGTTTCTAAATCCGGTCAGATTAGCTATGGAAAAATATATGCCTTTTGCTGGAACACATTCACTACCAAAAATTGTTGCAGCTAAGTATGGCAATGATGCTGGATTAATTGGTGCTGCAGATTTAGTTAGAGGCTAGTTCCATCGTCAAATTTATCTTCAGACCTAGCTGTGCGCCAGATAATTGTTGCAACCGATCCTAGAAAACCTAGAACCGCTGGCCAGCTACCAAATATTTCAAAATCGGAAATTAGATAGATAGCAAAATATGCACCGCTTGCCACAAGTAATGAAATTGATAATCTCTGAGCTGAGTCTAATTTAATTGGCTTTGGGTTTGGTGGGATGAAGCTTTCTGCTACCTCTATCTGATCTAATTGATCTAAGTATGAAGTGGGGGCTGATTGGTCTAGTGAAAGACCTGAAATTATTGAATCAAACTCAGCATCTACAAGATCACTTTCATCAAAATCTGTACTTCGCTTTAGCGCACCAGCTAGTACATCTTCAATAAATATCTTGCTTTCGATATTCAACTTATCTAAATCATAATCCAGAGGCACATTATGAAAAGATTTTTCAAAAACTACCTCTCTAATATGAGTAGATGAAACATGATCAATAATTGTTGAAGAGTTTTTTGGATCAACGGCATGATCATTAATTGAATATGCAACTAGCATTGGCAAATCAACTAGATATAAATCCCTTTCAACATTTACCCAAAGTTTTCGAAGTGAATCTAGAGCCCTTAACGGTGTACGGCCATAGCTATGCTTTGGTGGATTAGATTTAGCAATATCGGTGGGCCCTTTTTTGATTGAAGGAATTATAAATTTTAAGAGGGGAGTAAGTTTTAAAATTAGCCTTCGGTCATGCACTGATGGGTTAAGTAGAATTAAACCTTCAATCTCGCTTCCTCTTATCTGAGCTAACTTAAGAGCTAAGGCGCCACCCATCGAAAAACCGGCTATGAAAATTCGATTACATTTACCTTGTAATTCTAAAAAAGATTCTTCAACTTCCTTATACCAATCCTGCCAAGTACTTTCATTCATTTGTTGCCATGTACTTCCATGACCGGGTAAACATGGAGTGCTAACTGTGTATCCCTGTTGATTTAAAAATTCTGCCCAAGGCTTGACTGATGCTGGCGATCCGGTAAAGCCATGAATTACTAATATGCCAATTTTTCCCCCAGGTAGGGTAAATCCGGCTGAGTTTGGAATTGAATTCACGCTCAGATGGTGTCATAGATTGGCTGAGCCACTAAATTAGACCCGTGCCATACAACATATTGAAATCCTTTTTGATCCCACTTTTGATGTTTATCTTCAGGCCAAAGGTAACCGGATTACGGCATGTGCCAAGTAATGGTCCAGTAATCATTGCTTCAAATCATCTCTCATTTAGCGATTCAATTTTTATGCCGCTTGTAGTCTCAAGAAGGGTTACCTTTCTAGCAAAGAGCGAGTACTTCACCTCTCCTGGTATTAAAGGTTTAATTAAAAAGTTAACCTTTATCACCTTAGGACAGGTGCCAGTTGATCGATCTGGCGGAAAGCGAAGTGAGGCTGCCCTGTTAACCGGCTTGCGCCTACTTAGAGAGAATCAATGCTTAGGTATCTATCCAGAGGGAACTAGATCTCCAGATGGCCGGCTTTATAAAGGCAGAACTGGAATTGCCAGAATGGCAATTGAGTCAGCAGCTCCAGTAATACCAGTAGCAATGTTTAATACCGCTGAAATTCAACCAACTGGCCAAGTAGTGCCAAAGGTAAGGCGAGTTGAGATGGTATTTGGTGAGCCGATGTATTTTAGCGGTGACTCAAGTGATCAAGTTGTTTTAAGAGATGTTACAAATCAGATTATGGAAAAAATCGCTGAGCTTTCAAAGCAAGAGTATGTCCCGAATATGTATGCCTCAGAGGCGAAAGATGCGATAAAAAAGAGCCAAGAGGATGAAGATCAGATTGAGTCTGACGAAGAGTAGGTTACTGAGCTCCAATAAACTCTCGGCGTGAAGTTAAGTAATTACACATATCGCAGTTATCTTTGGCAGCTGGCATTTGACCACTAACTACAGTAATAAAATCAGTTAATCTGGTAGCAAGTGCAGCTGGATTTCTTGCAATAGGTCGCCATGTATGTTTTAACTTCAAGCCAAAACCTTTATTAACATCACCTGCTGGTTCTAGTAAAGACCAAACTAATAGACCCATTAGTGAGACTTTTTTAGCTTCTCCAGTTGCTGGATTTTCTAACGCAAACGCATATGCCTCTAATTGCGGCTGATATAGATCAGTTTTATCAGAATCTTTTGCCTGAAACTTACAATCAATAATGCCAAATGTGCCATCAGCAAACTCAATTAGCAGGTCATACTTACCACGAATAGCATATTTTGTTGGACTGGAGTTCACATTTATAAATGATGACTTTACCCAACCACCAAGATCGGCAACTTTTCCTTCTGGTAGAACTGGGGCGATGTCAGCAGTAGTTTTTTTTGCAAAGTAGTTTTCTTGCATATTTGCAAGATCGCCAACTAGCGGCATAAATCCTGGAGTACGTAATCCATGGTTGTAATTAAGCCATAAACAACGATGACAACTTCCCCAAGAAAAAGTTAAATCTGAGGGTGAGATAAATTCTCTAGCATTTCCAACTGCATTTGATGAGGCCATTTCTACTCTTTTCTGCGCATACACTCATTGGTATGCCCTAATTTAGTATTCCTAAGTAGGTTAAGTCTGCCTCTTACCACTGACATTCAAGGTTAGCGACATGGCAGTAGAAAGTAAGTATTTACTAAGCTAGCACCGCTGCAAGTATGGTGAAAAAGCCAAGACCAATCATCACTATTCCGCCAGTTAGGCGCATAAAAATTAACCGCTTAACATCACCGGAGAGCCATTGGCGGACAGTGCCGGCTAGTAAGCCGTATGTACCATCTGAGATTAGAGCAACAATGGCAAATATTGCCCCCATTAGCAGTAATTGTGCAGTTACATTACTTTTTTGTTGATCGATAAATTGTGGCAAAATCGCAGCGAAGAAGACCACTGATTTTGGGTTAAGTACCCCAACCCAAAAGCCATTTCTAACTGATGTAAAAAAAGATGGTTTAGATCCAGAACTCTTTTGCATATCCTGTGCATCAATTTTACTAGCAGCTATTGCGGTGTAGCCCAAGTAAATTAGGTAAGCACCTCCTGCCCACTGAATTGCATTGTATAAAAGCTGAGATCTTTGTAGTACTGGGCCAAGACCGACAGCAACAAACACCGATACTAGAAACATTCCAAATGCATTACCAATAACGGTAGCAATCGCTGCCAACCTACCCCAGGCTATTGCTCGCGCAATTGTAAACAGCACTGAAGGTCCTGGAGCCAAAATAATTAACACTGTGGCAATTAAATACTCCCAGAGCCGACTAGGGATTGCGTTTTGGATAAACATGCCAAAATCATATCTTCTAACTGAATAAAAAATGATCAAGTAATAATGTTGATTTAAAAAAACCTCCTAAGGAATAAATCCTTAGGAGGCCGCGCCCTCTTGGAGAGTGAGGGCGTTAAATCGTCGCGTCAGCTTCTACGCGACGAATGTGCGCAAAGCCAAGTAAGGAAAGAATGAGCATTAATACACCACCGATTGCAGCAGCCCATGCTGCATACATTGCTATCTGGCCAATCTGCCAAAATGCAAATGAGTAAAGTAATAGTCCACGTAATGTTTCACCCATGAATAAACTTGTTCGTTGACCCATAAGTGCGTTAGCTTCATTAGCTAATCCAATATTTGCAGGTTCTGCTTTTGATTTAGCAGCAGCGCCAAGTGCAGCACCACTTACTTCAGAGTAAACCTTGCCACCGGCAATTCCTTTTAGATGTGAACCGATGTAGTAATCAGCATAGGCCTGTGCCTGTTTGCCAGTTGTAAGTGGCAGATTAGAAAATGGCGCAAGTACCACTTGAGCATCCTCTGGCAGTGATTTAAATCCAGCACTATCTTTATCTGGCATGATGATTTTTTGTTGTTCTAGTTGTGTTGAAACAGATTCATTAGCAAAACTAGCTCCCCAGTTAAGAAGAGCTGCTGCTACAAGTAAGAATACGGAAAGTCCCAAACCGACAAAGCTGACGATTCGATCGAAGGTGCGACGTTTCATTAATTATTTTCTCCTAATTTCTCCAGTTTTATTGCCTTGAAGAGTTACAAACTCCTCATTGCTATTAATACTCCTGGTTTAGGATTTAAAATCAATTAATCAAAGTGGTAGCACTTAGCAAAGTTAAGTAAGAGGTAGCACTTAGAGATAGGTCACAAAGAACTAGAAATGCTACTCAATATGCTGAGAGCAAATCTGTTCGCCATTTGGTCCAACAGTTAAATGCTTACAGGCGATCCCCAACTTATCAAAGGCTTTATCACCAAAGTGAGATCTATAGGCTAGAGCGAGTAAAACTCTGACATTTATGTCTCCAGTTGATTTAATTGAGAATGCATGGGCAGACCTTGAAACTGTATTCTCAACAACTTTTTCAGTGTGTGCTGTGGCCTTTGCAATTGCAGAGTTAGTCATACCTTCGCATAGGTGTTCACAGACCAAGTGCTCAAATGGCGTTAGTTCCCTAACTAAAATATTAAATTCCAATGGATTCTCCAATTCCAAGGCCTATTGTGCTCCTACAAAGTGAGCTACTTCAACTTATGAAAAAAACAGCGATTATGCCTATTATTAGCAGGTGAATTCAGTACTAGACCAGATCGATGGCGCGGTTTTACGCCTGACACTAAACAGGCCAGAGAAGAAAAATGCTATTACTCAGGAGATGTATCAAACTCTGGCAGATAAGTTAAATCAAGCAGCAGGGGATTTTGCAATTCGTGCTGTTGTAATTGATTCAAATGGTGATTCATTTACAGCTGGTAATGACATAAATGATTTTGCTAATAATCCACAGATGCATGAGGGCTCACCTGTATTTAATTTTTTATTCGCAATTCATAATTTCCCAAAGCCTTTAATTGCTGCGGTAAAGGGAAGAGCTGTTGGTATTGGAACTACGATGCTATTGCATTGTGATTATGTGACAGCAAACCCAGATACTAAATTTTCGATGCCATTTGTTTCACTTGGCTTAGTAGCAGAGGGTGGCTCTAGTTACCTTTTTCCTAGATTAGTAGGACATGCAAAGGCTAGTGAAATTTTTCTAACAGGCCGCACTTTCTCAGCCGATGAAGCATTGCAGATGGGTGTAATAAATAGAGTTGGTAGCGATGAGTTAAAGCTTGCAATGGAGTTTGCAAAAGAGGTTTCAGAACAACCACCAAATGCAGTAATTAACACCAAAGCTTTGCTGAAGAGCTCATCTCATGAAGCTTTGAATCAAGTTATATTAGCTGAAGGCGAGTTATTTAAAATGGCAACCGAATCAGATGAGGCGCAGATGGCATTTATGAATTTCTTAGCCAAAAAGAGCAAGGTTAAGTAATGTCATTATCGGGTAAGAGAATCTTTGTAACTGGTGGCTCTCGGGGAATAGGACTTGCTATTGCATTACGGGCAGCACAAGATGGTGCATCAATTGCTATTGCTGCAAAGACTGCTGATCCACATCCAAAACTTCCTGGAACTATTTTTACAGCCGCAAAGCAGATCGAGGAAGCTGGTGGCAAAGCGCTTGCTATTCAATGCGATATTAGGGATGAGAATCAAATTTTGGCTGCAGTTGAGAAAGCAGCTACTGAGTTTGGCGGTTTAGATATTGTTATCAATAATGCTTCGGCAATTAATTTAACTAATACCGAAAACACGCCAGCTAAAAAATTTGATCTAATGATGGGTGTTAATACCCGCGGAACTTTTTTAACATCACAGGCCGCTCTTCCGTATTTGAAGAAAAGTTCGCAAGAAGGTCGTAATCCACATATCTTGATGTTATCGCCACCCCTTTCAATGAAGGGGAAATGGTTTAAGCCCCATCTTGCTTACACAATGGCAAAGTATGGAATGAGTATGTGCGTCTTGGGCTTAGCTGATGAGTTAAAGCCTGATGGCATTGGAGTTAACGCACTTTGGCCACGGACTGCAATAGACACAGCAGCGCTAGCAATGATTCCAGGAATTGATGTTGCCTTTTGCCGCACTCCAGAGATCATCTCTGACTCTGCTCATATCATTTTAAATCGCCCCGGCAAGGATTGCTCTGGTAACTTCTTTATTGATGATGAAGTGCTAGCTAGTGAAGGCATAACCGATCTTGATAAGTATGCAGTAGTCCCAGGAACTAAAGAGTTTATTAACGATTTATACGTAGATTAAATTGAAAAGCCAGCAGGTAGCTCTAACCTATGCTTTTTAAGTAACTCTTCATTTTTTAAAATATCTTTGGTCTTACCATCTGCTGCAATGATTCCACCTGAAAGTATCAATGATCGTTCGCAGAGTTCATATGCGTAGGGAAGATCATGAGTAACCATAATAATTGTGATATCAAGAGAACGAAGAATTTCAGCTAACTCTCTTCGGCTTGCTGGATCTAAGTTGGAAGATGGCTCATCTAATACCAATATTTCAGGTTTCATCGCTAAAACTGTTGCAACTGCAACTCTTCTTCGCTGACCAAATGAGAGATGATGCGGTGGCCGATCTTTATACTCGAGCATTCCAACCATCGATAAAGCTTGAGTAACAACTTCATCTAATTCAGTATCGCGTAATCCCATGTTGTAAGGACCAAATGCCACATCTTGACCAACTGTAGGCATAAACAGTTGATCATCTGGGTCTTGAAAGACAATTCCAACCTTTGATCGAATCTGCTTTAAACCCTCTTTATCTTTAGAATCAACTAGTTTTCCAGCTACAAATACTTTGCCATGCAAAGTGCTTAATATGCCATTTAGATGCATTACTAATGTTGTTTTACCTGCACCATTTGGGCCCAATAAGGCAACTCGTTCACCCTTACTTATCTTTAAGTTAACGCCAAAAAGTGCTTGATTACCATCTGGATATGCAAAAGCTAACTCTTCAATTAGTAAACTTATATTTTCATTACTCATGAATTTATCCCAACTGTAATGTTATTAAAAGCACGAATAAGGCAAGTAGTGGAATACAAAGTGAAATAATCCAATACTTTCTGTCATTTTTAATTTTTTCATCCTTTGGCAACTCACCATCAAATCCCCTTGCAAGCATTGCTAAGTGAACGCGCTCACCTCTTTCATATGACCTGATAAAGAGAGCACCCGCTGCAGTTGCTAGCACTGGCCAATGTTTAATTCCGGTTGCCTCAAAGCCTCTAGATTGACGTGCTACTGCCATTCTTTGCATCTCATCATTAACTACATTTACATAACGCAGCATAAATGAGGCAATTTGCACCATTGGGGTTGGCAACCTTAATACCTCTAACCCTCGAAGAATTTCACGTGCAGTAGTAGTAGCCGAAAGGTTGATTGCCACTAAAATTCCAATCGTTCCTTTAGTCACAATACTCGCACCAGCTAGTAAGCCATCACGATATAGATCAAGGGATCCAATCTGAAATCTCTCACCGCTTCCAAAAAATGGCATAAGTAATGCAAAGAAAATAAATGGAACTTCAATTAAAGATCTCTTAGCTACAGTTAATAGGGGCAGTTGGGCAATTTTTATTACGGTGAAAATGATCAAAAAGTAGGCAGTAAATGCCTGCCAATTTGTAATGTTAGTTGAGACAGCGGTAATTATAAAAAGCAGTCCAGCAACAATTTTTATATGAGATGGTATATCGTGAATAATTGAATGTCGGTGAATGTATAGACGCTCACCAACATCATGGCCATGATGGTGGCCTGATGATTTTTCTGAGGCTAAATTAACGATTTTTGGTTTCCGGCTTTTTTCTAATCAACATAAACAAGCCAAAACCCACAACACTAGTAACTAACACGCCGATTACCCCAGAAGCACCAACAGATAATCTCTCATTATCTACTCCAGCTAATCCGTAATCAGCTAAAGCTGAATCTGCTAATGAGTGATCTTTTGCAGTTTCAATAAATCCAATATCTTCAGCGACCTTCTCTAAACCATCAGGAGATGAAGATGCATAAAATGAGGCACCGCCTGCAAGAAGAGCGCTAACGATGATTGCACTAGCGAAAAATTTTTTATTTGAAAGTGCCATTTTATGATCGAATCTCTAGGGTAGTGTTTTTCTTATCCCAGCCATAAACCAAGTCTGACCTACTTGCCAATACAGCGCTAACGGTCAGGGCAGTAATGATTCCTTCTCCAATACCAATGATGATATGTGTTCCAACCATTGCACTTAACACTGCGCTAACAGAAAATGTTCCAGTAGCTCCAATTGCATACTGAAGCACAAAGCCAAGAGCTGCTGCTGGAACTGAGAGGAGGGCGGCAACAAAAGATGCTACAACCAGTGAAGATTTTGTTTTTGGTAGCAACTTTTTAAGCAATAGAAAAACTGCAAAACTTATCCAAACGCTAATAACTCCCATATTGAAAATGCTTAAACCTAAAGCGGTTAAGCCACCATCTGCAAACAAGAGTGCTTGAACAATTAATACAACTGTTAATGCCAATGTTGCGGCGTAGGGACCAACTAGGACCATTGCTAGTGCAGCACCAATTAAGTGACCACTAGTTCCAGCTGCCACTGGAAAGTTGAGCATCTGAACGGCAAAGATAAATACTGCGGTTAGACCAGCTAACGGAGCGCTTTGGTCATTTAACTGATTCCTGGCTCCCTTTACCGCCCCACTAACAGCAAGTGCTGAGGCCGCGACAAAGGCGGTTGAGGTTGGGATATCTATAAATCCATCAGGAATATGCATAAATATAGGTTATTGCAAACGATTCGCATCTGCAAGAAGCGAAGGGGCTAGTTGGTAAGGTGTTGGTATGAGGTTAACCACCAAAAGGCTATTTTCAACCTTAGCTATCGCAGCACTCGGATTAGCTCTGTCTATGCCGAGCTCCTTCTCACATACCAAGTTAGTAAGTGCAAACCCAGCGGCCGGTTCTGTGATTACTCAATGGCCAGAGCAAATAAGTATTGAGTTTGATGAAGATTTGATAAATATAGGGGATGAGAAAACAAATTTTATTGTTGTAAATAACGCAGTTGGTGATCAAGTTAGCAATAATGATGAAACGATTGAATCAAATATAGCCACTGTTTCACTTACACCAAATGAAATAGAGGGGCCCGTATTAGTCTTCTATCGCGTTATTTCAGCAGATGGCCACCCAGTAGAGGGTGAGTTTACATTTACCTTTGGGCAGGATCAGCCAGTTACGCAGGTAGAAATTACAGAAACTACCAGTACTTATCCGATAAGTATTTACATCGCATCAGCTGCATTTATTGCATCTGGCATATTTTTTGCAATCTACTCATACCGGCGCCGAATCAGAGGTTAATAAAAAAAGCCCTAGTTAATAACTAGGGCTTTTTTATAGTTTTTATAAGTCGTAGTACAACTCAAACTCTGCTGGATGTGGACGCAATCTCACATAATCAACCTCTTGCTTGCGCTTAAAGTCAATCCAGGTATCAATAAGATCCTTGGTAAATACGCCACCACGAGTTAAGAACTCATTATCTTTTTCAAGATTATCCAGTACTGCATCTAATGAACCAGGAACCTGAGGAATTGCTGCTGCCTCAGCACCCTCTAGCTCGTATAGATCCTTATCAACTGGCTTTGGTGGTTCGATCTTGTTCTGAATTCCATCTATTCCAGCCATCAACATTGCAGCAAATGCTAAGTATGGATTTGATGATGGATCTGGGCAACGGAATTCAATTCGCTTTGCCTTTGGATTTGATCCAGTAATTGGAATTCGAATACAGGCAGATCGGTTTCTAGCTGAATAAACCAGATTTACTGGAGCTTCATAACCAGGGACTAATCGCTTATATGAGTTAACAGTTGGATTGGTAAATGCCAACAAAGATGGCGCATGTTTTAGCAAGCCACCGATATACCAACGTGCTGTGTCAGATAGATCTCCGTAGCCATCGCCCCAGAACAACGGTTTTCCATCTTTCCAAAGTGATTGATGAACATGCATTCCAGATCCGTTGTCACCAAATAATGGTTTAGGCATAAATGTTGCAGTCTTACCTGCAGCCCATGCTGTGTTCTTAATAATGTATTTAAACTTCATCAATTCATCACCGGCTGTGAGAATATCGCTGAAGCGGTAATTAATTTCCATTTGTCCAGCAGTTCCAACCTCATGATGAGCACGCTCGACAAGTAGTCCTACTTTGCCAAGATTCATCACCATTTCATCACGCAGATCTGCAAATTGATCTGTTGGTGAAACTGGGAAGTAACCACCCTTAATTCTGGTGCGATACCCGCGGTTTGGAGTGCCGTCAGCATCCTCTTCAATTCCAGTATTCCAAGCACCTTCGTAAGATTCAATATGATGGAATGCTTGATTCATTCCAGTTAAGAATCGGATTCGATCAAATACATAGAACTCAGCCTCTGGTGCAAAGAATGCAGTATCTGCAATTCCAGTAGAGCGCATAAATTCAACAGCTTTGGCCACGATGCCACGTGGATCTCGGGAGTAGGCAGAGTTATCACTTGGATTATGAACTGAGAAAATAATTATTAATGTTTTCTCTTTACGGAATGGATCTAAGTATGCAGATGATGGAACTGGCAGCAGTTTCATATCTGATTCATGAATTGATTGGAATCCTCTAATCGAAGAACCATCAAACATAAGTCCATCTGTAAATACGCTCTCATCAAAAGATTCAACTGGCACATTGAAATGATGTTGAATACCGGGTAGATCAATAAATCTTACGTCGATCAGCTTTACATCATTTTTCTTAATGTAATCGAAGATCTCGGACGAATTCTTAAACATCTCTTCTCCTAATAATTTATGCTGAAAGTAGGGCTACGTTGCACCGCTTCCGATGGGTAAAACTTAGTAGAAAATAGTGAAAAAGTAGTAAAGCCCGTGTTACATCTATGTTTCCAAAGCAGCCAAACCGATAGGGTTAAGCGCATGAATTGGCAAGATGGGCCCAAATTGCTACCTAGCGCCTCTCTAGGCCGTCGCGTCATAGCTTTATTGATCGATTGGACCATGTCACGGCTAATCGCAAGTTTAATTGGACCATATCTGGCTATTCAAACCGATTTTAATACCTTGTTAATTTTTTACATTGAAGTCACAGTATTAACAATTTTATTTCAATCATCTGCTGGTCAGCGGATAATGGCGATAAAAGTAGTAAGTTATCCAGAGCAGTTAAGAGTTCCAGCCAAGAAAATTGCACTTAGAACATTACTGATTTGCCTTGTGATACCAGCAGTTTTTACTAAGGATGGTAGATCTGTTCACGATTTACTTACAAATACTCAAACCGTTCGAGAGCTTTACTAAAACTACCTTCTAGGCATTCTTAGATTAGTTGGCATTGGGCCTTTTGGTATTGGCACACTTAATCCACCAACTGATTTTAACCTTGCTCTAACTTCGCGAAGCTGAACTGTATTAAGCTTTTTAGGCAACTTCTTCATGTGTTTTTGTAATTTACGTATTGGAACCTGACCGGCACCATTTCCAACGATTACTTCTGTAACTGGAACTCCAGATAAAAATCTTTCCATTTTTCTACGCTCATCTTGCATAAGTGATCTAACGCCAAAGTTACCTTCGCCAACTAAAATAATTCCAGCCTTAGCCGATACTCTATGAACCATATCTTGATCTCGATTTACATTAACTGCTGGAGTAGTTACAAATCCACGCCTGATAGACATCAGCACGCTTGCACCGGCGCCAATTTGTCCTTCAATAGAGGAAAAAGCTGCAGTATTTGCATAGCGAGTAAATAAGAAGAAAGCTGCTAAAAATCCAAGTGGAAGCGATAAAAATCCAGCATAAATTGGTTGGCCAAGATTATTTCCGATTATCACTCCGAAGGTAACAACTAAAACAAATACGAGTAGGCACCAAAAGATTGCAAACGGGGAGTCTTTTTTAACTAACTTGTAAGCATCCTTTACAACTGCCATTTGAGATTGTTTTTTGGCAGTACCAGTTTTTGCTTGTTCTTCTTTTTTCTTTTTCCGTCCAAACATTTTTATCTCCCTATTTAACAGCTCGAGCGGCCATAGCCTGATTGTAAAGGCGACCTGCTCTATAGCTAGAACGTACCAATGGACCACTCATTACGCCAAGGAAGCCAATATCCTCGGCCTCTTTGCTTAACTCTACAAACTCATTTGGCTTAACCCACCTTACAACCGGATGATGCTTGGCCGATGGACGAAGGTATTGTGTGATTGTAACTAGGTCGCAGCCAGCCGAGCGAAGATCGGTTAGTGCCTGCGAAACTTCATCCCTGCTTTCACCCATTCCTAGAATTAAATTAGATTTTGTAATTAAACCAAAATCTCTAGCTTGCGTAATTACATCAAGAGATCTTTCATATCTAAATGCAGGTCTGATCTGCTTAAAAATCCTCGGTACAGTCTCTAAATTATGTGCAAATACTTCAGGCTTGGTTTCAAACACCTGATTCAATAAATGTGAGTGACCACTAAAATCAGGAGCTAGCATCTCAACGCCAACTCCAGGATTTAATGCATGAACTTGTGCGATTGTTTCAGCGTATAGCCAAGCACCTTCATCATCTAAATCATCCCGTGCAACTCCGGTAATAGTTGCATACTTTAAATTCATGCTCTTTACTGATTCTGCAACTCTTCTTGGTTCATCACGGTCAAGCGGTTTTGGCTTTCCAGTATCAATATTGCAAAAGTCGCATCTTCTTGTGCAAGCTTCGCCACCAATTAGAAATGTTGCTTCTCTATCTTCCCAGCACTCAAAAATATTAGGGCAGGCAGCTTCTTGGCACACAGTATGCAGTCCTTCAGTTGCAACTAGTGAACGAAGCTTTGTGTACTCCGGACCCATAGTAGCTCGGGTTTTAATCCACTCTGGTTTTCTTTCAATTGGAGTTTGTGAGTTTCTGGCTTCAATTCGAAGAAGTTTGCGACCTGAAGGATCAATGCTCATACTGAAACCCGCTTTAGCATTGGGCAAATGTGCTTTTGAATAATCGGCATTACCTCATTGATTGTGATGTTTTTACCTAATTCAACTGCCATAGAAGTGACTTTAGCATCTGCAATACCGCATGGAATTATTTTATTGTAGGCCGAAAGATCAGGGTTAACATTTAACGCAAAGCCATGCATGGTCACACCTTTTGCAACTCTCAGACCGATAGCAGCGATTTTTCGATCACCCTTTGCATCCCTTACCCAAACACCACTTCGCTCACAATATCTTTTCGCCTCAATTCCAAACTCGGCACATACTGAAATTAAAGCTGTTTCCAACTCCCTTACAAATCCCACTACATCGGTTGAGTTTTTTAATTTAATAATTGGATAGCCGACTATTTGCCCTGGGCCATGCCAGGTAATTTTTCCACCTCTATCAACATCAACTACTGGTGTGCCATCTATTGGGCGATCTGAAACTTCAGTTCTACGACCTGCTGTATACACCGATGGGTGCTCTAGTAGTAATAAAGTGCTATCTAACTCACCAGTCATAACTTTTGCATGAATATCTTTTTGTAATTTCCAGCCATCTTGGTATTCGATCAGCCCTAAGTCATTAACAATTAATGCTTTTTCAACGGTTAACAGTGAAGTCACAAGGTAAGCCTAATTGCCCAGTGAATATTTAGCGAAAGGTGGCACTGCTTGAGCCGCTTGGTGTGAGCAAAATGGCATCACTGGTAGATTTCACCCCATAATCCAAGTTCTAGAAAGGCTAAATTACCCATGGCTTCCAAAGTTAAATCAAAGAGTTCAGTAATGGGCCGCAAGCCACTATGGATTGCCGTAGTCACAATTATTGCTTGGCTAGCTATCTCCTCCGTTGCCGGACCAACCTTTGGCAAGCTTTCAACCGTTCAAGAAAATGACAATGCAGCATTCTTACCGGATAGCGCAGAATCCACACTAGCTAGCAAAGTCACAGTTAAGTTTTCTGATAGCTCAAATGATCAGATTCCAACACTTCTATTATTTCTCGGAGATGTAGATCCAGTTAAGAATCCAGCAAACTTAGTTCGGATTCAAAGTTACTTAAATGAATTAGGTAATAAAACACTTCCTGAATCTGGCAAATTACTTAGCTCATATTTTGTTCCTGGTTTTCCTATCCAAGCTATTCCATCAGAGGATGGTAAAGCAGCACTTGTGAATATCGCATTGAACTCAACAATCGTTGAAGAGCGCGTAGAAGAGAAACCAACACTTTCGCTAATTGTTGATTTTATGCGTGAAGATTTAAAGGAAAATTTTGAAGCAAAGGAGTTAACCACTCACGTAACTGGATTTGGTGGAATATTTGCCGATCTATTTGGTGCATTTGGATCTATTGATTCAACTCTATTAACTACTACCTTATTAGTAGTTTCAATTATCCTAATTATTGTCTATCGATCCCCACTGCTTTGGATATTACCCTTATTCACCGCAATTATTGCGCTATCAGTTGCTGGAACAATTGTGTATTACGCAGCTAAGGCAGACCTTCTTGATTTAAATGGTCAGTCGCAGGGAATTTTGTCCGTGTTAGTACTAGGTGCAGCCACCGACTATGCATTACTACTAATTGCCAGATATCGAGAAGAGTTGCATCATCACGAATCTCGATATGTAGCGATGAAAGTTTCACTGAGAGGTGTTTTTGAACCAATTTTGGCATCGGGTTCAACTGTGATCGCTGGATTGTTAGTTCTTCTGTTAAGTGATCTATCTGGTAACCGTGGGTTAGGCCCAGTTGGTGCAATTGGTGTAGCTGTATCGATGATAACTGTTTTAACGTTACTACCTGCACTGTTAGTAGTTTTTGGGCGTTGGATATTTTGGCCAAAAATTCCAAAATTTGATGATGTTGATGAGCAGTTAAGTGGTACCTGGGCAAAGATTGGAAATGCGGTCGAACGCAATCCAAAACGTATTTGGATTTCGACAGCCTTATTGCTGGTGATTTTTGCTGGTTTTTCTTTTACATTAAAGGCAGATGGATTAGCCAATACTGAAGCATTCACAAAGCGGACTGATTCAGTGATTGGATTAGAAAGATTAGGCGAACACTTTCCAAGTGGTGAAGGTTCACCAGTTGAAATTGTGGTTAAACAAGGCGATGTTGCACAAGCGACAACTGCTTTATTGGGTGTTTCAAATGTGGCTTTTGTTGAACCAGTAGTTGCAGGCCAGAAAATACCTGGCGCTCCTACGCCTCCAATTAAGGTTGTAGATGGGCAAGTGCTATTAAATGCAACTTTAAAGGTAGCACCTGACTCTGTTGAAGCTCGAAATACAATTCCTTTAATTAGAGAAGCAGTTCACGCCGTTGATAAGGAAATACTTGTAGGGGGAGGAACTGCAGTTCAGTTCGATACCGACGTGGCATCTCGTCATGATAATCGAGTCATTATTCCGGTGGTTTTAATAATTATTGGATTAATTCTAGGTCTGCTATTAAGAAGCATTCTGGCAGCTGGTCTTCTATTGTTAACAGTTGTTCTTTCATTTATGGCAACCCTTGGTGTGTGTCAACTAGTTTTTGAAAATGTATTCGACTTCAAAGGAGCTGATGCCTCTTTCCCACTATTTACCTTCATTTTCCTAGTAGCTCTTGGCATTGATTACAACATCTTTTTGATGACTCGAGTGCGAGAAGAGTCGCTCAAGTTAGGAACTCGAAAGGGAGTAATTAAGGGTCTAACAGTTACTGGTGGCGTAATTACATCTGCTGGAATTGTATTGGCGGCAACATTTGCTGTTCTTGGTGTACTGCCACTTGTCTTCTTAGCCCAACTTGGCTTTGCAGTAGCTTTTGGTGTTCTACTGGACACAATTATTGTTAGATCGTTACTAGTACCAGCGCTTGTGCATGTGATTGGTCCAAAGATTTGGTGGCCATCAAAAATGCAATACGAGAAGTAATTTACGAGTAGAACATGGCACTTAGAGCGTGTATTGCCGGATATGGATTAGCTGGTCGTTTTTTTCATGCCCCAATGCTTAAAGCTTCTGATTTTGAGGTTGCTGGGGTACTGACTAATAATCCTGAAAGAGCAAAAGAAGTAAGAGATGATTTCCCACAAACAAAAATCGTTCGAGATATTCAAGAACTGATTGATTTAAAGCCAGATATTCTCATCATCGCTACGGCAAATAAAGTTCATGCCGAACAAGCAATAGCAGGATTAAAAGCTGGAATTCCAGTTGTAGTTGATAAACCAATGGGTCGGACTTTGAAGGAAACTGAGGAAATAATCAATGTTTCTAATCAGGTGAATGTTCCAGTTACAACTTATTTTAATAGAAAATGGGATAGCGATGCTTTAACCATCAAGAAAGTGCTAAAAGAAGGAATTCTAGGAAATGTTTTCAAACTCGACTCGAGATTAGAAAGATTTCGTCCAGAGGTAAATCGTGAATCTTGGCGTGAGAATTATTCAGCTGTAGACGGAGGGGGTAATTTATTAGATCTACAGCCACATTTAATTTCTACTGCACTTGATTGGTTTGGACCAGCAGAATTAGTTTCAGCTTCTGTGCGAACAATTAGAGGTGTTGTCGATGATGACATCATGTTAGTTTTAAAACATGACAGTGGAGTAGATTCATATTTGTCTGCAAGTGCGATTAACGGTTCGCCAGGTCCACGGGTAAGGATTACCGGGGATAAGTGTTCATTAGTAATTCAAGACCTAGATCCACAAGAGCCACTACTTAGGCAGGGCCTATATCCAAAAGGTGGGACTTGGGATCGCAGTACAAAGAGTGCAACCTTCTTGCATTACGGAGACAAAGTTATTGAGTACCCAGGTGAAGATGGTAACTATGCAAACTTTTATATTCAGGTTAAAAGTGCTCTCGCTGGTGGAAAATGGCCTGTAACCAAAGATGAAGCGCTAGCGGTAGCCAAAATTATTGATAAGGCAAGAGAAATTTCATTTAGATAAATGGATTTTGATTGCATTGTTATTGGTGCAGGATTATCTGGGTTAACTGCAAGTAGGAATCTCCAAAGATATGGAAAATCTGTCCTACTTATCGAATCAGAAAATGAAGTCGGTGGCAGAGTTAGAAGTGATTTAGTAGATGGATATATTCTAGATCGCGGATTTCAAGTTATTAATCCAAAGTATCCACTTGTTAAAAAAAGTGGTGTAATAAAAAGTATTGACTTCAGAAAAATCTCTGGCTCCATTCGACTCGATGATGAAGGGATTAATGTCGGTTATGCACTTGGAAGTATCTCTAATAAATCTGGACCAATATCAGAAAAGCTAAAATTTATAGAGTTTGTGTATAGTAAAAAAGTATCAAACTCACATAATTTTGGACTCTACACAAGCAACTTTCCTAATTTTTATCAAAAAGTCTTAAACCCATTTTTAACTGGCGTTTTTCTTACTAATCCAAAAGATATTGCTGCTGATGTGGTTCAGGAAATACTAAAAAGCTTCATTAGATCATTACCGGGAATTCCAGCCAAAGGAGTTGGCGAATTCTCAAAGGCGCTAGCAAAACCAATAAAAAATCTGAGGCTAAATGAATCAGTTGAAAATATTTCGAAAAATAGAGTCGTTACAGTAAGTGGCCAATATACCGCCAGGTTTATTGTTGTAGCTGCAGGTCCGATAGTTTCAGATGAGTTGTTAAAAAAGACAACTCAGATAAAAATGTTATCAAGTACAACCTTGTATTTTTCAACCGATGAAACTCTAGTTGATGCTAGTAATTTAGTAATATCGAAAGGATCTAAGTTAGTTAACTCAATTGTTATTAGTGAGGTATCTAAAAAGTATGCTCCAATTGGGCAATCACTAATTTCAGCAACTTCTCTTAAAGATTTAAGCGAAAGTGAGTTTCGAATCGAGCTTAGTAAGATCTGGAAAAGTGATGCAAATAATTGGAATCATGTTGCCAGGTATGAAATTAAGAATTCACTTCCTTTACACATACCCGGAAAGAATAGATACCCAAATCTGCAGTTAGATGATTGGCTTTTTACTATTGGAGATCACATGTCAATGCCATCACAGCAGGGCGCAATGGAGTCTGGAGCCTTAGTTGCTGAAAAAATTAATCAATTAATGCGGTAAGTGCATCAGAAACAAATGAAAAATCAAAATCAAATTTTGCGTCTGTTAAAACTTTAGGGATAACTTTTTTAGAGCCCAAGACTTCACTTGAAAATCCACCAAGAACAGCTTTCAGTGCAAAAGCAGGGGCCGGGAACAATGCCGGACGCTTTAAAACGCGGGCTAGTGAGGCTGTAAATTCTTGGTTAGTAACTGGATTTGGTGAGGTTAAATTAACAGCACCTTCTATCTTTGAGTTCATAAGAAACATCATTGCTCGAATTTGATCATGCAAAGTTATCCAAGACCACCATTGTTTTCCAGAACCAAGTTTTCCGCCTAATCCGAATTTGAAAAGTGGAATCATTCTTCCAAGTGCTCCACCTGTTGGATCAAGAACTAGTCCTGTACGAAGCTTTATTGTTCTCACGCTTGGTGCTAAGTCTGCTACTGCTTCCCACTCTCGACACACTACTGAAAGAAAATCACTTCCACCTTTATCAGTTTCAGTAACAGCTCTATTTCCAGTCTCTCCGTAATATCCAATTGCACTTGCTGAAATAAAGACATCAGTTTGCAATTGTTGACATGCATTGGCGATAGTTGTGGTTCCAAGCAATCTTGAATTTAAAATCTCAGATCGATAAGCCGCACTCCATCTTTTATCACCGACTCCAGCTCCTGCTAAGTGAAAAACCGCATCAACACCATCTAATGCATCTAAATCGATCTCACCTTTAATTGGGTCCCAACGAACCTCTTCTTGATTGCGAGTTGCTCTTCGAACAATCTTCTGCACTTGGTAACCATCAGACTTTAGTCTTGCAACCAAAGCACTACCGATTAAGCCGGAGGAGCCGGTAACTGCAACACGTTTAATGTTTGGCAAATTACAAACCTAGATCTGACTCAAATCGACCTTCTTCTAATCTATCTTTTAGAGTAGATAAGAAGCGAGCAGCATCTGCGCCATCTACAACTCTGTGATCATATGAAAGAGCTAGATAGACCATAGATCTAATTGCCATTGTTTCGCCGCCATCGGCGCCTTTAACCACCATTGGTCTTTTAACAACCGCACCTAAACCTAAAATTGCAACTTGAGGCTGATTAATTATTGGTGTGTCAAATAGTGCTCCACGTGATCCGGTATTTGTAAGTGTGAATGTTCCGCCACCTAATTCATCTGGCGTAATTTTATTTTCTCTAGTACGTGCTGCAACATCTGAAATCTTTCTGGCAATTCCACCCATATTAAGATCACCGGCATCTTTAACAACAGGAACTAACAATCCACGTTCAGTATCGACTGCAACACCTAAATGTTCTGCAGCGTGATAAGTAATTTGATCACCCTCAACGGAGGAGTTTAGAACTGGATGCTGCTTTAGTGCCTCACACACTGCAACTGCAAAAAATGGAAGGAAAGTTAATTTAACTCCCTCTCTTGCTTCAAAAGATTGCTTTGCAGCATTTCTTAATCGGTCAATCTTTGTTACATCTACTTCAACTACAGTGGTTAACTGCGCTGAAATCTTAAGTGATTCAACCATTCGATCTGCAATAACTTTTCTAAGTCTTGTCATTCCAACTGTCGTGCCACGAAGTGGTGAAACTGCAACAGCAGATCTTGGTGTGGTGTTTGTTGAAGCCATAACTTGTGCAGTTGGGGTTGCAGCAGCACGTGGGGTAGCTGCCAAAATATCTTCTTTTCTAATTCGGCCACCAACGCCAGTTCCCTTAACATTTGCAAGATCTACACCTGCTTCAATAGCAAGTTTTCTTACAATCGGTGTTACATAAGAATCATCAGGACGTGCTTGTGTAGTTGTCGCCTTTGGCTGAGCAAGTGGAGCTTGAGCTACAGGTGTCTGAATAATTGGAGCTTGAACAACTGGAGCTTGAACCACTGGCGCAGCAGCAATCGGTTGAGATGGCGCAGCTGGCGTTGGTGCTGAAGCCACAGGAGCACTTGCAGAGACGCCAATTGATGCAAGACGAGCACCAACTGCAACTGTTGAATCTACTGGCACATCAATGGTTAAAACTGTTCCAGTTGCTGGTGATGGTATTTCAGTATCTACTTTGTCTGTTGATACTTCAAGCAGTGCTTCATCAATATTTACTTTATCGCCAACATTTTTAAGCCATCTAGTAACAGTTCCTTCAGTAACTGATTCACCAAGTGCGGGCATAGAAACAATTGTTGCTCCGGTACTTACGGGAGCTGGTGTAGAAACTGGAGCTGGTGTAGAAACTGGTTGAACAGTTTGCGCAGGTTTTGGTTGCTCAACTGGTTTAGAAGCTGAAGTTGGTTGTTGCATAGATTGTGAGCCAGAGTCTGCAATAACCGCCAACTCTGCACCAACTGCAACAGTTGAATCAACTGGAACTACAATTTTTTGTAAAACACCGGCAACCGGGGAGGGGATTTCAGTATCAACTTTGTCTGTAGATACCTCTAGTAAAGGCTCATCGACAGCAATTTGATCACCCTCTTTTTTAAGCCATCTAGTAACAGTTCCTTCAGTTACTGACTCGCCAAGTGCTGGCATGGTTAATGAAAATGTCATTTTCTATCTCCTTTAACCATGGGCGTGAAGTGGCTTTCCTGCTAATGCTAAGTGTGCCTCACCCATTGCCTCTGAGAGTGTTGGGTGAGCATGAATATGTTGAGCAACATCATTTGCGTCAGCTTCCCAGTTAAATATTAACTGAGCTTCAGCAAGTAACTCACCTACTCGAGAGCCAACCATATGTATTCCCAAAATAGGTCCATTCTTTTTGGCTATCAACTTTACCGATCCGGCTGTCTTTAAAATATTAGCCTTACCATTTCCTGCCAAATCATAATTCAATTCCACGATCTCATGGCCTGCTGACTTGGCGGCAATCGAGGTTAATCCAACAGATGCAACCTCAGGCTCAGAGTAGGTAACCCTAGGCACACCATCGTAATTAATTGCTCGGGGATTTAAACCAGCAATCTCCTCAGCAACCATAATTCCTTCAGCAAAGCCAACATGTGCTAGCTGTAATGTTGGGATTAAATCACCAACTGCCCAAATACCAGGGACATTTGTGCGGCATTTATTATCGACTAATACATAACCACGATCCATATTGATTCCAGCATCTTCATAGCCAAGTCCAGTAGAAACCGGACCACGACCTACAGCAACTAATAAAATTTCAGCTGAAAATTCTTTACCATCTTCTAATGTAACTTTCACATCCTTTTTATTGCGCTGGGCAGATTTAAACTTAACTCCAAGCTCAAAATTAATGCCACGCTTACGGAATGCACGCTCAAGTTGTTTACTGGAAGATTCATCCTCCAGGGCAACTAGATGCGGTAGTCCTTCAATAATTGTTACCTCAGAGCCAAAAGATTTCCATACTGATGCAAATTCACAACCAATTACACCGCCGCCTAAGACGATTACTGATTTAGGAACGTAATCGAGTTTTATTGCGTGCTCACTTGTAATGATTTGCTTACCATCTATCTCTAGACCAGGAAGTGTTTTTGGGTAAGAGCCTGTTGCAAGAATGATATTTTTACCTTTGTATTTTGTTCCACCAGCTTCAACAGTATCTTTTGATATTAACTTTCCACTTGCTTGAACATAAGTTACATTTCTTGATTTAACTAAACCTTCTAATCCTTTATGTAGTTTTGCAATCACACCATCTTTGTATGTGTTTACTGCACCCATATCCATTGAATGAAAATCTGCTTTGACACCAAACTCGCCTGCATGGCGGGTGTTATCTGCAATTTCACCAGCATGGAGTAATGCTTTAGTAGGAATGCAACCCTTATGTAGGCAGGTGCCACCTAATTTTTCTTTTTCAATTAAAACTACTTTTTGGCCCAGTTGAGATGCTCTAAGTGCGGCTGCGTATCCGCCACTGCCACCACCGAGAATTACTAGATCAAAATCGGCCATGAGGTAATCCTGCCACGAATTTGCTACCCACCCTTACGCCACTTTCTGAGCCATTACGACTGTGATGAAGCCAACTCAGCTAGGCAGACCAGCGATCTTAGGGCAATTCCAGTTCCACCTACAGGTGTATAGCCATGTGGATCTGTGGTGTTAAATGCTGGACCGGCAATATCTAAATGCAGCCATGGTGTATTTGGGTCGACAAACTCTTTAAGGAATAGACCTGCAACTAACATGCCACCCATTCGATCACCAATATTTGCAATATCTGCAATTGGTGAATCAAGGGATGCGCGAAGTTCAATTGGTAGTGGCATTGGCCAAAATAATTCACCAGAAATTGAAGTTGCACTTAAAAATTGATTACATAATTCATCATCATTAGTCATAACTGCAGAGGTCCTAGTTCCTAATGCAACTACCTGAGCGCCAGTTAGGGTTGCAACATCAATAATTGCATCTAGTCCACCAGCTTTTTTACCAACCTCAGCAGCTCTTACAAGTGCATCGGCTAAAACTAAGCGACCTTCAGCATCGGGATTTAATACCTCTACGGTTTTTCCACCGTAAATCGTAATCACATCACTTGGACGCGTAGCTGTATCGCTAACCATATTTTCAGCAAGTGGTGCCCAGCCATCAATTGCAATTGGAAGTTTTAATTGTGCAATTGCAAATACGGCTGCCATAACTGCAGCAGCTCCCGACATATCCGCTTTCATTGCCTCCATACCATTTGCCGGCTTTAGCGCAAGGCCTCCAGTATCAAATGTGATTCCCTTACCTATAAATGCAAACCTCTTTTTGGCTTTAGTAGGTTTATATGAAAGATGAATTAAGGCTGGCGGATTTGAAGAGCCTTGCCCTACTCCGATAATTCCTCCGTAGCCACCTTTACGTAGCGCAGCTTCATTTAATACTTCAACCTTAACGCCATACTTACTTGCGAGTTTTTTTATTTTTAGTGAAAAGGTATTAGGAGTTAAGTGACTTGGAGGTGTATTAATTAAATCTCTGACTAAAAAAGTTTGTTCTGCAATTATTTCTGCCCGCTTTGCAGCAGCTTTTGCTTGAGATGTATCGGCAAATTTCGTAATTACACTTACCTGAGTAAGTGGAGCTTTTTGGTCATCCTTACTTTTGCCTCTAAATTCGGTAAATGAATAGCAGCCTAATGCCGCGCCCTCGGCAATTGCAGAAATTTCTACAACGGATTTATTTGGCAAAGCAAAGCATGCTGATTTATTACCGACTAACTCCCGTGCTGCTGCGCCAGCTGCTCTTCTTAACCGTTCTGGCTCAATACTAGATTCAATCTCGCCTAATCCGGTGAAAACAATTAACCGCGAAGTTTTTCCGGGTAATTTAATTATCTCATCAGCCTTACCAGTAGCACCCATTGCAGTTAAAGTTGCAAGAAGTGAGGTGGTATCAATTTGGGAAGCACCGGATTCAATCTTTAATTTTTTATTTACAGTGCCAAAACCAACAACCAAAACATCACTATCTAACTTGTCGGTAAGTTTTACTTTAACCACACCTACTCCAATTTAATAGATCCAAGTTACTAACTAGGGGATAAGCCTAAGGGATATAAGTAGGGGCATAAACACCTTAAATTGCCACAAACTGTTTGCCAGCCAGAATCAACCTTTTAAATTGAGTTTTGGAGTGTAAGTTTACCCAATGAAGAATTCACCAATCGCAGCAAAGCATTTAGAGCTAAATGCAAAAATGGCAGATTTTGGTGGCTGGCTTATGCCGATTGAGTATCAAAAAACTGGTGTAATTGAGGAGTACAACTCAGTTAGAGGCCAAGTTGGAGTTTTTGATGTTTCACATCTTGGAAAAATATCTGTAGTTGGCGAAGGATCATTACAATTTTTAAATAGCGCTTTTACAAATGATTTAAATCGGATCAAACCAGGGCAAGCCCAATACACCTTGATCTGTAACGCTAGTGGCGGTGTGATTGATGATTTAATCGCATACCAAAACTCTGCAACTGATTTTTTCTTAGTCCCAAATGCAGCAAATGCTTCAGCAGTTTTTGAAGTTCTTAGCTCAACTGCCCCAAGCGGTATTACTGTGAGTAATTTGCATGAAAAATTTGCAGTGTTTGCTGTTCAGGGCCCAAGATCGGTAGAGCTACTTAATGCATTGGGAATTGATACTGGTATTGATTACATGCAATTCTTAAGAGCAAAGATAGGAAGTAGCGAGCTAATAGTTTGCAGAACCGGATACACCGGTGAATTGGGATTTGAAATAATTCCTACTTGGCAGGATGCAGATAAAGTTTGGGATCAATTAATGGCAGCAGCCTTAAAACTTAATGGCGCAGCATGCGGACTTGGTGCGAGAGATATTTTGCGCACCGAGATGGGTTATCCACTGCATGGACATGAACTTTCCTTAAGCATTTCACCAGTTGAAGCAGCAGCAAGTTGGGCTGTGGGCTTTGATAAACAAGAGTTCACAGGTAAAGCGGTATTGGTAGATCAAAAGCAAAATGGTACAAAGCTAAAGCTAAAAGCAATTCTGGCAACTGACCGAGCTATCCCGCGAAAAGATATGCAAGTTAAAAATCAAAATGGGGAAGTAATCGGCACAGTTACTAGCGGCACCTTTTCACCCGCACTTCGTAAAGGTATCGGTTTGGCGTTAATCTCATCAGATATCAAAAAAGGTGATTCGGTCCTAATTGATGTTCGGGGCCGAGACTCTATTTTTGAAGTGGTCGCCTTGCCGTTTGTGCCTTCAAAAGTTCGCTAGATATTAACTTTTAACTATTTCTATCCCAAAATGTTAGTGCTACATTAATTGCCTAATGCCTAGCTAAAGGAGAGATAAATGGAGTACCGCCGTCTTGGTAGTAGTGGAATGTATGTTTCTGAAATTACCTATGGAAATTGGCTCACTCATGGTTCTCAAGTCGAGTCAGATGCCGCAATTAAGTGTGTACGAGCCGCTTTAGATTTAGGTATTACAACTTTAGATACCGCCGATATGTATGCGGGAACAAAGGCTGAGACAGTTTTAGGTAAAGCGCTAAAAGGTGTTCGGCGCGAATCTTATGAATTATTGACCAAGGCATATTGGCCAACTGGAACTGGTAAAAACGATCGTGGACTTTCTCGTAAGCACATTATGGAGTCATGCAATGCCTCCTTAAAAAGATTAAAAACAGATTATGTAGATCTTTATCAAGCTCATCGATTTGATGTTGAAACACCACTAGAGGAAACATTGGGTGCATTTGATGACCTAATTCGAAGCGGTAAAGTTCTATACATTGGTTTTTCTGAGTGGAATGCTGCGCAAATTGCGGCTGCATTAAAAATTCAAGATCAAAAGGGCTACTACCGATTTGTTTCTAGCCAACCACAGTATTCAATGCTTTGGCGAGTAATTGAGTCAGAGGTTGTGCCGCTATGTGAAAAAGAGGGAATAGGACAAATAGTTTGGTCTCCAATTGCCCAAGGAGTTTTGAGTGGTAAGTACTTACCAGGGCAAAAAGCTCCAGCTGGCTCACGCGCTACTGATAAAAAAGGTGGAGCGAAGATGATTTCACAATTTATGACTAACCAAGTTTTAACTGCAGTTCAAAAATTAACGCCAATCGCTAAGAAAGTTGATCTTACGCCAGCTCAATTAGCAATTGCCTGGGTACTATCAAATTCAAATGTATCAAGTGCGATTATTGGTGCGACTAAACCTGCACAAATAAAAGAGAATGTTAAAGCTGCTGGAGTTAAGCTAGATAAGCAGATTTTGTCTGAAATAGATGCTGTACTTGCAGGGGTAGTTGAAAAAGATCCGGCAAAGACAGTTAGCCCAAATCCAAGGGCTTAATTTACTTCTTCTTTTTTGAATTACTGCCCGGTCCTACTTGTGGGGCCGGAGCACGAAGTCTTCTAAGTTGAGTAGATCGCATCCAGCCATACATTCCAATTCCTTTAGTTGGTTCGTCTGGATACTTTTCACTAACTAATTTCTTTAATTTTCTAGATAATACAATTCCATTAATAGTAATTACTACCATTGCAGAGTACATAATCGCTACTGCTGCCAATTGCACAATAGGTATTGGAATTAGAGTTAAGAATAAAACAAAGACAATTAGTACTAAGAAATACTCGGCAAAGGAGCGGCGCTCATCAATATAATTTCTTACAAATCTTCTTGCCGGACCCTTATCTCGATAAGGCAGGGCACTTTCTTCACCTCGCATATAGGCAGCTCTGGCTTCAAGTCTTCTAATCCGTGCCTGCTCTTTTAGAGCACGCTTTGCTTCTTTGCTTGCCGCAGGTGAAAGGGAGGAGACCTTTAGCTTTGCCTCAGATACTTTTCGCTTTGGAGTTGGTTTGCCTTTTTTCTCAGCCATGTGATTAAGGTAGAGCCAACATTCGCTCTAATGCAACTTTTGCATACTTTGCTACCTCATTTTCGACCTGAATCTGATTAACCATCCGCCCAGATACCAAAGATTCCATCGCCCAAACAAGGTGCGGAAGATCTATCCGATTCATAGTTGAGCAGTAACAGATGGTTTTATCTAGGAAGATCACCTGTTTATCGGGATTCTCATTAGCTAGGCGCTGAACCAAATTCAACTCAGTACCAACTGCCCACTTAGAGCCGGCTGGGGATTGGGTGATACTTTTTATAATCATCTCAGTACTACCAACAAGATCTGCGTTAGCAACTACATCATGCTGACACTCAGGATGGACCAGTATTTTTACACCAGACAGCTGCTGTCTTGCTTGATTTATGTTATCAACTGTAAAGCGACCATGAACTGAACAGTGACCTCGCCACAAGATGACCTTAGCTGATCTAATTTGATCATCAGTTAAGCCACCATTTTTCTTCCAAGGATTCCAGAGAACACAATCATCTAATTTAAGTCCAAGTGATAAAACTGCTGTGTTTCTTCCCAGATGTTGATCAGGTAGAAATAAAATCTTATCTCCATTTTCAAAGGCCCATTTCATAGCCCGCATGGCATTAGATGATGTGCAGACTGCACCATTGTTTTTTCCAGTAAATGCCTTAATTGCAGCTGATGAGTTCATATAAGTAATTGGAATAGTTCTCTTTGCTACACCTAATTTTTCTAAAACTTGCCAACAATCTTCTACTTGAGCAGCAGTTGCCATATCTGCCATTGAGCAACCCGCTGCTAAATCTGGCAATATAACTTTCTGATCTTTAGTTGTTAAAATATCGGCGCTTTCGGCCATAAAGTGCACACCACAAAAGAAGATAAACTCAGCATCAGAATTATCTGCAGCTGCTTGAGCTAACTTAAAAGAGTCACCACGAATATCTGCAAAGGCAATTACTTCATCTCTTTGGTAATGATGGCCTAGCACCATCGCTTTCGAACCAAGTGCTTCTCGGGCAATCTTTGCTCGCTCAACTAGACCTGGATCACTTGGAGATGGCAGAGCGCCATCACAGGAAACTCCGCGCTCGCTTTGAAGATCGCGCTGCTTGCCTAGAAGCAAAACCTCAGTTATTCCCATGGCCTGAGTGTAAACGCTCACAGGTTTTGGTGCAGAAATCATCTGAATTTACTAGTAACCTATGAGCCTAGGCAAAAATTGGAGAGTAGTGAGTATGAGCACAGATACAACTAGCACAACAGATCTTTCAATATCTACTAAGGGTATTGCACTTACCGATGTTGCTGCTGAAAAAGTTTCTGCCTTACTTGTTCAAGAAGGCCGTGATGATTTAAGTCTGCGAGTAGCTGTTCAACCTGGTGGTTGTTCTGGGCTTCGCTACCAACTTTACTTCGATGATCGCCAATTAGATGGTGACACAATCTCTGAATTTTCTGGTGGAAAAGTTAAGGTCGTAACTGACAAAATGAGTACGCCATATTTAATGGGTGCATCTATTGATTTCGTTGACACTATCCAGAAGCAAGGATTTACAATTGATAATCCAAATGCGCAAGGATCATGTGCCTGTGGAGATTCTTTTAACTAAACTTTTCTAAGTTTTTCAACACTACTTTTTAAAGCTTGGCAAAAATCTACAACAATCTGTTCGGTCATTTCTTTGTGGATGGTTAACCTAATATTTCCAGTAATTGGTCTACCCATAGCTGCTAAAACATGACTAGGTTGCATATCTGCAGATTTACAAGCAGAGCCAGAATCAACTGCGTAGCCTGCATCCTCAAGTGCTAACAGAAGTCGATCTGCTTCAACGCCTTTAATTGATACTGAAAGTTTTTTGCTTAACCCACCCAGGTTTGATGCAATATCAACATCACTGATCTGGTTAGAAATAAAATCGATTATCACTGTCTTTAACTTAAGCCTGATATCACTTTGAGTGGCGTAATTTTCCATAGCAACAGCACTTGCTAGAACTAATGGCAGTGAAAAAGAGTTGGGCACTCTTACTAAATCGTTATGAGGTAGGGGATTTCGCCATTTTGCACCGGATTTAATTACTAAAACACCGACTCCAGCAGGCCCTGCCCAGCTAGTGCTATCAAAAAGTGCGCTTTGATATTCAAATCTTGGTAGATGATCAATTCCACTGCTGGTGCAGTCAGCAAAGATTTGTGCCTTACTAGTAGGAGATCCTTGAAGATTTCCAGTTTCACCATTAGCAACTTGCCAAACTAGTAGATCATTTTCAGATACCGAACTTTCCTGAATATCTCCCTGGTTATTTACTGGGAGTAGATTTAAACTTCTGCCAGCTTTTTCTTCTGCGGCTGCGACTGCAAAAACTTTTTGTCGGTCAATGGCTGAATAGGCCAACCTACTTTCCTTGCTAAGTAATCCTTGAATTCCTAACTGAAATCCAAGATCAACCTCGCCCAGAAACTCAATCTCATCAGGCCTTGCACTTAAATGTTTAGCAAAACTTTCCTTAGCCTGCTGCAATAGCAGAGCAGTTTGGCGTGATTGATTATTTAATTTAGATGGATCTGGCCAACCCTTTAAGAAAAGCTCTGATAGCAAGGATGCCGATGCAGGGTGTAGCACTCTTTCCTGCTGGAAGTTGCCTGTGATACGAACCACCTCTTACCCCTATCTGAGCCAGTGCGACATTGCTAGAGCAGAAGGTTATCCTTAACCCTATGCATCTGCCTCACCTTAAACCATCGCTTGGATTGGTAGCACTGACTCCGCTTCTTGCCGGTTGTGCTAACGGTGAAGTCTCTGGTCTTGGATTTGAAGAGGGCGTATCAAGCGTTAATGATCAATCTTTATCACTTTGGCAGGGCGCTTGGATAGCTGGCGCAGTTGTTGGAGTGTTTACATTAATTTTGATTCTATGGCCAGTTTTCTTCCATCGTAAAAAGGATGAGAATTTTCCGAAACAAACTCAGTACAACATTCCAGTCGAGATCGCTTACACCTTAATCCCATTTTTAATTGTTGCAGTACTTTTCTATTTTACAGTTCAACGTGAGTCAAGAATCGTTAAAATTTCTCCCGACTCACAAGTTTCACATTTTATTGATGTAGTTGGATTCCAATGGTCATGGCAATTTAAATATAAGGATGCTGGTGATTTTAAGAGTGCAACTGTGACTGGTTCACCAGCTCAGCCTCCAACTTTGTATCTGCCACAAGGACAAAAAGTTCGCTTTACTTTGGATGCAAATGATGTCGTCCATGGCTTCTGGATCCCAGCTTTTATGATTCAAATGCAAAATTTGCCCGGTGTAACAAATCAATTGGAATTTACAGCTAATAAATTGGGAACCTATCCCGGCAGATGTAATATTTTGTGTGGCAGAAACCATGCTCAAATGCTATTTACCGTTAAAGTTGTCACTTTAGCGGAGTATCAAAGTTATATTGAAGGTTTAGTAGCCGAAGAGAAAGCAGCGATCGCATGACCACCTACGCACAGCGCCCAACTATTTCAGCAAGTAGGCCAGCTCCAGCCCCAACATCCAAGGGACGGGTAGTAGTTAAGTGGTTGACTTCAACAGATCACAAAACAATTGGGTATTTATATTTAATGACCTCATTTGCTTGGTTCTTAATTGCGGGATTACTGGCCTTAGTACTTCGTGGCGAGCTAGCGCGTCCTGGTATGCAGTTCTTAAGCAATGAGCAGTACAACCAGATATTTACAATGCATGGCACCATCATGCTTTTAATGTTTGCAACTCCATTATTTGTTGGATTTGCAAATGTAATTATGCCGCTACAAATTGGTGCAGCAGATGTGGCCTTCCCAAGATTAAATATGCTTTCATACTGGCTATATTTATTTGGCGGTCTGATGGCATTTGCCGGATTTTTAACTCCAGGAGGAGCTGCATCATTTGGGTGGACAGCCTATGCACCACTTTCAAGTGTCGAGTACTCACCTGGCATCGGTGCTGATCTTTGGTTAGTTGGACTTGCAATTGGTGGTCTTGGAACAATTTTAGGTGGAGTTAATTTTGTAACCACAATATTAACAATGCGTGCTCCAGGAATGACTATGTTTAGAATGTCAATATTTAGCTGGAATGTTTTACTTACCTCCATCTTAGTTTTAATTGCATTCCCACCATTAGCAGCTGCGTTTTTAGCACTTGAATCTGACCGCTTATTTGGATCGCATATTTTTGATCCCGCAAATGGCGGAGCTATGTTGTGGCAGCACCTATTTTGGTTCTTTGGTCATCCAGAGGTTTACATTTTAGCTCTACCATTTTTTGGTATTGCAACTGAAATTTTGCCAGTCTTTTCCCGCAAACCAATCTTTGGTTATAAAGGTTTAATTGCAGCCACTATTGCAATCGCTGCTCTATCTGTAGCAGTTTGGGCCCACCATATGTATGCCAGCGGACAAGTTCTCTTACCGTTCTTCTCATTTATGACCTTCTTAATTGGTGTTCCAACTGGAGTTAAATTCTTCAACTGGATCGGAACGATGTGGCGTGGCTCAGTGACCTTTGAAACCCCAATGCTTTGGGTAATGGGATTTTTAGTTACCTTCTTATTCGGTGGAATTACTGGAATTATTTTGGCCTCGCCGCCACTTGATTTTGCAGTCTCGGCTTCCTACTTCGTAGTTGCACATTTCCACTACGTGTTATTTGGAACTGTGGTATTTGCTATGTTTGCTGGTTTTTACTTCTGGTGGCCTAAATTTACTGGTCGGATGCTCAATGAAACTCTGGGCAAGATTCACTTCTGGACATTGTTCTTTGGTTTCCACTTAACATTTTTGATTCAGCACTGGATGGGAATTAAGGGCTTCCCACGCAGATATGCTGATTATCTAGCTAGTGATGGCTTTACCTTTATGAATATGGTTTCAACTGTTGGTTCAGGATTACTAGCGCTTTCCATGATTCCATTTGCTATGAATCTTTGGATTACTCGAAACTCACCTAAGGTAGAAACTGATGACCCTTGGGGTTACGGCTCATCCCTTGAGTGGGCAACATCTTGTCCACCACCAAGACACAACTTCACCTCTATGCCAAGAATTAGAAGTGAAAGACCTGCCTTTGACCTTCACTACCCACATATGGCGCAGAAGGCTAAACATTAATGAAGACTAGTTGGATTTTATTTGTTGGCTTAGCAATCTTTTATGCAATTCTGACAGTTATTTATTGGCTAGTAGGCGGAGAGCCAGTTGGTATAACTGCAATCTCATTAAGTGCCGGTCTTGCATTAATTGTGGGTTTTTATCTTTGGTTTACCGATCGCAGACTTGGCAATCTATTACCTGAGGATAACCAACAGGGAGAGATCGCAGATTCAGCTGGTGAGTTAGGATTTTTTTCACCCCACTCTTGGTGGCCACTGCCAGTTGCATTATCAGCATGCGCTGTCGGCTTAGGTTTAATTATCGGTTGGTGGTTAACATTAATTGCAGTTGGAGCTTTAATAATCTCTATCTTAGGTCTAGTCTTGGAGTATGAGAAACCCTCAAATACCGTTCACTAATTGGTAGTCCATGAGCAGAAAAGCTGAAATTGTAGACACTCAAGTACCATACTTTTACAAAGCGCAATTGGTTATTGATCAACCAGCCGATAAAATTTTTGAGTTCATCGTAAATCCAGCGAACCACTCCTTAATGGATGGATCTGGCATGGTTAAAGGCAGGATTTCTGGGCCTAATAAACTTTACCTAGGTGCCAAGTTTGGTATGAAAATGCGTTATAAAATTCCATATGTAATTAAAAACCAGGTGGTTGAGTTTCAAGATCAGAAAGTAATTGCCTGGCGACATTTCTTGCGAAATATTTGGCGCTACGAGTTAACCCCATTGAGTTCCGACTCTACGTTAGTGGTTGAAAGTTGGGATGGCAGGAAAGTGCTTCTCAAAGATTGGCCTACTGTGAAAAGCTCAGCTAGATGGGTACCTAAGGTAATGGCCAAAACATTAGTTAGGTTAGATGAGGTATTAGCGGCGAAGTAGTTATCTGTTTATTAAGGGATCGATAATGGCTGCAAGCAAACTTGGCCGATTAGTAATTTTTTCCTCAAAATCTGCCATTACCGTGGCCTTAAAACCAGCATTTACTGCAAGATAACGAATTGGCTCTGGCTCCCATCTTCCAATCTTTTGATCAATAAATGGCAGAGCTGGAGTTTTAAGATTACTGATTTGCGTAGCCAAAGTTTTAGCAACTAGGTAGGAAAGGGTGACACCATCTCCTACATAGCCACCAATTTCAGCTCTACCACTTGCTCGGTCAAAGTTTAAATACGCCTGCCATCTGCGGGTTAGCGCCACTGCACCACCCCAGCGATACTCAAATTTTGCTTGTGAAATTTGCGGAAACCAGGACTTAGCCCGGCGTTCTAATGCTGAATGCATTCGATTATCAATTTCACTTCGCTCTGAAAGTCGAGAGAATAATTTGTATCTAACACCTCTGCCGCCTATTGCTAGTCTGTTGTCGCCAGTAATTTGAGCATAGGTAATCAAATGACATGCCTCTTGAAAGGTTGCACGTTGATTATTTCTTATCTGAGTTATTACATCACTTGGCAGTGGTTCGGTTGCAACCATTAAGGAGTAGATTGGAATTTGTCTATTACCCATCCAACTTCTAGGGGTAAAAGCTTCGGTAGCTCTTATCGAGATTGGGCAAGTTATTTCATACCCATTTATCTCTAACTTCTTATCTAAGATTTTAGTTACTGCAGATTTTTCATATATTTCAACGCCAATACCTTCAAGATATGACCCTAATGATCTAGCTAATTCAAATGGATTAAGGGCAGCACAATGTGGGGTGTAAACAGCACCTAACGCACTTGGAATGTTGATTAATTCCTGGGTCTGACTCTTATTTAGAAAAGTATGCTCATTATCTAATTCGCCCGAGATGCGAGATAACTGAGCTTTATTTCGGGCGAAAACTAATGAGCCACCCTTTGCATAATTAATCTGCCAATTATTTTGCTTTGCAATCTGTCCAATCTCATCGATTGATTTTGTGATGGCATCTCGAAGTGCTTTATAACTTTCAATCCCATGCTCTTTTATAAGTCTTTTGTTTGAGGTTGGATACTCAGCTGAGGCCCAGCCACCATTTCGACCACTAGCACCAAAACCAACATACTCTTTTTCAAAAATAGCAATCTTAAGTTCTGGCTGCAATTGTTTTAAATGATAAGCACTCCAAAGACCACTAAAGCCGGCACCAATAATTGCTATATCAAAATCTTTACTACCGCTAAGTGCTGGCCGGTAGTTGATTGACTGGCCTTTTTGCCAAAGCGAGCTGTTCATGGATTGAAGTATATGGACTTAAAGATTTGCGACAATTACCTTTAGGAAAGAGCAGAGGCTTTAGTGGTGTCCACTTTCTAGCTCTTTAACCTCAGCTGGCGTTGGCTTGGCAATGTTTTCAGCATTTGCCGCACTAAATCTAGCCTGAAGTTTTGCTTTAATTCCCTTTGGATTAATAACACCACGGGCATCCTCTTTAACTAATTCAATTGCTACTGGCTGCTCATGCTGGGTTAGAGCAAACTTCTTAGCCGGTGATAACTCCTCATGGACTTCAACAAACTCACCATGTGGCAGCATTACTAATCTGCCAGTTTCTCTGCCATGCAAGACTAGTTCGCGATCTTTTCGCTGCAGAGAAAGACAAATTCGTTTTGTAATTACAAAGGCAAGTGGTGGCAGAACAATAATTCCTATCCGAGAAAACCACATAATTTGGTTAATGGTTAAGTCGAAATGAGTGGCAATAATGTCATTTCCACCATTGATCATTGCGATCACCATAAATGTTAATGACATTGCACCTAGTGCAGTTCTATTTGGCACATTTCTTGGACGATCTAATAGGTGGTGCTCGCGCTTATCGCCGGTTAACCAGCTTTCAATAAATGGATAAAGTGCCATACCAGTGAAAATAATTCCAGGAATTATCAATCCTGGAATTAATATATTCCACGAAATAGTTTTACCAAATAAGTAAGTTTCAAGTGGTGGCGCCATTCGAACCAA
>Ga0208596_1000022_pt1 | contig 61199 bp, 63 predicted proteins | sample LakMenEpi12Jul11_FD_150686 | JGI IMG/M metagenome (GOLD analysis project Ga0208596, IMG submission 150686) | Freshwater microbial communities from Lake Mendota, WI - 12JUL2011 deep hole epilimnion (SPAdes) | ecosystem: Environmental > Aquatic > Freshwater > Lake > Epilimnion/Euphotic zone ...
CCTAAGCTAAGCATTGGAACAAATGGGTGCTCGGAATACTCAAGAGGTGAATGAATCTCATCGCTGATGATGATGACATCGTATTTAACGGCCAGAGCGAGAAATTTACTGAGCTCTTCTCGGGAGTAGACGCGGCCTATTGGATTATGTGGTGAGCAGAGAAGATGAATTTTGATACCGCTGCTATATGCCTTTTCGATCCCTTGCCAATCAATACTCCAAGCGAGCGAAACATCATCCGAAGGTTGATGAATGAAGGGAACATCAATGCACTTCACTTTTGTCTCATTCATCCAGGTATAGAAATTTTGATATACAGGTGAGCTGATCAAGACACCATCACCAGGATTTGTGAAGACGCGAAGAATTTCAACAACGCCGACCCCAACATCTGTTGCCACACGGACACGCGAAGGATCTACATTCCAGTTCCATCGTGCGGCGGTAAATGCAGCAAAAGAGTTACCGAGTTCAGGAATTGGCCCGAGGTAACCCATATCTGACTTCTCGACCATAGTGTGAAGAAATTCTCGAATAGGAGCTGCCACTGGAAAATCCATCTCCGCGACAGGGAGTGGAATTACATCTGGGGCAAAGCCCCGCCATTTTTCACTATGGTGAGTAGCAAGTTCAGCGAGAGAAGGTACAGTGACGTCGATGTCGCTCATATGGCGAGTATTCCACTAAGAGTGCTCGGAGGCTAGACGCTTTGTCGAGTTTCGAACCACAAGTGTTGTGGGAACAATGAGAGGAACTGGTTCTTTCAGGGGTTTGCGAAGGCGCTCCATGATCGACCATGCGGCCATCTCCCCCATCAATTGCACAGGTTGCTCAATGGTCGTCAACTCTGAAAATTCTGACATCTCATGTCCATCAAAACCAATAATCGAAATATCATCTGGACACTTAAGGCCATGGCGGCGTATCGCCTGCATGACACCAAATGCCATTTCATCTGACTCGCAAAAAATTGCAGTTGGTCGATTAGGGCGTGCAAGGAGATCATCCATTGCTCGCGCTGCCGTATGCATAGTAAAGCCACCATGGACTTCGCGAGATGGGTCCCACTCAAGACCATTTTCAACTAACGCTTGAAGAAAACCTTTGCGACGATCTTGCGGAACGCTGAAATTAAATGGGTCATCAGGGTGGCCTGACATCAATGCGATGTTTCGATGTCCTTGATTAACTAAATGTTGAGTTGCTGTGCGTGCAGCTGCTACGTCATCAATTGCAACGCTTGCGCAATCTTTATGGTGCATGCCTACTAAAGCTACGGGAATACCAAGGCTGAGCATTGATTCAAACTCTTCTTCAGTTGGTGGAAGACTGATAACAATCAATGCATCTACGCGACCTTTGAGAAGTTGGTGCTGGAAGAGGCGCTCACGCCCTTTCATCTGGCTAAAGTTGTAGAGAAGTAGATCAAGTCCTGCTTCGCGAAGTGCTTGTTCAGCACCGCTAATTACCTGTGCGAAGTACCAACGGGAAATGTATGGAGCAACAATTCCCACGCTATTTGTTCGATGAGGTGCTGTCTTCTGTGAATCCGTATCGATGGGATACCCCAGTGATTCTGCGGCATCGATGATCTTTTTACGTGTCTCCGGGTTGACGTGATGAAGGCCGCGCAAGGCGCGTGAGACAGTTGCGATCGAAACTCCTGAGAGAGCTGCAATCTCTTTGATTCCTGCCACGAATGCCCCTAGTTGACCCTTGTAGTTGCTGGCTGAATGCGACTGTAAAAAACTGCAACAACTGTAAAAGTATCCCCAGATCCTGCAAATATCAAGGGGCGAGCGCTTAGCGCTAAGCGCTAAGCCGGGAATGCAACGCCCGTGCTTGAGTGACAGTCGTAGCCGTTGGGGTTCTTAGCCAAATATTTCTGGTGGTACTCCTCTGCAAGGAAATACTCCATCCCTGAGGCGCTCTTGATCTCTGTGACAATCTCATCAAGTCCTGCAGAAGTGAGCGCAACTTGATAGCGCTCTCGTGATTTCTGGGCTGTCGCCAACTGTTGATCATCAACGGTGTAGATAGCGCTTCGATATTGCGTACCGATATCTCCACCTTGAGCATTGAGAGATGTGGGATCGTGCATAACCCAAAATTCTTCGAGCAAACGGTCATATGTGATCAGCGTTGGATCAAATGTAACTGCGACCATTTCGGCATGGCCAGTTGCTCCTGTACAGACCTCTTCATACGTTGGCATGGATTTACTGCCACCCATATAACCGACTGAAGTCTCAATGACGCCATCGAGCATCCAGAATCTACGCTCAGCTCCCCAGAAGCAGCCTGTAGCAAAATATGCAATCTCTTGTGTAGCGCTCATTGGGCAAGTGTTTCATGATTAGAGTGAACTTTCTTCACGTAAACTAGCCACACCTGCGCCCCCGTAGCTCAGGGGATAGAGCACCGCCCTCCGGAGGCGGGTGCACAGGTTCGATTCCTGTCGGGGGCACTCCATTAAGAATGAGTGCGGTCTATATCACCTTCGAATTGGGAAATCTTTTTCGCTACCTTCTTGTTTAAGACACTAATACGCGAGAGAATACGCATTCCGCCATGTGAATTCACACCATATGGCCACGTGCTCAGAGAGGAGAGATCATGGATTGGCGACATCAATCAGCATGCCGCGATGAAGACCCTGAACTCTTCTTTCCAGTTGGAAACACTGGCCCTGCCATCACTCAGATCGAAGAGGCGAAGAAGGTCTGTAACCGTTGCATTGTGCGCGAAGCTTGTCTGTCATGGGCTCTTGAAAGCGGCCAAGATGCTGGAGTCTGGGGCGGTCTTTCAGAAGATGAGCGTCGTGCACTGAAGCGTCGTGCAGCGCGAAATCGTGCTCGCACTATGGAGCCACATAATTAATTTTCCTCAATGAACCTGCCCTAGATAGGGAAGGTGAGTCGAGCTGTCGTTCCACGTTCTGTTGATTGTAAAACCAATTCACCCTTAAGTTCATTTTCTGTCAGGGTTCGCACAATCTGTAGTCCCAAATTAGATGAGGTCGTAAGATCAAAACCTTCAGGTAGACCCACTCCATTATCAATAATTGAAATGTGGGCAATACCTGCACTTCGCTCAAGCAGAATCTCTAGAGAACTTCCCCCACGTTCTAAACCATGCTCCAATGCATTGTGAATGAGTTCGGTGACAACCAAGGCCAAGGGAGTTGCAATCGCTGGATCAAGTGACCCCAATTGACCGCTTCGAGTGATCACTAACTCATCCATACGTGAGCTTAAATCAAGTGAGTGGGAAACCAATCGATCAAGTACATCATCAAAGGCAACAGATGTATCAGTGCCAGATGAGAGCGTTTCATGGACAAGAGCGATAGAGGCGATACGACGAACCGCTTCATTGAGTGCAGCGCTAGCTGCCGGATCATCGATTCGACGAGCCTGCAGGCGAAGTAGAGCCGATACAGTCTGCAAATTGTTTTTCACGCGATGATGAACTTCACGAATAGTCGCATCTTTAGTGATGAGTTCACGCTCGCGACGCCTTAGTTCAGTCACATTTTGCAACAGAACTAACGCACCAATGCGATCACTGCTCTGAATAAGTGGGAGAACGAGCAGTTCGATAGTTCCTCCACTGTTTTCCATCTCAACACGCCTGATCGCTCGCCCCGAGAGTTGCACTCGTAAAGCTTCCTCATGTGCCTGACTTTGAGGGGATGCAATCTTTTCTGCAACCTCTGCCAATAGCTGACCTTCGAGAGCGCTATTCCAACTCAATCTGCTAAAGGCTGATCTCGCATTGGGGCTTGCATATGTAATCACTCCGTTTATATCTAAACGAAGCAACCCGTCACCAACTCGCGGTGCTGGATCAAAGAATGAATTCGCGTGCTCATATGGAAAATTACCTTCAGCTGCCATGCGATATAGCTGATGAGCAATTTCACGGTAATTGAGTTCCAAACGAGATGGTTGACGCATCAGCTCTGAATCTCTGTGGCGAGAAATCACCGCAATTACTTCACCTTGATAGAGGACTGGCGTTGTCTCCTCTTTAATGAGGAGGTCGCCAACTTTTTCAGGCACCGTGTCACGAATGATTTCCGCACTCGATAGAGCTTGATCAATATGTGGTCGCTGTCCCCAGCTGATTTCCTCACCCAAAACATCGTGCGTAAATACTGTTGCAGCAGTCATCGGGCGAATATGTGCGATAGCAACATAGCCGGTCGGCCAACTCTTCATATCTTTGCGAAGTGGAACCCACAAAATGAGATCTGCAAAGGAAAGATCCGAAAGCAATTGCCAATCTGCAACAAGCTCACGGAGACGATAAATCTGGGATGGAGTAAGCGGACTCTTGCCCTGAATAAACTCTTCGATAGTTGGCATTACTTTTTCCAACTAGGCAACATTGAAGCGACCTCTTGAATAGCAAACCACGTGAGCTCTTCACCGTCAGGTGAAACAAGGAAGATGCATGCAACCCAATCGAGTGAGATCGGATGATCAATTGAGATGCTATCTGCGCCTATTTCCTTGATGAGCTCGTCTGGCACTTCAACTGCAAGTACGTAGCCCTGACCAGAATCTCGAAGCTCAAGTGATTCTTCTGCCGCCAACATCGAGAGGATAAATTCGTGCTCCTCTTCGCCAAGTTCTGCGTGGGTGGTAACGAACTCTGAAGTGGGAGCAAAGAGCGCAGGAATTAAGATGGACGTGTTGGTAATGAGAGCCTCAAGCTCTTCGACTGAAACTCCTACGTAGCTGCGCATATCGCTAAGCGTACAAGGTGTCAGGCTATTGAGTAAGTTCGAGCGCAATCGCTGCAAGTGATCGTCGAAGCAAGCCTCTGGAATTGCTCTCGACCAAAATAGAGCGATCCTGGACTGCAGCACTAACACCTCTGAGGTCAAGAGGAAGTATTCGTAGCGCATGAGGTTGCGTTGGAGAGACAACAGATAAGAATTTTGCTTCTTGCTCATCTCCTTTTTTTCCAGGTATGCGTTGGGTTAGAAGGTGGGTAACTCGCCCACGAATTGTCATCTGAGATAGAGCCGTTGATATCTCGCGTAGTGCACGTGAACTTACAACGCGTGATGAAGAAAATATCCATAAATCATCTGCGGCTTCCAACACCCATGTTGAAAAAGTGCTCTCCCAGCGTTTATCGGGCGTTAAGGATTCTGAGTGAGTAATACGACCAAGATCTATGAGTATGAAGTCTGCGTGAAGACTTGCATCGAGTATCAACTCAACTGTATTGGGTGCATTGTGGCGAGTAATCTCAAAGATTTGTAACAGAGGATTAACTTCTTTGAGATCATCCTTATTTGCATGGCGCTCCCCCAAAATCGTCGCAATAGCCGGCATCTGGTGATGAGCGTCAATGAGAAGAACTTTCTTGCCAGTAAGTGTGAGCTCGATAGCGAGGTTGATGGCAGTAAGTGTCACGCCCTCGCCATGATTTACACCCGTCAGAGCAATCATCCTGCAGCGAGATGGCGTGTGCTGTGTGCTTACGGATCTAAGCATAGGAGCCCTGTGAGGAGAGCGAATCATCGCTAATAATTCAATCTCATCTCTTGGCTTCGTCAGATATCCATCAATTTCTTCACTGTGATGGGTGGCAAGAAATCCAATTGATCGATCTAAATATGGTGAAAGTGATGAAAGTATCTTGAGATTTAAGTCAGAAACATCACTCGAAAAGATAAGTAGAGGCTTAAGCTCAGTGGATACAGCAAGAAATGTTTGCAAGGATTCTACGTCGAGTGCACGAAAGATAACGCTCCACCCGTGTGCGAAGAGCGTTCCAGCGACCATCGCTTCAAACTCAGGATCCTTTATTGCAGTGATTACATTGAGTTCAGCCATTTGATTTAACAATCACCAATCTCCCATTTGATGTTCCCGCAAGAAGTCTTTGGACCTGTGAATTATCAACTGAGACTGTGATTGCTAAACCATTTCCAAAGTTAGAACTTTTGCGATCGATAGAACGAAGGAATATCCCCGTGAGCAGTAGTTCTGGAGTACTCAGGCTCTGCGAGTCCTGTGGTTCTGGCACCCAGTAGATACTTATCGGCTCTCCTATTTCAATCGTCGCCGGAATGTCCGATGCTGAAATATTCAGTGGTACCTGTTCAGCATCAAATTCCTGAAGATCTTCAGTGACTGCACTCGTGGCAACAAATTCACCTGCGGCGATGTATCTCGTAGTAGTTGAGCCGATGGGCGATAGCGAATGAGGTAAGTAGAGATCTTCATTACCAACAAGAGAAGCGTTGATGAGTTCTAAATCTCCGGATGTGAGCAACGATCCCGCTGCGACTGGATGAGAAACTACCCAATATGCTGAACTGCGATCTGAAAGCGCTGCAAAGGCGAATGATGAGAGTAGTGCGGCTAGGAATAGAACACCTGCAACGATGACTCGCGGTGATTTCAGTGAGATGGAAGTGTGTGGTTGATGTGACATAAGGGTGGAGCAAACGCTATAGCCCTGATCTTTGTTGTCATCTTTCCACAGTCATCCTTTAGGTTGATACAGGTTCAACCTTCAGGCGGATGGATCAGCGTGGCACGCTGGCCATGCTGGCGCAATGACAACTTACACACATCCTAACTACATATTAACTGCCGTAAGCGAAGATCAAGCACTGTGGAGTCATCCCATTCTCGATCTCTATCCAGATTCACAAAGATTTGAACCGCTACCACCTCTTCCGATTCAAAAGGCAAAGCTCTATCTCACACCGTCACACTTCGAAGAAGATTTCGAAGGTGATGACTACCCTGAACCAACGTCAGCGAGCGAATTGCCTGAACTACATGCGTGGACGATGACATTTGTCGTGGCACTCCTTGAGATCTGGGCTGGAAGGAGACAACCTGCGCAATTGATGGCGCGTTGTCACCGAGTTATTTACAACGAGCTAATCAGAAAGACGGGATCTCAGAAAGAGGTTGGCAGAGTACGAACAATTCATCAAAGTGAGCCACTTGATGGAATTTGTGAATCGACAATCACCGTGCGTTTCGGTGAAAGATTGCGCGCCATCGTCATTCGCTTTGAAGGCGTTGATGGGCGCTGGTTATGCACCGAGTTAGATCTGGTCTAAATGCTAGGCGGCACCATGACAGCGCTTGTACTTCTTGCCTGAACCACAAGGGCAAGGGGCGTTGCGTGTCACTTCATTCTTGGTTACAACGCCAGATTCATCTGAAGCCGTATAAGAGAGAGCGCTGACCTGAGCAGGTTTAGCTTCAATTGATGGTGCTGAAACCTTTTTGCCATCTTCAACATTGACCTCAACATTAAATACCAGGCTCGCAAGTTCTTCCTTGATTGCATCCATCATCGCCGAGAAGAGTTCAAAACCCTCTCTTTGATATTCAACAAGCGGATCGCGTTGAGCCATTGCTCTGAGACCAATTCCTTCTTGGAGATAATCCATCTCATAGAGATGCTCACGCCACTTTCGATCTAGAACAGATAAGAGCACCTTGCGCTCAAGTTCGCGCATGACTTCAGGGCCAAGCTCACTCTCACGCTTTACATATGCTGCTTCTGCATCTTCAATAATTCGAGCAGCTAAAAATTCAGCATCAAGGCCACCGACGGAACCGACTTCAGATATGAGCCCATCGATGGTGAGCGAAATTGGGTACACAAGGCGCAGAGCTGTCCAGAGCTTTTCTAGATCCCAATCCTCTGCAAATCCTTCAGCTGTCTCTGCATCGACATAAGCCTGGATTGTATCTGCCAAGAACTGCCCCACTTGAGTCGAGATATCTTCGCCCTCTAAAACAAGCCGTCTCTCGCTATATATAACTCCGCGCTGGCGATTCATGACATCGTCATACTTAAGGACATTCTTTCGAATCTCAAAGTTCTGTGCTTCGACCTGAGTCTGTGCCGACTTGATCGCATTACTTACCATCTTGGACTCGATAGGTGCATCCTCAGGAAGACCGGCTGCGGATAAAAAGCGCTCAACCATTGCCGAATTAAATCGTCGCATCAAATCATCTTGTAGAGAGAGGTAGAAACGTGATTCACCAGGATCACCTTGACGACCTGATCGACCACGCAACTGGTTATCGATACGACGTGATTCGTGACGCTCTGTTCCTAGAACATATAGTCCGCCGAGTGAGACAACTTCCTCGTGACTAGCTTCAAGGGCAGCCTGTTGCTTGGCAAGTTCAATTGGCCAAGCTTCATTATATTCCGCCTCATTTTCTTCCAGCGAAATTCCACGTCGTTGTAATTCAAACTTGGCCATAAACTCAGGGTTGCCACCCAACATAATGTCGGTACCGCGACCTGCCATATTTGTCGCAACCGTTACCGCGCCTTTAACACCAGCGCGACCAATAATCATCGCCTCGCGTTCGTGGTGCTTTGCATTGAGAACTTCGTGCGGAACACCATTTTTCTTCAAGACTGCAGAGAGTTCTTCCGATTTTTCAACACTGACAGTACCCACCAAAACAGGTTGGCCTTTGCGGTGACGCTCAACAATATCTTGTGCGACTGCGAGAAACTTTCCAGCTTCTGTTTTATAGACCAAGTCTGCCGCATCAATGCGTTGCATAGGGCGATTTGTAGGAATAGGAACGACGCCAAGCTTATAGATTTGATGAAATTCAGATGCTTCCGTCATTGCAGTACCGGTCATACCTGAAATCTTTGCGTAGAGACGGAAATAGTTCTGCAAAGTAATGGTTGCCAGAGTCTGATTTTCATTCTGAATCTCAATACGTTCTTTTGCTTCGAGTGCTTGATGCAAACCATCACTGTAGCGACGCCCTGAGAGCATGCGGCCAGTATGTTCATCTACGATGAGAAGCTCGCCATTCATGACGACATAATCTTTGTCGCGTTTAAAAAGTTCCTTAGCACGGACGGCATTATTGAGGTAGCCGATCAGTGTTGTATTCGCAGATTCATACAGATTTTCTATACCAAGAAGCTGTTCTACTTTTGTGACACCGGCCTCTATGACCCCTACTGTCTTCTTCTTTTCATCAACTTCATAGTGAATGTCTCGCGAGAGCTGATTAACAATATTTGCAAATTCAACGTACCACTTGGTTGGTCTATCAGCAGGACCGCTAATAATCAGCGGTGTACGCGCTTCGTCAATGAGAATAGAGTCAACTTCATCTACTACAGCGAAGAAGTGATCTCTCTGCACACAATCTTCTAAGCTCCAAGCCATGTTGTCACGAAGATAATCAAATCCGAATTCGTTATTTGTTCCATAAGTTACATCGCAGTTATAGGCTTCACGACGCTCAGCCGGGGACATGCTATTGAGAATGACACCTACGGTCAGACCAAGGAAACGATGAATACGTCCCATCCATTGGCTATCGCGCAACGCTAGATAATCATTTGTTGTAACGACGTGAACACCTTTACCTGCGAGTGCATTCAAATATGATGGGAGGGTTGCAACAAGAGTCTTACCTTCACCAGTTTTCATTTCAGCGATATTTCCCATGTGCATCGCAGCGCCACCCATGAGTTGAACATCGTAATGGCGTTGACCTAACGTGCGCTTGGCTGCCTCGCGAACAACTGCAAAGGCTTCAGGGAGTAAGTCATCGAGATCTTCGCCTTGCGTCAAACGAGTTTTAAACTCTTGAGTTTTTGCACGAAGTGCTTCATCTGACAAAGGTTCGATTGATGGCTCAAAGGAGTTAACCTCTGCAGCAATCTTTGTAAGCTGACGAAGGATCTTTCCTTCACCTGCGCGCATAATCCGATCAAGAATCGATGACATTTACAAACCTTTCAGAGTTTTCCTTTATGAGACAGCTTGACGGACGGATATCCCCCGCTCGTCACTGGGTATATCGTAGGGGTTTGGCAATGCATGCAGTAACTGCGCCAATAACCATATATCCCGCTCCGTGCAGGGCTCTGCCCGCCTCTCGCAGGGTCGCCCCCGATGTAACTAAGTCATCGATGAGGATCACGGGAATATTCGAAGAATCTTCTAGGTTCGCACATCTCATTGAATGGCTGAGATTTTTCTCTCGTGATTGAGAGTTGAGGGTGGTTTGATCTCTCACTTTTCGCGAGTGACTCAGAAGTGCACGGACTTGAACTGTTGGAGTTCGCGAGAGCTCGATTGTTTGTTCCAGCATGAAATCACGACCTCGTTTGCGAGTATTCGCCTTTCTGGAGGGAACGGGTACAAGATCTGCAATTCCAACCTCACTGTAAAAATGAGACAGGCTGTGCGAGAGTGCTTGATTCAAGAGCCGATTAGCATCGTGAAGTCCACTTTCTTTTGCTCCAAGTAAAACTTTCTGAGCAACAAGTGAGTAAGCAACTGCAGAATAGACAGGGAAAGAAAAACCACTCACAGCGATAGAAGTTCGGTAAATGTGGGGATGCCAAGAAGCTCGACACTGTGAACAAATTCCAGTGCCAAGCCGGCGGCATCCGAGGCAACGTGCAGGAAAGATCAATTCTGAAAGTGCAAGCAATGAGATCACGGAGCTGATCATTGTTGGCTAACTAGTTTCGAACTAAACTTGACTTCTCTTATGTGGATTAGCGGGGATAGGTCTTCTAGTGATTTCATTACCTGCAATTCGAGGCAAGGTGAGAACAAAGTTTGCACCTTCACCTGGTGCGCCCCACGCATCAAGTTCTCCGTTGTGAAGTCTGGCATCTTCAAGGGCTATGGATAGACCCAAGCCTGTGCCACCGCGTGTGCGAGCTCGTGATGGATCTGCTCTCCAGAATCTATCGAAGACATGTATGAGTGATGCCTTCTCCATACCAACTCCATGATCGCGAACACTCACGGCAACTTCTGTGAGGGTCTCAACGCATGTGATTTCGATGGGCTTTCCATCTGAGTGGTCGAGGGCATTTGAGATTAAATTGCGCATGATGCGTTCTACACGTCTAAAGTCTGCACGAATGTGAACGGGATTTCTTGGCGCTGTAACTAAAATCTGGGAGTCTGGTGAATCGAGGACGACTCCAAGATCTGCCACACATCGGCGTACAAGGGCAATGAATTCAAAATCGGTTGGTTCTAGAACCGCGACCTCAGCATCAAATCTGCTTACCTCTAAGAGTTCTTGGAGAAGCTTCTCAAAACGGTCGATTTGCGCGAGTAAGAGCTCGGCACTTCGTGCGATTACTGGATCAAAACTCTCTCGTTGACCATAAATGACATCAGCGGCCATGCGAAGGGTTGTGAGCGGAGTTCTAAGTTCATGCGAGACGTCAGATACAAATCGTTGTTGTACTTGTGAGAGATTCTCTAAACGACTGATTTGAGCCTCGATCGAAGTTGCCATTTCATTAAAGGCATTTCCAAGAGTTGCAATCTCATCTTGGCTTTCGACTTGTAATCGTTGGGTGAAATCACCTTGAGTAAAGAGGCTTGCTACTCGCGCCGCATCACGAACTGGCTTAACAACTTGCCGCACAACGAGCCAGGTGATCAGGGCGATTAAGAGCAAAAGTACTAGTGCGGTAAGAAGCAGTGAGTTTTGGACAAGATCAAGAGTTGCACCTTGATTGGCTAGCGTAAAGACCAAATACATCTCGTATCGGCCAGAATCAGGAATTGATACGCGTTGACCTACATAGAGAGCATCAATTGTTTTTCCGGTTCGATAAGTAAGAGGCGCAAACTGATGAGATAAATCAAAGTCTTTTGAGAGTTTGCTTCGTAGATCTTCTGGGATTGTCGTGGCCAATAGCCCATTTGATGCAAAACTAAAGTTTGGCTGCTGGCCGTTCTTGGCACTGTCGCCTTTTTGAAAAATTTTAAGCAAAATTATCTCTCGTGCACCATCCGTGGTTCCAAGCGTTGTCGATGATGTAATGACTTCTGATACCTGAGCTTGAATCTGAGATGGGGTGGCTCCTTCAACAAGTAAGAATTGATAGCGAGCGTTATAAAAGACTGAACGTGCATCCGCGAGTGAGGACTCTAGATTGACCGCCTTAATTCCATCTGAAAGCTGCGAATAGAGCGCAGAGCCAGTTAGCCACACGACACCTAAGGACAAGAGCACTGTTGAAACAATAACTTTGGCGGCTAGAGATTGGGCAAGAGGCGATCGTCGTGGCCACATTAGGAAGCGCCTACAACTCCAGCTTTGTATCCCACTCCTCGTACCGTAATCACGATTGTTGGGTTCTCTGGATCATGTTCTATCTTGGAGCGCAGACGTTGTACATGGACATTTACCAAGCGAGTATCGGTTGAATGACGATATCCCCATACCTCGCTCAGAAGAGAATCTCGTGTAAATACTCGACCAGGTTCCTTGGCTAAAGCAACGAGTAGATCAAATTCAAGGCGAGTGAGTGCAATCAGCTTCGTGCCACGTCGTACTTCATGAGCAGTGACGTCAATAGCTAAGTCGCCGATAGTAAGCGATCCCTTCACATCAGCATTTGTTCGACGTAGTCGAGTGCGAATACGTGCGATTAATTCTGAAGGGTGTTTAAAAGGCTTAACCATGTAGTCATCTGCACCGGCTTCAAGCCCTGCGACAATATCTTGAGTATCGCCCTTGGCGCTCAACATCACGATCGGCACCATTGATTCGGCACGAATTAACTTACAAACTTCTACTCCATCAAGACCTGGCAACATCACATCGAGGAGAACGAGATCTGGTGGATTACTTCGAAAAACATCCATGACCTCGTCTCCACGACTGACTAGATCTACGTCGATGCCGGCACCCGTCAAAACGATGCCGAGCATCTCCGCAAGATCCTGGTCGTCATCGACGACCATGACTAAGGTCATTAGCTACCGTGCTCCCAAGAGTTGAGGTACATATCTTGGGCTGGTGTTAACACATCAATGCGTCCACCCATAGAGATTAACTTGAGTGATGCAACTTCCTTATCAATGTATTCAGGAACCATGTGAACGCCCGCAGGGAGGTTCTTGGCTTCTTTAACGAGATATTCAGCAGTCAATGCTTGATCTGAGAACGACATATCCATTACAGATGCTGGGTGACCTTCTGCTGCACCAAGATTTACAAGGCGACCTTCAGCAAGAAGAAGTAGACGGCGACCATCGGCAAGTACATATTCATCGGTCTGATGACGCATCTTCGCATTCTTCTTCTTTGAATTCTGCTCGAGCCATGCCACATCGATTTCGATATCGAAGTGACCGGAGTTTGCCATTATTGCTCCATCCTTCATAACTGCAAAGTGCTCGTCGCGAAGTACGTCACGGTTACCTGTCACTGTAATGAATACATCGCCAACCTTTGCAGCGTCAAGCATTGGCATTACGCGGAAGCCTTGCATCATTGCATCGAGGGCCTTTGTTGGATCAATCTCAGTCACGATGACATCAGCGCCCATACCCTTGGCACGCTCTGCCACACCCTTGCCGCAGTAACCAAAACCTGCGACAACAACAATGCGTCCAGCAAGCAAGAAGTTTGTTGCACGGAAAACTGCATCAAGAGTTGATTGTCCAGTTCCATAGCGGTTATCGAACATGTGCTTCGTATCAGTGTCATTGACGGCGATCATTGGGAATGTGAGTGCTCCATCTTTTGCCATCTGGTTCAGACGGATTACGCCGGTCGTGGTCTCTTCACATCCTCCAGTGATGGTTGGAAGAAGTTCACGGCGGGTGGTGTGTAGAGTGTTAACGAGATCGCAACCATCATCAAATACTTGGTGTGGTTCGATATCTAAAGCTGCGTTGATGTGTGAGTAATAACCGTCACGATCAACAGCATTGCGAGCAAACACAGAGATTCCATATTCGTGAACAAGAGCCGCAGCAGTGTCGTCCTGTGTCGACAATGGATTTGAAGCACAAAGTGCAATCTCAGCTCCACCAGCTTTGAGAACGCGCATCAAGTTCGCTGTCTCAGTGGTGACGTGCATACATGCAGAAATTCGAACTCCTGCAAATGGTTGTGATTTTTCGAAACGCTCTCTAATTTGAGCAAGAACTGGCATGTTGCGCTCAGCCCACTCAATGCGCTTGCGGCCTTCTGCTGCAAGGGATGCATCTGCGATGTCATGCTTTGGTGTTGTTTGTGTGGTTGTCATAACTCTTCTCCTCTACACGGTAGGTGATTAATTGCTTACCTAAGGCGTAGGGCTCTACTTGCTAGGTTGCTGTAGGCCAAGATTACTGGGTAAAGAGACTACTTGCCACCTATGAGGGCCAAGACCTGCGCAGAAACTTTCTTCATCAGTGCATCAGAATTGGCCTCGACATTAAGTCTGAGTAGAGGTTCAGTGTTTGAGGCGCGGACGTTAAACCACCAGTCACTGCTCTCGACAGTGAGGCCGTCCAGGTGATCTGTAGAGACTCCATCAATTGCTAAATAGTGTGACTCGATCGCTGACATGACTGACTGCGCATCATCAACAACTGAGTTAATTTCGCCGCTCGAAAAGTAGCGATTATAAGAATATAAAAGTTCACTTAATGTGCCATGAGATTCAGAGAGGGCAGCTAGTGCATGTAATGCGGCCAACATTCCAGAATCGGCACGCCAAAAATCTCTAAAGTAGAAATGGCCAGAATGCTCGCCTCCGAAAACAGCCCCTGTTTCGGCCATCATTTTTTTGATGTAGGAATGTCCCACTCGAGAGCGCACTGCAGTGCCGCCATTTTCTTCAACTACTTCCTTGACACTACGTGACGAAATCAAATTATAAATAATCGTTGAACCAGGATCACTTGCGAGTGCACGATCTGCAATAAGGGCAGTTAATGCAGATGGGTTTACCAACTCACCTTTCTCGTCCACCAAAAAGCACCGGTCTGCATCACCATCAAAAGCCAAGCCAATATCTGCTTTATGCTTTTTTACTGCTTTCGATAAATCTTGCAAATTCTTTGGGTCAATCGGATTGGCCTCATGATTTGGAAAAGTTCCATCCAACTCGAAGTACATTTCTACGACTTCAACATTGAGATCTTTGAATACCGCAGGAGCTGTATACCCAGCCATTCCATTTCCGGCATCAACAACAACCTTGAGTGATCGCATAGAACCCAAGTCAACGAGGCTTAGAAGATGTTCTACATATTCCTGAAGCATATTTTGTGAACGCTCAACGCCAACACTTCTAAGTTCAATCGGAGATCCTTGCTCAACAAATTTTTCAATTGTGAGTAATCCTGATTCTTTACCGATAGGACGGGCCCCACTCAGACACATTTTTATGCCGTTGTATTCTGCAGGATTGTGGCTTGCAGTAAACATCGCGCCCGGCATATTCAACTTACCGGCTGCAAAATAGAGCATGTCTGTCGAAGCTAAACCAATTCGAATCACGTCCAATCCCTGGGATGTTATTCCCGCAGAGAACGCATCTGCAAAAACTGGAGATGATGGACGCATGTCTTCGCCGATAACTACAGTTCCTGGCTCTCGTTCAAGTTGGAGAAAACGAGCGAAAGCTACCCCTGTTGCAAAGCAAAAATCTGCAGTGATCTCAGAATCAACAAGTCCTCGGACGTCGTAAGCCTTAAATATTGACATTAATTCAAGTCTTTAATTTGGAACTGCGCGAAGATGTCCGCGACGTACACCAACGTGAGCCGCACTCTGCTCTTGTTCGGATAGATCCTCAGCGCTTTGTGGAATTGTTGCCGCAGCTTCGCGCACGGCATCCGCAATAGCCATGAGGTCATCCTCTGTCGGTCCAGATCCAGATTGCGAAATCTCTTCTTTAATTACCGACCAACCATTAGGAACAGTTAATTTGCGTGCATGAAACTCACACAAATCATAAGCATGAGGTTCTGCAAAGGTTGCCAGAGGTCCGAGTACGGCTGTCGAATCCGCATAAATGTAGGTAAGGGTCATTGTCGCCATCGCGCGACATGTCGCCCGTGAACATCCTCTACCTGTACGAACAGCCGAAGTCATAGATAGAAGATTAGTGGGAATGGGTACAGCTATGGATTTAAGACACGGATATTTGCACTCGGAAGTAGTACCCGAGTCAGTTCACTCCCAGGGACAAGTGGGAGGAAGCCATATCCGCTCTGCGTCGATATCAGCGCACCACCAACGGTCTTCTCGCTCACTTCTGTGAAGTTTATGGTTCGCGCATTCTCTGGCACTTTAAAGGTCACGATTCCTTCTCCAGTTACCGTGAATTTTTTCTCCTTTTTATTTGTGTAGAGAATTGAAATGGAGACTGAGACTTTATCCCCCGTAAAGACAAGGGTTGGAGCTAATCCACTTACCGCCAATGAATACTCCGTCATCTCTCCAGTTGCTGTACTCCAAACAAAATCAGACTTTGATTCGGCGAAAGTTGATGAATACACGGACGCCACAATCGGGCGATCTGATGAAATTCGGAGAGCAAAGGTGCTGGGAACAAGTTGAGGATTGAGGGCAATCTCGGTCACGATGCCAGCCTTAACTACACGATCATCGAATCCGAAGGGAATGAATGAACCCTTAGTTGAGATAAGTTCGACAGAGATACGTGCATCTACATCACCAGGTGCAATGACGCGCAAGGTGTGACCGAGTGATTTGCCTGATTTGTTCATGTGCGGAATGGCAGGTATTACCACCACCTTACTTGGATCCGGTGAAGCATTTACCATGTCACCGCCAAGAGCTTTAAGCCCGCGACCGCGTTCGTCTACGAGAAAGGCATTTACTCGCCCTGAACGTGGCGCGATATGTAAAGCTATTCGTTTAGCCCCCGGATCGAGTGAATCAAGGTTCTGCACAGCTGACGAATTTGCTTTCAGCGTCACTACCTTCGGCGGCCGGATTCCAGATTCACTCCAAATTTCTACATCAATAATTGCATCACTTAACCCACTATTGATAAGAATGAGTTTTCCCTTACTTGTCACATCCGCAGCTCCACCAACAAACCATTGAGAGATAGATGGTGCCGAGCAGATAGTTGCACCAGCCCACACTCCCTTTTTGATTTGCCAGACCGGTGCGGTCATATTCTTGGTCTCAAGAATTGTTGGGCTAGAACCTTGCATCAAACGTAAGGTACGGGTCGGTTTGAAGAGAACAGTTTTCTTACCCAAAACTCTGGATCCAGTTTGTGTTGAAGGAACTGAAATCGCACTGCTCTCTCCTGTAGGCGTTGCAGGGCAGACCACAGGTGGATAATTTTCTGAGATATCACTTTGAGTCACAGATACTGGAGTCAGATTACTAAATGCAAGGGTTGCAATCACCGCGGTGATAATGAGTAAGGGACGCTTGAGTCTCATGCAAGTTCCCTCTCAGAAATCTCTCGCTTACGGCGACCGCTTGGGGCTGCAAAGAGTGCAAAGGTGAGAAGAATGATGAGATGGAGTGAGATCCAACCGCGTCTTACTGAGCCATCATAAATCAAGAGAACTGGGCCAACTTCTTCAACGGCAAATTGTGGAAGTGAGAGTTCACTTTTAATGCGGGTTAACCGTTCACCATTTTGCACGAGATGCCATGAACGACTGAAGCTTTCAGTGAGGGTGACTACGCCTGGAGTTGTAACCATGTATTCATCTGGAACAGAGGTTGGTGCGAGCTGAGCAGATTTTCCACTCGGGTCGGTGAGAATAAGATTTCCAGTAGCACCTGAAACTTTCCAAACAATTCCAGAAGTTGTCGAGGATGCCCGAGTGAAGCCTCCGAGTCCATCAATAGTCTGCACAAGTGTGCCTTGGAATGGAGCTTTAAGAAATACATATGTAATTCCATAGCTTGCCAAAGTTTTGCTACTTGTCACTCCGCTTCCATCGGCAAGGGCGGTGACCGCATCAACTATTTCAGCAACTTCCGGTGGTGCAACCTCAGCATCGCCTAGTGACACATCGCTACCGCGTGCAATGTAATAACTTAACGAAGGTGTTGTTCCAATAATTCTTTCACGTAAAACGAGGGTTTTCGATTGAGTCTCAATTGCAAGATATGGCGGCAGCACCTCACCTTGCGCCGATTGCAAAGGCGCTTGCGGTCCTTGCGTTGCAATCCATCCAGAGGCAGTGACTGCATAAACCATCGAAATGGTGACTAAGGCTGAGACAGCGAAGTGACGATAATTTACATGTGTTGCGATCAATCGTTCACGAACTTTATCCAGAATTGCAACTGAGCTATATAAAGCCGCTAGCGTAGCAAGTGCAATGAAGACACCTGCGTATATGTAGTTTGGAGTAGTTGTTCCTTTTCCAGTAATCGTGAATGTAGATGCAATAGTTGCGACGCAAATGAACAAACCACCAATAAGCGAAATCTGTCGTGCGCGCTCGATAGAAAAAAGTCCGATTGCAAGAATCAGGATTACAGGGCTAATGAGCCACCAAGGAAGCGAGCCTGCTCCGCCTGGATTTGCCGTGAAAGCGATGTTTGCTCCACCGCCAGCCGAGAGCATGCCGATATCGATAAAGAATTTTTTGGGAGAGCTAACGATCTCCAAACTCCACGGAATTGTCAGAGCTAGTGGAGCAAACAAAAGAAGCACCCGACGTGCCAAGAGCGAATAGGGCCGAGGTAGATTTGGGACTTTTCGCCACTTAAAGAAGTCATGTGCGATAGCTGCCAAAGTGAGAACAAACAGCGCTATGAAAAACGGTGGTGCGAACGCGAACATGAGCGCTAACAAGAGCGAAAGTGCTGACATCTTGCGAATCGAAAACTCATCAACTTTTCGCCACTGCATTGCAGTGGTGACGAGGAATGGGGCGAGAATCATGATCATCAGAATTCCAAAGCGTCCTGAGTTAACGGCAGAGACACTCACTGGAGAGATTGCGTAGAGAAGCGCCGCCGATGCTGTGATGAATCGATTTTCGCTCACCTTTTTGACCAAATGGTGGCCAGACAAAAACAGCAATACAGGTGCTGCGATAAAGAAGAGGGAGATAAAGAGGGAGACATTTCCTAGCGTGACAAGTGAAGCTAAGGCGATTATCGGCATCCATACTGGCGCAGCACTTTTACTGCCTAAGCCAACTTCATGCCAAGGAGCGAAGTAAAAATCCCAGAGATCTCTCGCCCCTGATGGTGAAGGAGCCAGCGTTCCCCCTGAAACTGCGCCAATTCGATTTCTAGACCAGATAAGTGTGAGCACAACAAGAAAAATGAATACGATCACAAAAGGCTTGCGGAATATTGAGCTCCACTTACGAGATACCACGGGGGTGAGCAGATCTTCTTCTTCTAATTCTTTCTCGGTAGGAAGATCTAAAAGTGATTCATCCAGAACTGATTCCTCTGTGGGCTTAAGAATAAAATCTCTGATCGAGCTCAAGCCTCGATCGATTGCTAAGCGAAGCTGGCGACCTCTCGACGGAATGAATCGGGATACGACACGTGAAGACACAAGACGTGTTGATTTGCGCGCCTTTCTTGCCTTCAGTAACTCCCCTGGTTTCACCAGAAGGTTTCCAATTGCGAGAATCTCATCTGCTGCATACCCGGGAAGTTTTGCAAAAAGGTATCCCACTGCTCGAATGAGGGCAGAACCGAAAAGTTGTATTGCTAAAAGTGGAAGTAGCCACCACGTTGCATTTGCTAAGAGAACGTAGGCAGCATTCTGTCGATCCAATAGAAGGGGGCGCTGCAGGAGCGCACCTTTCACATCAACTTCACGTCGCTCTGTTGCAGATGCCTGTGCGTGATAAGCAACAGCATCCGTGACGACAATGACTCCGTGCCCCGCGGCGTGAACTCGCCAGCCAAAATCAACGTCGTCTCTGAAGAGTTCTAGGTTCTGATCAAAACCACCAAGCTCCTCAAATACACTTCTGCGAATCAATGCGCCTGCGGTGCTCACCGATAAAACTTCTGCAACTCCATCATGTTGGCCTTGGTCATATTCTGAATCTTCGAGTCCGGTCCAACGCGCACCATTAGTTGCAATACTTATTCCGATTTCAAGAAGATGTGTGCGATCGTGCCAACCAAGTAATTTTGGTCCAGCCATAACGACGCTCGGACGATCTTCAATTGCTGTCAACAAGGCTTCAAGTGCACCAGGTGCTGGTGCACAATCATCATGGAGAATCCACAGCCATTCGTTTTCAATTGAGGGTGGAAGTTTTTCAACAGCTGATGCGATTGCGGCACCAAAACCAGTCTCGCGTGACATTGTGAGAATCGGAATGCGAGCGCTTTTAAGCAACTTTGCAGACGAATCAATCGAGCCTGTATCAACTGCAACAATGTGATCAAATGCCCGCGACTGTGATGCTAGTGATGCAACAACCTCAGGCAACCACGTTGCGCCATCATGGACAACGAGAATCGCGCTGACGCGATGGGAAGACATTGCTTACGCTGGTCGACGCTTCAAACGGCGACGCTCGCGTTCGGAGAGTCCGCCCCAAATTCCAAAACGCTCATCATGGGCAAGTGCGTACTCGAGACATTCTTGGCGAACATCGCATGAGAGACATACGCGCTTTGCTTCGCGAGTAGACCCGCCCTTTTCTGGAAAGAAAGCTTCTGGATCGGTCTGCGCACAGAGAGCGCGCTCTTGCCACGAGAGTTCAATATTCTCGCCATTTGCTAATTGGATAGTTGGTCCAGCAGTGGGGGCTGATGGCTTGCCAGTAGATGTTCCTTCTGGACGGATTGGCATTTGCTAATCTCCTCAAGTCATTAGGGCCCGGTCCTTGAGTGGATTTCGGGTCGCTATGGATGAATTACACGCGTGTAATCCCTTCCTGTCAACTCCCCAAGTACACCTTCAGGGTGAGAAAATGGTCAAGATTTCACATATCTGAGCGTGATTTCACCAAAAAATCGACAAATATTCGCGTCAAAAAATTATTGAAAGATTCTGGCTCTGAGAGATATATCGGTCTTCATAGGTGGCGCCTTCTTCAACTACGGCAGACGCAGCCAGAAAGGTTCGAGTCAGGTGTGCGCCAGGTTTAACAATGGCTCGGTCAGAGACGATGCAATTATCAAGGATTGCCCCAGCACCAATCTGAACTTGAGCTCCGATAGAGGTGCCACCAATGAGTACTGCAGTGGAATCAACAGTGGCAGTAGGCGAAATGAGCGAATCAGCTGCGACTAAATCTTGAGAACCTTTAAAGAGTGCCCCAGGATTTCCGATATCGAGCCAGTATGCCGCTTCTTTAAATCCAAAAACTCGACGTTTGTCGCTAATGAGTTGAGGGAAAGTTTCACGCTCGACAGAAACAACAGTATCCCGTGGGATTGAATCAATAACAGCACGTTTGAATACATAGCATCCAGCGTTGATCCAATTGGTTACCGGATTTTCCATCTTCTCTAAGAATGCTTCAACCTGTCCGTCTTGTGATGTTGGAACACAACCAAAAGCGCGAGCATCGTCAACTTGTATCAAGTGAAGCGTGACATCCGCATCAGACTTCTTGTGAAATTCAATTTGGGCAGCGAGATTATGTTGGCTGAGAACGTCACCATTAAAAATTACGACTGCATCATCAGATGTACCCTCATCTAAATGTGCAGCAGCATTTGCGATTGCGCCACCAGTTCCCAGAGGCTCTTTTTCGACTGCATAGCGAAGATCTATCCCCCACTTGCTTCCATCTCCAAAGTACGGGATAAAAACTTCTGAAAGATAAGATGTCGCAAGAACCAAAGTAGTAATGCCTGCACGCTGAGCTGCGAGAATTTGGTGCTCGGTAACTGGTTTACATGCGACTGGAAGCATTGGCTTGGGAATCTCTGAAGTAATTGGAGCTAGGCGAGTTCCCCGGCCCCCAACCAGCAGAATTCCAACAGTCATGGTTTATGCGCCAATCGCAGCCAAGATGCGTGCAGCTGCATCACTCACAGCGGCATCAGTTGCGGTCATTGCTACGCGAATATGCTGGCTGCCATCAGCGCCATAAAACGTGCCGGGGGTAGCAAGGATTCCAATCTCTGCAAGCCAATCAATTGACTTCCAAGCATCTTCGTTACGTGTGCACCAGATGTAAAGTCCGGCAACGCTCTCTTCAATTCGAAATCCAGCCGCCTCTAAGGCTGGCTTTAGCTTGGCGCGACGAGAGTTGTATCGAGCACGAGCAATAGCAACATGTTCATCATCGCCAAGGGCTGCAGTCATCGCCTTTTGAACAGGGAGAGCAACCATCATGCCGGCATGTTTTCTAATCTCGCGAATTGATGCGATAAGCGCAGGATCTCCGATCACAAATGCGGCTCGATAACCCGCCAAAGAGGATCTCTTTGATAAGGAGTGCACGGCAAGCAAATTTGAATTATCGCCATCGCTATAAGCAAAAATTGATGTCGGAGTTACACCATCCCCAAATTCAAAGTAGCACTCATCTGATACAACTACCGCGTTATTCTTCCGCGACCACTGGATAACCGCGCGAAACTCTGCTTCGGTGTGCACTCGACCCGTGGGATTCGCTGGCGAATTCACCCACGCTAAATCGGCGAGCGGCCACTGTGAAGCATCAATATCTACTGCTATCTCATGTGATTGCGCCAACATCGCACCAACGAGATATGTCGGATAAGCAATCTTTGGATAGAGAACAGTCTTGGATTGAAGAAATGTTGGAAGCCATGCAACTAATTCTTTTGAACCGATAACTGGAAGAACGTCAAAGTCACCTGTAATCCCAAGATGGTTAATTGCCCAAGTACGAATTGCTTGTTGCAACTCAAGCGTGCCTGCGGTGGTTGGATAACTTGGAGAGTTTGCACTCTCCGCCAACACCTTTTGAATAAATTCGGGTGTTGGATCTACAGGAGTTCCTTGCGAGAGATCAATGATCCCTCCTGGGTGCTTGCGCGCCTTTACTCCGTAAGGAGCAAGTGCATCCCAGGGAAAATCAGGAAGTTTTTTTCTCAATGGCGAGCACATCTGCATGGTCATGATCTGTAAGACCGACCTTTGCAGCTCCACCTGGAGAACCGAGTTCTACGAAAAATTCAGTATTAATCTTCGGAAACTCTTTCCAGTCTCCTGGAACATCATCTTCGTAGTAAATAGCTTCAACAGGGCAGACTGGCTCGCAAGCTCCGCAATCCACACACTCATCAGGTTGGATGTAGAGCATTCGGTTACCTTCATAGATGCAATCCACTGGGCACTCTTCGATGCAGGACTTATCTTTCACATCGATACATGGCTGGGCAATCACATATGTCACGAGGAACCTCCGAAAGATCAAGAATGGATAAAGCGTAGCGAGAGGGCAATTCTAACCATGCACCATCTGAACTGCACGGTTAATGTGAGCCTATGAGAGCAGGTTCTGTCGGTCTTGACCCCGCGTTGATCGGCCAGCGGCTGACCCTGCGCCTGCATGACCCCGAGGGCGGCTATCGCGATCTCGTTGGAGTTCTCGAATCGGTAACAACAATAAGAAAACGTTCCGGAGAGATTGTTGAATTTGATCCGCGTCAAATTGCAATTGTTCACCCCATTAAGGAAGTCCCACAAAAAGCTGGCAGCGGTGCACCTCTCTCGCTACGTATAGCCGAGCTCGAGGCTCTATCCACTCGGACATGGCCACCTCATGAGATTAAAGAAATTGGTACATGGCAGATTCGAATTTCAGATGGTGTTACATACAGGGCTAACTCCATATTTGTTTCTGGGAGTCCACCATTTGGCGAACCTGGAGTTGATTTAGAGCAGGCAATCGAGCAGGTTGAAAAAATTTATAATGATGCGCAATTACCGACTGTCTTTCATCTCGTAAATCCGATGTATCAGGAATTTACCGACTACTTAATCGGTAGAGGATGGAAGGAGAAGGTTGGCGCTGCTTTTCTCGTGTGCGACATTGACAGCGTTACAGATATTGCCCCGTCTTTGAAAGAGAGAAATCTGATACTGCTCAATGAAGATGCACCTACGCCAGAATTTCTAGCTCTACATAACGATGAAATTCTTGAAACAATTATGAATTCTTACCCAGCACGTTATCTATCGTTGCTCAGCGAAGGCATCACTGTCGCGACAGCACGATTGGCAATCTCAGATTCTTGGGCAATAATTACAAGGCTCATTGTTGCGCAATCCCATCGTCGCCAAGGTATAGCGGAATTGCTGATGCAGGCTTGCCTTGGGTATTCGCGCAGTGAAGGAGTACACAAAATGTGTCTCCAAGTAGATCGCTCAAATATTAGCGCTCATTCACTCTATGAAAAATTGGGATTTCGAGTACATCACACCTATAGCTTCATAGAACGCGAAAACAGATCTGAGTGCGCATGCTAAAGCTCTACGAGACTCGTTCGCGCGAAGTCCTGCCCATCGAAGGACGTGACGGAACCCTCACGGTTTACTGCTGCGGACCTACTGTCTATAGAGATGCCCACGTAGGCAATCTGCGGACATTTTTACTTTCCGATCTTATTAGTAGGGCTGCCGCGCTATCAGGTCTAAAAGTTGTACTCATTCAAAACATCACTGATGTAGGTCATATGGCAAATGATCTTGAGGATAAAATCCTTGCACAATCAAAGAGCGAATCCCTTGATCCATTCCTCATCGCCCGCAAGTACGAAGATCGTTTCCATCTGGATCTGAAGCGACTCAACATTAAACCGGCTAAATCATATCCTCGTGCAAGTGAACACATTGCGCTGATGATTTCGGCGATCGAGAAACTCATTGCAGATGGTTTTGCCTATATTGCTACCGATGGCAATGTTTATTTTGATGCTCAATCATTTCCAACCTATGGTGCTATTAGCGGCAATCGCCTTGATTCCCTGAAGCCGGGACATCGCTATGAGTACTCTGAAGATGGTACAAAACGTTTCCATGCAGACTGGGCGCTCTGGAAGCTAGCTCGCGATCGCACAGAGATGATTTGGCCTACTCCTTGGGGCGATGGATATCCAGGATGGCACATTGAGTGCAGCGCAATGTCGATTGAATATTTGGGTCAGAAGATTGATCTTCATGTTGGTGGAATAGATTTACGGTTTCCACATCACGAAAACGAACGGGCACAATCAAATGCGCTGACTGGAACCGAGACTGTCACCCATTGGATTCATGGTGAGCACTTGCTCTTCGAAGGTAGAAAGATGTCAAAGAGCGCTGGAAATGTTCTCTTATTGCAAGACATCATCGATCGCGGACTTGATCCCCTTGCCGCTCGGCTTGCTTTCCTTGAAAACCGATATCGCTCCCAGATGGATTTAACGTGGGCCGCTCTTGAAGCCGCACATGTGATGCTACGCAGATGGCGCATGCTTGTGCAATCAGGTCGACCACATGGTGAACTTATTGCTGACCAGGATTTTCTAACAGCGATTTATTCAGACCTTGATACGCCTCGTGCGCTACAGAGATTGCGTGCTGTGGAAAAGAGCACAGAACTTACACCTGCTGAAAAGGCTGGAGTATTCCGCTTTGCAGATCAAATTCTCGGGTTAGATCTTGAGAGAGTTCCAGAGAAGCGAGAGTTAACAGAGCTGCAGAACCAACTCTTGAGTCAACGGGAGATTGCTCGTGCAAACAAGGATTTTTCAGAGAGTGATCGCCTGCGAACTCTTCTTGAAGAAAGTGGGTTAGAAATTCACGATAGCCCTCAAGGCCAGAGTTGGAGTTAATCTTTAACGGGTAGCAGAATTGAAACTACGACTATCGTAAGTGCGCTTGCAAGAAATGTCATTCCAGCGCGATCTCCTTGAACCAAGAGTTCTCCCCCATCACCAAAAGTGGTCGCATCATTAATCACGATTAGCCATCCGAGAAGCGCTGCAACCTTTACCCGGCGTTGTCCGTAATGCCTGCCAATCACCCAGAACGTTGCGGCAGATCCTGCTAGAGCGAGAATGAGTCCTGCAGGTGGATACGAAAGATGGAGAAAGACGCCGGCTGCTGCGGTGAGGCCACCGACAAGAAAACTCAAGAAATACTTCACTTAGAAATCTACTCCGGCGAGAAGGTCGGTTTCTCGTCCATCTTTATCAAATGGTTCATGAGCTTTCCCGTGAACCAGGGTGTAATACTCGTTTCCCCACACTTGTAATCCAATGTTATTTGAAAGTGCAAAGAATGGGCCATCAAGGGCTATCTGAGTCTTATGTGCAGCCATCGCATCCATCTTCGCTTGAACATATTCGTTGCCATCAATCAGAGTTGTGACAAATTCATCATCTTTTGCAAAGGGAAGATCATCAGCTGAGTCAGCGCCAAAGAAGTCAGAACCTAGCGCCTTCATCTTTTCAATCCCGTCGGCGATTACGGATTTAGGCATTGTGTTCCAGTAAATTTTTGGAATCTTCCAAGTAGATTTTCTCGAAGCCTCCATTGCAACACGGTGGGCTTGAATGTGATCAGGGTGGCCGTATCCGCCAATTTCATCATAAGTGATGAGTACATGTGGCTTTATCTCATCAATGATTGCTACTAGGTGCTGGCTAGCTTCCTGTAAATCTGCCTGCCAGAAAACATCAGGACGGTTATTAGGTGGAGTATCCATCATTCCACTATCTCGATAGGCAACATGTGGCGCACCTAAGAAGCGAAAATCTGAAACTCCTAAGGCTTTCATCGCATCGGCCAACTCCACTTCACGATGTGCACCTAGTTCATCTTTATCTGATGCAGCGATATGTGCTAACTCTGGAACAAGAACTTCGCCCTCTTCGCCACGTGTGCACGTGATCAAAGTGATGTGCGCACCCAGGGCTGCATACATAGCCATTGTTGCGCCATTGTTGATGGTTTCATCATCTGGATGAGCATGAACCAACAGGATTCGTGCTCCTTGAAAGTTTTTCTCCATTAATAGACCGGCAGAGTGGTATCGATCTGCTTAGCCCATGCGATAACACCACCAGAAACATGTGTTGCATCCTTAAAGCCAGCGCTCTTAATGATTGCCAAGCACTCGGCTGAACGAACGCCACTCTTACAATGCACGATGATTGGTTTATCTTGCGGAAGCCCAGCAAGGGCTGTTCCATCAATGAATCCTTGCTTTGGAATCAGGTGTGAGCCTGGAATTCGCACGATTTCGAACTCACTCGGTTCGCGTACATCAATGAGGTAAAAGTCATCCCCCTGATCCATTTTTTCCTTCAGCGTTGCTACCGAAATAGTTGAGTCTGTAACCGCATCTTGTGCCTCAGATGAGAGAACTCCGCAGAAGGCTTCATAATCTGGAAGAAGTGCTTTCTGAGTTGCTTTTTCAGAACACAGTGGGCAGTTCGGATCTTTACGAATCTTGACTTTTCTGAATTCCATTTCAAGTGCGTCATAGATCATCAATTCGCCAATAAGTGGCTCACCTACTTCGGTAATCACCTTGATCGCCTCAGTGGTTTGGATTGAGCCGATCGTTGCACAAAGTACTCCGAGCACTCCACCCTCGGCACATGATGGAACCATTCCTGGTGGTGGAGGCTCTGGATATAGACATCTGTAGCAAGGACCATATTCAGCCCAGAAAACACTTGCTTGACCATCGAAGCGATAAATAGAACCCCACACATAAGGTTTCTTTAGAAGTACACACGCGTCATTGACGAGATATCTCGTTGCGAAGTTATCTGTACCGTCAACGATGATGTCGTATTGAGCGAAGATATCCATTACGTTATCTACATCGAGGCGGAGCTCATGTGTAATCACATTGACATACGGGTTAATCTCTAAAATTTTCTCTTTTGCCGATTGGGCTTTGCTCTTGCCGATATCAGATTGGCCGTGAATGATTTGACGCTGCAAATTCGATTCATCAACGGTATCAAATTCAACAATTCCAATAGTTCCAACACCTGCTGCCGCCAAATACATCAGTGCGGGTGAACCTAAACCGCCTGCACCGACACAGAGAACCCTTGCATTCATCATGCGTTGCTGTCCTGCCATTGCTACATCGGGGATGATCAAGTGGCGGCTATATCTGCGCACCTCATCAACGGTCAGAGCTGGGCCAGGTGAAACGAGTGGAGGTCTCTTCATAATTGGCAATTCTGCCTCAGACTATGAAAGCGTGCCACTTTGCGTCTACGATTAGGACAATGAGTACGTCAGAGAAGCCAACGATTGGCGATAAGGCTCGTCTTCCGCGTGATGAACGTCGAGCAATCTTGCTTACCGCAGCCCTTGAGGTCTTTACTGCAGCTGGATATCACTCGGCTGCAATGGATGAGATCGCAGATCGAGCAGGTGTCAGCAAGCCTGTTCTCTACCAGCATTTTCCTTCTAAGTTAGATCTCTATCTCGCAGTTCTAGATCTTCATATTGATTCACTCGTCTTTGAGATTCAGAAGGCAATCTCATCAACTCCCGATAATGCACAGAGAGTGCGCGCGACCGTTGTTGCTTACTTTACCTTTATCGAAAACGAAGGTGAGGCGTTTCGACTGCTCTTTGAAAGCGATATGAGTGTTGAACCACAAGTACGCGAGCGTCTTAATCGCATGACATACGACTGTGCTGCAGCAGTCAGTGGTGTGATCTCAAATGACACTGGATTACCGAAAGAAGTTGCCATGATGCTCGGTGTTGGACTGATTGGATATGCGCAAGTAACTGCTCGCCATTGGCTTGATCGCGATAGCAAATTGACCCGCCAACAAGCAGTCGATCTTGTAGAAAACTTGATGTGGCGAGGAATATCGGGCTTCCCGCGTACCGAATAGCACCGAATAGCAGTAGGCCACCTTTGCATCTAGGATGTAGCCATGAGTACAAAGAAATCAGAGGGCGCTCAGGCAGCTCTCATCAGAATTGCTGTTGCAGATATTTCAAGTGAACTAGCCTTTGAGTGCGAGTTAAGTCCAGCTGATATTAAAAAGGCTGTTGCTCAAGCTCTGGCAGATAACACTCCCCTGATCCTGACCGATATACGCGGCCACGAAATCATCGTGCCCGCTGCGCGCATTGGTTATGTTGAGATTGGCCAACCGACCGAACGTCGCGTCGGTTTTGGCGCGCTGTAAGTGACTCTGACTTTCGCAGACCTCCCACTTCGTAAAGAGACGATCGCTGCTCTCAACGAACATGGCTACACAGCACCATTTCCAATTCAGGAGCAGGTTCTCTCAATTGCCCTTGCAGATGGCGATGTCATCGGACAGGCAAAGACCGGAACTGGAAAGACACTTGCATTTGGAATTCCTCTCGTTGATCGCGTGATCGCACCTGCAGATGAGGAGTGGAAGAGTTTTGAATATCAAGATTCACCACAAGTTCTTGTCGTAGTTCCTACACGCGAACTTTGTGTACAGGTAACGAAGGATCTTGAAGAGATTACTCAGAGTAGAAAAATTAGAGTCTTAGCTGTTTACGGTGGAAGAGCCTTTGAACCACAGATCGAAGCGCTGCAAAAGGGTGTCGAAATCATCGTGGGAACTCCGGGCCGCCTGCTCGATCTCTATCGCCAAGGACAGGTCAAGTTAGCTAGCGTTACTCGAGTCGTACTAGATGAAGCAGATGAGATGCTCGATCTCGGATTTCTCCCCGATGTAGAAAAGATCTTTGCAAGTACCCCTAATCGCACACAGACCATGCTCTTTTCAGCTACCATGCCTGGAGACATCATTGCTCTGGCTCGTAAATTTATGAATCAGCCTGTACATATTCGTACGCAAGATTCACAAGATGAAGGCAATGTGGTCTCGCGTATTGAACAACATGTTGTACGCGCACATGCGATGGATAAGATCGAAATGCTTGCTCGTATTTTGCAGGCTGAAGGTCGTGGCCCAACAATTGTTTTCTGTCGCACAAAGAGAGCATGTCAAAAGACTTCTGATGATTTGATTGAACGTGGCTTCCGTGCTGCAACTCTGCACGGTGATATGGGGCAAGCTGCACGTGAAAAGGCGCTCAATGAATTCAAGGGTGGCAAATCAGATGTGCTGATTGCAACTGATGTCGCTGCACGCGGAATTGATATTGACGGCATTACTCATGTCATTAACTACCAATGTCCAGAAGATGAGAAGACATATGTACACCGTATTGGTCGTACAGCACGCGCGGGTGCATACGGAATTGCACTCACATTTGTTGATTGGGATGATCTTGCGCGCTGGAAGATGATTGATATGGCCCTCAAGCTTGGATTGCCTGAACCGGTAGAGACATACTCTTCATCTGAACATCTCTACGAGATTATGAAAATTCCTGCTGGATCAACTGGTCGCATGGATAAGCCTCGTAAAGCTGCACCTGCACGTGAAAAGGGTGAAAAGAGTGAGACGGCTGCTCCGGTCCGCCAAAAGAGAGAGCGTGTGCGCACGAAGAAGTTTTCTTCTTAATCTATTCCGAGTTCTTCTAGCACACTGTAGGCACACTCTCTTAGTTGTCCGGCGACAATTGAGTTCTTCGCATAGGTAAGAACGCTTGTAGTTGTGTGTGCAGCAACTTCAATCTCTTCAGCCGTGCTGCAAGTTCCATCCAATTTCTCCCACTGTGAAAATTCTTTAATGGGCTTCGAGTGCTCCCCTACGGCTAGAAGTTTGATTGGAGTTTCTGCAGATAGTTTGGAAATCTGAGTCACTCCTCGAAGATGATGCAGATTGTTGGAGTACGGGACGAGAACCAAATCGGCAACATCAAGGGCAGCCTTCAAACTTGCGTTGATATCACTCGGTGTATCTATAATTACAAGGTTGTAACTCTTTGGCAGTTTCTCGATGAGTACTTTCATATCCTCGCCTGTAAATCCATTTCCTACGCGAGAATCGGCAGAGAGAAAATCAAAGCGTTCTACATGTGAATCTAGATCTTCGCTTCGGATCGATGTTCCTGAGAGAAAATCGGCCAAAGTAAGTCGCGTCCCTTCGCGACCCACTCGAAAGGTAAGCGATGCCTTCGGATCACAATCGATGAGCAATGTCTTCTTTCCGTATTCAACAGTTGCCACAGAAAGTGCATGCGCAATCGTTGTCTTGGCGCTGCCTCCTGCAGTATTTGCAACAGCTACTACCTTCGGGCTCATGCATTCACCGATTGATTCTGCCAACGTGCCACACCATCATGGAATATTGGAGGTGCAATAAATGCAGAAGGAATGAGTGAGAGAGATTTGCGGGTAGCGAGAAGTGAGAGATTAGTTGCTAATTCTTGTGCCGGAAGAGTTGGCCAACCATAGAGATCACGAGCCCAACGGGGCAGACTTGCTGCGGCTAACGCGCTCAGCGCTGCCCAGGCAGGAGCAGCTGGGGTGGCAAAACGAACAACAGTCGGAAGCGGAGGCAAGGTAAGAAAAATTGCTGCTCGCTTGGCATCATCTGTTGCTGCAAGTTCTGGCGCGATTGTCGTGAAATACTCTTTGAGTTGAATGAGAGTTGTTGGCACATCGCTACGAGGAACTCCAACAAGTTCTGCAAACTCAACCATCTCAGAGATGTATCTATCTTTATCTTCAGCAGTCAGGGTCATTCCAGAACGAAATGCGACGTCGAGAAACGAATCGACCATCGCCATGTGAACCCAAAGCAGCTCGTGTGGGTTATCTAAACCTAGCTTTGCATGCACTTTGCGGACACGGGATGTGAGCTCGAGCGCTTGTTCTGTGCTACCAAATGTAAGAGTGGTTACGTAATCACCAGTTCGTTGCAATCTCCCCCATGCATCTTCGCGAAAATTTGAATGGGTAGCTACGCCCGCCATTGCAACCGGGTGAAGTGCTTGCTGAAAGAGAGCTCGAACTCCCCCGATAAGCATTGAAGGATCGCTGTGAACTTTCCAGACAAGGCTCTCAGGGCTATAAACACCGCGTGGATCGTAAGTCATCAGTCTAGGCAAAGAGAACTTTGATCGCATCTGCAAGCATTTGGACGGCGATAGCTGCCAACAAAAGTCCAGCAATTCGCGCTACTAGAGTCACGCCACTGTCTTTAATGACGCTGAGAATTTTGGTCGATGCCATAAGTGCAAGAGCAATGATGAGATGAACTGCAACGACGGCAGCAGCTAATCCCACGGCATATGCTGTGGAATCAACCTGCTTCACAAAGATCATCGTTGCAACGATTGCACCAGGTCCGGCAAGCAGAGGAGTTCCTAGCGGAACGAGGGCAACATTTTTATTTGTTGAAGCATCAATTTCTTCAATTCTTCCGGTGAGCAGCTGAAGTGAAACGTAGAGAAGAAGGAGTCCTCCAGCAGCCTGCAGCGCTTCCATTGAAACTTTCATGTAATCCAAAACAAATTGTCCAAAGAGAGCAAATGTTGTGATTACTACAAGTGAGATAAGAGCAGCCTGCCATGCCAAGCGAATCCGCTCTTTTTGACTCTTATCTGAGACAAGGGCCAAAAATACTGGGGTCGCACCTGGTGGATCCATAATCACTAACAAGGTGACAAAAGATTGCACTGCAAATGTCAGCGCACTTACTTCAACCAGATTCATTCTGTAACGACCCTCCGGGCATTTGCCATTGATTCAAGGCGAGCCCATTCTGCAGGATCAGTATGGTTTTCGCCTATCGAGTTAAGCTTTCCTGTGCCGTGATAATCACTAGCGCCTGTAATAACGAGTCCTAGATCACGTGCTATCCCCCGTAATTGTGCGCGTTCTTCCTGAGAGTGATCACGATGATCTACCTCAACTCCGTTAAGTCCGGCGGCAATAAGTGAAGGAAAGCTCATCGCAGAAAGTGTCTGGCCGCGACGCGTTGCAAATGGGTGTGCGATAACAGCTACGCCACCGGCTTCTCTAATTACCTTAATTGCATCCTCTGGCGTCGGTGCAATATGTGTGACGTAGTATTTCGAGCCATTATGAAGAAGTGTTGCGAATGCTTCATCACGACTAGCGATATGGCCTTTTGCTACAAGAGCATCTGCTAAGTGAGGCCGCCCCAACGTGGCACCCTCAGGCATCGCAGCAAACACTTCTTCGAGGGATATGTCGATTCCATCAGCAGTCAATAATTCAGTCATGCGACGCATGCGGGGAAGACGGGAATCACGAGACTCTTCGAGCATTACCTGCATCGCGGCATTTTCTCCGTCGAAAAGCAATCCCAACATGTGCACTGCGACATCATCCTCAGTTAGACATGAGATTTCAGCACCGAGCACCAGAGCTAGATTCGCTCGTCGCGCAGCAATTGCTTCATTCCAACCTGACGTAGTGTCATGATCGGTAATTCCAAGCACTGTGATTCCCTCTGAAAGTGCCTTATTGATCAACGCATGAGGTGTATCGGTGCCATCACTATTGTTTGTATGAGTATGTAAATCAATCATTCGTCGATCATCACCTCAGTCGGCCGCGTTCGTAATACTACAAGTATGCACCCTGTGAGGATGACAATTATTCCTGGAATGAGTGCAATCGGTGGTCTCTGATCAAGCCACCAAATGGCGAGAAGCGCAGCCACTGGAACTTCAAAGAAGACGATCAATGAAACTATGGCGGGTGAGACACGTTTGAGAGCTGCATTAAACATTGAGTGGCCCAAAATCTGCGCACCTGCGATGAGGCCCAACAAAATTAGCCACTCATTCTTTTCGAAGTTAATTACTTCGACTCCCATAACAAGTGCCATGGGTAGAGCTGTCAGGGCACAAACGAAGTAACAGATTGAGGTGTAGCTATGGGTACCAATCTCTTTCTGAGCCCTAGATCCGAGCAACATATAAATAGCGGCAAGTGCTGCAGAGATGATTGCCGCGACATCTCCCTTGAAGGCGAGCCAAGATATTGATAGGTCAACACCTGAAATCATTAAGACACCAAGAAAAGAGACTCCCATGCCAAGCCACGCTCTCGAAGGAATATATCCGCCAAGCATTCTGACAAAGAGTGCAGCGAAGATGGGTTGTAGCGCGACGAGTGCGGTGCCGGCGGCAACGGTGGTCCAGCGCATCGCAATAAAGAAGCCAATAAAGTGAAGTGCGAGAACAAATCCTGAGAGTGCCGAAAGCGCTATTGCTTTTCGATGATGTCTATCTTTGGAGATTAAATCTCGAAGAGCAAATGGAAGTGTGAAGAGAGCTCCACCAAGATTTCTCCAAAAAATCAGCGTCACCACTGGCATTGCACTCATCGCAATCAGAGGCCCAGAAGTACCGATACCAATAATTCCTAGACCCAACCGAATGAGATCTGGACGCTCAGGTATTTGAGTGTGGTTCTCAATCGAGGACATGAGGCAACGGTATCTGATGTGTGAGAGACAGATACAATTTACCTATGAGCGCAAACATCTCCAGTCGAGTGTTTCTCGCCAGATTAGCTGGAACGGCAGTTTTCGATCCCAATGGCGATCCAGTTGGTAAGGTCAGAGACGCTGTTGCGACCCTGCGCGCAAATAATCAACCGCCCCGAATCCTAGGTCTCATTGTCGAAGTGCCTCTACGTCGTCGCGTCTTTGTGCCAATAACTCGAGTTACTTCGATTGAGTCAGGAACTGTAGTCATTACTGGACTTGTAAATATGCGACGCTTTGAATCTCGAGCGGGTGAGATTCTAGTTTTGGGCGATATGTTAGATCGATCAATCACGCTTATTGAAAGTAATGAAACAGTTCTTGTTGAAGATCTTGGAATGGAACAAAACCGCACAGGCGATTGGTTAATGACCCGCGTGCACATTATGAAGCGAGGTCAAGGACTCCGACGTAAAGGTGCCACCTCAACTGTTACATGGGAAGAAGTGCAAGGTTTTGCAACTTCTGAAAATGAGCAGGGCACATCTAATTTACTTTCAACGCTGAGTAATTTACGCGCAGCAGACTTGGCTGCTGTTATTCAAGATCTCGCACCTAAGCGCCGTGTTGAGGTTGCTCGAGCACTCGATGATGAGAGATTGGCAGATGTCCTCGAAGAGATGGATGAGGCTGAACGCGTGGCCCTCCTTAGCGAACTCGAAGGTGAACGAGCCGCAGATGTGCTCGGTGAAATGGATCCTGATGATGCTGCAGATTTGCTTCGTGAAATTGGAGCCGTTCGAGCACAAGAACTTATCGACTTGATGGAGCCAGAAGATGCTGAGGATGTCATTCGCTTGATGACATATGAGGATTACTCAGCAGGTGGAATGATGACAACTGAGCCACTCATTATGAGTGCTGACTATACGGTCGCAGATGCACTTGCCGCCGTTCGCAAAAGTGAAGTTTCGCCAGCGCTTGCATCACAAGTATTTGTCACAAGGCAACCACTTGAAACTCCAACGGGTCGATTTATCGGAATGGTCCACTATCAGAGACTGCTTCGCGAACCACCAGCTACCCTGTTAGGTTCGCTTGTAGATACCGATACTCAAGGGCTAAGCCCAGATGCATCACTTAATGAGGTCTCTTCGTATCTTGCAAGCTATAACTTGCTCAGCGTCCCTGTTGTTGACGGCAATGAGCGTTTATTAGGAGCAGTTACTGTCGATGATGTGCTCGATCACTTGTTGCCAGATAATTGGCGCGTTGACCACCGAGATCACACACGTAATGATTTAGAGAATTTAACGCAAAAAGTTGAAGGGCAGGTGTAAAGATGGCTCGTAAGAATGGATTAGATACTCCTCGCGAAACTCGGCGCACACTGCGCCCAAATATTGACGCCGAGGCTTTCGGTCGTCTTTCAGAAAAATTTGCACGCTTTCTGGGAACCGCTCGCTTCTTGGTTTACATGACTGTATTTGTGCTTTCCTGGGTACTTTGGAATTCACTCGCTCCTTCTGATATTCGTTTCGATAGATATCCCTTTATCTTCCTCACTCTGATTCTTTCTCTACAGGCATCATATGCAGCGCCCTTGATTCTCTTGGCTCAGAATCGCCAAGCAGATAGAGATCGAATTGCGCTGGCTGAAGATCGTGCGCGTAACGATCGCAGCATGGCTGATACTGAATATCTCACACGAGAGCTAGCAAGTCTTCGTATTGCGCTAGGTGAAGTTGCAACTCGCGACTTCCTTAAAGATCAGTTGGAAGATATTGCCAAGGAAATTGTCGAAGAGTTACGAAGAGATTCCGAGCCTGACGCCAAGAAGTGATTTATCTCTAATCACCAGCTTGTCTGCAATTGCACTAATTGCTTGTGCAGTGAGACTTTCAGGTAGAGCATGAACAATCGGAGCGCCTGAATCTCCACCAGTTCGCAACTCCGGAGCAAATGGAATCTTTCCAAGAAGCGGAACATCTGCGCCAACGAGAGTAGATAGGCGAGATGAAGTTTCCTCTCCCCCACCTTCACCAAAGAGCGCTGTTGATTCACCACATGCGGGGCAAATAAAGGCTGACATATTCTCGATCACACCGATAACCCTTTGATGCATCTGATGTGCGATACGTCCAGCTCGTTCAGCCACTTCAGCGGCAGCAACTTGAGGAGTTGTGACAACTAAAATTTCAGAGGTGGGGATGAGTTGGCCGAGTGAAATTGCCAAATCTCCCGTTCCCGGTGGAAGATCAAGAAGCAAGAGATCTAAATCGCCCCAGTAAGCATCTGACAGAAGTTGCTCAAGAACCTTGTGAAGAAGTGGCCCGCGATAGGCGACAGCATCGGCCCGCTCTGGCTTAAACATCTCCATTGACACAGTCTTCACGCCATATGTTTCAGGGGGAATGAACATCTGATCAATAACTGTTGGGCGTACGCCGACAAGTCCCATCAAACGTGGAATCGAGTGGCCATAGACGTCAGCATCAAGAATTCCAACGCGCAAACCTTTCTTTGCAGCAGCAACAGCAAGGTTGGCAGTAACTGATGACTTACCGACGCCGCCTTTTCCAGATGCGACTCCGATTACGCGAGTTAATGATTCAGGTTGAGCAAAAGGGATAAATTTCTCTCGTCCACCTCTCACCAAAAGCTTTACCTTGTTGCGTCCTTCTTCTGTCATGACTCCAAAATTGATACGCACTTCCTTTACACCCTCTACGGCACCGACTGCCGTTGTGATGTCTTTTGTTAGGCGATCTTTCATTGGGCAGCCGGAAATTGTCAGCAAAATTGTTAAGTCGACTACACCAGATGACTCACTGACGCTTTCAACCATGCCTAGTTCTGGAAGTGCTCGATGAAGCTCTGGGTCTTGCACAGTTGCAAGAGCTGCGTTGATGTTTTCAATAATTGTCATAGGAGATCTGGATCAATTTGAGGTCTGAAGGCTGAGCTGCCACTGTTTCTTTGATTTTCTTTCGAATCTTCATCCTCAAGAACAGAGGCAACGTGTTTCCTAATAAAGGTCTTTGGATTGAGGTCTGCTGGCTTGAGGTCTTCAAATCCTGGTCCAAGGTTTTCGCGAATTTCTGCAGTGGCCGTATTTGTCAACGAACGCACCTTCCTGATCATTTTTGCCAGATCAGATGCAACTCTCGGCATACGTTCTGGGCCTACTAAGATGAGAGCTAAAACGACAAGCCCGATCACCTCACCAAAACCAAAATCAAACATCACTTACCTGCTGTCAGCGTGAGCGATGTTGTGAGGGCCTTACCTGAACGAACGTATTCAATGGTGACCTTGTCTCCCACATTCTTTGATCGAATCGCCACAATGAGTTCTTCAGGCGTTGTAATTGTTCGCCCATCAAATTTGACGATCAAATCTCCTGCTCGAAGCCCAGCTTTATCTGCAGGTCCGCCCGGAAGTATTGCATTTGAAGTGTCGGCGATCCGCGCTCCATCGCCTGCATATTGCATATCGACTGAGACTCCCACAACTGGGTAGGTAGCCTTTCCAGTCTTAATTAGCTGCTCTGCGGTCTTGCGTGCCTGGTTAATTGGAATCGCAAATCCCAGTCCGATAGATCCTGATTGAGACGAAAGTGAAGATGAGCCTAATGTTGCAATCGCCGAGTTAACGCCAATAACTGCCCCTGCCGAATTAACAAGAGGGCCGCCAGAATTTCCTGGATTAATTGCTGCGTCGGTCTGGATAGCGTTAATGAAAGAGCTATCTCCTGCAGACTCTCCTGCAGTAACTGCGCGATCTTTCGCGCTGACAATTCCAAGAGTTACGGTGCCGGAGAGTCCAAGTGGGGACCCAATTGCAATCACAGAATCACCGACTGCGACTTGATCACTATCTCCAAAAGTTAACGCTGTAAGCCCTGTCCGATTAACTTTCAAGACCGCAAGATCATAGGAAGAGTCCCGACCAACGATAGTTGCATTAAGAGTCGTGCCATCGTTAAGTTGAACTTCAATTCTTCCTGAACTACCTGCAGCATCTGCAATGACGTGGTTATTTGTCAAAATGTAGCCAGTGCTATCAATGACAAATCCTGTACCAGTTCCACCACCCGATGCACTTTCTGCCGAAATTGATACAACAGATGGAAGTACTCGTTGAGCGATATCTGCCACTGATCCTGGTGGTCGCTCAATTGATGAACTTACAGAAGTTAACTTAATTTCATGACCGAAGAGTGAACCTGATGAACTTGCTCCGAAGACTGCGCCAACCAAGCCAGCAATCGCCGCCATTAACAATGCATTTGAACGGGTAACAAACTTTGCTTTTCCATGTGATGAAGACGGCACCCACCAAGGACCCGTGCCCATTGGTTGTTGTGGTTGTTGAGGCTGCTGAACTGTCATGAAGATATCCTTCTACAACTTCGTAGCAAGTAACAAGCCATCCCCTAGAGGAATCAGTGAAGTCACCCACTTTTCTGTCTCGCCCTTAAGCAGTTTGCCAGCATCGCGAAGAGCAATGGTCTTTGGATCGCGCTGAGCAGGATCGTTGACCTTTGCGCCACCAAAAAAATTGTCGATGACAAAGACGCCACCGCTGCGCAAAATTCGATGAGCTTCCACTATCGCATCATGTAAATCTTCTGCATTGTCTCTAAAAATTACAAGATCGTAGGCACGATCTGCGAGTTTCGTCATTACTTCGATTGCAGGATTTGTAATGAGACGAAACCGCGACTGTGCAATCTGCGCATCTTGAAGTGCAATCTTTGCGATTGCAGAATGTTCTTGTTCTCCATCAATTGATGTGAGAGTTCCACTAGGCAGCATTCCTTCAAGCACCCAGAGCGCGCCGACACCAGAACCAGTTCCAATTTCAACTACTGATTGTGCGTCAAGGATGTGTGCGAGATGTCTAAGATAAGAACCAACGCCAGGAGTGACATCAATTGCGCCAACTTCGCTTCCGCGAGATCTCGCTTGTGCCTTATCTACGCTCTCGCCAATGAAGCTTTCAGAGTAGGAGTGAGGGTCTATCTGGTTGATCATGAGAGGGATGTTAGCCACTCCACGAGTAAACGCACGCCGAATCCGGTTCCGCCTTTAGGGTTTTCTCCGGAATCGCTCTCACTTCGGGCAGTGCCTGCAATATCAAGGTGGACCCACTGGCGATTACCGACAAATTGTTCTAGAAATAGCGCAGCGGTCACTGAGCCAGCGCCGTAGTGCCCTTTATCTGCCGTGTGGTTGAGATCAGCAATATCGCTCTCTAATCCATCTGTGTAATCGTCGATGAGTGGCATATGCCAAACACGATCTCCTGTGCGTTCGCCAATTTCATAAATTGTGCGGGCTAGTTGAGAATTTCTCGTGTACATCGCTGCATACTGACGTCCAAGACCAAGCGTTGCAGCACCCGTAAGAGTTGCAATATCGACTACATAATCTGGATCGAGATTAAGATCTGCAAAAGCTAATCCATCGGCAAGAACTAAGCGTCCTTCAGCGTCAGTATTGATAACTTCCACTGTCTTTCCACCATAGTGCTTAATAACATCGCTAGGGCGCTGGGAAGTTCCAGAGAGTGCATTCTCTGCGCACATCATCAAAACACTGACCTTTACTTGAGCACCTAGTTGTGGGAGTGCGCTGATTGTTGCAAGTGCAGCGGCGGCTCCTGCCATGTCACTCTTCATCGCCATCATGGTGTCATATGGACGCTTGAGGGAAATTCCACCTGTATCGAATGTGATTCCTTTTCCAACAAGAACCACGTGTGGAATGCGCGATGCTTTCTTTCCACCTTTAGGCGTGTAGGTGAGGTGAATAAATCGCGGTCCTGGGTTTGGTGAAGAATTTCCTACTGCGCTGAGGCCACCGAATTCCTTCAGGGCGACACCACTAAGAACGTTGATTTGGAGGCCGTATTCAGATGCAATAGCTCGTGCTTGGTTAGCCATCCACAATGGTGTTTTGATATTGGCAGGTGTGTGAATGAGATCGCGAGCGCGGCAGACTGCATCCGAGATCACTCGTGCATGCTCGACAGGTGCTGCATCTGCAGTGACAATTTCGATCTCTGATACGGATGGCTTAGAAGTAGTTTTCTGATTCCAGGTGTACTCACCTAAAGTCGCCGAGATTGCAAAGGCAATGATCTCATCTCGATTTGTCGGAGCGATTGTTGCAAAGTTCTTCCCTGCCCCGCGGACCTTACGACCAAGTGCTGCACCTGCTGTTCTAAATGAAGCAAGAGATTGATCGCCAACGCCTAAAAGAATGATCTTCTCGACGGGACTATCTGCAGCACTGACTGGGATTTCGTTGAGCTCGCCGGCTTTTCCGCTCGGAGTGAAGAAGGAGAGTTCATCGCGTAGCTCAATAGCAAATAACTTTTCAACCTTCTTTACCAGAGCTGGATGAGCGTTGAAAATAATCTCATTCTCGCCATTATCTTTTGTGGCAAGCATGATGTAACTAATTACTATGACGTCTGCGGTACTTACAGAATCCAAATCTGGATTAAGCGCGCTTATAACCATTAGAACCTGTGGCTGTATCCGCGTGGAAAATTACTTCTTGATGAGAGCGACAGCGGCTTCAAGAGCAGCGCTGAGATTATTTGCCTCTGTAGGGTTAAGTTCAACAACAAGGCGACCTCCACCCTCAAGCGGGATACGCATGACGAGTGACCGTGCTTCTTTGGTTACTTCCATTGGTCCATCACCAGTGCGAGGTTTCATAGCTGCCATGATGAGACTCCTTTGAAGCGGACTTTCCGCGAGATGCAGAGAAAGTAAGGGCGTAAGTATCTCGCATTCAGGGCCGATACATGAAATCCAAAGAGGACTACAAGCCTAATTGAGCAGTCAAACGCGCCTTACCTGAGGCAATTACCGCCTCTACAGACTTTTCGGGCACATTGAGCAGGGTTGCAATCTGCCCGGCACTCATGCCTCGAAGGTAGGACAAGGTCAAGATGATGCGCTCTTCCTCCGGAAGTGCTTCGAGCACTTCGGCCAAGGTTTTCGGCGCTGCCATAGGACGAGGTTACCCGTTCTTAATATCACCTGGATGGCATATCGGCTTTGAAGAGCTGCTAATTTTCAAAGGTTCTTACATTGACGAGCAAAACGTGCGAGAGAGATGCGAACTCCAAGCCAAATAAACGGTGCACCTAAGAGAAACAGTGCACGGTGAATATCAATTGTCTCGCTCCAATAAAAAGAGGTTGAGTGCGGGCCGTTACTCTCCAGCTGGAATGTGCCCGTGCCCTTTAAAAATTTTCCTGTATGGATTACATCGCATCGACGAGGTGGCTCCCACGCTGTAACTGTCATGGTGTCGAGAAGGCCAAGAATTGAAAATTTTGGATAGAAGCGATGAGCAGGACCGGTAAATGCTGCGATAGAAGTTCCGACTCCTTCAGAAATTTCAGATGTGACCCAGACTCGAGTGGCAACCATCCACTCACCCTGACTACTCCAATCGGCAATCCTTGCCCATACTTTTTCTATCGGCGCACCGCACGCAACACGTATTGCAAGTGTGTTCTTCGGATTGCTCGCCATGAAGTTAAGGATAAGCGATATTGTGTGCCCATGTCGTCTCAATCAACGTCCGTCGCATCCGCCCATGGCCATGGAATTGCCACGCTCTCGGGTTCTACAGTTCTCGATGTCTGGTTTCCAGCTCCGGCGCTAGGTGCACTTAAGGGAGATCCTGCGCAGTATCTCCTTGATGCAGTCGGTGCAGATGACGTAAGAAAAGTACGGCGCGAAGTTGTATCTCGCGAAATAGATATTACCCATGCGCCACAAGATGCCGTCGATGCTTATTTACGTCTTCATCTTCTGTCGCATAGATTAGTCAAACCGCACGGTCTCTCACTTGATGGAATTTTTAGATTACTCACTAACGTTGTATGGACTTCTGCTGGTCCTTGTGCGATTGAAGGCTTTGAAGAAGTTCGTGCGCGTTTGCGAGCACGTGATGGCCACGTAACGATTTTTGGCGTTGATAAATTTCCACGAATGGTCGACTACGTCATTCCTTCTGGTGTGCGCATTGCAGATGCTGATCGTGTGCGACTTGGAGCTCACCTTGCTTCAGGCACAACAGTGATGCATGAAGGGTTTGTTAATTTCAACGCCGGAACGCTCGGAACATCAATGGTTGAGGGACGAATTTCCTCTGGTGTTGTTGTCGATGACGGCAGCGATGTCGGCGGCGGAGCATCCATCATGGGAACTTTGAGCGGAGGCGGCAAGCAGGTTATATCTATTGGCAAGAAGTGTCTGCTGGGTGCTAATTCAGGTCTTGGAATCTCTCTTGGAGATAATTGTGTCATCGAGGCTGGTACGTACATCACAGCAGCAGCAAAGGTTCGTCTTCCAGATGGAGAAATTGTTAAAGCTGGAACTCTGAGCGGCGCTTCAAATGTACTCTTTAGAAGAAACTCGCTTGATGGTTGTTTAGAAGTTGTTCTTCGTGAAGGTTCGTGGGGCGGACTTAATTCAATTCTCCACGCTAACTAAGCTAAACCACGGTGAAGGCAACTTCGCCCTACTTCTAAAGGTATCGCCACGTATTTTCTTAGTGATTCCATCGGCAGAAGTTGCAGAAATATAAGTAACTGCTCCGGCTTCATTGCGCGAGAGAATTTCAAGTGAGACTACGTTGGGTAAGAGAAATGCTTTTGCAACAAGTTCTTGAGTTGACGATGCCTTCCATGATGCAAATCTCGGATTCAGTTTGACATCTACGCTCGCGCTATCCGAAACAGATTGAGTGTAAGCAGTCGCTCCTCCCCACGCATCAAGAGATGTCTGTGTTGCTCCTCCCGAAGATGAGAAGAAATAGGTTTGTGCAGGTTTGCCATTGCTAAGTACAACGAGACTTGTAGAAGTATCGATGATGGTGCGAGAGACGGCCTCTTTCCAGAGGCGACCAAATCTAGGTTCACTCTCTTTGGAGTAACCAACAAAATTCTGATCTGAAATGTGAGAGAAGACCTGACAATCGCAGCTAGGTCGAATCACGCCTAATTTTGATAGAGCAAAGCTACGCGAGGCAATCGCTTGCGCTTCCAGCATCGCTGCCGGCCAACTCGATGGGACTTCACTAATTCCCCACAAATACTCATCTCGAAGTGAAAGGGTATTTGTTACTTCTAGTGCCCCTCTAACAGCTTTGATGGTTATGTATCCATACTTGTATTTTGTAGTGACTGAGCCATGCGTCATTGTGATGATGGGATTTTCTCCAATCCATCGCAATGTGAGTGCTTTTTGTTTGGAGATTGTGGCGACGGTAAACGTTGCTCTCTTTTTTGTGGCAAAAGAAGAGATAGGTGTTGCTTGTACTGAATTTCCGATATCACCTTCAAATACATCAATACGCGCTCCGGGCGAATGCGTCGTGAAGGAAATGGACTTAACGAGATGGGCAATATTGACGCGGATTGTGTGTGTATCAACAAAAGGAGCAACTTGAACATCTTTGTAGTAATAACTGAGAATCGCAGTAGCACTCTCGCCACTCAAAGCGCGCGAGCGTGCACCAATCTGACTCATGCCAACGCCGTGGCCATATCCACTGCCAGTAAATTCAAAGGTAGGAGGAATGGCGATGGCTTGCGCCGGTGCCGCGCTCGTTATGAGTGCAGCAATCAAAAGTGCTAGAAAATTCTTAGACATCCTCATCAGAAGATGCGCTCTTTCGTACTTGCATATACTCGCGATACGCGGCGATTACTTCCGCAGGATTGCCACGAGCCATAATCTTTCCTTTATCTAACCAGATGACTTCATTGCAAATGTCTTCAATCGTGGCCAAAGCATGGCTCACCAAAATCAGAGCACGATCTTCGGTGCGGAGTTCCTTGATTCGATTCAGACTCTTCTCTTTAAAGCGCGCATCGCCTGTGCTCAGCGCCTCATCAATAATCAGAATATCTGGCTTTACTGTTGCCGCTACTGAAAATGCCAACCTGGCATACATACCGGAAGAATAAGTACGCATAGGAGAATCGATCGCCTCCCCTAGCTCTGAGAAATCTGCGATCTCCTCAAACTGACTATCAATTTCAGCTCGTGTCATACCGGCGGCAAGACCACCAAGATAAACATTCTCACGTCCTGTAAGGGATGCATTAAATCCAACTCCGAGGGCAAGCAACGTACTCACGGAACCATAGACTTCAATTCGACCTTGTGACGGTGGAATGATTCCCGAAATAACTCTCATCAGCGATGATTTTCCAGCACCGTTTGAGCCGATGATTCCCAACACTGTTCCATAATGGACATCAATACTTACATCATTGAGAGCGTTGACAGTGCGAGAGAACTTTCCACTTCTACCGAAACGTTTAACCCGTGCTTTTAGCGTTGGCTTTTTATCAACAGATGTTGTGTAGGTAAGTCCAACAGATTGCACAGAGACTGCAATGCTGTGGTGTGGATGAGCGCTAGAGACGGACAGCGAAATCACGCTCCCTCGTCAAGAAGAAATATGTTCCGATAACGAAAATCAGTGTTGCCCAAGTCAGGCTGATCAGAACTGAAAATAAACTCGGTGCCTGGGCGTAGACCATTACTTGTGACCAAGCATCCAAGAGATAGAAAATTGGGTTTGCGATTTCTAGAGTGCGCAGCTTTTCAGAGAGCGCTGATGCTTCGTAAAGAATTGGTGAAAGATAGATCAAACTGCGCGTGATGTAGGGAAGCAGGCTTGCTATATCTCTGAAGTAAACATTGGTGCACGAGATTGCGATTGCCATTCCAAGCCCCATAAAAACACCGAGGAGAAAGATGGGAATAGCCCAGAGCATCTGCCATGAAAAGGGGGCACCGATAATTGTGCGGATTGCAAAGAAGACAATGAGCGTAGGAATGAATTTAAAGATTGCAATGACTGAGGCGGAGATTGGGAGCATGATGCGAGGAAAAGCGGTATTCATAATCAAGCGCTGTCCCGAAGTAATTGACTTGACTCCCCCTGTCAAACTATTTGCAATAAGGTAGAAGAAGAAAAGACTGGAAGTCAGATGAACATATCTATTCGCATCACTGGCTCCACCGATAATGTAAATCAGTAGAAAATAGACGCCAGAAAGTAGTAGTGGATTAAGCACGAGCCATAGCTGACCAAATACTGACCCATAGTTCTGCTCGCGTAGTTCAGAGCGTGAGAATTCAGCAATGAAGTGACGGCGAGACCAGAGCGAGCGCAGGTATTGACGCATCGGGGGTAACCCAGCGCGAAATGGCTCATATACAGTCACAGGAGTACTCATATGAGTGAAGGTTACCGTAGAGAGTCTGGAACTAGCTTTCTTGGCGAGGTAAGGAAGCCAAGTCCCCACGAAAAGTGCATCGTTGGAAGAATAAAAACGAGTAGCGGATAGTGAGCCAGATTCTTTGAAACAAACAGTGGGGTGATTGCAATAAATGTGATGTAGGTGGCAGCCGGCAGGTAGAGAGATGGATCAAAGATGCTTCCGGCAAAAAGTGAGAGCACTGTCCCAATCAGGGCAAGTGGGGGTGCCAAATATCGGTAATTAATTGTCTCTGGGTACTTTCGAGCAATCACGCGACGCCATCTTCCATATTCAAAATACTGTTTTGCCAAGGCTCGATAATTTGAACGTGGTCGGTATGTCACATGAAGTCTTGGATCAAAATAAACTTTTCCACCATTTTGTCTGAGCCTGTAGTTCAGTTCCCAGTCTTGTGCACGGACAAATCGCTCATCAAATCCACCAGCATCAATAACTGCTTGTCGAATGAATGCTCCAAGATAAACAGTATCTACATAACCTGCCTTGCCACCGATATGGAACCTGGATCCACCAACGCCAAATGGGCTACACATTGCGGCAGCAACAGCAGTTTCAAAGAATGTAACGCCTTCTGCACCCATCACACCACCAACATTGACTGCGCCAGATTCGCGAAGAATATCGACTACTAATTGGAGGTAGTTGTTTGGAATCTCAGCGTGAGCATCCACGCGAACTACAACATCTTGTGTAGATGCCCTCAGAGCTATGTTGAGACCTGAGGCAGTTCGGCCTGAAGGGTTTTCAACAAGAATCACTCGCGAATCTTCTGCTGCAAGTGAACGCGCAATCTCATTTGTGGAATCTCGAGAAGGGCCAAGTGCCAAAATGACCTCGAACATTCCCAGATAATTCTGAGAAAGAATGGCTCGTATTGAATCTTCTAAGTGCGCTTGCTCATTAAGTACAGGCAAAATCACACTTATCCCTGGTGAGGCAGGTAACGAGGCGTTCGGCGATGTCATAACACCTCTACGCTATCGCCCAAGTAGTCTTACGTCGTGAAATCAACACGAGCCATACGGATAATTACCTCACTCTCCGTTGCCATTGTGCTCGTTTCTTCTGTATCTTCCTTTGGGCTAGGACAAATCAGCAGCTCCATCGCCCGTATCGACGTCTTTAACACACTCGACGATCGACCAGAGAAAACTTCCAAGGCAGAGAACTACCTCCTCGTGGGATCTGACACCAGAGAAGGTCTAACCAAGCAGCAGATGCGCGAGTTACGAGTGGGCTCTACTGCTACAGCTGCTGGCGGACGCTCAGACACCATGCTCATCATTCACTTGAGTAAGGCACGAGATCGCGCCTACATCATCTCTCTTCCACGAGATAGCTTGGTAGTTATTCCAGAACATGTGAGTAGCAGTGATAAGAAAACAATAATTCCAGCTCGTAAAGGAAAGCTGAATTCGGCATTCTCTTATGGTGGTGCTCCACTTCTGATTGAGACGATCGAACTTGCAACCTCAATCAAAATTGATCACTACGTAGAGGTCAGCTTCGCCGGATTTGCGGGAATTGTCGATGCACTCGGTGGCATTGAGGTCTGTACAAAAGTTGATATTGATGATCCAAAGAGTCACTTAGTTTTAAGTGCTGGAGTTCACACACTCGATGGCATTGAAGCACTTAAGTATGTGCGAACACGAGACTTTGATGGCCGTGGAGATATTGGACGTATGCAAAGACAACAACAGTTTATGAGTGCGGTATTGAACAAGGCAACAAGTAGTGGAACTCTCCTGAATCCATTTAAGGTAAAGAACTTCATCAATGCATCTCTTGCCAGCGTTAAGTTAGATTCAGGTTTAGCACCAGATGATCTGTTAACTCTTGCGAAGCAGATGAAGAACTTATCCTCTGGAAATGTTCGTACGCTGACCGTTCCACTATCAAATCCAAATGGTCGATATGAAGGACTATCAGTCGTAATTTGGGATGAAGTCCTTGGCGCAGATTTGTGGACTCGAGTAAGAGATGATCTTCCCCTTGTTGATGAGGTCACTCCAACGCCTGCAGCATCCGCAGCATCCGCAGCATCCGCAGCATCCGCAAGTGCTTCAGCAAAACCGACCCCAGTAATCGTCGATAAATTTAAGACTCGCACCGCGGATGAAAATCCTTGCGGGGAGATTAAATAGTTCGTGCCTTAGACTCGCACCTATGACGCTAAAGCTCTCAGTAATTGGTTGTGGCTATCTTGGGGCTACCCACGCAGCATGCATGTCCTCACTCGGATTTGAAGTCGTAGGCATTGATACTGACCAATCCAAAGTTGATCTATTACAAAGCGGACAACTCCCATTCTATGAACCAGGACTCGACACACTTCTCGCATCAGAGATGAAGACAGGGCGCCTCTCATTTACTACGGATTTCTCGTCTGTCGCAGATGCCGATGTTCATTTCATCTGCGTAGGAACCCCGCAGAGTAAAGATGGCCTCGCTGCTGACCTCACATATGTGAAGTCTTCCGTCGCTGCAATCGCACCATTTCTTAAAGATGGATCACTTGTTGTAGGAAAATCAACGGTTCCTGTTGGGACTGCGCAAATGTTGCGTGAGCAATTAGCAAAGGATGCTCCACAGGCGGATCTAGCGTGGAATCCTGAATTCTTGCGTGAGGGATTTGCTGTCGAAGATACTTTGACCCCTAATCGCTTAGTCGTAGGTGTTGCAAATGATCGCGCCGAAGAAATTCTTAAAGAGGTGTATGAGCCAGTGATTGCACTCGGCACCCCGTGGATTCGCGCGGATCTTCCTACTGCAGAACTAGTAAAGGTTGCTGCCAACTCGTTTCTTGCTACAAAGATTTCATTTATCAACGCAATGGCTGAAGTGTGTGAAGCTGCCGGGGGCGATGTCACTGTACTTGCCACAGCGATTGGATATGACCCACGAATCGGTAATCGCTTTCTGCAGGCTGGCATTGGTTTTGGTGGAGGTTGTCTTCCTAAAGATATCCGAGCGTTTATGGCCCGTGCACAAGAACTTGGTGCAGATCAGGCTCTGGAATTCTTGCGAGAGATCGATGCAATTAATTTAAGAGCTCGTCAACGAGTGATTGATGTTGTGCGTGCAGATCTTTCTGAAGATCTCACTCAGTATAAAATTGCTGTGCTAGGTGCAACTTTTAAGCCAGATAGCGATGATGTGCGCGACTCTCCAGCACTTGATATTGCCGCGCAATTACAAGCAGCTGGTGCTGTAGTAGTAGTCCATGATCCAAAAGGAATTGAACCGGCTCGTAAGCGCTTTCCTAATTTAGATTTTGCAGAACGCGTCGTTGACGCAGTTAAGAGCGCCGATGCGATCTTGCACCTCACCGAGTGGAAGGAATACCGCGAGCTAGATCCATCTGTCATTGGTCAACTCGTAAAGTCTAAATTCCTAATTGATGGACGAAATGCTCTCGATCGCGATAAGTGGCGTAAAGCCGGTTGGCGCGTGCACGCACTTGGCCGTTCAGATTAATTAAATCTAGAACCCGGTCTTCTTCTTTGTAGTGAGGTTGGCACCTTTCGCCTTTGCCTCTGCATTGATCTCTTTAAGTCCTTGCTCGACCTTTGTAGCAATTGCGCTATCTGCCACACCTAAAATTCTGGCAGCAAGGAGCGCTGCATTCTTAGCATTGCCGATCCCGACAGTTGCAACTGGAATACCTGCCGGCATCTGAACAATCGAAAGCAGTGAATCCATTCCATCTAAATTCTTTAGTGGCACCGGTACACCGATGACGGGAAGTGAAGTAAGGGATGCCACCATTCCAGGTAAGTGTGCGGCCCCACCGGCTCCAGCAATTATCACCTTAAATCCTGCCGCGACAGCACCTTGGGCAAATGCAACCATTTCGGTCGGCATGCGATGCGCGCTAATAACATCTGCGGAGTATGTGATTCCAAGTGAATCGAGAATAGTTGCAGCCTCACTCATTACCGGCCAATCAGAATCTGATCCCATGATGATTGCAACATCACTCATCGATCTCTCCACTCATGTAGTCGCGGGCATGAACAATTAACTCCTCTAAGTGTAGAAGATCTTCGCCAATTGCATTGACATGGCCAATCTTTCGACCAGGGCGCACTTCTTTCATATATTGGTGCACCTTGAGCTCTGGATTGCGCGCCATGAGGTGCAGATATGGGCGATACATGTCTCTCTTATCGCCACCCAGAATATTTCCCATCACCGCAAAGGAAGCGGTCATTGAAGGATCGCCTAAGGGAAGATCCAATATCGCGCGCAGGTGTTGTTCGAATTGGCTCGTCACTGATCCTTCAATAGTCCAATGACCAGAATTGTGTGGTCGCATGGCGAGTTCATTAATGAATAGCCGATCACCTTTGACGAACATCTCAACAGCCATAACTCCGACAAGACCTACGCGCTCAGCAATTCTCAAAGCTAGGGCTGAAGCCTTCTCAGAGATACCCGAAGATATTGATGGCGCTGGAGTGATAGTGCGAGTACAAATTCCATCTTCTTGAATCGTCTGAGTGGGTGCCCACGTACTTGCTTGGCCATGTGGTGAACGTGCAACCATAACAGCGATTTCTGAGTCAAAGTCCACAAGCTCTTCAATGAGAAGTTGAGGATTGTTGGTGATGATTTCTTTGAGCAAGTCACTGCTGGAAATCTTCCACACACCTCGTCCGTCATAACCGCCGGATATGGCTTTTGCAATAACTGGGAATGAAGAAACATCTCCCTCGTCAGCAATGAGCTGCCACTGTGGTGAAGGAAGATCGCTAAGAATCTTGCGCATCTCCGCTTTATTCTGTGAATATATAAAGGCTGAAGATGGTGGATAAACGCGTATTCCTTCCGCCTCTAAACCTTTAATGACTGAGAGTGGAACAAGTTCGTGCTCAAAGGTGACGACATCGCACTCTCGTGCAAATTTCAATACTTCTTGGAGATCGCGAAAATCTCCAACAACATGATCGCAAATCTGAGCAGCGCTATCGCTCTTATCTTGTGCAAAGAGTTTGAGAGTTACTCCTAGCGCAATAGCTGGGGCTACCGTCATACGAGCCAATTGGCCCGCACCGATAATTCCGACAACTGGGAAGGGATTTCTCACTGGCTCATCGTAGATGAGCCACGTCACCGACTGTAACGATCTGCCCGTCTTCTAGGTGAAGTCGGCCCTGCTCATCGAAGGAGAGTGCACGAGATTGGATCGTACTTTCGGATGGCCCAACAATTGTGACCTCTCTCTCCCGCGTTGCAGATAGTTCGGAGTACTTCTCAAGAAAACTTTCGCCTTGATCCCAATCTGTGAAATCCCTCTCGAATGCATTAAGTAATAGTGCAAGTAAGAAGTTTCTATCGAGTTTGGTAACTCCTGCAAGGGCTAGTGATGTTGCGCTCTCGACAGGAAGCTCGGTGGTGGTCGTTGAAACATTAATCCCTATTCCAATGATGACGCCTTGACCGACTGCTGTAGAGATAATTCCTCCCACTTTTTTCTCATCGATCAAGAGATCATTTGGCCACTTAATCGAAACGTTGGCGCTAATCTTTCTCAACGTATCAGCGATAGAAAAGCCGGCAAGCAAAGGGATGAAGCCCCAGTCATCGCGAGAACGTTCGGGAGTGAGATACACCGAGAAGAGAAGAGCGGTTGATGGCGGTGCAAGAAATGATCTATCCAAACGTCCGCGTCCTGCACTTTGATAATTTGCGATGATGACATCGCCACTTCTGCCACCTCCTGCAGTAACTTTATTTGCAAGATCATCTTGGGTCGATGCCGTGAGATCAACCACGCTTACTCGCCAGTACCGCGATAAGGCAGCGGTGATACGGCTCTGATTTAGTGGCGCTCTTGGCGCATCCATACCCATAACTAGTACCGTATACACATGAGCCCAGATCTGCACACTACTGCGGGAAAAATTGAAGATCTCCGCGAAAAAATCGAAGAAGCTATTCATGCCGGCTCAGCCCGTGCCGTTGAAAAGCAGCATGCCAAGGGTAAGCACACAGCCCGTGAGCGCATTGAGATGCTCGTCGATCCAGATTCCTTTACCGAAATTGATGAGTTTGCACGTCATCGTTCAAACCAGTTTGGAATGGAAAAATCGCGCCCTTACGGTGATGGTGTCGTCATAGGAACAGCAACTGTCGATGGACGCCCTATCGCTCTCTACTCTCAAGACTTCACAGTCTTTGGTGGCAGCCTCGGTGAAGTACATGCAGAGAAAATAGTTAAGATCGCAGAATTTGCACTCAAGAGTGGAATCCCACTTATCGGCATCAATGACTCAGGTGGAGCGCGCATCCAAGAAGGCGTTGCTTCACTCAATGGCTACGGAAAGATTTTCCGTTTGAACACACGTTCATCTGGCGTAATTCCCCAAATATCTCTCATTCTGGGCCCATGTGCTGGTGGATCTGCTTACTCCCCCGCCCTCACTGACTTCACTGTGATGGTTAAAGAGACATCAAATATGTTCATCACCGGACCAGATGTAATTAAAACTGTGACTGGTGAAGATGTTGGCATGGAGGAACTCGGTGGCGCATTTACACATAACACCAAATCAGGAAACTCCCATTACATGGCCGACTCTGAAGCAGATGCTATTGATTATGTGAAAGCACTGTTGTCATATCTACCGTCAAATAATATGGATGGTTCGCCAGTGCTACCCGCAACAGAGACGCTGGCCAAGAGCGCATCGGATATTGCACTCAATACGTTAATTCCTGACTCTCCTAACCAGCCATATGACATGAAAATTCTCATTGAATCACTAGTAGATGAGGGCGAGTTCTTAGAAGTCCACGCCCTTTATGCACCGAATATTGTCGTTGGTTTCGCGCGAATCGAAGGTCAATCTGTAGGAATCATTGCAAACCAGCCTTCACAATTAGCTGGCACTCTTGATATCAATTCAAGTGAAAAAGCCGCTAGATTCTTACGTTTTTGCGATGCATTCAATATCCCTATTCTGACCTTGGTTGATGTTCCTGGTTTTATGCCCGGTACAGAGCAGGAATGGAACGGAATTATTCGCCGTGGAGCTAAGTTGCTCTATGCATATGCAGAAGCATCAGTCCCACTCGTCACCTTGATTACCCGCAAGGCATACGGCGGAGCATTTATTGTTATGGGCTCGAAGTACTTAGGAAGTGATATCAACTTTGCATGGCCATCGGCAGAGATTGCTGTTATGGGTGCACAGGGTGCTGTCAGTATTCTCTACCGAAAAGATATTTCCGAAGCATCTGACCCAGAGTCACTGCGCAAAGAACTTGTTACGGATTACACAGAAAAACTTTCGAATCCATATGCAGCCGCTGAACGTGGCACGATCGATTCCGTTATTGAACCAGAAGACTCACGCGCATATATCACCAAAGCTTTCCGCACCTTAAAAACTAAGCGTGACATTCTTCCGGCGCGCAAGCATGGAAACATTCCGCTCTAATGAAATTTACAATTACATCAGGAAATCCAACCCCTGAAGAGTTACTGGCCCTTGAGGCTGCTCTCGACTCACGTAAACCTGTCGATCTCAAACCGGTCATTAAGCGAAGTATCTTTGGCCTTCCTCAACTTCGCCAACCTCTACCGCATCAAATCACCTACGGTGCAAGAAGGTTTGACTAGTGCCGAAAATAGTTCTTGCTTCACAATCCACATCGCGAAAACGATTACTCGTTGATGCCGGTTTGTCGCCTGAAATCATCGTGAGTAATGTCGATGAAGAGACCGAATTCTTTAATTCAATGTCACCGGAAGATATGGTGATCGCTCTAGCAATCTCTAAGGCTCACACGGTGAGAGAGATGATCGACTATCCAGCAATTATCATCGGTTGTGATTCAACTTTTGATGTTGATGGGGTTTCTTTCGGTAAGCCAGGTTCTCCAGAAGTTGCTCGTCAGCGGGCGCGCGCGATAAGCGGGCGCAGCGGACTTCTCCATACCGGTCACTGCATTATCGATACCGATAAGGGTGTTGAAATTGCCGACCGTGTCACGACGAAGGTGACATTTTCTGAACTCAGTGATGAAGAGATTGAGGATTACATTGCATCAGGTGAACCTCTTCATGTCGCAGGTGGTTTTACCCTCGATGGTCATGGCTCCCCCTTTATCCCAGTGATCGAAGGCGATTACACAAATGTTGTTGGAATCTCCATGCCCTTTCTTCGTAGCGCGATGAAACAACTGGGATATTCATGGCCACAGGTGAAGGAAATGTCATGAAACGCGTTCTGATTGCAAATCGTGGTGAGATTGCGATTCGAGTGATCCGTGCGTGTAAAGATCACGGTCTCGAAAGTGTTGCGATTTACTCTGAAGAAGATCGTGACGCTCTGCATGTACGCGCCGCTGATTTTGCATACTCACTCAATGGAGTCGTTGCTAAAGATAGTTATTTGAATATCCCCAAGATTATTGCCCTTGCAAAAGAATCTGGCGCAGATGCGATTCATCCTGGTTATGGATTTCTCTCTGAAAACGCAGATTTCGCACAAGCGGTTATCGATGCAGGACTTATCTGGATTGGGCCTCCTCCATCTGCCATTAGCGCACTAGGTGACAAAGTCTCAGCCCGACGCATCGCTGCTAAAGCTGGTGCACCGCTTGTCGCAGGCACCAAAGATCCCGTCTCAGGCCATGAAGAAGTAACTGCCTTCGCAAAGGAATATGGACTTCCCGTTGCAATTAAGGCTGCCTTCGGTGGCGGAGGGCGTGGACTTAAAGTCGCCCACACTCTTGAAGAGATTCCAGAACTCTTTGCCTCTGCCGTTCGTGAAGCTATTGCAGGATTTGGTCGCGGTGAGTGCTTTGTAGAACGTTATTTAGATAAGCCTCGACACGTTGAGACTCAAGTACTTGTAGATACTCATGGACATGCGGTTGTAGTGAGCACTCGTGATTGCTCACTACAGCGTCGCCATCAGAAGCTCGTTGAAGAAGCACCAGCACCATTTCTTACAGATGCGCAGAATCAAGAGTTGTATCGTTCAAGTAAAGCAATCATGAAAGAGGCAGGCTACATAGGGGCAGGTACGTGTGAATTTCTCATTGGTCTCGATGGCACGATCTCATTTCTTGAAGTAAATACCCGCTTGCAGGTCGAGCACCCGGTCTCTGAAGAAGTAACTGGAATTGACCTTGTGCGCGAGCAATTTAGAATCGCAATGGGTGAAGCGCTCGGCTTTGATGATCCTGTGATTCGCGGACATAGCCTCGAATTTCGAATTAATGGAGAAGACCCGGGCAGATCATTTCTTCCTGCTCCTGGACGCATCACATCATGGATGATTCCTACAGGTCCTGGAGTTCGCGTAGATGCCGGCTTTACTCAAGGTGATGTCATTGGAGGAAACTTCGACTCACTTTTAGCAAAGTTAATTGTTACAGGCGCAACGCGTCAACAAGCCATTGAACGGGCACGTAGGGCACTTGCAGAGTTTGAAATTGGAGGGCTCGCAACTGCCCTTCCATTCCACCGCGCAATTGTAGAAGATCCTGCATACACGAAAGATTTTTCGGTTTATACAAGTTATATCGAAAACGAATTCGTCAATGAGATCCCCGCTTTTGAATTTCAGGATGCTGATACACAAACCAAAGCTGCTAATGAGCTACTTGTTGCAGAGGTAAATGGAAAGCGATTTGAGATAAAAGTCCATGCACCAGCGCCAGTGATCAAGCGCCACCGAGCCAAACAATCATCTGGTGGCGGTGCAACAGGTTCAGGACTTGCTAGCCCGATGCAAGGAACTGTCGTCAAAATTGCAGTACAGGAAGGCGCACAGGTTGAAGCGGGAGATCTCATCATTGTTCTCGAAGCTATGAAGATGGAGCAACCCCTGAACGCCCATAAGAGCGGCATCGTGACTAACCTCAAGGTCGTAATCGGTGAAACAGTTGCCAGCGCCACTGTCCTCTGTGACATTATTGATGCATGACATCAACTGACATTCTCTATACAGACCCTCTTCAGGCTGCTGCGATCGCAGCATCAGAAATCGCCGCTCGCACAGGTATCGCTTCTCATGATGTGGCACTTGTCATGGGGTCAGGTTGGGTAGGCGCAGTTGATGCACTTGGTACGCCAAGCTATGAGTGCAATGCCGAAGAAATTACTGGATTTTTTGCACCGGCAGTCGAAGGTCACTCTGGAAAAGTTAGATCGTATGAAATTAAAGATGGAGATCGCACAATTCGTGCCCTTGTATTCTTAGGCCGTACTCATCTCTACGAAGGTAAGGGTATGGAGCCAGTTGTTCACGGTGTCCGCACTGCAGTAAAGGCGGGATGCAAAGTTGTAATCTTGACTAATGCTTGTGGCGGTATCAATACCGCTTTTCACGTTGGTCAACCTGTACTCATCCGTGATCACATTTCGCTAACTGCTCAATCTCCGCTTGTGGGTGCCACGTTTGTGGATCTCACTGATCTTTACAGCAAGCGCATCAGAGCGATTATGAAGTCAGCTGATTCTTCACTCCAAGAAGGTGTCTATGTTCATTGGCGTGGACCAACCTATGAGACGCCAGCAGAAATTCACATGATGCGCACACTGGGTGCAGATCTTGTTGGTATGTCTACTGTTCCGGAAGCAATCGCAGCACATGCACTTGGTGCCGAAGTTCTTGGAATATCACTTGTAACCAATGCTGCAGCTGGCGTTACAGGTGAGAAACTCAATCATGAGGAGGTAATTGCGGCAGGAAAAGCAGCAGCAAGTTCTATGGGTGCTCTCCTCGCAAAAACTATTCCGCAAATCGTCTAGCAGATAAGATCATGAGTATGGATCACGCTTTAGTTGCAGAGATAAAGGCTTGGATTGAAGATGATCCTGATCCTGTAACGGCATCGCGTTTGCAAGAACTTCTAGACAGTGGCGACGAAGCGACATTGCGTACGTATTTCAACGGTTTTCTCCAATTTGGCACAGCAGGTCTACGTGGCCCAAATGGCCCTGGTCCTTCCTGTATGAATCGCGCCGTGGTGGGGCGAACTGCTGCGGGAATTGCCGCTTATATGAAGGCACGAGAAATGACTCGCGTTGTTATTGGTCGCGACGCCAGATATGGCTCTGCCGATTACGCAGAGGAAAGCGCTGAAATTTTCAGTGGTGCTGGGATGGAGGTTTTTCTACTTCCGCGCGCACTTCCAACTCCTGTGCTCGCCTATGCCACTACTGCAATCAATGCAGATGTTGGAGTTATGGTTACTGCCAGCCATAACCCACCACAAGACAATGGTTACAAGGTCTATATCGGACCAGATGCTGATGGGATTGCTTATGCATCTTCACAAATCATCAATCCGACCGATGTATTTATAGCCGATGAAATAAAGAAAATCACATCTTTGAAATCTCAACCTCGTGGCCACTCATGGACTGTTCTTGATGAGGCTCTCATTAACGAATATGTGCAACGCACCGTAGCTCTTGGCGGAAAACCTGGTTCGCTTAAAATTGTTTATACCGCCATGCACGGCGTAGGTACCGAGACTCTCACGCGCGTCTTCAAGGAGGCTGGTTTTCCTGATCTGATTCTTGTTTCAGAACAAGCAGATCCCGATCCGGATTTTCCTACTGTGGCATTTCCGAATCCAGAAGAACCTGGTGCTATTGATTTAGCTTTGGCAACAGCCCGTGCTCATAACGCAGATCTGGTGATCGCAAATGATCCGGATGCAGATCGCTGCGCTGCCGCGATCAAAGATCGCTCTGGACAGTGGCGAATGCTTCGCGGCGATGAACTTGGAGTCATCTTTGGTGAATGGATTGCGCGAACATCACCTCGTGGCACCTTCGGAAATTCAATTGTCTCCTCTTCAATTCTCCGTAAAATCAGTGCCCACTATGGGATTGATTTCAAGGAAGTTCTCACTGGCTTTAAATGGTTAGCAAAGATCGAAGATCTTGCCTTTGGCTATGAAGAAGCTATTGGATATGCCGTCGACTCTGAAACCGTGAATGATAAAGATGGAATATCGGCGGCGATCTATCTCGCACAGATTGCGACAGATCTCGCTCAAGTCGGTAAAGATCTCAATGACTTACTGGATGAGGTGTGGATGCGCCATGGCTTCCATGCCACAGAGCAAATCTCTATACGCGTAGCCGATATGGGAGCGATCACAGAGTTGTTGGCGAGCTTACGCAGCACTCCCCCACAAGAAATTGCTGGACGAACAGTGGAAAGTATTGATGATCTGGCATCACCTACAGATGGCCTTCCACCTACAGATGGCCTACGACTGTGGCTATCAGGTGGGGTACGCATCATCATTAGGCCTTCTGGAACGGAAGCAAAACTCAAGTGCTACATCGAAGTAATCACTGCAGATCAGCTCACAGCCGAGAAGGAACTCAATTCATTACGTGCGCCACTTAAAGCTTTCTTAGGCGCTTAATTCAATTTCGAGGCAGCCACACTCGCTGAGTTAATTGCCGAAGTTTTAGCAATCAAGGCAGGTGAACGAAGCGTGATCTCAATACCCTTATCTACAATTCCGTAGCGGTATCCATACACTCCAAGAACTGGATCAACTTCATCGTATAAAGAGGTTCCATCGAGAGTTCTAGTGAGCAGGTCGATCAGTGCCAAGTCGACACGTTTGATCACTGAGGCAAGCACAAATCTCTTAGTAGATGAAGTCACCGATAGGAACTGATCTGGCTCTACGGTAATGAGCCCCGCAGTCGGCCTATTTCTGTTAGCGCTATTCGAAGCAACGATTGCTCCAAAAACTTCAGTGGCAGAGCCGGTAGTAGTCAAGAAAATAACATCATGGCCAGAACGAAGAAGTGTTGAGGTCGCAACACTTGAAGAGGAGGATATAAATTTAACTGTGGTGACGATAGATTTCTTTGCGGCTTTTGCTCCCGGCACAAATCCTTTTTCGAAGAGTGCTTTCTGTGAGGCATAGCCAACCATCGCTACCTTGCCGGTTTTACTGGCAAGTGCCGCTGCAAAGCCAGCCAAATAAGCGCCCTGGATATCGGCAAAGACAATTGAGGTGACGTTGAGTGCATCTACTGTTGCATCATTGAGGATTGCGAACTGTGTCTCTGGAAATTGCTGTGAAAGTTCCTTGAGGGTAGCGGCATACCCAGTTCCTACGGCGATGACTATGGAGCAGTCCTTCTTAGCCAAAGCTGTAAGGCGATCGATTCGATCCTTTGCATCTCCTGCAGTGACAGTAGTTTCAAGTGAAAATTGCAAATTCTTAGCTGCAACCTTCAATCCCGCTTGCGCGGCATCGTTGAAAGATCCATCTCCTGGGCCACCTGTGTCATAAGCAAGACAGATCACTGGAGTAGATGCACGTGCGCTCGGTGAAACTAACGCGGAGAATGTGAGTGCCGTTATGAGTGTTGCGGTCGCAAATTTCTTCATTAGCTGACCACTCCTAATCCTCTATATGTCGCACCTAGAGTTACTCCAGCAACTTCGCGTGCTTTTTCACTTCCTGTATGCAAAATTTCAATGAGGTGTTTCTCATCAGAGAGGAGATCAAGTGCACGTTGGCGAATAGGTCGTAAGTATTCGACGACAACCTCTGCAACGCTTGACTTAAAGTCTCCATATCCCTTGCCGTCAAACTCTTTTTCAAGGTCAGCAATGCTGGTACCACTCAAGGAGCTATGGATCGTCAGAAGATTACTAATCCCTGGCTTTTCTAGTTGATCAAATCTCACTTCTCGACCAGCATCTGTGATCGCAGATTTTATCTTCTTTAGATTCGCTTCCGGTGTATCCATAATCTCAATAACTCCTGCAGCTGAACCTGAAGACTTACTCATCTTTGAAGTTGGATCTTGAATATCGTTAATCTTTGCACCAGCCTTTAAAATATAGGCTTCTGGGAGTTGAAATGTTTGTCCATAGCGCGCGTTGAAACGTCCAGCTAAATCTCGGGTGAGTTCAATATGCTGGCGCTGATCTTCTCCCACTGGAACTAAATCTGCTTGGTACAGCAAAATATCGGCAGCTTGCAACATTGGATATGTAAAGAGTCCTACTCGCGCAGAATCAGATCCAGCTTTTGCTGACTTGTCTTTAAACTGTGTCATCCGGCTTGCTTCACCAAATCCTGCCATGCACTCCATAATCCAACCGAGTTGATTATGTTGTGGAACTTGAGATTGAACAAAGAGAGTCGATTTTTCTGGAGAAATTCCTAATGCTAGGAGTTGAGCCGCCGAGGCGAGTGTTCGCTGGCGTAAAAGGGCTGGATCCGTCTCAACTGTAAGGGCATGAAGATCAACGATGCAGTAAAACGTATCGTGAGAATCTTGCAGCTCAACCCACTGCTTGACTGCGCCCAGATAGTTTCCAAGGTGGAAAGAGTCGCTGGTGGGTTGGATGCCCGAGAGAACTCTCTTCATGCTCATGTGTGCAATTCTCGCATGAAAAATCAATTCCGCGAGATCAATAAACGCCCTGCTCGCTTACCTTCCATGGTGAGCACTGAGATTCGAATTCCATTGACCTGCACGACATCGCCCACAACAGGAATTCGTCCCAGAAAGTGCATAACAAAGCCACTTGCGGTCTCGTATGGCCCTTCAGGAATTTCTATCCCTGAATCATCAAGTAGATCCTCAATAGAGACTAAGCCGTCAACCTCAAAATCTCCTGTGCGTGTTTCAAGGGAGATCTCGTCTTCGTCACCATCATATTCATCGCGAATATCACCAATGAGGCACTCAACAAGATCTTCTAAAGTCACGATGCCATCTGTTCCACCGTATTCATCAAGCACGATTGCAAGATGTTGACGCTGATTACGCATCTCTGTGAGTGCTGGGAGCACACCCTTGGTTCCAGGTAAGAACATCACATTACGGACGAGTTCTTGGATTTTGCCACCTGTGCTTACAAGAGTTGTGTCCAGTAGGTCGCGTACATGGATGAATCCAATGACTTCATCGGTAGAGCCACGAACTACTGGGTATCGTGAGTGCGCCTTATCAATTGCAAGATTAATCGCCTTGCCAACTGTGAGCGAAGCGTCGAAGAAATCAACTTCCGTGCGCGGCACCATTACCTCATGAATTTGGCGCTCGGATGCGTTGAAAACTTCTTCAACAATATCTCGTTCTTCATCTGTGAGAGCTGCATGGCCTGCAACTAGGTCGAGTAACTCTTCTTCAGACATCGCACTGCGTTGCTCGTTAGGATCGATGCCGAATATTCGAACAACAAAGTTTGTGGAATGAGAAAGTAGCCAGATGATAGGTCTAAACAATTTAGCAGTGACATCGATCAGGCCAGCAAATGTCAGCGCGATTGGTTCTGTACGAGAGAGTGCAAGCCGTTTAGGAACAAGCTCTCCGAAAACGAGGGAGAAATATGCGATGACGATTGTGAGTCCAACGAGAGATAATCCTTGTGCAGCGCTAGTGGAAAGACCTAAATCCTCAAGCCATGGAATGACGTAATCACCAAGGCGCTCAGCACCGAGGGCTGCTGATAAAAATCCACTGAAGGTAACGCCGATCTGAACAGCGCCAAGAAGTCGATTGGGGTTGGAAGCTAGATGAGCAACCTTTGCTCCACGCTTTCCCTTGGAGGCCAACTGCCTCACCTGACTATCGCGAAGGGAGATGAGTGCGATTTCAGCAGCGACAAAGAGGCCGCCGAGGGCGATAAGAAGGGCAACAATGCCCAGATCGCCGAGAAGTGAGCTAATCGAGTGGCTCTCCATGATGTGAGAAGTCTACCGAGTTCCCTTTCATTTTGCGCCCTCGTGTCGTAGCCTTCACTCGTTCGCCAACCGGCGGACACCTTCATCCTCGGACCGTCG
>Ga0208596_1000024_pt1 | contig 60075 bp, 55 predicted proteins | sample LakMenEpi12Jul11_FD_150686 | JGI IMG/M metagenome (GOLD analysis project Ga0208596, IMG submission 150686) | Freshwater microbial communities from Lake Mendota, WI - 12JUL2011 deep hole epilimnion (SPAdes) | ecosystem: Environmental > Aquatic > Freshwater > Lake > Epilimnion/Euphotic zone ...
TTATTTGGTACGGGTTTTGATGTGTTACCACTTCCTATCATACCTGCCTACAATCCTTATTCCATCACTCTTTGAGCCTACTTTGTCGCCCCGTCAGAGCTAAACCAGCAGCACTTAAATTATCAGACATCCATTTTCTACCGTCATCATCTTGATATCTATAGTATTTATCAATATAGTTCTGCTCGTATTTTTGATATACCTGATTCCAGGTAATTTCATTTTTAAAATCCCCTCCTTGAGAACAAAAAATAGCATCTATAATGATCTTTAAATAATGAGAAGCGGTGGGATCACAATGTAAATAAAAACTACCTGTCGGTTTCAAAACTCTGTGAATTTCTGCCACCCGTAAAGTCATATTCACCAAATAAGCTAAAAGACTACCCTTACCTAAAACCTTTGTTAAACCAGAAATTAAATCTATGCTTTGGGAAGTGAAATGACCTAAATAGTTTTCTTGAATTTCTGCTAAACCTTGATTAGCGTGATCATCCCATGTCCAAGTGTCAATAAAAGCCTGTGCTTGTGCTTTATCTTCTTTACCCACATTATTATATATTTGATTATAATTACGTTTAGAATTAAACGGGGGATCAATATAACAAAGGTCAATAGTTTCATCTTTGATATGTTTTCTTAATACTTCCAAATTATCGCCATAAAATAGCTGATTAACCATGATTAATGCTCCCACAAAATAATTATTGATTAACTGATGAATTTAAACTCGAAAGAATTGATAATTACCAAACTTGAACAAGGATTACCTGCTATTACTCCAGCCTTTGGTGCAACATTAGCAGAAGCCTGTGCTATTTGTTTAAACAATCAAGGGTATATTCAGGGTATAGAACTTACAGTCAAAGGAGAATTTACCTCTGTTTTTAAACTATATTGGCAAGAGGTAACAGACCAAATGCTACGCTGTTGGAACGATAGCGAATATACCACAGAACAGGCAGCTTATGGAATTGCTTTTTTGATTATACAAGAGCTTACAGACTATACAGTTATCGAACGCTCTCGCAGAGGAACAGGATTTGATTACTGGTTAGGTAAAAAGGGTGATAATAGTGAAATACCATTTCAAAATGCTGTGCGGTTAGAAGTTTCCGGTATTCGTAAAGGCGACGACAGCCGAATAAAAGCTAGAATTAAACAGAAGCTTGCACAAGTCAGCCCCACAGATGGTACAATCCCAGCTTATATCGTGGTAGTTGAATTTAGTAATCCTTTAGCATTCATAGTAAAAAAATGAGTCAGATTCAAGAGTTACATCAACAAGCTATGGATTTAGCAGAAATGGCACAAGTTGCTAAACTCAAAAGTAACTTAGATTTAGCTTCTCAATTATCCCGACAAGCATTTGAGAAAGAAAGATTAGCCGCAGAATTAATAGCAGATAATTTTGCAGCAGAACCAACTCGTTCAATATTATATCGTAGTGCGGCAACCTTAGCAATTGACTGTGGAGAAATTCACAGTGCAGAACATTTAATTGCAGTTGCTTTATCAGGAAATCCGCCAATTGAAATTGCGGAAGAACTCAAAGATTTATTTGTGCAAATCAATATTCATAAATATTTTGCCCGTCGAGGTGTTGTATTTGATGAAGCTAAACTTCAGATTTTTAGCTAGAAATTAGCAATTATTAAACAAGAGCAATAGTCTGAATAAATTCAGTTATTAGTTAATATCCCCCGATAATAAACCGGGGGTTAAACGTTTAACCCACAGAAATTATCTGTGGTTGAGTTGCTACCTTTTCCATGGCTGTAAAAACTTCTGCTCTAGCCCATTTATCTGCTGCTAAAATGTCATCTAAAGAGGGATTTTGTTTGTTATCATTTTGATGACTATCGCACACAAATTCGATACATTTGGGAATATCTAAATAGTGAATTTTTTCTTCTAAAAATAACGCCACAACTTGTTCATTAGCCGCATTTAAAACCGCCGGCATAGAACCACCAGCCCTACCAGCAGCATAAGCTAAACGCATACAAGGATACTTTTGATGATCCGGTTCACGGAACGTTAAATCACCAGATTTAACTAAATTTAATCTTTCCCAATTCGTGTAAATTCGCTCCGGCCAAGATAAAGCATAAAGCAAAGGTAAACGCATATCTGGCCAACCCAATTGGGCTAAAACTGAAGTATCTTGTAATTCTATTAAAGAGTGAATAATACTTTGCGGATGAATGACAATTTCGATGTTATCATAATCTACACCAAACAAATAATGAGCCTCAATTACTTCCAAACCCTTATTCATCAAAGTTGCGGAATCTACCGTGATTTTTCTCCCCATTGACCAGTTAGGATGTTTCAAAGCATCAGCAACTTTTACCGCTGCTAATTTTTCCACAGGCCAATCTCGGAAAGCACCACCGGAAGCAGTAAGTAATATTTTCCGTAAACCATCTTTAGGAACACCTTGCAAACATTGAAAAATAGCCGAATGTTCGGAATCTGCGGGTAATAGTTTTACCCCATGTTTTTTCACCAAAGGTAACACCACAGGAGCACCCGCAATCAGAGTTTCTTTATTGGCTAAAGCAATATCTTTACCAGCTTCAATGGCTGCGATAGTAGGTAATAAACCCGCACAACCAACAATACCAGTAACAACCGTTTGAGAATCGCCATAATGGGCAACTTCTATCACTCCCGCTTCCCCAGCCAGTAAAATAGGTTGAGGGTCGAGGTCTTTGATAGCTTCTTGGAGTTCTGGTAATTTCTCAGCAGCGGAAATGGCAGCGATTTGGGGACGAAACTGGCGAATTTGCGCCGCGAATAGCTCCACATTCCTTCCAGCAGCTAATCCGACAATGCGGAACTTATCCGGGTGTTCAGAGACTATATCTAAGGTTTGAGTACCAATTGAGCCAGTAGAACCAAGTAAAGTAATAGGTTTCACAATTTTTTAAGAATTAACAGTTAATTCCCACTATAAATGGACTGGGACTCATTGATCAGCGGAATTCCGACAATCAATTAACTGCGATCAAAACCTTTGCTATTTTGGCCATAAATGCGTAACATTACTTAAAACCAACATTATCATTACCTCCGAGTCAGAAAAAACAGAAACCTATGGTTAAAGCGCGAATGGCCATATCTACCCTCGCCGCAGCTATCGCCAAATTTATTTGGACAGATGATTTCTTGTTTCCCGTGTCTATGTGGCTTGTAAGTCGTCTATTGATGGGGATAGCGATGTTTTTGATTGCCCCCAACTTACCAGCATTACCAGATGGTATTACGCCCCATTTTGGCTGGGGGATTTTTGATGCTTGGGATAGTGTACATTATCGAGCGATCGCTACTGAAGGTTATGAATTTATTAATGATGGCAAACAACATAATTTAGCATTTTTCCCCCTATTTCCTGTTAGCATTTTTATGTTCATGAAATTGGGTTTTTCCTTTGAAATAGCCGGATTAATCATCAATAATTTGGCATTTTTAGGTACAGTTTATTGTTTATATTCTTGGGTAAAAAAACAATGTGGCATCAGTGCTGCTCATTGGACAATTGCTGTCATCACTTGTTGTCCCATGTCTCTATTTACAGGAGTAATTTACACAGAAGGTTTATATTTGTTATTGAGTACAATCGCTTTACGTGCCTTTGATCAAAAACAATATCATTGGACAGCAATTTGTGGAGCAATGGCAACTGCAACACGTCCGACAGGAATGGCATTAATTCCTGCATTTTTAATTACAGCTTGGCGACAAAATAAACCACCAATTGCTTATATTGTAGGTTTATTATCTGCCACAGGTTTATTAATATTTAGTCTATATTGTCAACTAAATTTTCATGACTTTTTAGCCTTTATTGCTGCCCAGAAAGGATGGCGGCCTTCTTTTGGTTTTGATTGGGAAGGTTGGTTAAATATGTTCATGCAAATTCTTTTTGGTCAAAATTGGTATTTTGGTTGGGTTGAAAATGATCAAGGTGGAATTAAAGACCTTTGGTATCCGCTGTTTTTTAGTTTAATTGTGATTAGTTCTTGCTGTTTATTATATTGGCGTAAATATTTCAATCCCTTGATATTCTATACTTTTTATGCCATAGTCATATTATGCTTAATAATTGCAGATCAAGGATTAATAAATAATTTGCTTAACGTATCTATGATCTTAGGTAGCAGTTACCTTTTATGGTGTTTTCGTAAGCAATTAACTCCCATTATGGTAATTTATGGTTTTTGTGGTATTGGTTTACTTTTAGCTTCTGGGGGGACAATTTCTTTAAGTCGTCTTGCTTATGGAATTGTGCCTTTGAGTGCAGCTATAGGTATCTGTTTATCTCGCTATCCCCGTCAAGCTTATTTAATTATGGGTTTGTTTATCACCTTACTTGGTAAATTAGCAATAGGTTTTGCTCAAGAAATTTGGATAGGATAGGGAAGAATTTTGGATCGGTACTCCTATTCCATAAAACTAAAAAACTTTGTACCTCAAAAATAGGAGAACTGCTATAATAGACATGAGAAATCCCAAATATGCCATAACAAATGGGATTAATTACCTATTATGCAAACTGATACAAATAGCTATTCATGGTTCAATGTAGCAGATGATGTCAAAGAATTATTGATATTAGCTGCAAAAACTTGGGAAAATACGGAAGAATCTACAAAATATATGCAACAAGCCTTAGCTAAAACAGCAGATAATACAGATATTTTAGTTGCAGCTTATAGATATTTTTACTACAAAAATAATTATGTTTTTGCACTGACAACAGCAGAGAAAATCATTGCTAAAATTAGAGAAGAGGAAAATCTACCTGATAATTGGCAAGAACTTCAACCTATCCTAATTAACCGTCATGAAGAATCTCAAATTAGATTATTCTTAACTGCTTATGCTGCTTCTGGTTTGGTATTAGCTAAACTAGGAAGAATAGAACAAGCAAAAGAAATTAGTACCAGAATAAAAAGTATTGATGAAAAAAACGATTTTGGTGCTGGTATTCTTCTTGATATTTTAACTCGTCCACCAGAAGAAAATGATTAAATCTGGGAATAGGCAAAAACTCCTACAACTAACAACTAATCACTAAATTACAAATCATGAATAATTGGTTATCTTTCAACTCAAATTTCCAGCTAATATCGTCATTTTCTAACCAGAATACGGTGATTTTACCTGGACTACCTACATCTCCAATTACTCCTATAACTAAAATACCTCAAACCTCTCCTCCTCTGATTTTTTTACCTAATTCTCCACAGTCAATATTTTAAAAATTATGCAAGGTCAGGATTTATTTATTGCTGAAAATGGACAGTATCAAATTTGTAAATCAGCGAGAACATGGGATTTATTGCGTGATAATTATCGTCTATATCGTTTTTTAACCGAACTCGAAGACGTGCTTAACAATGTTGAAGATCAATCAACTCGACTTCCAGAAATTAGAATGTTGGTAAGACGATTAATTATCAATTCCTATTGGGTACAAAGTCAATTTTTACAACCTGATTTAAAAACAGGAATCTCGGTTTTACTGTTATATAATGAATTAGGATTTCCCTTAACTGTGCAAACAGTAACATTTGCACCAGGGACAAATTCTAATATTCATAATCATGGAACATGGGGAGTAGTCGCAATCTTAAAAGGTCAGGAAAAAAACACATTTTGGCGACGTAGTTCAAACTCAGATTTTCCTAATAAAATTGAAAAAGTAGGAGAAATAAATTTATCTCCCGGTGATATTGTTAGTTTTACACCTCAAACAATACATCAAGTTCAAGCTATTGGTGAAGAACCAACAGTAACATTTAATATTTATGGGGAAACAAATCCAAAACAGAGATTTGAATTTGACATAACTAATCACAGTGCTAAAAAATTTTAAAGATAGTGGCAAAAAAAGAAATAACAGATTATGCTGATAAATATCATAGAAAATAAGATCCCCGACTGCTTTTTACATATTGTCAATAAATGATAATCTTAGAAATCAGGGATCTAAATGTTAGCTATCAATCAAAATAATCATCTTTCATCTGCGTTTATCTGCGGTTAATTACTTCCTATCCAAACATCCAATAACCTTATAGGAGAAACAGCAATGACTAGAGTAATTTTCTATGAAAAACCAGGTTGTAAGAACAATACTAGACAAAAAGTATTACTCACAGCCGCAGGTCATGAAGTGGTAGCATATAGCTTATTAACAGAACCTTGGACAGCGGAAAAATTGCGGTCATTTTTTGGTAATCGCCCGGTCATTGAATGGTTTAATAAAGCCGCACCTAGAATAAAATCAGGAGAGGTAAATCCTGAAAACATCAGCGCTGAAAATGCGTTAGTAATGATGCTTAGAGATCCTCTATTAATTCGTCGTCCATTGATACAAGTAGGGGATAAAAGAGAAGTAGGCTTTGATGTCGAGAAAATTGACGCATGGATAGGCTTAAAAGCCGTAGACGAGTCTTTTAAAGAAATGAGTGAAAAACTCATGCAGCAAGACCTTCAAGGCTGCGCTAATGGGCATAATCACGAACACCATCATGGTCAGGGTGGTTGTAAAAATCATGGACAAGAACATCAAAATTAGACATTAACAAGCTTATACCCGCCTCTTTCTTGATCATCAAATCTATTAAGAGAAAGAGCGGGTAGTGAGAGTAATTTATCTATAATTCTGTCTTTGAATATCTTTCAATCTCGCTGCATCACGCATATTATAATCACTGCGAGTAAAGCGATTTAGCTGCATTTCAAAAAATTCTCGGTTTGCTTGTAAATGCTGGGGATTTTCATCATCTAAAGGATACAATAAGGCAGTTCTTAAAGCTTGAATTACGGCCGATGTTACATTGTACATGGAACGTTGAAAAGTAATCCCCAATTGAATTAAAATATCCTCTTCTCCTCGACAATGTTCTTGGTAATAATCAACAAGATATTGGGGCAAAAAATGCAGCATATCTTGCATTAATAAAGTGGGAGGAATACCCGCTGTACCGACGGGAAATACATCAGCATAAAGAATACCATAATGGAAGTCTTTTTGATCTTCTGGAACTTCCCCTGCTTGGGCATTATATGACTTTGTACCTCTAAATGGTGCGGTGCGATAAAAAACAGCTTCAACGTAGGGTAAAGCGGCTTCATATAACCAGGTAAACCCTTTTGATTTGGGGATTATTTCATAACATTTACCGTCAATATAAACATGATGATAAATAGGACGACCAGCAATAGCAAATATACCATTTATGAGAAAATTCATGGCATCAGGTACACTTTTAAAACCACCTTCATCATAAATATCTGACATTTCAAAAAATACCGGTGCCATAACTTCCCAAAAAAGTCCTAAGTTAGAATAATAGGACATCATGCGGCACTGTTCCAAAAACATCTCAGGAAACAGTTTATAAAGTCCTGACATGAGGGGATTTTTCCGAAAATAAGCTTTAATTGCTTTATCAGCATTAGCTTTATATTCTGCTGAATCTAAATAACTATCAAATTGGTTAACTGGTGCGTACATTTTACGATGCCAAAACATAGCTTGCATACAAGCTTCTGCAAATTCCATATTGATTCTATCATGGAATAAATGATGGAAAATTTTCGGCATTTTCGTAGTTTCACCCTTTTCCATAAATGCCAAAAGTTCTGGGTGTGCAGTCGCTACACCTCGCCAAATTCTTAAATCAGCATCATCACCTGCATAGTGATTATGGAGGTCTAAATATTCTTGTGGTAGGAAGTATTTAAAAGCTGGTAAAGGGTCTAAAAATACCCTTTCGGCAATATATAATAAATCTCGCCAATAAAAATCCATCGGTACGGCATAGGCTTTATAAATACCGATAATTTGCATTAAGTTTTCTGGGGTATCTGGTAACATTGAACCGCCAGATTCTAAACGATGAATGATTTCGGCAAATTCGTGTTTTGAAGGTGGTATTTTAGTTGGTTTTTCTGGAGTTTGTACCATAACATTTTTGGGTTGGTTTATTTATAAAAGGCGAATAATTCGCGGTTACACAAATGAAGTCTACCTAGGCAGACTAATATAAATGCGGTTTCTAACCGCCGTTTTTATGTTAATTGGACTTCAACACAATTTCCGCAATTAGGTTTTTTTCGATAGTGGGAATTGCTGTCACCATAGCGGTAGTTGTAGTTTCACTCCAACGCACTAACCAAGTCGGTTGTACTCCCAAAAAGATAATTAAGAATGCCAAAATTAACGCGGGAAATTTTTCATTCCAGAGAACTTTGGGATAATAGGCTAAGTTATTTTGCAATTTACCAAAACAGGTACGGTTAAGAAGAATAACAAAATAAACTGCGGTTAAACCAGAGGCAACTACACATAAAATTGTCGAAATTGGAAAGCTGGAAAAACTGCCTTGAAAGGAAATAAATTCCGCAATAAAACCTGTCAAACCAGGAATACCTGAACTAGCCATTCCACCTAAAACGAGTAAGGCACTAACTAGGGGTAAACCACGAATAGGACTCATTAAACCATTAAGTTTGTCTAATTCTCTTGTGCCAACTTTGGTTTCAATAACTCCCACTAAATGGAAGAGAATAGCGAGAATAATTCCATGACTAAACATTTGGGCTACTGCGCCAACTAATGCTAAGGGTGTGGCCGCTGCTGCTGCTAGTAAAATATAGCCCATGTGGCCGATAGAACTATATGCTACCATCCTTTTAATGTCTTTTTGGGTAATGGCTACAACTGCTCCATAAATCGCGCTAATTGCCCCCCAAATTGCTAATGTTGGGGCGATAATATGCCAAGTTTGGGGAAACATTCCCAAACCAAATCTTAATAGTCCATAAGTTCCCAATTTGGCTAATATTCCACCTAATAAAATAGCAATAGGTGCAGAAGCTTCTACATAAGCATCTGGTAGCCAAGTATGAAAGGGAATTAACGGAATTTTGATGCCAAAACCTAAAACTATTCCTGCTAATAATATTAATTGCATTCCCGCAGAAATGTTTGCAGTGGCAACAGTATCAAAAGCAAAACTGTGAGAACCACCTAACCATACCATTCCTAAAAATGTGGCTAAAATTAACGCCCCAGAAATTGCTGTATAAATCAGAAATTTCATGCCCGCATAAGCCCGATTTTTTCCTCCCCAAATGGAAATTAGTAAATAAAAAGGAATTAATTCCAATTCATAAAATAGGAAGAACAAAAGCAAATTTTGTGATAAGAAAGCACCAGCAACTCCACCAGTAATGAACAGAATCAGGGAATAAAATAACCGAGGACGTTCTGTATCTTTACTGCTGCTGTAAATAGCAATCCAAGTTAGAAAGCTATTTAATACTAACATTAATATTGATAATCCATCAACTCCTAGATGATAACTCAAACCTAATGTTTCATTCCAAGGTAGATATTCTGTAAATTGCATCCCTGGATTGTTGATATCAAATTTTAACAAAATGAACATATTCCACAGCAAAACTAAACCTGTAACGGTTAAAGATGCTAACCTAATTCTATTTGCCGGAATATCTTTTGCTGGATAAAAACCGATGATTATAGCGGCTATAATTGGTAGCCAAATTAAAACACTCAACATATTTATAAATCGGTAATTGGTAATTGGTAATGCTATAAGTCAGGTGCAAATTAAAAAATGAATTTCATGAGATGTACACCCCAAAAAGGCCATGTCAACCAAGTGCCTAAAACACCCACTCCTAAAAGCACTGTCAAGGCATAAAATTGAGTTTGTCCATTATTACTATATTTTAAGCCTTCACCACCCAATAGAGAGAATAAACCCACAGAATTGACAATACCATCTATTACAAATTTGTCCAACATATCGGCAAATTTAGAAAGTTGGGCAACACCAAAAATAATTGTAATTTTGTACAATTTAGGGGTGTAAAAATCGTAAGCAAATAAATTTTGTAAACCTTGCCAGGGTAGACGAATTGGTTTAGGAATATTGCCTAAATAGATGATACTACTAATACTGCAACCGAAAATACTTGACCAAATCAATAGCAGTGCAACATCTTTATTTAATGTTGCCCAATCAGGCAGTAATGATAAACTTTGTAATACTAAAGGCAGATGTAAAACAAAGCCTGATAAAATCACCATTGGCAAAACCATTAACCAAATAGCTTCAGGAGAACGTTCACTCATTTGTTTAGGTTTACCACCAAAAATTAAACCAAATTCCCTAGTTAAACTGAAGGTAGTTAAGCCGTTGACAATAATAATTATTCCTACTAAAGTTGGATGTGTTGCCCATAAACCATCAGCTAGTTTAAATAGTGCCCAAAAACTACCTAAAGGCGGAAAGCCTATTAAACCTAAGGTCCCGACAATAAAGGCTAAACCGGATATGGGACGACGTGACCACAATCCACCTAATTGGGTAACATCTTGGGTGACACTATTCCAAACAATTCCCCCGGTACTCATAACTAACAATGCAGCGGATACAGCATGGGTAAGAACTAATAATAATGCAGCTTCGTTCTGTTGTGTACCTACCGCAATAAATACCAATCCCATGTAAACACTAACAGAATAAGATAAACAGCGTTTAATGTCAATTTGAGCGATCGCAATTAACGCCCCACCAATAGCTGTTACTGTACCAATAGCCACCATTACAGAAGCTGCAACAGGAGATAAACTGAATACAGGTTGTAATTTAATTAACACCCATGCCCCACTTGCCACTACCACCGAACTTCGCAAAATCGTACTGGGAATTGGTCCCTCCATAGCCTCATCTAACCACAAATGTAGAGGAAATTGGGCGCATTTACCCATAGGACCAGCAATTAAACCCAAACATACTAAGGTAATAATTGTGGGGTCAACATTAGCCGTGGCCGCCCATGTAGCTAATTCCGAATAATTCCAAGTCCCTGAAAGTGTCCAAAGTCCTAAGACACCCATTAATAAAAACAAGTCTCCCACTCGTTTGGTTAAAAAAGCATCTCGCGCCCCAGTCACTACCAAGGGTTGACTAAACCACAAACCTACTAATAGGTAAGTTCCCAAGGTGAGGACTTCCAGAATTACATAACTGAAAAATAAATCGTTACACAAAACCAAACCACAAAGACCAGCTTCAAATAATCCCAATAAGGAAAAGAAGCGTCCCCAACCCCAGTCCATTTCCATGTAACCAATAGCGTATATCTGCGCCAGCAAGTTCAAGCCAGTAATAACAATTAATGCCCCCACACTGACAGCAGAAATTTCTAAATTAATGGTTAGGTTTAAACCTGCGGTAGATAGCCAAGGAATAAATACTTCTTTAGCTGGATAATTCCAAATAGCAAAGAAAGCAAGGACTGCATGGAAAAAGGAGAAAAAGGTCATCACTACGTTGACATATCCCGCAGGTCGGGGACCTGTTTTGCGAATGATTCCCGGCGACCAAGGTATGGCCAAAAGCCCACCTATTAAAGCATAAACTGGAATTAGCCAAATAGTGTCTAGTAAATACTGATCCATTCAATTACTCCTATAGTTTCCAGCAAAAATTAAAGAAAACAGACTGACTAGCGTTGATCCCTCTCAATCTAGTCATGATAGATAATGAAAATTTATCTTGATTTAATATTGTTAAAAATAGCTTACCGTTATCTGTGCCAAAAAAGAATTACCTGATTAAACAAATTCACAATATTTCTTGTAAAGAATTCTTATATTTCAATCCATTGAATTATTAAATAGTAACTATTATGTTTAGTCTATGGATTGTATTTTTAAACAGTATCTATAATCTGGGGGCGGCATTTTCCACCCCATCAGATTCACATTGTAGCAATTATGTTAAGCTGCAAATTAGGTGAATTATTTTCCGCAATTATCACTACTGGGTTAACTTGGCTAATAGGCGCTGGTTTCATATCCCGGTAATCAATAATTTGAACAACAATTAGGTATGCAATAGCCAGTAATATAGAAATTACACCTGTGATAATTGCAACTATCTGAGAACGGTTCATAAGTATTTCCTGGAAATTAAGTGATTGAGAGGATATATTTATCTAAGTAATTTATTTCTTGAAAGTCTCTCAAATCAAGAGAGCAAAAATTTATACTTTCTTCACTGACTACAAATTTTAGACATAAAAAAGACAATTCTACATTACAATATTAGCATTAAATGTCAAGAAGTCAATACCCTAGTAAAATCGTTAGCTTATTGATTATATTCTCAATAATATTGAGAATTAACTGATATATTCTCAATAAACTTATAAATATGACTAAATGCGATTTTTTTGAAAAAGGGATATTTAAAAAACTTATATAGCATTTCCCAGGCTGGTGAGGTACAAATTTAGGACTTAAAAACGATATATAATTCTTAGGCATTTCATGTCATCTGATTCTTTTATTCATTAAATTCGGAAAGTGACAGAAGAAGATATATAATTATGGTAACTTACCAAGCTTAAATATATGGAATTAGAAAAACTATGCGGTTAAGATTGAACTATTCGCTTAGATATCAGAGCTAAAGCCACTGAGGTTCAAACTTACTGAGTATTTCCGTAAAAAACTTTAACAAGCCGACTACGGTAAACCACATTTATTGAAGATAAAATAAATTTTTTGTCCTGATGTTATATCAAAATATATTGTATTAAAATTTTTATTCATATAAAAAACTTATCATTAAGTTTTTAAATTTGACAATGGTAGATATTGTGTGATATTGATTGTTATTTGGGGGGGTCAATTAACAACCCCACATCAATGGTCTATTGTTTGAATTTACCCCCAAAAATGCTGGTAGAATCACGCTCCTCAGTACACTAACTAACTCCAGAAAAATAATTAATAGCCACTCATTAACCCATCAACCTGTGTCATGGTAATTGGATATCTAATATTGTTGATATAGATATCGAAAATTTTAGCCTGTGCTAAAATCAGCATACCGGCACGACGCAGGTGATGGGAAAAATGCCATGTTTGAACGCTTCACAGAAAAAGCCATTAAGGTAATCATGCTGGCCCAAGAAGAGGCCCGCCGTTTAGGTCACAACTTTGTCGGAACTGAGCAGATCCTCTTGGGTCTGATTGGCGAAGGTACAGGGGTGGCCGCCAAGGTGCTGAAATCAATGGGAGTTAATCTCAAAGATGCTCGCATTGAAGTTGAAAAAATCATAGGACGGGGTTCAGGCTTTGTCGCCGTAGAAATTCCGTTTACGCCACGGGCAAAACGGGTTTTAGAACTATCCTTGGAAGAAGCACGCCAATTGGGGCATAACTACATTGGTACCGAGCATCTGCTGTTGGGACTGATCCGCGAAGGGGAAGGTGTCGCAGCCAGAGTGCTAGAAAATCTGAATGTAGATTTGACCAAGGTAAGAACCCAAGTGATTCGGATGTTGGGAGAAACGGCGGAAGTTACGCCGGGTGGTCCCTCTGGTCGCACTAAAACCCCAACGCTGGATGAGTTTGGATCAAACCTGACTCAAATGGCCATAGATAACAAGCTCGACCCTGTGGTGGGACGCGCCAAGGAAATTGAGCGAGTCATCCAAATTTTGGGTCGCCGGACAAAAAACAATCCAGTTTTGATTGGTGAACCAGGTGTTGGTAAAACCGCTATTGCTGAAGGTTTGGCTTCACGCATCGCCAGTAAGGATATCCCTGATATCTTGGAAGATAAGCGTGTAGTCACTCTCGATATTGGTCTGCTGGTAGCAGGAACTAAATATCGCGGTGAATTTGAAGAACGTCTCAAAAAAATTATGGATGAAATCCGCTCTGCGGGTAATGTCATCCTGGTAATTGACGAAGTTCACACCTTAATTGGCGCGGGTGCGGCCGAAGGGGCGATTGATGCGGCTAATATTCTCAAGCCAGCTTTGGCGCGAGGTGAATTACAATGTATCGGCGCGACTACTTTGGATGAGTACCGTAAACACATTGAACGGGATGCGGCGTTAGAAAGACGCTTCCAGCCTGTCATGGTGGGTGAACCTTCTGTTGATGAAACAATAGAAATTTTATATGGTTTACGCGATCGCTACGAAGCACACCACAAGCTGAAGATATCTGATGAAGCGTTGGTGGCGGCAGCTAAGTTGTCTGATCGTTACATTAGCGATCGCTATTTGCCAGATAAAGCCATTGATTTGGTGGATGAAGCCGGCTCACGGGTGCGCTTAATTAACTCCCAACTGCCCCCAGCAGCTAAGGAATTAGACAAGGAACTACGGCAAATCTTAAAAGAAAAAGATGATGCGGTCCGTTCTCAGGACTTTGATCGGGCGGGAGAATTGCGTGACCGGGAAATGGAAATCAAGGCCGAAATCCGCACTATTGCTCAAACTAAGAGTAACGGTGCTAGTGGTGACGGTATTGAACCCATAGTTACGGAAGAGGACATTGCTCACATTGTTGCTTCTTGGACTGGTGTACCAGTTAACAAACTCACTGAATCTGAGTCTGAAAAGTTGCTACACATGGAAGACACCTTACATCAGCGCCTCATCGGTCAAGATGACGCTGTGAAGGCTGTTTCCCGCGCTATTCGTCGCGCTCGTGTTGGTTTGAAAAATCCCAATCGACCGATTGCTAGTTTTGTCTTCTCAGGTCCTACTGGGGTGGGTAAAACTGAATTGGCGAAGTCCTTGGCCTCTTATTTCTTCGGTTCAGAAGAAGCGATGATTCGCTTAGATATGTCCGAATACATGGAGCGTCACACTGTTAGTAAGTTGATCGGTTCTCCTCCTGGTTATGTCGGTTACAACGAAGGTGGTCAGTTAACGGAGGCTGTCCGTCGTCGTCCTTACACTGTGGTGTTATTCGACGAAATCGAAAAAGCCCACCCCGATGTGTTCAATATGCTTTTACAAATTTTGGAAGATGGGCGTTTAACTGACGCGAAAGGTCGCACGGTGGACTTTAAGAACACTCTGCTGATTTTGACTTCCAATATTGGTTCTAAGGTGATTGAAAAAGGCGGTAGCGGTATCGGTTTTGAATTCTCTGAGGATGCGACTGAGACGCAATACAACAGAATTCGCTCTTTGGTGAATGAGGAACTGAAAAATTACTTCCGTCCTGAGTTCCTGAACCGGTTAGATGAAATCATCGTCTTCCGTCAATTGAACAAGATCGAAGTTACCCAAATTGCGGAAATCATGCTCAAGGAAGTGTTTGGTCGCTTGACGGAAAAAGGCATTGTCTTAGAAGTCACTGACCGCTTTAAAGACCGCTTGATAACTGAGGGTTACAGTCCTAGTTACGGTGCAAGGCCATTACGTCGGGCAATTATGCGCTTGTTGGAGGATAGTTTGGCGGAAGAAATTCTGTCTGGACGCATCAAAGACGGCGATACTGCTCTTGTTGATGTTGATGAAAATGGCATTGTTCAAGTTAGTTCTCAACAAACACGGGAGTTGTTAACCCCTGTTGAGTCTTAGTTAGGTTTTTTACTTGTTAATTGAACGGTGGAGGATTTCAGTTCTCTACCGTTTTTTTTTGTTTCGCGCAAAGGCGCTCAGACGCAGAGAGGGGAAGGAGGTTTTTCTATCGGTTAAACAGAAGTAAGGATATAGGACTTACCCACGGGTCACGGAATAATGAACTACTCCAGGCACAGAGAACACGGATAAATGAGGGTTTGAGGAATATTTTGGGTAATTCCTGGATTAATGAAGCAGACGATTGTAGAGCAATATGATATATTGATACTAGTTTAGGGGAATTTGTCAAATTATAGAATCAACAACTCTCAAATTTTATCACTAACAATATAAGGAAGAATATATGAGTGCAAATAGTTATCTAATTTCAGGTGAAACTTTTACTTTTCAAGATAATTCAGATACATCTAAAGAATGTCTTTCTGATGATGAAATTAATGAAAAATATAAAAAGGGTGAGATTAGAATTGTTACGGAACAAGCTCGTTATCCGTTAGATAGTATACCAACAATGCTCGATAGTAAAAAATACATTCTTGATCCTGAATATCAACGTCGAAAAAGATGGGATGATGCTCGTAAATCTAAATTGATAGAATCATTTATCATGAATGTACCAATTCCACCTATATTTTTATATGAAATAGACTATTCTATTTATGAGGTAATGGATGGACAACAAAGATTAACTGCTATTTATGATTTTTATAAAGGAAAATTTAAACTACAAGAATTAGAATATTGGCAAGAACTTGAGGGAAGAAACTATCAAAACTTACCTGAACAAGTTAGAAGAGGTATAGATAGACGGTATTTATCCTCTATTATCTTATTACAAGAAACAGCTAAAAGTCAAAAAGAAGCTGAATATCTCAAACAAATAGTTTTTGAAAGACTCAACAGTGGTGGAGAACAGTTAACTCCCCAAGAAACAAGAAATGCGTTACAAAATGGAAAATTCAACCAATTGTGTATAAAACTTTCTAAAAATGAATATTTTCGTAAAATGTGGAATTTCCCTTTAGAAAGTGAAGGAGAAAAAAATTTACTGGAAAATGAATCTTATAAAAAGATGGAAGATGTGGAGTTAGTCTTACGCTTCTTTGCTTATCGTCATTGCGATAAGCTGAAATCTTCAGTTGATAAGTTTTTAGATGAATATTTAAAACAAGCAAATAGTTATCCTGATGAAACAATGAACAAACTTGAAAATCTATTTAATGAAACTATTAATTTAATTTATCAAATATTAGAAAATTCAGCTTTTATTCCACCAAAAGAAGATCGTAATAAAAACACTCCTTTAAAAATAGTGTATGATGCAATGATGCAAGTATTTGCTAGAAAAATTGACTTTAAGAATGAATTATTAAAATATAAGGAAGTAATCAAACGTGAGATGTATTCTGATGAAAAAATGTTATATGTAGCAGAAGAAAATGATCGTTTCCTTTTTGAAGGTAGGTATACTAGCAGAAAAGGTTTAGAAGCACGAATTAGATATTTTGATAATTTTCTACAAAAGTACATTAAATAAACTTTGGTAGAAATTATGAATATAGAATCATTAGAAAACTTCACACGAGAAATCAATCAAATCAGAGAATATTTAAAACATATTCAATATGTAAATGATGTATCTGCTTATGCTGTTTTAGAAACCGACAATGAACAAATCAGAAACTTATTAAATACACTGAAAGAGCATGATAGAAGTTTTAGAACAGATAAACGAATATTTGAATATAAAGCGTCTATTATCTCACTTTATGGACTGCTAGAAAAATATGTAGAACTCTGGATTAAAGAATATCTTGATTCCCTATCTAATGTAGTACCTGAATATAATAAAATAGATCAGAAAATTAGAGATAATCATTTTGAGCTTTCTTTAAAATTGATTAATACTATTACCAGTAGGGAAACTGCCAAATATCAGCATTTTACAAAAGAGGAAGTGCTAAAGAAACTTAATGATTGTATAGTCAATCCTACCAAATATCAAATTAATACAGATGCTTTTGTTCTTTTGTCAGGTAATTTAAAACATAATAAAATTGTAGAGTTATTCAACAAGTTAAATTTGGATTTGAATGATGAATTGTTAAAAAATGAAGAACTTAAAAATGAAATTGGTTTAAACCAAAATACTATTTCTAGAATAGAAAAGGATATTTTGTATAATAAAATAAATGATTTGGTTGAAAGAAGAAACCAAATTGCTCACGGTTCAGAAGAAGTAGATGATATCCTCAGCATATCTGAATTAGAACCTTATATTCAATTTTTAGAAAAATATTGTCAAGCTATTTTTCAGACGCTATTTGAACAAGTTATAAAAAATGAATCAATACATACTTTTCAGAAAGTAGAAAATGTAATTAAAATTTTTGGTAATAAAGTATTGGCGTTTGCAATTGAAAATTATACGATAAAAGTGGGAGATATGTTAATTATCCAAACTAAAGAGGGTAGATTTTATAAAAAGCCTATTTTAACAATTGAATTAAATAATCAAAGAGAACCAGAATTTACAATTACAGAAAAAACAAAGATTGCCGTAAGTGTGGACTATAAAATCAAGGATAATCACACATTTTACATAATCAAGCAATAATGCATTAGCTAAGATTACTAAAGGTATCCTCTTAGTTAGACTATGGTGGAGATGTGCAATTGTGCGGAACTCAGTACCACAGGCGATAGCGAAGCGCCCCGCAGGAATCGCTTTTACTCCCTAGAAATATGATTTAACTCCCCAGGTAAAATCACTGGAATTTCTGAACCTAAAAATCCAGACACATCACGAGTTACAATCACATCTACCATTGATTTCATAGCACAAGCATACTGCACAGCATCCTCAAAATCTTGAAAATTTCAAGCTACTGCTATTTCTAAAATATTTTTATCAACTGTGCAAATGTGTAAATCTATGAGAATTTGAGAAATGGCATCTTGAGCAACTTTTACACCTGCTGCTTTACGAATAATATAATAAATATTAGTAATTGTAGTAGCAGCAATAAACCCTATAATCTCACTTGCATCAATTTTTGGAAATAGCTTGACTGCATCTTCTACAAGCAGATAATAGCCGTGTGCTTTTACCAGTACATTCGGCAATTCGTATCCAACATCAATGCTGATATCCGCCAATTTTCAATGAATAATCAAACTATCTCTAGTCATTTCTAAAAAATCATAGGTCAAAAACAATTCGATTATTTGAGTAATATTTTGTAGAAAAAGTTGTTCAATTTGTTTATTACTAATATTACCTGTAGTTATTAGTAGTAGTTTGTAAGGCTCTTGTTTGATTAAAAAAAGAATCTAAAAAATCTTTATCTTTGGTAATAACAATTCTCTGTTCCAGGATTGATAGTTTGTTGATTTCCGAATCTGGAGTTGCATTTTTTAAAGGAAGATTCTTGGTATGTATAACATCACAACCTAAGTTTTCTAATAAATTAGCAATTCCCATTGGTAATTGAGCATCAATCAAGAATTTCATGAAACTAATTGGAGGATACTTTTAACTTGAGTGAGTCGAGTAGCAAAGCTGAGAACTGCTAAAATGTCTTCGTATTCTAAATCATCATAATCTTCTAAAATATCATCAATATTCATACCTGAACTCAAAAGTTCTAAGATCATTTCCACCGGATAGCGCAATCCACGAATACACGGTTTACCATGACAAATATCATGGTTAATTGTTATTCTATTTAATAGAAGGTTATTCATGATATTAGATGTTATGCTGGCACTAAATTAATTGTACTTGATTTTTCGAGTTCTATGACAATAGAAAAAAGCGAACTGAAAGTCACCGTTGCGCGACTCTTACAGAGCGCTTCGCTATCGCACTTTATCAATTTAACCTACAGGCGATTCCTGCGGAGCGCTTCGCTATCGCACTTTATCAATCTAACCTGTGAGCTATCGCACTTAAACCCAATAGGTGATTCCTACGGAGCGCTTCGCTATCGCACTTTATCAATTTCTCACGCTGCTTTCGCTAGTGGCATGAATATTTCAACGGATTCAAACGGTACAGATATTTTGTCTTCTTCTGTCCGTTCAATTAATCCCAGTTCTTCCAGGCGAATTACGTCTGTGTGTACGTTTGAATAGTTTCTTTCGGCTGTTTTTGCCAGCGCGTAAATACTGCATGGCTCTATTTTGCTTAAAGTATCAAGTAAATCAAGTCTAGCAGGTGTTAGCTCACTAAAAAGTGATTTTGCAGATTCAAATGAAAGTCTAAAATTTACTGGCTTTCCAATTTCGGAGTCTTTAATTTGTTGACGAGCGGCTCGGATTGCAGAACCACCCTTGGCTACTTCAATAATTGCTTTCATGATTCACTCCAGGTTTCAATGTCTTTTTCAAAATCGTCAAGCAATTTATCAATGCTTGTGAACTTATAATCTATTTCGTGTGAATTTATATGTTTATGATCTCCTTTTCCGCGTTCGTTGTCATATCGAATTCTACATTTTCCATTCTGCCCGTAAAATAATCTGTATTTGTATTTATGTGTGCTTGGTGGTGTTGGTTCTGGTAATTCCCATATAACAACCTCGACGATTAATCCGTCGTCATGAACTTCTTTTGCTTTGGCGATGAGAGTGGCCTTGATATATTGCATTGTAGCAATATACTTAAAGTCTGTCGAGTAGCAATATTATGATCCGAATGGCACAGTAGAAAAAGCGAACTGAAAGTCAGCGTTGCGCGATTACTAGGAAGTGCTAGTTCCCACCGGGACGCAATGCGTAGCTTGCTTCCCGTAGGGTACGCTATCACACTTTATCAATCTAACCTACGGGTAAACTAACAAGTCAAGGTTCTTGAGAAAGAGATAAGATACGCTGATATAGCCGGGGACTGATGCGAAAACCAGCCTGGTTGATCAAAGCATCCATGACAGGTTGAACTTGAGGGATAAGACTTCTTTGTTTAGCAACAAGTAGAATACCCAGAATACCAATAATAGGTATCCCAAGCCGGAGAGCTTCTTGCCGTCCCAAGCGTTCATCAATGAGCAAATCATCGGCTTGTAGCTCAAGTGCCAAGGCTATAGCATTTGCTTCTCCAGCATCAAGTCCGCGTTCCTGTTGAAGCTGGTTAGCAAGTTGGAAGTTGTTGAGGAATTGGGGTTGAATCCAGTCCAGTTCGAGAATAGCTGAAATAGTAGGATTGCTGGCGGCTACCAATTCGCTGGCAACCACGTCAGGAATGATAACCTGATGGTAAATAGCTTTTAGCAACCCAAGATGATCAACAAGGGCAAGATTCGACAGAGCAGAAGTATCACTGACGACAATCATAGCCAGCCTCGACTCCGCAGGTGTTGAACATCTTGCTCAAAGTCTTCCACATCGTAATGGACACAAATATTCCGATCTGCCAGCAGCTTTTGAAAGTTCATTATGTCTATTCCCGCAATTTTGCTGGCGCGGCTGAGGGAAATCCGCTGCTGCTGGAATAGGGCAATGGCTATTTCCTGAAGCCATTCACTCTGGTTAAAAGTTTCAGTTTTACTGAGGCTATCAGGTAGGTTCAGGGTAATTTGCATCAAGTTGTCCTCACGCAGTCACTTCTAATTTTAATTTTACTCTATTTCCCAGTCTTCCAATTGTAGTTGTGGGATACGTGAAAATTCTTTAGTATTATGTGTAACTAGGATCAAATTATTCGCTAAAGCAATAGCAGCAATTTGTAAATCGTAAGCTCCAATAGGTGTTCCGTCAGCAGCAAGTTGGGCGCGAATTTCTCCGAAAATTAGAGTAGACTGGTCATCAAAAGGCAAAGACACAAATTGACTCAAAAATCCTTGCTGTAACCTCAGATTACGCTCTGGGTTAGCACTACGAATTGATCCGTAAAATAATTCACCCTTCACAACTGAACAAACAGCGACTTCTGAAAGTGGGATATTATCCAGCTTTTGTTTTAAATGAAAGTTTTTGCCCTTAAGATAAATAATGCAGGCATTAGTGTCTAGCAGATAAATCATCAAAATAGCTCTCTTTCTGCTTGTTCTGGCTGTGGATGTCTGATAAATGTTTCATCTTGAATACAACCATAAAAATCACTCAATTTTGTTGTTGTTTTTGTTGGTGATGCTGATTCATAAACAAGAATAATATCTAATTCCGTTCCTTCTGTTGTTTCGGGTAATTGAATTTGTAAAAGTCCATTTTTACCAATTAGAGATCGCACTCTCATACTTTGCATAACTATTTACCTCTTTTGAATATCTGTTCTTTAAGTTCTTGTAACAACATAGATAGCTCCTATGCTTGAATTGTTGTCTAATATATGTTGTCTATTCAGTATATTATAAGCGATCTCGCTTTATAAGTCTAATTTGAGCGATCGCACTGGGGGGAAGTTCTGTTTATATAATCATTTTCCCGGAATAAGGAAAAATAGTCTATCAAATAAGCTTCAAAATCTCGATCTTTTGTGTAGTCCTTTTCAAGGGGTCTCCAAAATCTGTCGTCCATTTCTTGGGTGTTTTCATATGAAATATTTTCACGATCACGCCTGATATAACGCAATAACTTATCCCAAAAAAATTCCAGCGTAACCAAATTTCTTTCTATTACATCTATTTGTGTAGATGGAGAACTTTTATAAAAGGTTTCAACGTAAGCGTAGGTTTTCCAGTGAGTTATTCTATCATTCTTTGATTTATGATATGTGTACTCGCTCAGATAGTTAAATACATGAATCGCAATGTTTAGCCTGTCAAACTTTTCTGTTTCTTCTAATTTTATATCAAGGAAATTGTTTTTTTGGAACAATTTTTTTTGGTATCCCTTCTTTATATCGCCATTTGCGGTATAAAAGAGGCGCCATAAAAAATTTCGCTCAACAATTTTTCCTCCAGTTATGTATCCATCGTGAATTCCATCTGCGAATTCTCCGCGTTTTCGTTCGTATAAAAGACCATAATTTTCAAAGAGAAAGGTTTGAACTGAAATATGAAATAATTCATTTGAAAATTTGTCTGCATTTATAACTGGAGTTTGCTTGTTGGTTGCATTAGAAATATCGTCAATGAGTTGCATTTTTTCGTCGATGTTTATGGTATCGACGAGTGTAATGACTTTTAGTAAAACCTCTTTTCCTAAGAAATTTTTTTCTGATCCATCTATATCTTCCGCATATATACGGCTTAGACTGAAAGATGTTTGGCCTCCATTAATAATTTGCGGGTTTTTAACGTAGAGTTGGGCTTTGTTTTTTTGTCCGATTTTTTCATTTATATTCGTTTCATCTGATAACATTGTGATTCCGTTATTAAAAAGGGCAAATTCATTGCTGTCTGTATTAAGTATCGTTTCACGAATGGCTGTATTAATCGATTTTCCTTGTAATTCAAGATAGCTTCGAGGGTTATATGTTAAAATAGAGTTCTTATATTTATGCATTAGTTTAGCTATCTCAATGGCTGGAACAAAAAGAACAGTTATCTCACAGTTTCCATATCTTGTGGATACGTTATAACTAATCTTACTGCCAGAATTTTTTTGCGACAAATCAATTGGAATGGATATATCGCTTGCTGTGAAATAAGTTCCTCGCACAATAGGAAACACCAATTCGCGATAAGTTCGTTCAAAATTAAATATTTCTGCTGCATAGCCTCCTGTTAGTTGTTTGGCTTTCGCAGGTGATATTCTTGAATTTGCGAGAATAGCAACGCTGTAATCATATCTGGCAATGTCTGATATTTGAGATATCTCGCGTTGTAGTTGTTTTATTTTCCCATTATAGGGGTTGTCGTGATCATCTTTTTCTTCTCCCTGTAATATTCTGTTAATGTCCATGGCAAGAATTTCTTCAAGCATTATTTCTTTTTCTTCAAAATTTTTCTCTGTCGTTCTAAACTTTGATTGTATCAGGTATATTTTTTTTGATTCTTCGCTAATAAAGTACCCGTCAATTCCGCCATCGTAAGAGCGATCTGTAATAGTGTTTTCGCGCGTCTTAAAGTCAGTAATGCCGAACATTACTTTCAAATAAAGATGAATGAAAGCCCTAGATCTAGCTTGATTAACCTTCTCTGTATCCTCTTCATTAGGTAAATACTTTGTATGAAATTCTTGTGGGGCTTCTTTTCTAATTTGATCAATAACGCGAAGGAATATTTCGTAACGCATATAGATTTATTGCTAATTTAAGAAGATTCTGGAACAGATTGGTAAATAATTTTAACGGTGTAATTGAGCGGCAACAGATCGCCCCCAACTCAACACCAAAATACCACAATATTGTCCGCTTTAATGATTTCTTATACATTGATAGTTTCACAATTATTTATCTTACGCAATCTTGCAGACCGCTTCAATGGTCAGATGACTGAAGTTTAATACCCAAAACCTGAGTATAAGCACCTCTGGCTTGTGTCACCCCAATTGTCCGCTGTGCTGACTCTATCATCGGACGACGCAAGCTCACAACTATAAACTGTGCCTGTTCTGCCTGTTGTTTAATCATTCTCGCTAATCGTTCCACGTTTGAACCATCTAAAAACATATCCACTTCGTCAAAGGCGTAAAATGGCGACGGACGATAACGTTGTAGGGAGAAAATAAAACTTAATGCAGTTAAGGATTTCTCTCCCCCTGACATAGAAGCAAGCCGTTGTACAGGTTTACCTTTGGGGTGTGCGACTAGGTTTAAACCACTGTTAAAAGGATCTTCGGGATTATCTAGTTGTAAATAACCGTCACCATCGGAAAGGATAGCAAAGATTGATTGGAAATTTTCATTTACTGCGTCGAAGGCTTCTTTAAATGCCTTTTGACGGAGGGTGGTAAAGTTCTCAATTCTTAATAATAATTCTGTTCTTTCACCTTCCAAAGTCTCTAATTTTTCGGTAAGTTCTTGAAGACGACCTTGGACTTTATCATATTCTTCTAAAGCTAACATATTCACAGGTTCCATTGCCTGTAAGCGCTTGCCTAAACTCCGCAATTCTTTTTGTAATTCTTCTAAATTAACTTTATTGGGAACTTCTGGTAAAGGACTGGGTAATTCTGCACCTAAATCTCGCAGTTGGTTTTGCAGTGCTGTTAAATCTTCCCGGCGTTTTTGTTGGGTTTCTCGTAGTTTCTCAATTTCCCATTGTAACTGTTGTTGACGCAATAAGAGCGATCGCAATTCTATTTCTACTGTATCTCGGTTCTTTTTCTCTTCCCCTAAATTTTCCTCTAATTTCCGCAAATTAGTCTGAATTTCGGTAATTAAACCATTTAATTCTTCAAGTTGACCATTGACTGTTGTTTGTTGCTGTTTTCCTGTCGTCTCTTCTTGCTGATATTGAATAACCCTAGCTTCAGATTCTTCTATTTTTTCTTGTAACCGCTGTTGTTGATTTTCAAGATTTTGTAATTGTTGTTGAACATCTCTTAACGCAGTTTCCCGTTGTTGTAATTCCTGTTCCTGGTTTTTAATAATAGCTTGGATTTGTTGCCATTCGCTGGGGGTTTGAGAAGATTCTAACTCAGCTAAAGTATGTCTCAATTGTTGTAATTGAGTTTCTTGTTCTGGTAATTCCCGATTTAAAATTTCTAAACGGGACTGTGCAGATGTAAATTTTGCCGTATTTTGCGAAAGTTGAGTGCGATTATGTTCCAACTGCGTTGTTAAACTCTTAATCTCTTTTTGTAACTGTTCTAAATATAATTGTTGTTCCCTGCGTCCTTGACGTGCTTCCGTTAACTCCAGGGAGAGGGTTTTAGTACGAATTGCTAAAGTAGAAATTGCTTCTCCACAACGCTCTAAAATACGATCAATATCTATTAAGCGAGATTTCAAATTAGCGACCTCTTGAGATTCCCCCGTTTCTCCTTTATCAAAACGTAAAGATGAGCGTTGACTACCACTACCTCCAGTCATTGCTCCGCTAGTTTCCAATAATTCCCCTTGTAAAGTGACTATACGATATAGTCCCATATTTTTTCGTGCTTGAGCAAGAGTAGCAAAGACCACAGTTGCGCCGAAAACATAGGCAAAAACATCACGATAACGGCGATCGCATTCTACCAAATTTACCGCATAATTAACAAAACCATCAGCTAAAGGCAAAGTTGCATCCTGAGTAAATTTAGGGACTTTAATTTTATTTAAAGGTAAAAAAGTTGCCCTCCCAGCCCGTTTTTGTTTTAATAGTTCAATTCCCGCTGATGCTACACTATCATCTTCAACGACAATATGACCTAAACGTCCACCCGCAGCCATTTCTAACGCCAATTGATACTGAGAATCCACCTTAGCCAACTGCACCACCAAACCACACAAGCCGGGCATTTCCGACTGTAAAATTACCTTACTAGCCTGTGTTCCTTGGATCTCCTGTTGTGCTTGTGTTTGTGCTTCTAATTTATCTAACTGACGTTGTTTGTCTCGTTGTTCTTGTAAAAGCCGCTTTTGGGTATCTTGTTGAATTTGTAACTCTTGTTCCGTCGCGGCCAGATTTTCGGCTAAATTCTGAATAGGTTGACTAGAAGCATGAAATTCCAGGTCTAACCGCCCAAATTCCCCCTTTTTTCCAGCTAATTCCGGTTCTAAAGTCCCAATTAATTGAGACTGCTCAGAAATCAACAATTGTAATTGAGTATTACGTTCCTGTAATTGCGCTTGTTCTGTGCGTTTGGGTTCGACAATATGCAGCAAAGATTCAATAGACCGATTCAAAGCCGTTTGTTGTTGTACCCAAGCTTCCGAAGCAGTAGCAATTTCCGCAGCAGCTTGACGAGAAGTTTCTAAATTTTGTTGAGCGGTATCACGTTCTGATTGTAGAGACGTTACATTTACCGTTTCTACATTTTGTTTTTTCTTAGCTTCTTCTAAATCAAGTTGATATTGTTGAATTTCCTGATAAGTTTGATTTAATCTTCTTGTAGACTCTTGAACAGATGTTTCTAACTCCCGTTGTTGACGTTGGAGTTGCTTGCGTTCCGCTTCTTGGGTAGCGAGATTAGACTGAACAGCAAGAAGTTCCTCCTCTCCCAAAGCTTTCACACGGAGATTTAGCTGATCTAATTCAGTAGTTTTCCGATTAATTTGAGCATTAGTATCCGTTAACTCAGTAGTAAAATTACTGAAATTGCGATCGCCCTCTTGAACTTGTGCAACCAGCTTTTCCTGCTGTAATTGGAGAGAACGCCAAGATAAAACCGCTGACCAAGATTGTTTTTCAATAAACTCAACCCGTAATAATTGATACTTTTCTGCCCTAACCTTATCTTGAGAAAGGCGATCGCATTGTATACTTAACTCAGTCTGAATAATCCGACAACTATCCTCCTTATCCTTGACCTCATCCAAGGTAGACTTAGCTTGAACAATTTTCCGATCATAAGTCGCCACCCCGGCCAACTCATCAATAATTTCCCGACGTTCCCGCGCATTCATAGAGATAATACTTGTCACATCACCCTGTAGAACCACATTATAGCCTTCAGGATAAATCCGCAACTCTTCCAAATCCTCATGTAACTCAGTCAGAGTACAAGCCACACCATTAATATAATAATTAGACGTATACCCTCCTTGCTGAGACACCCGTAACCGCCGGGTAACACTCCAGTCAGAGGATTTAGGCTTTTCTTCCTCCTCTTCCTCCTTCCGCGTCTTTGCGTCTCTGCGAGAGACATCAGAAATATCAAAAGTTACAGTTACACTAGCTTCCAGAGCGGAACGTCCCTGATGTTTTTGAGCATTATTAACCAAATCTGGTAAACGTTCCGCCCGCATACCCTTAGAACTAGCCAGGCCCAAACAAAACAGCAAAGCATCAAGAATATTTGATTTTCCAGAACCATTAGGACCAGATATGACAGTACACCCCGGTAGTAAAGGGACAGCAGTAGTCCCACCGAAGGATTTAAAATTGGTAAGTTCAACGCGCTTGACATATACCATGAGGAACTGGTTAAGTATAATCTAGATTAAATAGATAAGTGTACCAATAAATTTATGGAAATTAAAACGCCAGACTGGGTTAAACACGCGGTTTTCTATCAAATATTTCCCGACAGATTTGCTAGAAGCCAGCGTTCTCGTCAGGGCTTCTTAAATAATACCAATTTAGAAGCCTGGGACGCACCACCTACATATCAGGGTTATAAAGGTGGTGATTTGTGGGGGGTTTTAGAGCAATTAGACTATATTCAAAGTCTAGGGATTAATGCGATTTACTTTACACCCATTTTCCAATCTGCTAGCAATCATCGTTATCATACCCATGATTATTACCAAGTTGATCCGATGTTAGGGGGAAATCAGGCTTTGCGAGCATTAATAGATGCAGCCCATGACCGCAATATGAAAATAGTTCTTGATGGCGTTTTTAATCATTCTAGCAGAGGGTTTTTCTTTTTTCATGATGTTTTGGAAAATGGTTCTAATTCTCCTTGGGTAAATTGGTTTAGAATTATAGACTGGCCGCTGGCACCTTATGATGGTAATTTACCGGCTAATTATCATGCTTGGGCAGGAATTCGCTCTTTACCGACCTTTAACCATGATCATCCAGATGTTAAAGAGTATATCATGAAAATTGCTGAATATTGGCTAGAATTTGGGATTGATGGTTGGCGTTTAGATGTACCTTATGAAATTAAAACTCCTGGTTTTTGGCAGGAATTTCGCCAACGAGTTAAAGGTATTAATAGTGATGCTTATATTGTGGGTGAAGTCTGGTCAGATGCCCATGAATGGCTTGATGGGACGCAATTTGATGGGGTATTGAATTATTTATTTAATGAGGCTACTATTGCCTTTGCAGTGGGGGATAGGGTTGTTTTAGAGCAGGTGAAATATAATAGTTATTACCCCTATCCTGCTCTAGATGCGGCTGAATATGCTAATAAGATTCAAGCCATTTTAAAACTTTATCCCTGGGAAATTCAACTAACTCAATTAAACGTGCTTGGTAGTCATGATACATCTAGATTAATTACCATTGCTGATGGGGATCAAACTAGTGTAGAATTATGTAATTTGTTATTATTTACCTTTCCTGGTGCGCCCAGTATCTATTATGGTGATGAAGTTGGTTTACCCGGAGGAAAAGATCCTGATTGTCGGCGGGTTTTTCCGCCTGAATCTGTATGGAATCAAGAGATTTTAAATACTCATAAACAATTAATTTCTCTGCGTCAAAATTATCCAGCTTTGCGAATTGGTAATTATCAAGTTCTTTATGCAGTAGCAACAGTTTATATATTTGTGCGAAGTTTAGAAAGGGAAGAATTAATTGTTGCTGTAAATGTGGGAACTGAATCTATAATGGTGAATGTAGATTGTCGTAATTTACAAAATCAGCCTCATCAAGTTTTATTTGGGAATGGGGAAATGATCCAGAAAGGTGAAAATGTTTGTTTAACTATTCCTCCCCGGAGTGGTTTAATTTTGGCATAAATGTTAAGATACTAATTTAGAAATGATAGATGATATTTTTTTGCCTGTTCTGGGTAATCTAATACTATTAGGAGTAATGCTGATAAGTTTGACAACAGCAATGTTTGGTATATGGCTAAATCGGGGGATGATTACTTAAATAAGCGGAGTAAGCAAATTGAACAAAAGAAAAGAATTTTTTCTTATATTTCTGCTCTGTCTTTTGGTGGTTCAATTTTGTTCGGGGGAGTTAGTTTTATTAAAGAGGCTTGGGAAAAGCCTCAGCAAACAGTGGTAAAATCAGCGGAAACCGAGTTACAGAAACAGATTAAGGGTTATGAATTAGTTTTACAGCGTGAACCTAATAATCAATTAGCACTGGAGAAGTTGTCTATTATTCGGTTAAAGTCGGGGGATAATCAGGGAGCGATCGCATTAATGGAAAAGCTGGTAAAATTATATCCAGATAGACAAGATTATCAGACTGTTTTGACGGATGTAAAAAAGAAAATGGTATCAAAATAAATTAAAAGGGAAATTATGGACACCCTCAAATTGAATCTGGGAATACAATTACCAGATCATAATCAGTTACCCTGTGAAGATGGAACATTTGTGAAAAACTTTCAAGAACATCCTCAAAGTATTCTATTAACAGAATCTATCTGGTCAAAATTACAAGAAATTCATCCAGATAGACAATTTTGTATCGGACAAGATAGCGGTATTTATTGGCGAATTACAGACCCTCCAGAAAGAGGAGCAGAAGCACCTGATTGGTTTTATGTTCCTGACGTACCACCTACTTTAAATGGTCAAATGCGCCGTTCTTATGTAATGTGGCAAGAATTAGTAGCTCCTTTAATTGTGATTGAATTTGTATCAGGTAATGGTAAAGAAGAACGAGACGAAACTCCATATCAGGGGAAATTTTGGGTTTATGAAAAAGCGATAAGAGTGCCTTTTTATGGTATTTATGAAGAGAAAAAATCATCTCTGGAATTATATCATTTAATCGAAGGACAATATCACTTAATGCCACCTAATGTAAGAGGTCATTATGTAATTGAAAAAATGGGTGTTGAATTAGGAATTTGGCAAGGAATATATAAAAATGTCGAGTTACCTTGGTTAAGGTGGTGGGATTTAGAAGGTAATTTTTTATTAACAGGAGAAGAACAAGCTGAACAGGAAAGACAACGGGCTGAACAGGAAAGACAACGGGCTGAACAGGAAAAACAACGGGCTGAACAGGAAAGACAACGGGCTGAACAAGAAAAACAACGGGCTGAACAGGAAAAACAACGGGCTGATAAATTAGCAGCGAAATTGCGAGAATTAGGCGTTGAATTTGATAATTGAGCAATCTTGTATATGGAGGCAAAATAGATTATACTAAACAGGGATATGGATTTTTACAAAATTTCTGAACCCCCAATTTGTGAAAAACAAATAATAGAAAAATATGGAGATATTACCCAATGAAAACTTTAGTTAAATGGACAATTAGCGACTACCATAAAATGATCGAATCAGACATTTTAACAGGTCGTAATTGCGAATTGATAGAAGGAGAAATTATAGAAATGAGTCCAGAATTGCCGCAACATTATAATACTGTAAAAAGAAGTGTAAATTATTTAGCACCTCTTTTACAAGGAAAAGCAGACGTGCGGTTTAATGGTTTAATTACTTTATCTAATTCTGAACCAGAACCTGATATTGCCATTGTTAAATTACCCGAATACACATATAATCAACATCATCCATATCCTGATGATATTTTTTGGTTGATTGAAGTTGCTAATACTAGTTTAAGTAAAGATTTATCAATTAAAAGAAAAATTTATGCCCAAGCGCAAATAACTGAGTATTGGATTATAAATTTATCAACTCAAGAATTAATAGTTTTTCGTAACCCTGAAAATGGGGATTATTTAGTAGAAGTAAAATGGCAAGAACCGATAATTAAGTCTTTAGCTTTTCCTGATATTGAGATTATGATTAGTCAGATGTTGAATTAAAAAATTGTAAGTCTGAACGAATATTATAAAATAGAGGCGATTTATGTCTTATAATAAATACAAAAGTATTACTGATGTTTTACAGGAATTTCCACTCACTTACACAGAAAAAAATTTCATTCAATCAATACCCATTGAAACCGATCCATACTTTAAAAACAGATTAGATTTTATATTAGCAGAAGGAGTAGTTTTCAATTCAGAGTATGCTATTTGTGAGAGTATTATTCACCCAATTCTTGTAGAATTATGGCGGAAATATGCTGATAAATTATTACTTTGGAGTCATCAACCATTGAATTATGACGAGAATTTATCGGGTATTCCTGACTATATGGTTGCTCAACGTTCTTCTAGGGGTAAAATTATTTTAGAGCAGCCTTATTTGATTATAGTGGAAGCTAAAAAAGATAACTTTGAGGAAGGTTGGGGACAATGTTTAGCGGAACTGGTTGCTGCTCAAAAAATGAATAGTAATCAAAATAGTCGGTTATTTGGCATAGTTTCTAATGGTAAGTTATGGGAATTTGCAGTTTTGCAACAAATGGAGTTTATTAAGAATGTTAAATATTATGTATTAGAGGATTTACAATTACTGATGGAGGCGTTAAACTTTATATTTAGTAATAGTTTTGAACAGGTTATTTATTGAGTTTTTAAGTAATGAATAAATTCTGTGACTCCATCATATTGATCATGGTAGTCAACATACTGATTTAATATTTGTATATCTAAATCTGGTAATAATTGACTTTGATTAACCTGATTATACTCACCATTTTCTAAAGCATAAATTTTTAATAATCCATCTTCCCAAATCCAAACTTCAGGAATACTAATTCGTTTATATATTTCTAATATTTTTATATTTCCACTGGTAAAAATTACCTCAATAATTAAATCGGGAATGTCTTTTTTACTATGAAAAATGTAGGATTCATCAGGTTCTTTACGTCCAGTTATATTTTTATTTCCTAAAGTGGCACTACCTCCAGCATAAAATCTAACCCTTTTTTCTCTACAGTATGCTTCTAACAATAAACTAATTGTTCTTTTGTAATATTCATGTTCTTGTCCTAAATTCATAATAATTTCTAATTCTCCGTCTAAATAAATAAATCTTATCCCCTCAATATCTTGAAAGGTGGTTTCTATTTGCTCAAATTTTTCCCAAGTAATTCCCGTAAGAACTAGATGATTATTTGGTACAATAGCTTTTTGTAATGTAGTTGTCATAGTTTTTATTCCTCAAATACAAGGTATGGAAGCGGTGACTACGGTGAGTATGTAGAGAAGAATCAATTGCGTTTCTAAAATTACTTGGATATTTGTTAATAATTGTATCATAAAATATGGATAGATTATAGAAAAAGTCAAGGAATTGATACTGACATTTTCATGCCAATTGTAAAGATTTGTGAAAATTAACGTTAGTATATCCAGAAAGTGATAGATTTTTGGAAATTGTGGGTACTCTCTACTAAGTAGGGGTAATTGAGTGGGTTAGGGGGTTAAGCAAGCGATCGCACTCATGGAAAAACTGGTAAAATTAAATCCAGACAGATCAACAACAACCTGATAATATAAAAAAAGAAATTGACATTATGGATAATTCTAACTTATCGGCTTCATCGAAACTAATTTGTATAGATTTAGGATGTGGAACTCATAAAGCTGAAGATTTTATAGGCGTAGATGTAGTTGCTGCTGATGGTGTAGATGTTATTGCTAATTTGAATGGTTATTTTCCATTTCCAGATAATAGTGTTGATTTTATCAAAGCACATGATATTATTGAGCATCTGCCTGATAGAATCCACACAATGAATGAAATATGGAGAATATTAAAGCCAGATGGAATAGTTGACATTAGTGTACCATCAACTGATGGCAGAGGAGCATTTCAAGATCCTACCCATGTCAGTTTTTGGAATATTAATTCCTTTATGTATTATTGCCAAGAATTTCCTCCTTATTTAGCAGGTTGTCAAAGTCATTATGGTTTTAAAGGGGAATTTAGTATTGTTAGCATTGATGAGAAAAATTCGGGAAATCAAGTGATTCATGTTCATGCTGTATTAAAAGCTATAAAATCAGAAGAAAATAATTATCCACTAAATTTAAGAAATATTAATCTAATTATATTTCCAGATTGGAGTCAATCTATGGAGGTAATATTTGAACAATTGGTAAATCTATGTCAAGCTATTATTGACCATCCTAATAATAGTGATATTGCCTTACTTATTGATATCCAAAATACTAATTTAGAAGATGCGAACTTCTTATTAGCAGATGTTTTACTTAATCTTTGTTATCAAGGAAATATAGAAACTGATGACGATAAATTACCACAATTTAATTTATTCAAAACAAATTCACGAGAAGAATATAAAGGCTTATTGCCAATTTTACAGTCTAGAATTATTTTAGAAAGTGAAAACAAAGAATTTATTAATCAAATAGGATTAGAATTACCTTGTTGGACTTTAGAAGAATTGAATAATAAAACTATTGAGATAAACAGAAATAAAATCTCAATATTGCAGCAACTCGAAAATATTACTAATTTACTTGATCACAATATCATCATTAGGCCAAATTCAGGTAATGATAATCCCCTTTGGCAATACTTTTGTCAAAATCAAGGGAGATTAATCCACAAATGGCATCACTATTTTGATATTTACCACAATCATTTTTCTCGTTTTAGAAAATCACCTGTAAAAATCTTGGAAATTGGTGTATTTCACGGTGGTTCATTACAGATGTGGAAAAATTATTTTGGTGAAGCGGCACATATTTACGGAATTGATATTGACCCAAGATGTCAAGAATTAGAGGAAGATCGCATTAAAATTTTTATTGGTAGTCAGACAGATAGAGATTTTCTGCAGTATGTAAGAAATACAATAGGAACAGTTGATATTATTATTGACGATGGTGGTCATACAATGGAACAACAAATATGTTCGTTTGAAGAATTATACCCGGCAGTTCAAGAAAGAGGAATATATTTAGTTGAAGATTTACATACAAGCTACTGGTCAGGATATGGTGGTGGCTATAAAAAAGAAGGTACTTTCATTGAGTATGCTAAAAATTTCATTGATCAACTTAATGCTTGGCATTCACAAGATCACGGACTAACACCATCTTATTTAACAAAAACTTGTACTGGACTTCATTTCTATGATAGTGTGTTAGTAATTGAAAAGTATCCAAATCATTATAAACCAAAGACATCAATGACAGGAAAGTTTTCTTTTTAATTAGAATTTTTACAATTACCTAAGAATAAAATTTTATGAGTAAATGGCAATTAAAAACTCCAGTATGTTTTATCATTTTTAACCGTCCCGATGTAACTCAGCGAGTTTTTGAAAAAATTCGTGAAGCTAAACCTCCCAAATTATTGGTTATTGCTGATGGTGCAAGAGCGAATAAAATTGGAGAACAAGAAAAGTGTCTTGCTGCTAGAGCAATTATTCATCAAGTTGACTGGAAGTGTGAAGTATTAACTAATTACTCTGATGTTAATTTAGGTTGTAGAAAGAGAATTTATACTGGACTAGATTGGGTATTTTCTCAAGTTGAAGAAGCAATTATTTTAGAAGATGATTGTCTCCCTGATCCTAGTTTCTTTCGCTTTTGTGAAGAATTATTAGAAGAGTATCGTCATAATACCAAAATCATGTTAGTTTCTGGACAAAATCTTCAGTTTGGAAAAAAAAGACGAAATTATAGTTATTATTTTTCTCGTTATAATCATTGTTGGGGATGGGCTACTTGGAAAAGAGCATGGCAATATTATGATGATACTATGGAGCTTTGGCCTCTAGTTAAAAATGAAAATTGGCTATTTGATATTCTCCAAGATGAACAAGCATTTAGATATTGGTCAGCAACTTTCCAAGGTATGTATGAAGGTTTTGATACCTGGAATTATCCTTGGTTATTTGCTTGTTATATAAATCAAGGTTTAAGTGTTTTACCAAATATCAATTTAGTTTCTAATATTGGTTTTGGAAAAGAAGGAACTCATGCAACAGATACAAATAGTATTTTAGCTAATATACCAGTTGAAGAAATGCAGTTTCCTTTAAAACATCCTCCTTTCATAGTCAGAGATACCCAAGGAGATAATTTTACTGAAAGAACTTTTTATAGTGGATCTTTATCTAAAACACAACAGACTATTAATATCACAGAATTATTGAATAATGCTATTCATTTACTGGATAAAAATACAAATAAAATCAATCTCCAAAATATAACTCTAGTCACCATATCTTCCGTAGAGATAGAACTTACTTTACTAAGTTTAGTAATTTCCAATTTAAACGCAAACTTTAATAGAGTATTGTTCTTTACATCTGAGGAAATTGATCAAAGTTATTTGGAACTTTTTCCCCAATTAGAAATTATTAAAATTCATCCTATCAAGAATTTAGTTGAATATAGCAGATTTATAATCAAAGAGCTTAATTCATTTATAGAGACTGAATTTTGCCTAGTTACACAAGGAGATGGTTTTATTATCAATCCTCAGTTGTGGTCAGAGGAATTTTTAAATTATGATTATATTGGCGCACCTTGGCGTAATCAATCTCATTTAGTTAACTCCCAAGGTCAGACAGTAGATATACTTGACTTAAATAAAAATAGAGTAGGTAATGGTGGTTTTTCTTTAAGAAGTAAAAAACTATTAGAAGTATGCTCAAAGTTAGATTTTGATCATACAAAAACATCTTCATTATCAGAAGATTTGATTATCTGTCAATATTTTTATGAATGGTTTAAAGATCAAGGTATTAAATTTGCACCTTTAGAAGTAGCTATTAAATTTAGTTTTGAGCAAACTATAGAAGAAATTGAAAACTTCTCTTGGGAAAACACCTTTGGATTTCATGGAAAACCTCATGTTATCTCTGTCTTAAATAAATTATCGCAAGACTGGTATAGATATTTTAATTCGGAAAAATACCAAAACAGCAAACTGATAAATGACTTGAAATTACAAGAAATTAATATAGTTATTTTCCCAGATTGGTCAGTAGATGAAGATAATTTAGGCTGGGAATTACAGCAAGTTATTCAAATTTTAGCAAATCATAAAAGTAAAATTACACTTTTAATTGATGTTGGGGATACTTCCGCAGAAGAAGCGGATATTGTTCTAGCGGCTATAGCTATGAATCTCATGATGGAAGCAGAAATAGATATAACTGAGGAATTAACAATTTCTTTAGTCATTGATTTGAATGAAATTCAGTGGCAAAATTTAATTCCTCGTATTAATGCGAGAGTTTCTTTACAACATGAAAATCAAAAGGTAATTGTCAACAAACAAGTAGAGCAAATTCCTTTATATTCTCTGGAAAATTTAAAAGAAGCAAGTGCAGAACAGTTTTTTTTTCAACTAGGAAATAGCTTATTTTTTCAAAGCAAGTATCAAGAAGCAATTATACAATATCAAAAATTCCAACAAATTCAAATAGGTAATCCTGAATTTTACTGGAGTTTTAGCGAATGTTTCAGACAACTTAATCTTCTTGAACAGTGTTTTGCTGTTCTTCAAGCAGGAATTAAACTATATCCACTTGATGTAAAACTTCACTTCACTGTAATTGTTAATTATCAAATGAGTGGACGTATTCAAGAGGCAATTAGGGCTGCTAATATAGCTTTAGAAAACTTACCTAATAATCGCACATTTCAATTACTTTTTAATCTTCTCTTACCTAGTGTTTATGATCAAGTAGAAGAAATTGATGCTTACCGAAAAAGATTTAAGCAAGGACTTGATAATTTAATTAATAATATTCCCCTCAATAATATTGAAGACCAACAAAATACCCTCATTGCTACCAGTTGTTGGACAAACTTTTATCTTCCTTATCAAGCAGATAATGTTCTAGTTTTACAATCTCAATATGGTAATTGGCTTCATCAAATTATGAAAGCTAATTATCCTCAGTGGAGTATGCCATTATTAATGCCTCCTCTCAAAGAAAATCATAAAATCCGCATCGGTTATGCTTCTAACTATCTACATTCTTATAGCGGAACACTGTGGTTAACTGGTTGGTTAAAATACTGTGATCATGATAACTTTGAAATCTACTGTTACTACACAGGTAATCAACCAGATCCAATTACTGAAAAATTTCAAGAATATAGCGATTTTTTCTATCATATTCCTGGGAATTTACCAGCAGTTTGTCAACAGATAATGACTGATAAACTACACATTTTAGTTTATCCTGAAATTGGTATGGATGCACCGACCATGCAAATGGCAGGGTTGCGACTTGCACCTGTACAATGTACAGCTTGGGGACACCCTGTAACCACAGGTTTACCAACAATTGATTATTTTTTATCTAGCCAATTAATGGAAGGAGAAAATGCTCAAGAACATTATTCAGAAAAATTGATTTTATTACCTAATATTGGTGTTGCTTACCCCGAACCTTATATTCCCCCAGTTGTTAAAACTCGTTCAAATTACGGTTTAAGTGATAACGATATAATTTATTTATGTTGTCAAGCACCTTTTAAATACTTACCCCAATACGATTTCATATTAGCAGAAATTGCTAGTCGCGTCTCTCAAGCTAAATTTGTCTTTTTACGAGGTACCGTATTAAAGCCTCGTTTAGAACGTGCTTTTGCTGCGGTAGGGCTAAATAGTGAAGATTACTGTGTCCACCTGAATATTCCAGCACGACTAGATTATGTAATGATTAATTTGCTTTCAGACGTTTACTTAGACACATTTACTTGGTCAGGTGGTAACACTAGCTTAGAAGCTATAGCTTGCAATCTTCCCATTGTCACTTGTCCAGGGGAATTTATGCGTGGTCGTCATACAGATAGTTTTTTAAAACTACTAGGAGTAACAGACACTATTGCTAAAAATGAAGCAGAATATATTGATATTGCTGTGAAATTAGGAATAGATAAAAATTGGCGAAATAGTATTTCAGAAATGATGAGTCAAAATCATCATTATCTATTTGATGATCAAGCTTGTATAGTGGGACTAGAAGCATTTTATAAAGAAGTTGTCAACGGGAATAGAAACTAAGAAAACGATCATGGGAACTGCTATAATCTCAGTTTTAAATATAGCACTTCCCCGTTTTACAAGGTATATATCTAGCGGGCAAAATGCCCGCACCACAAGAGTTTGATGATTCAATTTTGTACCTCATCAGTGCGGAAAACGCTGTATACTGAGATGATCAAAATCTTGTTATGATTATCAATCAGTTATATAGATTTCGCAAGCGTTATTGGGACTTTCAACAAGTTTAACTTTGTAAAGTTTCGCTCCTAATTCTTGAATAGGCGATCGCAAAGTATTACTAATATAAAGAGCAATATTTTCTGCAGTTGGTACAACTTTAGCAAAGAAAGGAATATCTTTATTTAAAAAAGTGTGATCAAATGGCTCAACAATGTAATCTGTAATTACCTGATTTAAAGCCCCTAAATCAATAACCATCCCTGTAGAGGGGTCAATTTCTCCCTTAACAGTCAGTTCTAATTGATAATTATGACCATGTCCATTTATACGAGCGCATTTACCATAAATTTCTGTATTTTCTGGTAAACTCAAATCAGGGTGAGCCAATCTGTGAGCCGAGCTAAAGTGAGTGCTAATGTTGAGATAACCCTGCATATCATTACCCGTATAATCTGCCCAAAGTTGATGACTTTCAAACAGTTTAACGTTGGATAGTTTCACTCCCAATTCATCAATTGGTGATTCTAGTAGATTACTAATGTAACGGGCAATATTCTCTGTTGTCGGCACAATATCGGCAAAATAAGGAATATCATCATTTAAACAAGAGTGATCAAATATTTTAACTACATAATCTTCTACTACTTGATTTAAAGCGGCTACATTTACAACCATACCAGTGCGTGAATCTATTTCCCCCTCTACAGTCACTTCTAGATGATAGTTGTGCCCGTGGGTGTTGGTACACTTACCATATTTTTCAGCACTGAGGTTAGGCGCTAGACGGTGAGCAGCGCTAAAATGAGTTCTAATAGTCAAATCAGCTTGTTTTCCCTCTCCTCTATAATCTGCCCAAAGTTGAGGATTTTCAAATAACTGGACACGAACCAAAGGTAAGTGAGGTGCTAAACGTTGCCAAATCGCCCTGGCAATATTTTCCGTACTGGGGAGAGTTGGTTGAAATTCTGTCCACACGTCATTGAGATAGGAAAAATCTAGTTGACCAGTAATTTCCCTTTTGATAACGTGTTTCACATCAGACAGGTTCAGCACCATTCCATACTCATCTATTTCCCCAAGCATGGATATGAATAAAACATAGTTGTGTCCGTGTCCAGGAAATTTCGAGTAAGCACCAAATTTTTGCAAATTCTCGATTTCACTCAGTTCTGGCAACCAATACCGAGAAATTGCTGAAAACTGATCACGACGATTAACAATACATTGCATAAATACACTCAAAACAGAGAATTTAATATTTCTTAAACTTTTACTGTTTACAGTATAAACCAATTTGTTACTTCTATGTCTCTTATTTTAATGGCAGAGGTTAATAATATATATTTAGTCTCTTGTTTGATAAGATAAACTAATAATGAGTAATATGAAGAATTTAAAGGTAATAATCAGTGATAAATTATACCAATAAAAACAATAAATCCCGTATTGTTATCATTGGTGCAGGTATAGGTGGACTTACAGCCGGAGCATTATTAGCACATAGAGGCTATAATGTCCTTATTCTTGACCAAGCAATAGTTCCCGGTGGTTGTGCTTCCACTTTTAAGCGTCAAGGATTTACCTTTGATGTTGGTGCGACGCAAGTTGCAGGTTTAGAACCTGGGGGAATTCATCACCGCATTTTCTCGGAATTAAATATAGAATTACCCGCAGCTACACCTTGTGACCCAGCTTGTGCGGTATATCTTCCCGGAGAGTCTACACCCATTAATGTCTGGCTTGATGCGGAAAAATGGCAAGAAGAACGCCAAAAACAGTTTCCGGGAAGTGAATCTTTTTGGCAATTATTAACAACTTTATTTAATGCTAGTTGGGAATTTCAAGGACGTGATCCTGTGTTACCACCGCGTAATTTATGGGATTTAAAACAATTAATTAAAGCAGTGCGTCCGAATACATTTCTAACTGCACCTTTTACTTTATTTACAGTGGGAGATGCCTTAAGATTATGTGGTTTAGGAAATGACAAAAGATTGCGGACATTTTTAGATTTACAACTTAAATTATATTCCCAAGTCAGTGCAGAAGAAACCGCTTTACTTTATGCAGCTACAGCTTTGAATGTATCCCAATTACCCCAAGGATTATTTCATTTACAAGGGAGTATGCAAGTTTTGAGCGATCGCTTGGTAGAATCTTTAGAACGAGATGGTGGTAAATTATTAATGAGACATACTGTCGAAAAAATCAAAGTTGCAAATAACCAAGCTAAATCTGTAATCATTAAAAATCAGAAAACCGGAGAAATTTGGACAGAATCAGCAGATCATATAATTGCTAACGTCACCGTTCAGAACTTAGTCCAATTATTAGGAGAAAATGCACCTTTAGGATATAAACAAAGAGTAGAAAAAATTCCCCCAGCTTCCGGTGCTTTTGTGGTTTATATAGGTGTAGATAAAAGTGCAATTCCTCCTAATTGTCCACCGCATTTACAATTTCTATATGATATTAAAGGATCAATTGGCGAAAATAATTCTCTATTTGTATCTGTAAGTCATGAAGGAGACGGCCGCGCACCATTAGGAAAAGCTACAATTATCGCTTCTTCCTTTGTTGATTTTACGACCTGGTGGGAAACTGAAAATTATGAAGAGTTAAAACAAAAATTCACCCAAGAAGCAATATCCAAACTTTCCCAATATTTTTATTTAAAACCAGAAACTATCATTTATGTAGAAGCAGCCACACCTCGCACTTTTGCTAATTATACAGGCAGAGAAAAGGGAATTGTAGGCGGTATTGGTCAAAGAATTTCCACCTTTGGACCCTTTGGTTTTGCCAATCGTACTCCTATTAATAATTTGTGGTTAGTTGGTGATTCTACCCACCCTGGAGAAGGAACTGCAGGGGTCAGTTATTCAGCTTTGACGGTAGTTAGACAAATTCAAAATCAAGGGTAGAATTCTTTTTTCTCACCCAGAGGTGCGGAGAAGAGATCACAAAAAAAGATGACTTCTTAAGTCACTTTTTTTAAATAAAATTACTTTGTTAAAGTAACAACGTAATTTGTGTAATAATTATGAACAATTGCTCATTTGTATCCTTTATAGAGTTTTATCATCATGACTATAGTTCCAGTTCCCGGAGATGCCAATGATAATGACCCAATTAAGAAACTTCTAGATTGGATAGTTAATGTAGGGATAAATGGTTTTAGTGTTTTACCAGCAGCCAAGAAAGTTGCTGAAGATCATCTATCTGCGTGTGGATACGATAAAGATAAAGCTATAAATTCAATAATTACTTGGAGAACAGCCTATGCTGCTGGTACTGGATTTGTAACCGGATTAGGGGGTTTAGCTACTTTACCTATAACTATACCTGCAAGTTTAGCATCATCTTACGCTTTAGCTGCTAATACTGCTGCTGCCATAGCAAGTGTAAGAGGTTATGATATTGAATCAGATCAAGTTCGTACTTTTGTACTTCTGGCATTACTGGGGGACTCAACTTTAGAAGTTATGAAGACAGTGGGTGTTAATCTAGGAACAAAACTCACAAAATCACTGATTAGTCAAATACCGGGAAAAGTATTAATAGAAATTAATAAAAAAGTTGGTTTTAGGTTAATTACTAAAGCAGGAGAGAAAGGAGTTGTCAATTTAATGAAGTTAGTCCCTATCGTTGGTGGTGTAGTTGGAGCGGGCTTTGATGGCACATTTGTTAATAAATGTGGTAATGTAGCAAAAAATCTATTTAATTAGTCAATAATTTGAAATATGGTAACAACAGCAATACCGGGAGAAACCAGAGTTTTACTTGAAAACATCACCTGGCAAACATTTAAAACCATGTTGGCTGAAATGGGTTCAGAACGCGCAAATAAAATTTCTTATCGTCAGGGAAATATAGAAGTTATGACACCACTCAAACCTCACGAAAGCTCAAACCGTCTAATTGAGGTTTTTGTTGGGGTATTGTGTGAAGAATTGGGATTAGAAGTTAATCGAGTCGGTTCACTCACATTAACTAGGGATGATTTAGAATATGGTGCAGAACCAGATAGCAGTTATTACATCCAAAATGAGTTATTAGTGAGAGAAAAAGAGAATATTGATTTAGCATTTGATCCACCTCCAGACTTAGTATTAGAAGTAGAATATTCTCGACCAAAAATAGACAAATTTAAACTTTACGCTGCAATGGGAATTCCCGAATTTTGGCATTATAACGGAACTACATTAAGAGTCTACATCCTTGCAAACGGGCAATATTCAGAAACTCAAACTAGCCCCACATTTGCAGTGATACCAATTAAAGAAATCCCCAGATTTATCGAAGAAAGCAAAAAAATTGGACAAATTGCCGTAACTCGTGCCTTTCGCACTTGGGTTAAATTAAAAGCCTCAGAATAATTTGTAATTCAAAATCAACACGTTGCTAAATTAAGTATGAAATTGAAAAATCAAGGATTCCTCACTTTGCTCGTTTCCGCTTTTACGTGAGGCTAATTCATACTTAAAATTAGCAAAATTATAAATTAATTACTAATTAATTACTAACTCCTGAAGGCTGAAATTCTTCTACTGGTGTTGCTTCTGGCGTGGATTCCACTGATGGAGTAAGTGGTGATTTGGGAATCAGTAATTGCCGCCAAGTTCTAATTTGTTCCCTAGCATCAGTATAAGCACTACTACCACGAGGGATTAACTTCGCTGTATCAATAGCTTTGGCAACATCATCTTCACTTTGAGAACGTGCTATTTGTAATAATTGTTGACTCCATTGGTCAATGGCAATGTTCACATCTAAACGCAAACTGTTACGATTAGATACCCGATTTGCCAACTCGATAGCTTGAACCAAAGCTTCTGGAGTGCCAGCAACAGCAACTTGTTTGGCTTTTTGCCAACTATCTTTAGCGCGAATTTGCTCCTCCCAAGTATCTACCAAGGATTGGGCTTCACCAGACAAAGCCCGTCTTGACGAAGCAATTTTTTTAGCTTCACTAATAGCATTTGTCCAATTACCGCTATCTGCTAACGCCCTAGCTTGATCTAAATATGGTTGGTCTTGAATCCGCTCAATCTTGTCCGTCCATAGTCTAATCTTTTTCCTCGCTTCTGGATATAATTCTCGTCCAGAACGAATTTGATTAAGTTCAGCGATCGCTATTTGTAATGAGTTAACATCTTCATTAATAGCTATTTGTTCCGCCCGATCTAAATATGGTTGATCTTCAATAGACTCTACTTGGCCACGCCAACGTCTAATTTCTTGACGTGCTTCCCTAGAACGGGGATTATTAGCAGGAATTAGCTGTAATTCGGAAATTGCTGCCGTTAAATCATTAATTGTGCCTTGACTGGCTAAACTCCGGCCTCTTTCTAACCGAGAAACATCTTCAATTTCCAATTGCCAACGGGCAATTAATTGTTGTGCCTCATTATAAATATCCCTAGAAGCATCTATTTGTTGAGCTTGGGAAATTGCCGTTTCTAGCCCAGACGCAGTCCCAATAAAAGCACTTTTTTGAGCTTCACCCAAAACCATAAAATCATCAACTTCCGCTTGCAATTCAGTAATTGGCGGAATTTGTCGGGCAATTTCCAACGCTGTATTAGCATCCCTCTCTTTCATTTTAGCCTGTGCTAACCTGAGCATTTTGCGAGCAAAGCCTGATATTAACTCTTCAGCTTTTTGATATAGATAGCTATCTGGTTTAATCGTTTGAGCTAATTTAACAGCTTTGAGTAAACTATCTACATTGCTACTTTTTGCTAAAGCTTCCGCCTTATAAAGTTTATCCCCATCTTCCCGCGCCGTGACAATAATGTTATTTAATTGATCGTATTTAGTGCTTGCCCAGTATTTATTATCTACACGCAGCAATTTAGATGTGAGCATAAAAGCCGATTGCCAATGTCGTTGACGCAGTTCCTTTTCAGCTTCTTGGTAAATTTCTTCCGCTTTTGACCAAATCATCTGCCATTTTTGAATTTGCCCCTCTACCAATTCACTAACCTTGACATCAGTAGGAATTTGACGGGCTGTAGCAATTGCTGCCTCCAAATTTCCAGATTGGAAACTCTGATCAGCTAATTTTAAAATATCCCGTGACCATTCTTCCAAAAGACGATTAATTTCCCCCCGCAAAGGATGATTTTCTGGAAGTTGCTTCACCAGAGTAATCGCTTGTAACAAATCCTTAATAGTTTGCTTAGAAGCAGCCAACTGAGCACAATGCAACCTAACAGACGCACTAGCTAAAGGCCAGAAAATCTGTGGACAATTAGGAGCAGAAGGCAGCTTAAACAATATAGATATAGCCAGAAAACCAATACTACCAGGAATCAAAGTCAGGATTATCGCCCAAGACACCCAGCTTTTAGTCCAGCGGGGCAACTTCTCAGTTAAAACACTAAGATTAAAATTTGAATCACTATTTATAACCAAACCTTTGTCATCTTTACCTGTTCTTTTCTGCACAGACTGAGAATGAGAAGCAACCCCAGTCAGATCAGTAGTTTGATGATCTGATATATAATTGGGGTTCAGGCCAATTGGTTCTCCTGTTTGGTCTTGAGACCAATTATCTGGAATATCCCGTTCTGTCATTGCTCACACCACACGAATTGAATAGCGATATGAAAGTAGGTAGATCCATATAGATAATTTTATGTTTGCTATCCTAACTTTCCCATCTAGAAAAACCCATTCTTGGCACTCATCACTCCATCAATAACATTACTGTATCTTGGTTTGAGTACGAGTGCTTACATTAACCAGATTCTTGTAAATCTCCAATTAACTGGGTTAAATCATCACTACTTGCCTGATAAATATTACCGCAAAAGTCACAAATTGCTTCTGCACCATTATCTTTAAGAATCATGTCTTGCAGTTCAGCCACTCCCAATATTTTCAGTGCCCCTAGCACCCGATCAAAAGAGCAGCCACAATGAAAGCGTAGCATTTGAGTTTCAGGAAATATGTTCAATCCCATATCTCCTAACAAATCGTTAAAAATCTCTATCAGTGTCTTACCTGCTTGGAGTAATGGTGTAAACCCGGATAAAGCTGAAACCCGTGATTCTAATGTAGCCACTAAGGCTTCATCCTGAGCCGCCTTGGGTAACACTTGTATCAGTATCCCCCCTGCTGAGGTTACGCCCTGCTTCCCCACAAATACGCCCAAAACTAAAGCTGAAGGAGTTTGTTCTGAACTTGCTAAATAGTGGGCAACATCGTCACCTATTTCCCCAGACACCAGTTCTACGGTACTAGAGTAAGGAAAACCATAACCAATATCCCGGACTACATAAAGAAAGCCTTTACCCACAGCCCTACCAACATCCAGTTTACCCCGACTATTGGGTGGTAATTCCACAGATGGATTACCAACATAGCCCCTGACCGTGCCATCTAAGCCCGCATCTGCTAATATACCACCTAAAGGACCATCTCCCTTAATTCGAACATTCACCCTGGAGCCGACCCGTTTCATACTAGAAGCCATTAATAAACCGGCAGCCATACTTCTTCCCAATGCTGCTGTTGCCACATAAGATAGTTTATGGCGTTGTCGGGCTTCTTCTGTTAACCGGGTGGTAATCACGCCAACTGCTCTGATACCACCATCTGTCGTGGTCGCACGAATTAATTGATCTGCCATGAAAAACCTAACAATTCTTGACAAGGTAACTTTTATATTTTAGGTGGTTTCGTGACTAGGGAAGAGGTAGGGGATAGAGGAGAATATTTTTTTCACCAATTATTAATTACCGATCATTATGCTAGGTACATTTCAACAAAGCCAAATCCGCATCGAAGTTTCTGCATCAGCTAATGCCATTCATGACAGTATTCTCCATCCCGCAGAACTAAAAAAATGGCTCTTGGGGCAAAGTTTCCCCCCGGAAATGCCGATAAAATTACCCCTAGGATTTGAGTTCACTACAATGACAGGACTTATCTCTATTCATCATCGAGTAGATGTAGTTAAACCCAATTGTCTACGGTTATTACTCAGTGGTAGCATTGATGGCTTTCACGAATGGTATTGGGGTGAGGGCTGGGTACAATCCCGTTTAGAAGGTATATCTATGTTACCCCTCAGTTTAGGACAAACTCTCAGTTTAATCAGCTTACGGCAATTTTTGACCGGAATTAAGTAACTTTTTCTTCTTTCCTCTTGTTTACCAGTGTTTCTGGGAGCGAAAAATATCGCTTAATAATTAAGATATCCATAGAAGCACTCCTCCTGTCGATAAAACGCAAATAATTCCTGTTAACCCCCCTAGGGGTTTTTTATTTATACCTGTTACCCATGGAGATACTTTGTCTGTGTAAGTGATTAATTCCGCTGTATCTATAGTAGCGATCGCCCATACCCAACCAGCATGAAGTCCCCAGGCTATCCCTAAATTATTATCATCAGCTAATCTCGCTAATACTAATACCATGCCCATTAGCCATAATCCAGGTAGTTGAGGAATCGTTTCTTTTTGTTCCCATAACAAATGCAAGACAGCAAAAATCAAGCTAGAAATAATTGCCCCTAACCAAATTGAATAATTCTGTTCTAACTTAGTCAATAAAAAGCCCCGAAATATCAGTTCTTCTATTCCTCCGACAAACAAAGCTACTAGGGAAATTATCAATAAGTTAGATGGTATTAACTTGAAATGAGATTTTTCTAAATAGCACCAACCGACGTAAAGTTGCCCAAAAAATACTATAGCTAGGCCGAAAACGCCCAAGCTAAAACCTAGAAAGAAAGAACTAACAACAGAAACTTTCCCTACTAGTCCGTAATCAGTGAAAGAACCCAATTTCAACCATTGGAATCCCCATAGAATCAGAGGGACTAATAAATAGAGAGATACCAATAAAGGAATTTTTTGCTCTGTTTGTAAAGATTTGTCTATTTGCCAATTCAAGGTAATGGCTAAAATTGCTACTAATGGCAACCAACAACTTACCCAGATCATAAAAAAAGCTATGACCAAAAATACTGGTGTATCTGTGAGAAACTCCAGTAAAGTATTGGCCAAAGATACTAAAAATGACAGTGGAATAGACATAAAAAACATGACTAACTTCCCGCAACAATAGATTTCTTGACGAATAATCAAGACTCTACTAGAATTTGTGACTAATGGAAGAGTCCAAAACGTTTTTCTATGTCTTATTCAACTGAAATTATTTAACTACAGCTACTAATTGGCGGTAGCTTCAGGGATAAATTATTCAGCATTGACTTTTAAGTTACCCCTAATAGGTGAAAAAATTTATTCTTCTGCGTCTGATTCATCAGTATCATCATCAGACTGGGTTAATTGTTTGTCACTTTCACCGAGTTGAATCAAGTGAATATGTTTGTAACCTAGTCTAATTTCAAATTCATCACCGGGCTTTAAGTTCATAGCTTTGGTGTAGGTTGCACCAATCACAATTTGACCATTCTGATGAACACTGACCCGATATGTCGGTTCGCGGCCACGTCCATCTTTTGGTGCTTCTGGACTGAGGGGAATACCTCTAGCTGACAGCAAAGCATCATAAAAATCTGTTAAATTAACCCGAACTTGGCTATTTTTCGTAACAGTATAATAACCACATTGCTTGGCTCTTTCCCGACGTGGTAAGTTTGAAAGTTCTTTAACTTTCGCTAACAATGTTTTTCCAGTTAATGGGGCAGTTGCAATTTCAGCCATTATGTTCTAATTTTCCTTAATCTCTTCAAAATGTTAGCGGAAAATGGACTTAGCCATTCAAAAATTTTCTTTAAGTCTAGTATTGGACAATAGGCACAACTGGACTTCAGAAATCAACGAACATGAGGGTGATGAGTGAATTCCTGCTGATATGGAAGTAACAAGGGAATCTCTGATAGATGACTATAATTCGATTCTCTGTTATAGTTGCCACAAAAATTTATTGTCACTAATTTTACTGCGTTTTTAACCATCATTAACCATCAGAAATTAAATTATTTTCCCTTTGGGTGCTACTGTAGCGGTGTAACTTCAAGCCACCTTTACAAATCAGGTTAGTTCTACTCCAAAAAAGTTAATGCAGTTCGGTCTTGGGGTTTCCTCAAATCGAGGAACTGCCATTCTTTGTGCCAATAAATTACAGGTTTTTCACACTCGGTGTTAATCTTACTCGCCTTTGATATAGATTAGCACCCAATCATCATCTTTAGCTGTGCTTATGCGGCTATTGTTTCTGATTTTGTTAGTTCGTAATTTTCTATTAAATAGTAGCATGAAATAATAATAGCAAAATATTTTTTGAATTTAAATTTTAAATTGAAACTAAATTTCGATCTATATCCCTGGAGTAGAGGGGGTAAAACCAGTAAAGATTTTCCCTATGGTTGATGCTGTCGTAAGGATGATGTCAAGACTTTTATAAAAGTTAATCTATTTTGGACTAGCTTTTTTGTGAGTCAGTTAAATTTTATAATTTTATAGCTTCACTACGTTAGCTATGAGTGACTAGAAACAAAAAACGGGCTGGAAAGTCTCCGCGATTGATTACCGTCAGATTCCAAGCTCTGATAGCGAAGCGCTCCGCAGGAATCAAATTGTCCACGTCTGTCTAGGGAAAGAATAAATTTACCACATCTATTGAGTATTTGATAGCCACCAGAAAAAATATTTACTGGCTTGAACACTTCTATATATTTAAAGATGTAGAATTTTTATAACTAGGGCTTGACGAAAGAACTATTAAGTGTAAAGGATCAAGGATGAAGGCTTTGGTCAACTTAAGCATAAAAGAAAATGTATTTTTATACTTCATGCTTTGGACTTCATCCCTCCCTAGCTTCATGATTTTGAAGTAGTTAAGGCAATAGAGAAGATTTGTACCCCACATTTGGATTGATAATAATGGAAATTATTTTTAGGATTACTCGACAACAAGAAAATTCTCGTCCTGTTCTCAAATCTTACCTTTTACAGGTAGAACCAGGCAATACTATCCTGGATTGTCTCAATCAGATCAAGTGGGAACAAGATGGAACTTTAGCATTTCGCAAAAATTGCCGCAATACAATTTGTGGTAGTTGTGCTGTGCGGATTAATGGCCGTTCTGCTTTGGCTTGTAAGGAAAATGTGGGAAGTGAACTAGCTAGACTAGAAAAAATCTCACTATCTGGAAATCAGCCTCAAACTACTCCAGAAATTACAGTTGCACCTTTGGGTAATATGCCGGTCATTAAAGATTTGGTGGTGGATATGAGTGGTTTTTGGAATAATTTGGAGACAGTTACCCCTTATGTGAGTACAGCAAGTAGACAAGTTCCTGAAAGAGAGTTTTTACAAACACCACAAGAGCGATCGCTCCTTGATCAAACTGGTAATTGTATTATGTGTGGGGCTTGTTATTCTGAATGTAATGCTTTGGAAGTCAATCCTGACTTTGTCGGACCTCATGCTCTGGCTAAAGCATATCGCATGGTAGCAGATTCCCGTGATAGCAATACAGAACAACGATTAGAAAGCTATAGTGAAGGAATTCAAGGGGTTTGGGGTTGTACTCGTTGTCTTTACTGTGATTCGGTTTGTCCTATGTCGGTTGCTCCATTAGAGCAAATCACCAAAATTAAACAGGAAATTCTGGAACGTAAACAAGCTAGTGACAGTCGTTCAATTCGTCACCGCAAGGTTTTAGTAGATTTAGTCAAACAAGGTGGTTGGATTGATGAACGTCAATTTGGAATCCAAGTAGTTGGTGATTATTTCCGCGATTTACAAGGATTACTCAGTCTTGCACCTTTAGGGTTACGAATGCTAGTAAAAGGTAAATTTCCCCTTTCCTTTGAACCATCTCAAGGAACTCAACAAGTGCGATCGCTCATCGAATCTGTACAAAACAGTGATTAGTCAGTTGTTAGTTGTTGGTTGTCAGTTGTCAGTTGCAAAAGAATATTTCTTTCCGCTTTCCCCCTGACTAACTAGGATCTTGAGGGATATTCAATTTTCGCCCAAAGCGGTCATAAACCAAAACATCCCATTGTCCATTATTACTATACTCAAACGCGATTCTACTACCATCAGCACTAATGGTAGGATTGCGTAATTCTCCTTGTAAATTACCCGCTAAATTTCGTAATTGACGTACATCTCGATCATAAAAAACAATTTGGGTTCGTCCTTGACGACTAGCAGCAAACACAATAAATTTACCATTGTCAGAAGCCGCTGGATGAGAAGCAATCGTATCAAAAGAATTTAACCCAGGTAAATCTATCAAATTACGAGTTAACGTATCAAACATATATACATCTTGACTGCCTCGGCGATCGCTCGTAAACACAATATATCTGCCCGAAATTTGCGGGTTTAATTCCGATGAAAAACTATTAAGACTCCTTCCCCCCGAATCAAACGGGTAACTGAGTAAACGTGGATAGCCAAAACACCCAGTTAATAGAGTTGAGCAGAAAATTAAAATAATTGATAATTTATAATTCATTTAAAGATGAGGGAACAGCGAACAGGAAAGAAAAGCAGGAAGCAGGAACCGCAGAGGGTAAACCAATTACCAATTACCAATTACCAATTATTCAGACAAAAGAAATTTTAATTGGTATTCACTGTTGCACCATTAGGAATATCTAACTCAACAGTCGGACCCCTGTCTAAAACTTCAATATCCCATTGTCCACGATCAGATGATTCAAACGCCACATAACGACCATCAGGACTAATACTAGGATTTCTTACCCAACCACGATAGGTAGGAGTTAGAATCTGTGACTGTTGGGAAGCCCGATCATAAAGTGCTACTACAGGTCTACCCTGATCACTAGTAATATAACAAATGTAGCGTCCCGAATAACTCAAACTAGGACTTTCTGCAACTACTGATTGTCGGTTTAAGCCCGGTGTCGGTATAAAACTCTGATTTTCTAAATCGTATATTAATAACTGCTGATTACGAGAGCGATTAGATATAAACGCTAACAAACGACCATTTCCACTAATAGCAGGTTGTTCCTCCGTATATCGGCTATTTAGAGAAGTCACTCCCATCGGAATATTATCAGCAGTACAAGATACTAGTAAACTAACCAAACCAAAAATCAGGCTCCAATAAAGTGATTTTTGGAGCCAGAAGCTAAATGTAAATGTCTTCACATCAATGTTTTCCGTCGTCCACCCCAAATATTTTAAATATCGGTATCAAAATCGGAATTATCCGGCTCATTATTTGGCTTATTAATGGGATTGTAGGGTACATACTCAGTGGGTATCGCCTCATCATCATCTTGTCTTCTGGGAGGAACTGAATCTCTGGGGGGACGACGTTTTCTCGGTCTAGAAGTAGGAGTATCATCCTGACCGCTTTCAGGGCGTGGGGGACGATTATTAGGGCTATTACCGCTATTATTGCGCCGTGGTGGTTTTCTGGCTTCATCTTGAGAATTTGAACCTTCCCAATCATCAACTGGTCTAGAAGCAGAACCCCAATTTTCATCTTCATAACTCCCGCTGGGACGACTGACCGAACGCCCAGAATTAGAACGACGTTTTCTTTCTCCTGAATCCGGTCTTTCTCTAGTGCGTGGGTTTGATGAACTGCGGGGTGATTGGTCTTCGTAATAGTCATCACGGGGAGAACGCTCATCACGACTACCGCGAATTCTGGGGCGTTGAGGAGCTTCTTCCTCTTCTTCATAAGGTAGCGGTTCTAAATCTGCATCCATCTCCGCTTGATAATTGCGCCGCTCAGAATAGGAATATTTTCTGCTGACCTCCCGCTCATCATCTACTATGGGAGTATTCCGTTTAGCTTGTTGAGTAGCGATACTCCGCAAACGAATACTTTCAACCGCAAAAAATACCGTAGAACCTACCAAAAGCAGTTGACCAAATTGTAAAATTGGATCAAGTCGCCAACCTTGGAAGACCAGAATAAAGCCACATAATAAGCCAACCGCTGCAAAAAAGATGTCTTGATCTCTTGACAGTTCTGGACGGACAGTACGAAGAAAGTACAGTGCTGCTCCAGCTACAGCCAGGAAAATTCCCAGAATACTGGCTGAGTTTGCTCCAAAATTTACCTGAGCTAAAACACTGGCTGAGTTCAGCCCAAAATTAACCATTGGCGTTTTCCTAATATCAAATCTATATTAACGAGTTACACTTACTATCACTATTTTAACCAGTCATAATATTGTAGAAGAAGAATACTGGAGTCGAGAATTTCAGGAGAAAGGAGAAGAAAGGGGAAAATTCTTCCCCAGTCCCCAGTCCCTAAGAATTAAAAACGTTGGATTTTATCTTTTTGGCTAATGAAAATTAGACCAATGGTAGCAGGGATAACCACAATTGCAGTACCCCAAACCAGACTCCAAAGAAAATTTGCTAAAGAGGGTGTCATAGTTCTCAACCTTTTTTTACACAGTTTATTCTCATTTTAATCTTGAATTACTTTCTTGAAAAGCAGACCAGGATTATGTATCTAACTTGGTATCTACTTGATTGATGATCCCAAGTCAATAACTTTGTTTTTCTATTCTCACAATAAAATGGCACTATTTAGTTAAAATTAAGGAAAGAATACGTTACAAAACTTCAAGTTTCTCAACTTGCGGCTAAATTGAGGATTTTCTCACAAATCGTAGCTAAACAAAATGACTGGTGTTAACCTGACTGCTTGGATTCTTAGTCCCTTTTTGGGAGTAATGACGTTTTTATTTATTTTCCGCATTATTCTGACGTGGTATCCCCAATTCCATCTCAATCGTTTGCCTTTTAGTCTTATCGCTTGGCCGACTGAACCCTTTTTAATCCCGTTGCGGAAGTTGGTACAGCCTATTGGTGGTGTAGATATTACCCCGATTATTTGGGTAGGTATTTTTAGTTTTATCCGAGAAATTTTACTAGGTCAGCAAGGATTACTGACCATGTTATACAGGTAATGGGTAATTCGTAATTCGTAATTCGTAATGGGTAAGAATTTTACCAATCACCAATTATTGCATTTTCATATCCTGAACAAAGCTGGTGTAAATATTACCCTGCAAAAATTGGGAGTTTTCCATGATTTTTTGATGAAAGGGAATGGTTGTAGGGACTCCAGTAATAGCACATTCTCGTAATGCTCGTCTCATACGGGTAATAGCAGTAGCTCTATCAGGTCCCCAGACAATTAATTTACCAATCAAGGAATCATAATAAGGGGGGATGTGGTAATCTGTGTATACGTGGGAATCAATCCTTACGCCTGGTCCTCCTGGCGGCAGATAACCGCTAATTCTGCCAGGGGCTGGGCGAAAATCATGATCTGGATCTTCGGCGTTAATTCGGCATTCTATTGAATGTCCTCTGAGAACCACATCCTTTTGTGTCAGTTTTAGTCTTTCCCCTTGAGCAATGCGAATTTGTTCAACCACTAAGTCTACACCAGTAATCATCTCCGTAACTGGATGCTCAACTTGTATCCGAGTATTCATTTCCATGAAATAGAACTTACCAGATTTATCTAGGAGAAACTCAATAGTTCCTGCACCAGTATAGTTAATAAACTGAGCAGCTTTGACTGCAGCTTTTCCCATTTTTTGCCGTAGGTCGGGGTCAAGAGCCGGACTGGGAGCTTCTTCTAGAAGTTTTTGGTTACGACGCTGAATTGAACAATCTCTTTCACCTAAATGGATGACGTTACCGTAATTGTCCGCTAATATCTGAAATTCAATGTGACGGGGACGTTCAATAAATTTTTCTATATAAACGCCTGAATTACCAAAAGCTGCTCCTGCTTCCCCTTGGGCTGCAAGGAACAGTCTTACAAATTCATCTTCCGAGCGGACAAGCCGCATTCCCCTACCACCACCACCGGCGGTAGCTTTAATCATTACAGGATAACCAATTTTTTGAGCGATCGCTAGTCCTGCGGTGACAGATTCTACTAATCCTTCACTACCGGGCACTGTAGGTACACCAGCTTTTTGCATTGTCTCTTTAGCGGTGGACTTATCCCCCATCAGTCTAATAGATTCGGGACTAGGACCAATAAAAGCAATATGATGGTCAGCACAAATTTCTGCAAATCTGGCATTTTCAGATAAAAAACCATAACCAGGATGTATGGCACTAGTGTTGCGCGTTAATGCGGCAGCAATAATATTAGGAATGTTCAAATAACTTTTACTGCTGGCAGGTTCACCAATACAAACGGCCTCATCTGCAAGTTGCACGTGGAGCGCGTTTCTGTCAACGGTAGAATGAACGGCAACTGTGGCAATTCCCATTTCTTCACAGGCTCGGAGAATGCGAAGGGCTATTTCTCCTCGATTGGCAATTAATATTTTATCAAATTTCATTTTCTAGTTACGATATCAGTACCAGTAGATTCACATTTTCTCCCATCCTGTTGACATAAAGCTTTTGTATTACTATAAATCGTGACAGGAGATTCCCAAACTTCATTCTTAGCAGACTATTGGATTATGTGGTATCTTTGCTAGACCTTTTAATATGACTGGTGCTGTAACTATATTTCTGTTAGTCTCATACCCATTCAAAAAATATTTGAGAAATATTTGAAAAATATTGCAGTTAAGAGATTTTTTATGTTATAGTAAAACCTGTGTTGAAATCCTGCGGATGTGGCGGAATTGGTATACGCGCACGCTTGAGGTGCGTGTGGGCATAGCCCTTGCGAGTTCGAGTCTCGCCATCCGCATTTTTAACTTACAATACCTACTTTTAATGTCAGAGAAATGATATTAGGAGTGGGTTTCTGAGTTTTAGGGCAATTTTCTGGTAAGTCGAGGATTTTTTGTCTCACGCAGAGGCGCGGAGGCGCGAAGAGGAATTAGGAGTGTGGATAAATCAAATTAGATTGTTATAGTATATAGATAGATGAACTTTTGTAAAGAACATTGACTACTATTTTTAATCCGATACATAATGTTATCCTTCCTAGTGCCTGGCATTGTCTAACTCCCATTTGGGTGGGTGCTGAGGAAGTTGTCAAAAGAGGTTTACCTCACTCTCGGTTAGCTCCAGCTTGGCAATTACTGCTTTTAGGTGATGGTTCTCCAACTCGACACGTACAACTGCTGACGGGTGATCCCACGGAGGTAGATGTGATTGATATGTCACCCATTGGCATGAGTTTGGATAATGCACCTGCTATAATTCAAATGTTACCTGGTCCAAGAATTAGAAGACAGGTGTGGGTGCGAACTGCTTCTGGTCAACGGTTATATTATGCTGCTTCTTGGTGGGAAGCAAGTCATGTAGATGAGTATTTACAAAACAAGTCTCTACCAATTTGGGCAAGTTTGGCGCGGTTACGGACTGAGTTATATAGAGATGTGCAAGGTATTTATTATGGTAACTCAGAGGCGTTAGAGTCGGGTTTTGAGGAACGGGGACCTTTTTGGGGTCGTCATTATTTGTTTTGGCATCATGGAAAACCGCTAACTTTGATTTATGAGGTTTTTTCGCCTTTTTTAACTAAATACTTAGGTCCGATGAATGTGGAAGGTTGATTTCGACAATTACTAATCCTCAAAAGCAGTTAGGATCAAAGTTAGATCTATAGCAGTTGCGGAAATTAATAGACTTTTAATGTCAAATTTGTGCCATAATCAACCCTAAATGGGGGGAAAATGACTTTTTGACTAAAGGGTGAGTCTAATGATAGGCACAATTATAGACGGGCGTTATCACATTATTCAAAATCTAGGACAAGGTGGATTTGGGACTACCTTTTTAGCAAAAGACACCAAGCGACCAGGAAATCCTCTTTGTGTTGTTAAGCAGTTTACACCAGCCAGTACAGATTTGGCTACTTTAACAATACTTAAAAGGCTTTTTGACCAAGAAGCAGTAATGCTAGAAACGTTAGGTAAGCATGACCAAATTCCTCAACTTTTAGCCCACATAGAAGAATATCAGAAATTTTATATAGTTCAAGAATATATAAAAGGTAATGATTTGAGTGATGAATTAATATCAGGTCAAAAGATGAGTGAAGCTGATGTTATTCAACTCCTAATAGAAATTTTAGAAGCATTAGAATTTGTTCATAAATACAAAGTTATTCACCGAGATATTAAACCAGATAATATCCGTCGTCGTCATTTAGATAATACAATTTTCCTGATTGATTTTGGTGCAGTTAAAGAAGTTCGTACACAGCTAGTTAATAAACAGGGACAAATTACTTCTACTGTAATTATTGGGACTCCTGGTTATATGCCACTTGAACAACAAAGAGGTAAACCACAATTGAGTAGTGATATTTATGCAGTGGGAATAATTGCTATTCAAGCAATTACAGGTTTATTACCTGATAAATTAGAAGAAGATATAAAGACGGGGGAAATTATTTGGCGTAAGTATGCAAATGTTAGTCCCAAACTAGCCACTGTTTTAGATAAAATGGTAAGTTATGATTTTCGTAAGCGTTACCCTACAGCAAAGGAAGCATTACAAGCAGTTAAAAAGTTATTACCGCAGCCTATAGATTGGAAGTTGCTGGTGGGATTAGGAATGACAATATTTATCAGCTTAACTATTTTATTTATTACTAAAAAAGATGATTTTAATATATATGAAAATTTTCAATATGGGATAAAGGTAAAATATCCAAAAACCTGGGAAAGACAAGATTTAGAAAACCCAATTACAGCCGAAGTTGTGACTTTTATCTCTCCTAAACAAAGTGATACAGATAATTTTCAAGAAAAGGTAACAATTAGCGTTGATAAGTTTTCTGGTACATTAGATGATTTACAAAAATCCAGTATTCAGGAAATTAATAATACTGTATCGGGTGCAAAGATTGTTGATAAAAGTGTAAAGAATCTGGCAAATAAAGAAGCTAGTCAAGTAGTTTTTACTGGTAAAAATGGTAAAGATATTTTAAAAAATATGCAGGTTGTGACTTTAAAGGGTGATCAGGCTTATACGATTACTTATACTGCGAAAATAGATGATTATGATCAGTTTGTGGAAACAGCAGAAACGATGATTAATTCATTGGAAATTAATTAATTGTCTGAATCAGGATTTTCAGGATTTGAGGATTTTCAGGATGAAAATAATATTTTTTTTGTGTGTTTCTGTGTGCTATGTTTCGCGCAAAGTGGCAAAGGAGCAAAGACGCAAAGAAGAAATTAACTGTGAGAATAATAGAAAACTATGAAAATCTCATCATTCAGTTACAATTAAACATCCTGTTAATCCTTTAATCCTGGGTATCCTGATTCTGACAGTAAATATAATAATCTTCGCTAAACTCCTACAGCATATTCTGTATGTTTCCTGACATTAACAGGATGAAAAGCTAAAACTATTTGATTTTTGGGAATACCAGCATTGACAAGTTCATTTGTAATACCATCTTCTGTACCATCTCTTTGAATCCAGACTTGATTATTGATAATATCAATATGAATTAAACAGCCATGTACTCTCTGTTTATTTTCCCAACCAATTGTTAGTAACAAGTAACTGTTTTCAGATTTATCAATAATTAGTTCTCTTTCTAGTTCTCCATAGGCATAAGGTAGTGCGGCATATTCTTTTAATATCTTTTCGATGATTTGGCGATAATTAGTTAAGGTATCCATTTGAGAATTATCTCCTGTTCAGAATCAAAGACAAGTAAACAAAGACGTTGATTTTCTAATAATATCTTACCAACTGGTTCTTGAAACAATTCTGAATATGTTTCTTGCCGAATAGCAAGATATAAACGACGGTTAGGTTCTAATTGTTGAAGAATGTCATGGTATAAAATATACTGTCCTAAAGCCTTTTCTAAATCAGAAATTGGGGAGTTACTGACAAAACTTTTAACTTCTACTGCTATTTTTTGTCCAGTTTTCTCTGCGGCTATGAGTTTTTCTGCACCTAAATCAATATATAAATCCCTTGTACCCCATTTTAGCACAAGTGGATCTTTGGTAATTTGCCAATTTTCTTTTTCTAGGGCATTTCTAACTTGATCATGATAAATATCTTTTGCTGGCATAATTTGTTTGAATTAGGATTTTTATGGTCTAATTGTTGTCAGAATCAGGATATCCAGGATTAAAGGATTTTCAGGATTTATGATCATAAATGTCATTAAGATTAAGTAAAAGGGTTAAAAAGAGGGATACCACAACTATCAAAATCACGAATATTGCGCGTTACTAAAGTTAATTGATGTATCTGGGCTGTAGCAGCAATCATCATATCTGCTTGGGTAACTGTTTTACCGCTTAATCTTTGTTGACCCCGTATTTTACCGCAAAGTTGAGCGATTTCAGCCGTGATAGGTAAAATTTGGCAATCATTTTTAATAAAACTATCAAACCAATTTTGAATTTTTAGGTTAGGTTTTGATGTTAATCCATAATGTATTTCTTCCAGAGTAATTACACTAATATTTATGGAAGATAAATTTTTTACCCATATTAAAACACCAGTATTCGGCTGAGGTCGTACTAATTCGCTAATGATGTTCGTATCACATAAAAAAGTCATTGCGGATATTAAAAAAAGAAGTTGGGACGGTCTTGACGAGAGGGAATTTCTAAAGAATAATCTTCTTCAATACAGATTTGCTGAAGTTCGTTAAAAGCATCAGCTAAAGTCTTTGTTTGTTTATCTTGCACTAAATTTTCTTGAGGATAATCTAGAAAAATTTGAGATTGTTTTAAAAAATGTTCAGTTTCTTGAAGTGAGGAAAATTTTAGTAATTGTTGAATTTGCACAGAAGTCATGATTCTATTTTTATAAGCTTCTACTGCTAAAGCTTCTAAGAGTTTTTGTGGTACGTCTTGCCAGTTTTGTTGTAGTTGGTTGCCAATATCTTCAGGAATTTCGATAGTAATTTGCATATTTTTATCTTTTTTCAGAATTAGGATTTGTTTAATTATACATGATATTATTTGTCTGAATCAGGATTTACAGGATTTAAGGATTTTCAGGATGAAAATAATATTCTTTTCGTGTGTTCCTGTGTGTTAATTGTCAGAATCAGGATTTCCAGGATTTGAGGATTTTCAGGATAAAATTAATATTCTCTTCGTGTGTTCCTGTGTGTTATGTTTCGCGCAAAGTCGCAAAGGAGCAAAGACGCAAAGAAGAAAGTAACTGTGAGAATAATAGAAAATTATCAAAATCTCATCATTCAATTACAATCAAACATCCTGTTAATCCTTTAATCCTGGATATCCTGATTCAGACAAAAATACTATTGTTGTAATTCCCTAATTCTATTCAAAGCATCTTGATAATCTTCATTATTACCTTGCTGTTGGTATAATTGTGCAGCTTGCTGAAAGTCAGATATTGCTTGGAAATTATCTCCTAAAGCAGAACGGGCATTTCCTCGGTTGTAGTAGGCATCGGCATAGTTAGGATCAATCTTGATAGCTTGGTTGTAATCATCTATTGCTCCTTGCTTATCTCCTAATTCATAATGGACATTTCCTCGGTTGTAGTAGGCATCGGCAAAGTTAGGATTAAACTTGATAGCTAGGGTGTAATCATCTATTGCTCCTTGCTTATCTCCTAATTCCTTACGGACAACTCCCCGGTTGTTGTAGGCTTGGGCATAGTTAGGATTAATCTTGATAGCTAGGTTGAAATCATCTATAGCACCTTGCTTATCTCCTAATTCATCACGGACATTTCCCCGGTTGTTGTAGGCTTGGGCTAAGTTAGGATTAATCTTGATAGCTTGGTTGTAATCATCTATTGCTCCTTGCTTATCTCCTAATTCATCACGGACATTTCCCCGGTTGTTGTAGGCTTGGGCTAAGTTAGGATTAATCTTGATAGCTTGGTTGAAATCATCTATTGCTCCTGGCTTATCTCCTAAATCATAACGGACAATTCCCCGGTTGTAGTAGGCTAGGGCATAGTTAGGATTAAACTTGATAGCTTGGGTGTAATCATCTATTGCTCCTGGCTTATCTCCTAA